>Ga0247727_10019027_pt1 | contig 10701 bp, 8 predicted proteins | sample WisWelCaveWW1625_FD_202498 | JGI IMG/M metagenome (GOLD analysis project Ga0247727, IMG submission 202498) | Biofilm microbial communities from Wishing Well Cave, Virginia, United States - WW16-25 | ecosystem: Environmental > Aquatic > Deep subsurface > Groundwater > Cave microbial mat | place...
GTGAGTTCCTTCCTCGGTAACAGGGAGAGAAGTTTCCAGCCGATTTCGAGCGTCCGTTCGATGGTGCGGTTTTCCGTGAAACCCTGGTTGACAAATTCACGCTCGAAGGCGCGGCCGAACTTCAAGTATTTCTGGTCCACTTCACTTAATTCCTCTTCACCGATGACGGATGCCAATGCGCGGATATCCTGCGTCTTGGCATACGCGGCATACAACTGCGCGCCCCAACGAGGATGATCGTCACGGGTGCGTCCCTTGCCAATACCGTCCTTCATCAAACGGGAAAGGCTCGGCAACACGGTGACCGGCGGATACACACCTGCAAAGTTCAACTCACGCCCAAGCACAATCTGCCCTTCTGTGATGTAACCGGTCAGATCAGGCATCGGATGTGTGATGTCGTCATTCGGCATTGTAAGGATCGGGATCTGGGTAATGGAACCTTCGCTGGTGCGAATGCGACCCGTGCGTTCATACAACGACGCGAGGTCGCTATACAAATAACCCGGATAACCTTTGCGGCTGGGCACTTCACCGCGCACGTTCGAAATCTGTCGCAGGGCTTCGCCGTAATTGGTCAAATCGGTAAGAACCACCAACACGTGCATTCCGCGCTCGTACGCAAGATATTCGGCGAGGGTCAGCGCGGCGCGCGGGGTAACGATGCGCTCCACTGGGGGATCATCTGCCAGGTTGAGGAACATTGCCACACGGGTTAATGCTCCGCTTTCTGTGAACGAGCGGCGGAAGTAATCTGCCACATCGTTCTTCACGCCCATGGCGGCAAACACGATGGCGAATTGTTCGCCCTCTGTCTGCGGCGCGCCAGCCACCCTGCCGAGAGTCGCCTGGCGGACGATCTGCGCCGTCAACTGGTCGTGCGGTATACCCGCCCCGGAAAACAGAGGCAGTTTCTGGCCGCGCAGGAGCGTGTTCAAACCGTCAATGGAAGAAATGCCTGTCTGAATATAATCACGCGGATAGACACGAGCGGTGGGGTTGATCGGCTGGCCGTTGACGTCCATGTAACGATCTGTCAGCGGCTCGGGACCGCCGTCAATCGGGTTTCCCAAACCATCGAAGATACGCCCGAGCATTTCCTCGGCAACTGGCATGTGCAGGGTGGTGCCAAGAAATCGGACTCGTGTTCCATCAATGGACAAGCCGGTGGAACCGGCGAACACCTGCACAACCGCTACTCCTTCTCCAACTTCAAGAACACGTCCGCGTCGGAGCTGTCCTCTTGAATCCTGGATTTCAACGACCTCGTCGTAACTGACGTTTGCCGCGCCTTCGACGACCATGATCGGTCCTTCGATACGACCCACGCCAACAACTTCCTGACCGCCTTGTACTGTTACTTCGCTCATCTGTACTCCGCATCTAATTGACTCATTTGCTCGTCAATTGCCTTTTGAATATCGTCCATCTTTGCCAATTCATCGTTCGGCACTGAAGTTTTCATACGGATAATCACATCCACCACAGGCAGGTCGTGGATCACCGAAATCGGAGCGCCGCGTTTGATGATATTCATACCGCGTTCATGGAAGTAGAGAACGAGTTCCAACATGCGAATTTGCTTTTCAACGGACGAATAGGCGTCCACGGTGTCCATGGCGTTCTGTTGCAGAATACCTTCGCGGAGGAGGCGGGATGTTTCCAGTACCATTCGCTCTGCATATGGCAGGGCATCGGGACCGACAAGTTTGACGATTTGTGACAGGCGGTTTTCCTCGCTCAACAATTCCATGGCGTAGTTGCGCATTTCGAGCCAGTCCTTGCCGACCTTCTCGCGCCACCAACCAGCCACATCTTCAACATATTCGCTGTAACTATCCAGCCAGTTGATGGATGGGAAATGACGGGCGGAAGCCAGTGATTTATCCAGCGCCCAGAAACAGCGGATGAAGCGTTTTGTATGTTGCGTCACCGGCTCAGAGAAGTCACCACCGGGAGGCGAAACCGCGCCCACGATACTGACGGATCCCTCTGTGCCGTTCAAATTATCCACGTAACCGGCTCGCTCATAAAATTCCGCGAGACGACCTGCCAGGTATGCAGGATAACCTTCCTCTGCGGGCATTTCTTCAAGACGACCGGAGACTTCACGCAACGCCTCAGCCCAACGAGAGGTTGAATCTGCCATCAGCGCGACGCTGTAGCCCATATCGCGGTAATACTCTGCGATGGTAATACCTGTGTAGATGCTGGCTTCGCGCGCCGCAACAGGCATGTTGGACGTATTCGCGATCAGCACGGTGCGTTCCATCAACGGGCGACCAGACCTCGGGTCGATAAGATGCGGGAATTCCTGCAACACTTCGGTCATTTCGTTGCCGCGTTCACCGCATCCGATGTAGACGATGATTTGCGCATCCGCCCATTTCGCGATGCTGTGCTGGGTGACCGTCTTACCCGAACCAAACGGACCCGGAATGCCTGCCGCGCCGCCCTTGGCTATGGGGAAGAATGTATCCAGCACGCGCTGACCGGTGATCAATGGAGTGTTCGCTGGGCGGCGGGTAACAAACGGGCGCGGCCGGCGAACGGGCCAACGCTGAAGCATGGTCAATTCTTTTTCCTGCTTACCAGTTTTAAGTTTGGCAATCGGGTCGGTCACTGTGTACTCACCGGCGGCGGCAACCCACGTGATCGTTCCTGCGTCATCGGGGTGAACCATAACGCGATGTTCAAAAGTATCCGTCTCCATGGCAACACCAAGGATCGCGCCGCCTTTGACTTCGTCGCCAACTTTTACCTTGGGTGTGTATTTCCATTTCTTCTGGCGATTAATCGGGTCGAAGCGCGCGCCGCGGCTAATGAACGAACCGGTTGCCTGCTCGATCAATGGAAGCGGGCGTTGCACACCGTCGTAAATACTTTGAATTAAACCGGGTCCCAATTCAACAGACAAAGGCAAACCTGTGCCATAAATTGGCGCGCCCGTCTGCATACCCGAAGTCTCTTCATAGACCTGCACGGTAATGATATCCCCTCGAAGACCGATCACTTCACCGACGAGTCGTTCATCGCCGACCTCGACCAGTTCAAGCATACCCACGTGACGGGAGCCGCGGGCGCGAACTACAGGACCGCTGATCCACGTAATTTTTCCAACTTGTTCGCTCATGCCTTTTCTCCCATCAACACTTTATAGACCGAGGAGCGCAGAGTGTTTTGCAAACGGCTTAAGCGGGTTTCCAAAGTGTTGTTATAGTGTATCTTGCCGCCAGAGGCGTCCACTACAACCCCGGTACCTTCCTCGAGCGCGCCGCCCATCGTGAACTCTCCCTTGAGTTCCCTGGAAATTTCATCCAGCGCGCCTTTCTTCAAGGCTTTTTGTGTTAATTCATCTGCTTTTATTTCAGCTTTATTCACCCGCAACTGCGTCAATGCTTCGCGGAGCAACAGAGATGCAATCGCGTCGTAATCCGGGCGCTTCTTGACGGCATCCAGTTGTTTCTTCACTTCTTCGAAAACGCCGTCCAGCAATTTTTCTCGGTTCTCCAACTGCGTGGATCGGCCCTTCAATTGAGCCGTTGCCATGGACTGACCGCGAAGACGTTCCGCGTCCTGGTTTGCGCGGTCCAGGATCAATTTCCGCTCAGACTCAGCCGTTTCCTGGGCGCGCTTGCGAATGGCATCTGCCTTTTCCTGGGCTTCTGCCTGCATTTGACTGGCTTCGTCGCGCGCTTCCGTCAGGATCGCGCGCGCAAGCATCTCAATGTCTTGTGGTTCAGATTTCATAAATAGACATTCCAATCTTTTTCCTGCTCATCGAACGAAACAACAGGAAAGTTCATAACTTGATTCCAATCGCCCGAAGGACAATATCGCCAAGCGAAGCCTGTCCCTCCGGGGCGCCGTCGCGGGATGGAATCTCGATCACCAGCGGGATCGTACTCCGCAGTTTAAGATGCTCCATCCGGGCAGGGATTAACTCTGCCACATCCTGCGTGACGAGGACAATGCCCACGTCCTTCGCTGCTTGGGCATCATCCAATGCCTGGTTGATTTCAGACGCCGTAGTTGCCACTCGCCCGCCAACACCCGCGAGCGAGAATCCCAACACAGCTTCTGGATGGCCAATCACCAAGACTTTCATCGTTTCCTACGTGAACAAAACCAGGAAGGCGATGAGCAGACCATAGACGGCAACGCCTTCAGCAAGACCGACGAAGAGGAGCGCACGGCCAAACATTTCAGGCTTCTCAGAAATTGCGCCAATTGCCGCCGCGCCGGTTCCGCTCACGGCAACACCTGCACCGAGCGCAGCCAGACCAGTCGAGATGCCTGCCGCCAGTGCATCGTAGGTATCAAGCGTGCCTGGTCCTTCCTGCAAGGCTACCCCAGCAGCCAGGACTGTGTCAGGCGAAATAAGCCAAACGAGGCCGATGCCTAAAGCCATCAAAGCCAGAACCAGGTTGTAGCCCTTGAACGCAAACATCAAATCCTTTGCGATTTTTAGTGGGTTATTACTGTGCAGGCTCACAAAATACATTGCGACCGGTGCCAGGGGTATTAAGGTTGCCAGTGTCACTATAACAATTTTGATCATCTTTCTTCTCCTTTTGGATTATTGAATATTGCTTTGTATATATTAACTCACCTTACGCAGAACGTCCCGAAGGTTTTCTCGAAAAACCTTGTTGAACCATTCAAACCTTCGGGACGGTGTGTAACATCAGATATTAGTTCTGTTACTTTTCTTGCGCCGTCGCAAGGGCAAGCGGCTCATAAGGCGAGCCGCCGCCTAAAAAGAACTTGCTAAAGAACTCGTAGTAGTGCAAACGCATGGTCTGAATGCCGACTATGAAGCCCTCGGCAACGATGAGGAGGAGGTTCCCGAGTGCGACCACAATCCAGTAGCCCACTCCGCCATCCTCGCCGCCGCTTGCCAGCTTTGCAAGGATAAAAATCGCCAGGCTGAAGCCGCCGTGAGCAATGGCAAACGCGCCGACACGGACGTAGGACATCGTATTACTTAACATGCTGATAAACTTTTCGAACACCTCGAAGAAGGCTTGGAAGGCAAACATTCCGAGGCTCTCCTCAATGTGCAAGGGATGTCCTTCCATCCAATGTTTTAGCGGCTCGGCAAACACTACCGCAACCAGTGCCCCGAAGGCCAATACAACCAGGTCAATCACAATCAGGTTTGTCGGGATCGTGAGGTGCAAAATCAAAATGCTAATTAGCACCCCCATGCCCACCAAGAATGCCCAATACAAGACGAATCCAACAAGTCCGTGGGAGTCAAAGAAGAATCGGCCCCAATCGCGTGCCCGCCAGGCGTTATACATATTGAGGAATAAGGCGAAGTTGATTAGTACAATTCCAACTCCAATCGTAGTACCCAGGATCCTAAGCGGATCGTGAAGAGGCTGAATCCAAATGAACTGCTTGAAGAAGGGGTGGTGCGGCAGAATTTCCTCGAACCCGAAAATACTGCCATACAGAAAACCGAACAAGGTTGCCGACAGACCGCAAGCGGCAATCACCCATCCAAAGCCAGCCATACCACGCAGGGCGGGCACTATCTTGCTGACAAGCAACCCGCCAAACAGTGCCAGCACAAATCCCTGACCTGCATCGCCAAACATGGCGCCGAAAAGCAGGGGGAAGGTAAATGCAATAATAATGGTGGGGTCAATTTCCTCGTAACGCGGTCGAGCATAGGTTGTTGTCAGGGTTTCAAATGAGCCGAGAATGCCCGGGTTCTGCAACGCAACCGGAACATTCGAGTGATGCCCCGAACGCTTCGTTGGTATCGCTTCGATCAGGATTTCCTTCGATGCCTGTTTAAGCTGCTGAGTGAGGAGTTCCAAATCATTTGACGGAACCCAACCAACCACTACATACGTATTACGAAGTTGCCCAAAGCGGACGATGGCATCTGCCATCAGCCTGCTGACGTGCACATCCCACCACAACTTCTGCAATTCCTTATTATGAGTCGCGCTCAATTTGGATAAATGCGCTTCCAATTCAAGAATTTTCCGCTTCGACTCTGTGATGGATTTGCGGATCAGACCTGTGATCTCTTCCGGGGTTCCATCATATTCATCCGGCAGGCTCAATGGGTTGAGATACGCGCTCTTTGCCGCGCGTTCGAGAATGTCGGAATTACTGCGCGGTCCCAGCAGCCAGACAACAGGTTTTTGGGCATCTTCGCGTAGTTTGAAAAACACGTGCGGGACCCTCGACAGGCTGGTCTCCATGCGGCTGATGTTCGCCGCAGGGATGATGCCTAGTATGGAATGCAGATAAACGGATTTTCGCAACCCGCCCACTTCAACTTTTAGGTCTGCAATTGGTTCCAGTTGTCGGAGCTGGCTTTCCAGCAATTCAAGCCGCTTCTTTTCGGAAACAAGCTGGTCGCTTGATTTTTTGACATCTTCTTCGATCCTATCCACTGCAGGGCGAACGGAATCCAACTCCACCATTGAGTCAAATTCTGAAGAAGCCTGATATTCTTCCTTCAAGTTCAATGCCTGCATAATGGCTTGGATACGGCGCTCCAGCGTGGAGTAATTGCCAGCCGTCTCCTGCCAGGTGCTTGGTCCCAGACTTTCCAAGCCCAGGTAGGTGCTATCCACCTGATGAAAAACACCATGGCGGCTCAACACTTTTGCCACAGCAACAAGATCCTTCGAGTGGACAATTAATTCAACCTCAGTCATTTCTTTCGGAAAAAACATATCATCTCCATTGTTTTCGATTATATGTCATTGTGAGGGCGACGCTCCCTTCGACAGGCTCAGGACAGGCTTTCGCCCGAAGCAATCTCCTATCGAGTCGGAGATTGTTTCGTCGGGCTGGGTTTCGATACAGCGGAAATACACCGCCTACTCAACCACCAGCCCTCCTCGCAACGACATGTATCTCTTATTAACTCACCTTACGCAATGTCATTCTGAGCGGAGCGAAGAATCTCTACGATTGTCTCAGGGACCCTTCGCTTACGCTCAGGGAATCATGCTTGGGTGCGTAAGGTCACTTATCAATTAACCAGGTTTGCCTTCAACAATAATGGGCGATACTCTTCCTCGGAAGAGTATGAAGATTTGGCTTCGATCAATACGACCAGATCCTGAATTTCAAGATCGCTTAACACGAGGAATGCAAGCGGTATGCCGATGTGGAACGGACTGCCGAGGAAGGCAGACATGCACTGCTTCATCAGTTGTCGCTTGAGAAGAATTTCCAGTTTGGGCAAACCAGCCTGAGGGCGCTCAAGAAGCGTATTGACATCCGTGATGGATGGATAAATTCGGGAAACAATCGCCGCAATATCCGCACCTGCTGCGATCGCGCGGAGATCCTCATCACGGACGCGATGACCAAACGGCAATGTGTAGTTGATCAATTCTTCTTCAGAAAGTTTATGATACACCTTATAGCGAAATGCCCACATCAAGTTATTCATGTCAAGCAGGGATCCGATAATTTTCACCCCTTGTTCGTGATCCTGCCCTGTCAATTTTCCCGCTTCTGCCCACAAACGACGCCAATAACTCAAATCCAGCGCCACCTCGAGCGGGAAAAGATTTTGCTCGGCGGAATATCTCTTCATCGCAAAGGAAAGGACATCTTCATAGGGTGTCCCTCGTAACAAATCTACCGCCGAACCTATACTGCCAGATTCCATCATCGCTTGCACGGGCAACACCGAAGACGAACCCAGCGGGAAAAGCACCTCGCGCACTCTGTCCCAGAGAGCCATTTCGGCATTCCAGGATGAAACGGTCGCAATACTGCGCAATATCGCTTTCAGATTGCCAACTTCAAAATAACGGTATAACTGCTTGACGAGCGGACGAGTCTGGTCGGGCGACATTTGAATCACGCTGTTAAACGAACTAGCCAGTTTGCTTTTGACCTGAATAATTGCCCGCCGTGGATTTAGTTCTTTGTCTTTGAGGCTTTCAAGATAAGGTCCATAGGCTGTGCTTCTGAGGGCGCTGACCAAAGATGGAAAATCTGCCGTATCGCTTAATCGAATCATGTCCTGCGGGCTGAGCATATTCGCTCGCATTGCCCGCACTCTCGAACTGATCGCCGCATAACTTGAAACGCCAGCCATGGATTACGCCTTGCCGATCACACGATCAAGAACATAAGCAACGGCTTTATCGAAATTCTTTTTCGCAAGCGCTTCAAACTGACTGTTTTTCTCGTCCACATCAGCCATCACCGCTTTCCCCTTGTCTTCAGATTGCGCCAGGGCGACAATCTTGCGCGCCTCTTCCAGCGCGTCTGTCTTCGCCTTCGCAATCAATGCCTGGGCTTCCTGTTCAGCCTTCACAGGGATTTCGTTTGCGTCGCGCTTTGCCTTCCCCTGAATCTCCTGCGCTTGTTTTTCGATTTCAAGGACCTGTTGAATATTCTTCTCGTTCATGTTGAACTCACCTCACTGGAATACTTCGTTGAGCAATCAATTGTAATGGATTAAACCTTCATCATCAAGGCTTGAGTGTTAATCGGACAAATCGGTTTCGATTGTGTGATTATGCACAATTATAATGGGCGACTCGGCAAATTGTCAAATCGGATTTGGTTTCGATATGGGCTTCGTCCTACTCAACCACCGACACCCGCTTCCTTCTGGACGCGGAGCCTGCTCCCCCATCCCAAGCCTTTGTCGCGGCTGGAAACCCGTCGGGGACTCAAGTCCCCGACTACTTACAAAGCCCGCTCAAGCGGACTCCCCTTTCAGACAGAGAAATGCCAAATTGCCTGAATCAACTTCTGGCTGAGGGAGAGGCGTTTGAAGAGTCCGTTCGCAGTACAACTGCTCACGAACATCACGTTTGGGATGCAGTTGCACTGCATCCCATTTTCTAAAACAGATTCAGCGCGCCCGCATCCGACCAGTTGAACCAGGGGGCGAAAACCGTCCCAATCAGGATGACTGCAATCGTGAGCACAACCAGCGCAATCAGGTACGGACGCGACAACGGCACGGGATGATTCTCCTCGTCTTCGTTGGGCATTCGGTAGAGATAGACATATTTCAGCGCGTTCAAATAATAGTACGCGCCGACGACGGAGTTGAGGATTCCCAAAATCACCAGCCAGGTGTAACCAGCCTGTATGCCTGCCGCAAAGATAACGACCTTCGTCACAAACCCTGCAAACGGAGGCATACCCGTCAGCGACAAAAACGCGGCGAGCATCATCAACGCGAGGATGGGATTCCTGCGACTCAAGCCTGCATAGTCACGAATGTCTTCATGCCCTGTCACTTTGCTGTATGCCATCGCGATACCGAAGGCAAGCAGGTTGGTCGCGATGTACGCCGCTAAATAAAACACCACACTCGCCGCGCCTAATTGTGTGAGGGCAACCACGCCGATCAATGTGTAGCCCGCGTGAGCAATGGATGAATACGCAAGCAGTCGCTTGATATTCTTTTGGGGCAGCGCCAGCAGGTTGCCAACCGTCATGGAGATGGCGGCGAGGATTGCAAGCGCGAGAGTCCAAGAGTTGGAAAGCGCGGGAGCGGGGAAGGCGACAAAGAACAGGCGCACCAAAACAGCATAGCCTGCGGCTTTTGAGGCGGTGGATAAAAACCCTGCGACGGGAGTGGGCGCGCCTTCGTATACGTCGGGCGCCCAGAAGTGGAACGGCACAAATGACACCTTGAAACCGATGCCAACGAGAATCAATGCCAGCACCGCAAACGCAGAGAGCGGAGAAATGTCGCCCACTTTGAACATTTCTGCAAGTTGATAGATATTCGTTGTGCCAGAAAAACCAAAGACGAGGCTGAACCCGTACAGCATGATGGTCGTGGTGAAGACGCCAAAGAGCAAATATTTGAATCCCGCTTCGGTGGACTTGTCATCGCCCAACATGAAGCCAGAGAGAACATAAAGAGGTATTGATGTGGTTTCGAGCGCGAGGAAGAGCATGATGAGGTCGGAGGAAACAGCCATCAGGTTCATGCCGAGAAGCGAAGCGAGGAGCAGAAGATATGCCTCACCGCGGTGCCCCACTTTCTCGTTGTCCATCAAAAGGAGGGCGGTCGCCGCGCCCGCAAACATGAAGAGTTGCTTGAAGAAGAATCCCAGCCAGTCGAAGCGGACCATGCCGCCGAGGGTGGAAGTCGGTTCGCCAGGCTGACCGAAAAGGAGACTGATAATCATGGTAGCAAACAATCCGCCTGCGGTGAGCCAGCCTACGTTGCGGCGATTTTCCTCCTTCCAGAACGGCTCGATAATCAACACGAGCATTCCGAGAATGAGGATGAGAATTTCGGGGAGGATGGATGCTATCATGGTGGAGGTGAACATTACGCGCCTCCCAGCAGGCGAAGGATGTAGTCCACGCCTGTGTCTATCATCGGAGCCATGAAGTTGGGATACAAACCGATGAGCACCATGAACAAGCACAATGTTGTGATCGCCACTTTATCCATAACGGTAATGTCCGTGATGTGACCGTGATATTTTTCTGGCATCTCGCCGAAGAATACCTGCCGAACGTTGCGGAGGATATACGCGGCTGTGATGACAATCGAAATACTGCACACGACTGCAACGAACCATTGCTCGCGCCACACTCCCAAAAAGATTGGGAATTCGGCAATGAAACCAGAGAACAATGGCATCCCCATCGAAACGAGACCGCCAATGATGAACCCCACCGCGGCGAAGGGCATCACTTTTGCCAAACCGCCCAATTCAGGGATCT
>Ga0247727_10019028_pt1 | contig 10701 bp, 6 predicted proteins | sample WisWelCaveWW1625_FD_202498 | JGI IMG/M metagenome (GOLD analysis project Ga0247727, IMG submission 202498) | Biofilm microbial communities from Wishing Well Cave, Virginia, United States - WW16-25 | ecosystem: Environmental > Aquatic > Deep subsurface > Groundwater > Cave microbial mat | place...
GACCAGCGGCAAACCACTGCTGGCGAACGATCCGCACCTCGGTCTCACGCTGCCGGCGGTTTGGTATGAAATGCATCTCGTTGCCGGCTCGGAACTCGAGGTGGCCGGCGTCACGCTTCCCGGCCTGCCCGGCGTCGTGCTCGGCCACAATCGCGACATCGCCTGGGGCTTCACGCACGGCATGATCGACGATCTCGATTTCTATCTTGAAAAAATAAATTCCACGAATCCCGACGAGTATTGGCGCGATGGCGTCTGGAAAAAAATGGAAGTCCTCGAAGAATATATTTCGATCAAAGGGCGGCGCGAGCCGGAGCTGTTTAAAATTCGTTCGACGATTCATGGCCCGGTGGTTGACGCCATCAACGCCGTGGCGCAAAACGACTCGCTCGCCGTGACTTTTCGCTGGACAGGATTCGAGGCGACGGATGAGATGCGCGCGACCTGCATGCTCAATCGCGCCAAATCGTGGAATGAGTTTTTGGAAGCGATGCGTTATTTTCAAGTGCCCAACCAAAATGCGATCTACGCCGACGTCGCCGGCAATATCGGCTACTATTCGTGCGGCTTCGTGCCGATCCGCCGCGACGGCAAAGGCTATCTGCCCTATCGCGGCTGGGAAAATAGCGGCGACTGGATCGGCATGATTCCGTTCGAGCAGATGCCGCACGTTTACAATCCACCGCAAAATTTCGTCGCCACCGCGAATAATTTAATCACCGGCAAAAATTATCCTTTCTACATTTCCAATGCCTGGGAACCGACGGGCCGCATCGAGCGCATCACGGAATTGATCGCCCCTGACGACAAGATCGACGTCAAAAAGTTTCAGCAAATGCAAAACGACGTCGTTTCCATGCACGCGCGGCGAATGCTGCCGTTATTGCTCAAATTGCTCAACGGCGCGGCTTTAAATGAAGAAGAGAAAAATGCGTGTTTGCTGTTGAACACGTGGGATGGCAACGAAACGCCGGAAAGCGTGCCGGCAGCGTTGTTTCAAATTTGGACGGAAGAATTTTTGCTGGCGACCATCAAAGATGAGATGGGCGACACGTTGTTTAATGCTTACGCCGCATGGTCAACGCTGGCGATTCGCGCGGTGGAATATTTGGCGCAACATCCCGAATCCTCGTGGTTCGATAATCGCGCCACACCCGAGATCGAAACCGCGCCGGCCATTGTGCGCGCTTCTTTTCGCAAAGCTCTGCAATTCCTTCGCGCGCAGTTCGGCGACATTATGGGAGATTGGCAGTGGGGAAAAATTCATCAACTGAAGCTGCAACATGCGCTGGGGAAACACCAGCCGCTCGATCAAATTTTCAATGCTGGTCCGTTTCCGGTTGGCGGCTCTGCCGATACGATCAACAAAGGCGAATATCGTTTGACTGAACCGTACGCAGTTGTGGCCGGCCCCTCGGTGCGTCGTATCGTCGATTTGGCTAATCCCGAATCATCGTGGTCGGTTATCCCCGGCGGGCAATCCGGCCAGTCTTTCAGCGAGCATTACCAAGATCAAATTGATTTGTGGCTGCAAGGAAAATATCGCACGGTTTCCATGCGCCGCGAAGTTGTTGCGGCGAATAGCAAGAACACTCTTGTTTTGCAACCGAACCCATAAGAGACGGGCCGCTCCCATCTTGTCGTCATTTTTTAAATAAGAATCGGGATTCTCAAATTTTGTTGGAGGCAGTATGAAACAAATCACTGACCTCATGCTCGGCGAGCACTTCACCGCGTTTTTCGTGGTGCGTCGCAAAGAAATCAAGAAAAAGAAAAACGGCGATCCTTTCCTGACTTTGGATCTTGCCGATGCCAGCGGACACCTCGACGCGATCTGGTGGGACTTCACGCCCGATCTTTTCGGCAGCGGCGATACGGAGGGCGTCGAAGTCGGTGACGTCGTGAAAGTGGCCGGCAATGTCGAAGAATATCACGGCGTCAAACAAATTCGCGTGGAAAAAATTCGCCGCGCCAAACCCGAAGACCAAGTCGACCTGGCGACGTTGATCCCGGTCGTTGAGATCGATCGCCAGGTGTTGTGGCAGAACTTTCGCAAAATGATCGACAGCCTCGCCAATCCCTATCTGCTCTCGCTCCTGCGCCGTCTTTTTGATGATGAAGCTTTTGCGAAAAAATTTATCGACGCGCCCGGCGGCAAACTGTGGCATCATAATTATCTCGGCGGCCTGATGGAGCACACACTGAACATCGCGACCATCTGCGACCGTCTGGCAAAAATTTATCCGCCGGTTGATCGCGATTTAGTCGTCGCCGCCGCGCTCGTGCACGATATTGGCAAAGTCGACTCATACACGTTCGGTCCGAATTTCGATTATACCGACGCCGGTCGCTTGCTCGGCCACATCGTCATCGGCAGCCAGATGGTGGCGGCGAAAATCAACGAGTTTCCGGAATTTCCTGGCGAGCTGGCGATGAAACTACAACATCTGATTTTGAGCCATCAGGGCAAATTGGAGCAGGCTTCGCCCGTCGAGCCGATGACCCGCGAAGCGTTTATCCTCTATTACGCCGACGAAATCGATTCGAAGCTCAACGCGATCGAGCGCATCAACAAAGACGACCGCCCGCGCGGCGCGAAGTGGAGCAAGTTTGTCAATTTGCTGGGGAGGTATTTGTATTTGGGGGAACAGCAGGCAAAATAATCTTGTGAGGCTTCATGAAAAATCGTCCAACCTGTATTGACATTTTCAGCGGGTGTGGCGGGCTGAGCTTGGGAATGGAGCGAGCAGGTTTTCGTACGTTGGCCGCCGTGGATTCCAACAAAGAGGCCGTTACGGTATACCGGCACAATTTCCCGCATGTTCCACACGTTCTTGAACGCGATCTGACAAAATTTGGACCGGATGAATTGGCCGGGTTAATCAAGCGAACAGACGTTTAGGAATTAAGATTATGGCGAAGAAAGAAAACGAACACTGGTCACGAGAAGAACACATTTTGGCCTTTAATCGCTATTGCAAAATACCTTTTGGGACGATTCACATGCGTAATCCCAAGATCAAAGAGTTGGCGAAGTTACTTGAACGAAGTGACGGCGCAGTTTCCAACAAATTGGCCAATTTTTCACGACTAGATCCTGTACAAAAGGCGCGCGGTATAAAGGGACGAGAGCATGGCGCCAAAGGTGAAGAAGAGGTGTGGAACGAATTTCACGAAAACCCCGAAGCACTCGCATTTGAAAGCGAACGGCTACTCGCCCAATTCACCAACCAAACCTTGGAACAGCTTGCTGAAATTGATGAAAGAGAATTGCCAAAAGAAGGTCTTGAACGTGAACGGATCGTGCGTATCCGTCTCAATCAACATTTCTTCCGTGCGACCATATTGGCCACTTATGAGTATCGTTGTTGCGTCACAGGACTGGCGATTTCCGAACTACTGGTTGCCAGCCACATAGTCCCGTGGTCGCTTGACCAGAAAAACCGCATGAACCCCCGCAATGGCCTTTGCCTTAACGCGCTTCATGATCGGGCGTTTGACCGAGGCTTGATGTACATCGCAGCGGATTGGACAGTACAATTCGTTGCATCATTAAAGGAGCGCGCATCTGGTGATAACACCAGTCTTGACTGGCTGCTTCAATATGAGGGCAGGCCAATTACCATGCCCAAAAAATTCACACCTGATCCTTCTCTGATCAGTCAGCACAGAGAGCAAATTGCCGGAGCCTGATTGTGCTCGATGCGGGCCGCCTCCGATGTAGTTAAAGCCTTGATCTGGAGTTGATGGAAGCAGTTAATCACTAACGGGTGAACATTTGCCCGAAAAACAAACCGTGTAAGAAATATGGCAACAACTCAAGTTACCAAAACGGGTTCAGTCAAGATGCGTCCGCGCGCGCGGTTGATTGGCTTGATTGGAGATGAGCTGATTAGTGACGAACCCGTGGCGATAGTGGAACTGGTCAAGAACGCCTATGATGCTGATGCCAGTTTGGTGACGGTAAAATTTCAAGGTGAAAACTTGAATCGCCCGGATCGCATAGTCCTCACAGATGATGGCATCGGCATGGACCTGGATGTCGTGTTGAATGCGTGGCTCGAGCCTGGCACCATCGCCAAAAAAAGACGGGAACGATCTCCCCAAGGCAGAATTTATCAGGGGGCGAAAGGCATCGGTCGCTTTGCCGCGGCGCGTCTTGCGCAAAATCTTTTTTTGGAAAGCAAGAAGGTGGGGGAAACTGAAGGAGTTGTCGTATTGCTGGAATGGGGAAGGTTTGACGAAGAGAGTTACCTTGACGAAATCACCGTGGATTACGAGGTTCGTCGCCTACCCGACTTGAGTCACGGTACCCGCTTGACTTTGGATATCTTGCGAAAGGATTGGACGAGAGAAGATTACGAGGAATTGCACACCCGTTTAGCCCGGCTCATCTCTCCATTTGAAGAGGTGATGGACTTTGAAATTGTTTTGGAGATTCCGGCAGCGCCTGAGCTTAATGGCCGTGTTGAGCCTCCCGAGCTTATTTTACAGCCGAAATACCAGTTGAAGGGAAAGCTGGATGCAGATGGATTTTTTACCGGAAAATTATTGGTTGACAGAAAAACTCACAAGACCTTCAAACAACATAAACTTGGTGGCAAGGGCGCCAAACCTTTGTGCGGGGCGTTTGGAGTGGAGATTCGAGCATGGGATCGCGACAAGGAGGGATTGGAACCTCTGGGCGAGGAACTGGGAATGGGGGTAGCCGAAATGCGCAGGACGTTGAATGCTTTTTGCGGCGTGAGCATTTATCGTGATGGATTCCGTGTTTATCCGTATGGACAGAAGGGCAACGACTGGCTCAATCTCGACTCGAGGAGCCGGCAAAACCCTGTACAAGCATTGGCCAACAATCAGGTTGTTGCAGCAATTCAATTATCAAGAGAATCGAATTCGGAACTAAGAGATCGTGCCAATCGTGAAGGCATGGTGCTGAATGATGAACACACCGCATTGGAAGCCTGGTTCGTGGAAGTGTTGCTGCTTCTGGAAAAAGAGCGCTATGCTCTGAGACCGAGACAGGAGTCGGCTGAAAAAGCGCAACCACTTTTTGAAGCCTTTGACCTCAGTTCCACAGTAAAGCAAGTACGGACGGAACTGGGCCCAAAACACCCCGTGACCGTGCTCATCACTGATACCGACAAAAAAGTCAGGGAGGGTGTGGAGCGGGTGCAGGAAGTCTTTTCCCGGTTGCTGATGTCCTCCGGGCTTGGCCACATGGTGGATATTGTGATTCACGAAATTGGTGCGCCGTTGGGCAAGATCAACCGGCAGTTGCTTCTTATTCAAAAAGAGGTGGAGACGATCAATGACGCCTCGTTGCTGGAACGAATAAAGAAAAAAGTCGAATCGCTCAAACCCTGGCTCGAGCAGATTTTCAATTTGCGGCAAAGATTGGAGCCGCAAACGCCGGCGAAGCGTGGCCGTGCCACAACGTTCATTGTACGGGAGGAAGTGGAAGACAATTTCCAACTCTATGAAGCGTTGTTGAAAAAACAGGGCATCAAGCATCAAATACTTGCGCCTAACGGTGAGATTAAAGTCACAATGTCACGAGCGTCCTTGGGCCAAATTTTGGCAAATCTGATCGACAACGCGGTATTTTGGATCAGTCGGGAACGGGGTGCTGGCAAGGGAGGCCATATTCAAGTTCGTATTGAAAGAATCGAGGGAGGCGTTCGTATTTTATTTTGCGATGATGGTCCCGGGGTGGCGGAAGAGGACAAAGCCAGGATTTTTGAGCCATATTTTACCACCAGACCGAATGGCATGGGACTGGGACTGCACATATCAAGGCTGATCATCGAACCGTATGGAAAATTGTTGCTTTGCGATGAAGGGGATCTTCCCGGTGCGTGTTTCGAAGCTCTTTTCGAGAGAAAGGTGGGGTTATGAGTGAAGGGCAAATCACACTTAATATTTTGCTGATGGACGACGACCCTGAAGTTCTCGAGCAGCTTTTGCAGTCATTGCCCGATGAACGGAAAGGCTGCGTGCTGATCTGGGAACCGTGCAGGGAATTTGACGAGGCGGTGCAACGAATCAATGCCAGAAGGTACGATGTGGTTGTTACTGACATTTACCGGGACCGCAAAGGGCAGGCAAAGGGAGCCGAGCCCGGCCACGACAAGGGCTTGAACAGTATCGAAGCCATTCGGGCCAAACGATTTTGTCCGGTGGTCGCTTTTTCCGATGGTTCCAAACCGGAAGGCTTGAAAGAAGGGCCATTCATCAAGTTTGCCGACAAAAGCGGAGGCAATGGTGATATTTTGGCCAAGTTGGATTTGATTTTGGATACGGGCATTCCGCAAATTGCCAATAAACTGCACGACGAACTTGATGGTGTCGGATGTACCTACATGTGGGATTTTTTAGAAGGCAATTGGGAGCAGTTGAAACAAAACGAGTTGATCAACCCGGTCATCACTGAACGTTTGATAAGAAGACGGGCCACAACGCAATTTGGCAGAATCAACCCGTCTTCGACCGGAGTAAATGAAATCCAGGAGATCGAAGGGGTGGACTTTTACATTTGTCCCAAAATTTCTGACACGGAGTATAGACTGGGTGAGATTATTCACTCCAAAATTTCCGGCGAATATCGTGTGATCCTGACTCCTCATTGCCATTTGACCGTTCAACTCAATGAACAGAAACCTCGTGCAGACTTTATCCTGACTGTAAAGACCGTCCTTGCAAACGATATTATTCAGAAAAAGCAGTGGCCCAAAAAACAGGAAGATCAACTGGATCAACTTCGACGCCGTATACAATCACCCGCTGAAGTGGGAAAACCGTCAGGGCGCTATTGGTTTCTTCCAAGATTCCTGCAAATGCCGGATCTTTATTGTGATTTCATGAGACTCGAAAGCCTGACTTACCATGATTTGGCAAATGAATACGAATCATTTGCGGTTCTGGATACACCTTTTGCAGAGGCTTTTCAATCCTGTTTTACGCGATTTTATTCCGCTGTTGGTTTGCCAGCACTTCATGCCGAAAACTTCGGACATTTGATGCCTCAAACTTGATTATGATTACAAACATTATTTTGAACCTGACAAATTTTATGAAATCATGGCTGACGTTTTTACCAAAGCCAAACGCTCGGAAGTCATGTCGCGAATTCGGGGAAGCGGAAACAAGGAAACCGAACTTGCAATAATAAAACTGTTTCGCAAAAACAAGATATCGGGTTGGCGACGGCGTTACCCTTTGTTCGGCAAGCCTGATTTCGTTTTTCCAAAATACAGTTTGGCTGTGTTTGTCGATGGTTGTTTCTGGCATGGCTGCCCCAAACATTCCAATATGCCAGTCAACAATCGCGCCTTTTGGAAAAAGAAATTGGCGTCAAACAAGGCGCGTGATCTTCGGGTGAGTCGCGTATTGCGTAGAAAGAGATGGCATGTCATTCGGATTTGGGAGCATGAACTAAACAAAACCTCGGGTCATTCTATCCAACGTATTGTTCGAGTAATAAAATTGAGAAACATAAAATGACCCCCGGTAAAAAAATGACCAATATAGGTAATTCAAGCTTGTGAGTCACTGCCCCGTCACCGTAGACTCCCGCGCAATTTGCTTGTACCACTTCACCACCAATGCCGCCGCGGGTTTTCCATTCGGCGTGAATTGATTATCCTCCGCTCCGCCGTCTTCGAGCGTGCTCGGCCATTTCCACCAGTAAATTCCCGCCAGCCAATCGTTGCTTTTTGAAAAAGCTTGATAGATCGCTTCATAACAACGACGCTGCGCTTCGAGATCGACGGTGTCGCGGCGATCTTCCCGATGGGGATTCTTCCAAGTTTGCGCTGCGGAACAAAACCCGATTTCCGTGATCAAAACCGGCTGGTTGAATTTTTGGGCAACCGCCTTGATTTTATCGGCAACCATTTGCGCGCCGCTCAAAAGCTCGGCGTCGGTCGGATTCTCTTTTTCGGAAAGTGGATAATAACAATCGATGCCGATGGCGTCCAGCGCCTCCCAAAATTTTAGACTCTCGAACTCGTGGCCCCAATTGGCCGCATAAACCATCGGCCCGGAATAAATGCCGCGCCAACGCCGAATCATTTCCCGCCATTCGCGCTCGTGGCCGATTGTCGCTTGCGTCAACTCGACGCCGACGCAAAGCATGTCGAAGCCGTGCATTTCCGCCAGCGCCGCATAGCCGCGCATCCAGCGGTCGTAATGATTAAAAAAGATTTTCCACTCGGCTGGAGTCGCCATCTTGATATCGCCGGGCCAGCCGCGCCCCATCCAAATATGCGGCTTGAGCATGGCGGCCATACCGTGCGCCTTCGCAAAATCTTTGGCAATAATCACGCTCTCATCGCTTTCGCCATTGGGGCCGCCGCTGCGCCCCGGAAACGCCGGCCGATTCGGATCGCGCAGAAAACCAAACGGCGTAATCGAAATCGCATTCACGCCGAGCGCCGTCAATTTCGCCAGCGCTTCGCGTGATTGGCTGCCGAGATAGCCGTTATAAATTTGATAGCCCTCATGAGCATAACAAAAGCCGCGCAGAAAATCGCTCGCCGCAATTTTCTGCGGGCGAGAAAAGCGCAATGGAATCGGCGGCATCGCGCGCATTTTATTCTGCCACGCCGCGACTAACTTTTCCCACGTTTCATTTTGCGGAAAGCCGGCGGGCACGCCGCTTTCCGGCCAACTGCGATAGAGCTTGGCGAACTCCTCAGCGCCGAATTTTTCCAAAAGTGTTTCGACAAAACTCCCGAGCAACGGCTGGCGCGCCAGCTCCGATTCCATCGGCCCAATCTCAGCGTCGAATAACTCGAACAGCGGCGGCGCGTTTTGGGTTTGCACGAGCCGCGCGGCCCAGCTGGAATAACCGGAACCTCGCCATTGCTCAGTCAAAGCCGCCGCCAATCCTTCTTGCAGCGCAGCGGATTTGCTCTCTCCCAACAATGCTTGCACGAACCAATTCGCCTCGGCAAAAAAATCATCGCCGCGCAGCTCTGGCAGCCACAGCAGATGCGCCTCGTTGCGACTTTTGTCGAGATGCCGCAAATCCGTATTGCCGGTGAACATACCCTTCTCCTCCGCGCTGTCCCACAAATGTATGGTGAGTTTCGATAAAGCCGCCAACTGTTGATTGGGCACGGCGAGGCGCGCGGCCAAGCTCGATAAACTTGCTTCGTATCGCGCCGCTAATTTGTCAATTTCCGCGGCTGAAAAATTTTGGCCGTGCGTGACAAACGCAAAATGCTGCGTCGTTTTCGCCGCCTTTTCGCTCGCGCGCAAATCGTAGAGGCGTCCCGCTTCCGGCCGCCAAGCGCCCTCACCGGTATCTTTGAAAAAGCCGAGCAGCATGACGCGTCCTTGTTGCACCACATAGTAGTCGCTCATCTGGCGCAGACGGCGCGAGCTGGTTTGGAGAAATTTGAGAATCGCCTCGTCGCTGTTGCCGGTCAGCACGGTGAGCAATTGCGTCGGGTTTTTCGGATTGGGATAAATAAAAAAGACGACGTCATCGGAAGCCGTATAATTTTGTCCGCGAAAATGGAAGCCGTGCTTCAGCAGCTTGATCGGCAAATCGGGCAATAACCGCTGCAACACGCGGTTCGAGCCCAGCGCGCCGATCAACGAAACGGGCTTGCGATCGAGACTATCCTGCGGAAATTCAGCGTCGCTCAACACGTTTTGTCTGAACCATTCATTGGCGCGCGGCAAGCTTTTGTAATACTCGCGATAATCGGCGGCGGTTTTTTCGGGCGCGGCCGGATAAACGATCGGCATTCCGCTGTGGCGATAAACCGATTCCCACAATTGCCGGCGCGTCGGCCATTGCGTTTGCTGGCTGGTTTGCCGAGATGGCAGCGGCAAAAGTTCTCGAAAAATAAAACCGACCAAAAGCAGGAGAGCGGCAATACTGCCCACCAAAAACCCAATTCTGTTATGCATAAATTCAATTCCGCGTCAAAACATTTTCAAAATTTGCCAAATTCAAAAAGAAAAATCCTTTTTATACTGTTGCAGCCAATCGCAATAAGACAATGTGAGGCGGTTGCGTTCCAAAGCGAGCATACAAAAACCGTGATTGCCCAGCTCCGGGCGCGGATTTTTCCAGCCGGCAGCTTTGGGGAGGCGCTCCGGAAATTTCGGGCTCAAATCAACCCATTCCGCCTCCGGCAGCGCGCCGCCTTTTTGTATTTGCTCTTTATGGCGGCGAGCGTTTTTCTCCACCTCGGCTTTGTAAATCGGATGGCCGGCGTGGCCGATGCAGCTTCCGATAAAAGGGGCCTGCGGCGATTTTTTAAATAAGGCGCAATAATGCGTGTTGCCCCAAAACCAAAAATCGATCAGCTGGCTTTGAATAAACGGTTTCAGATCGTTGTAAACCGGCGCGAATTCATTCTTTCCCAATTCATAAGGCTCGTTTTGGCTCAACAAGATATTCATTCGCCCCTGCGACTTTCCTTCCCGCAAACATTGACCCAACCACGCATTGACAGCCGCGTTCGGATGCGTTCCGCTTCCATAATAAGCGGTATCGATGCCGATGATTTGGTATTTCTGATTCCAAATGCAAAAATAGCTGCCTTCTTGTTCCTGCGCCATCCAGCCGCGTTTGATCTTTTGTCGCGTCTCCAGATTGGCAAAATAGGGAATCGCGCCCGAATTCATTTCGTGATTGGCATTCAGCGCAAAAAAACGCGCGCCTTTCACCACCGGCGCCAG
>Ga0247727_10019029_pt1 | contig 10701 bp, 7 predicted proteins | sample WisWelCaveWW1625_FD_202498 | JGI IMG/M metagenome (GOLD analysis project Ga0247727, IMG submission 202498) | Biofilm microbial communities from Wishing Well Cave, Virginia, United States - WW16-25 | ecosystem: Environmental > Aquatic > Deep subsurface > Groundwater > Cave microbial mat | place...
CTGGCTCAACAACCGCGCGCCCAAACCCGTGAAGTGGGTCTATCGAAATCCGACCCACCGCACTACTACGGATTCGCGCGTTACAGTCCACTAGAATTCTTCATGCGCATCGCGTTCTACGCGCCGCTCAAGCCGCCGATGCACGGCACGCCCTCGGGCGACCGGCGCGTGGCGGGGCTGCTGATGCAAGCGCTGGCGCGCGCCGGGCATCAGGTCGAGCTCGCGTCGACGTTCCGCAGCTACGATGCCGCAGGCGACGCCGCGCGCCAGGGCGGCTTGCGCGACCAGGGCCTGGCGCTCGGCCGGCGGCTCGCCGTCCAGTGGCGCGACGGGCCGGCCGCGGTGCGGCCCGATCTCTGGTTCACCTATCACAGCTATTACAAGGCGCCGGACTGGCTCGGGCCCGAGGCCAGCACGATGCTGGGCATTCCGTATGTGATCGCGGAGGCGTCGCACGCAGGCAAGCGAGCCGGCGGTCCCTGGGACATCGGCCATTGCGGCACTGCGCAGGCCATCGGCCGCGCCGACCTGCTGCTGTGCCCGACGAAAGACGATGCGCTGGGGCTGCGGGGCGTCGCCGCCGCGCCCGAGCGCATCGTCTGGCTGCCGCCGTTTCTCGATCCGGCGCCGTTCCGCAAGGCGGCCGCGCAGCGCGAGGCGCACCGCAACCGGCTCGCGCGCATGCACTGGCTCGACGCCGCGGTGCCGTGGATCGCGGTCGTGGCGATGATGCGTCCGGGCGACAAGCTCGCCTCCTACGTTGCGCTTGGCGGCGCGCTCGGCCGGTTGCAGGACCTGCCCTGGCGACTGCTCGTCGCCGGCGACGGTCCGGCGCGTGCCGAGGTCGAGGCGGCGCTCGCCACGGCGATTCCGGACCGGGCGGTCTATCTGGGCGCGCTCGGCCTTGCAGGGATCGCCGCGCTGTATGCCGCATCCGACCTCTGCGTCTGGCCTGCGGTGAACGAGGCCTATGGCGTGGCGATGCTGGAAGCGCAGGCGGCCGGCCTGCCGGTCGTCTCATGCGCCACGCGAGGCGTGCCCGATGTCGTCGAAGATGGCCGCACCGGCCGGCTTGCGCCGCAGGGCGACGAGGCCGCGCTCGCGCAGCTGGTGAGGGAACTGCTGCTCGATACGCGCAAGCGCGCCCGCCTGAGCGCATCCGCCGCCGCGTTTGTGGCGGGCGAACGCAGCCTCGATGCGGCCGTGGCGCGCCTGCAGCCGTTGCTCGCGCGGCTTGCCGCGCTGGCGGGTGTGCGTTGAGCGCGCTGCGCGCATTCCTCTATGTCCAGCATCTGCTCGGGATCGGCCACCTGAGGCGGGCGGCGACGCTGGCGCGCGCGCTGGCCGCGCAAGGTCTGCGGGTCACGCTCGCAAGCGGCGGGGCCGCGGTGCCCGGGATGGCGGTGGAGGGGGTGAATTTCGTGCAGTTGCCGCCGGCGAGCGCCGCCGATCTGAGCTTCAAGGCGCTGGTGGACGAGGCCGGGCGCGCCGTTGACGAGGCATGGAAGCGGCAACGCAGCGCAGCCCTGCTTGGCGCCTGGCGCGCCGCCGATCCCCACGTGCTGGTGCTGGAACTCTATCCGTTCGGCCGGCGCCAGATGCGCTTCGAGCTGCTGCCCCTGCTCGAGGCGGCAGCTGCGGCGCCGCGGCGCCCATCGATCGTCTGTTCGGTGCGCGACATCCTCGGCGGTCAGCAGAACCAGGAGCGGCAGCGGGAGACGCTGGGCCTGGTCGAACGGTATTTCGACCACGTTCTGGTGCATGCGGACCCCGGCGTGATCGCCTTCGAGCGGACGTTTCCCGCTGCGGGGCGGATTGCGCAGCGGATCGAATACACCGGGTACCTTGTTGATCCTGAAAAATCCTCGCACGACGATGCAGGCAAAGGCGAAGTCATCGTCTCCGCCGGCGGCGGCGCGGTCGGCGCGCGCCTTCTCGAAGCGGCGCTGAGGGCAAAGCCGCTGACCGCGCTGCGCGACCGTACCTGGCGCATGCTCGCCGGCAACAATCTTCCGGGCGAGGAATTCGGCAAGCTCGCGCGCCTGGCGGCCGGCGGCGGCCGCATCGAACTGGAACGCTCGAGAGCCGACTTCACGACCCTGCTCTCGAACTGCGCGCTCTGCGTAAGCCAGGCGGGGTACAACACGCTCATGGAAACCATCCGCGCCTGCGCGCGCGCCGTGGTGGTGCCCTTCGCCGGCGGCAATGAAACCGAACAGACGCTGCGCGCCCGCTGCTTCGCCGAACGCGGCCTGCTGGAGGTGGTGGAGGAGGCGGCGCTGACCCCGGGGGCGCTCGCTGCCGCGATCGACCGCGCGGCGCGCAAGCCGCGGCCGGCGCCGGGCGCCATCGACCTGGACGGCGCGCGCAAGAGCGCCGCCCTGATCGCGCGCTGGGCGCGGCAGAAGCCGGCGTGAACGCGGCGTGGCACGGACTATCGGAGGAGCTCGCGCGCTGGCGCGACGCCGGGCGCGCGGTCGATTTCTGGTGGCGCGACGACGATGCGGCGCGGCCGGATGCGGCCCTCTCGCGACTGCTTGCGTTGGCGCAAAAAACGTCCACGCCGCTGGCGCTCGCGGTGATTCCGATGCAATCCGGGAAAGAAACCTTCGAAAACATTGGCTCAAGCGTCTCGATCATTCAGCACGGCACTGACCATCGAAACCGCGCTGCCGCGGGCGAGAAGAAGACGGAGTTTTCCGCCTCGGAATCGCCTCGCGCTGCGGTGGCGCGTCTTGCTGCCGCGCGACAGAGCCTGGCGACCCGGGCGCGCGCCTGCTTCCATCCCGTTCTGGCGCCGCCGTGGAACCGGCTGCCGGAGACGCTCGCGCCGCATCTCGCGGCGGCGGGCTTGCGTGGCCTGAGCCGGTACGGCGCGCGCGCTGCGGCGCTGGCGGCGCCCGGCGTGGCGCAGGTGAACACGCATGTCGATCTGATCGCCTGGCGTTCCGGGCGCGGCTTCGCCGGTGACGAGGCCTGCCTGTCGCTTGCCGTGCAGCACCTTGCGGCCAAGCGGAATGGCGGGGCGGATCCCGGCGAGGCGACCGGTTGGCTCAGCCATCACGCCGTGCACGATGCAGCGGCCTGGGCGTTCCTCGAACGCCTGTTCGAAACGACGCGGCGGGCGCCGGGCGTGCGCTGGCGCAGCGCGCAGGAACTATTTCACGTTTCGTAATGGCGCCACCGCCACGCCAGTTTCGTTATCCGTGGCCCGCCTTGTGCCTCGCTTACGCGGGCAGCGTCACCGGACTGGCGGTTTCGCTCGGCCTGATCGGGTTCGTACGACTTGCCGCGCCGGTCGCGTGGGCGGTGGCTGCGGCCGCCGCGCTATTCCTCGTATACTTTGTCCGGACGGTCTGCCGCCAGTTGACTCACATCGAGCTGGACGAGGCCGGAATCCGCGCCAGGGGACCGCTAGTCGCCGCAATCCGGTGGGAGGATTTGCGTTCGCTGCAACTCGACTACTACTCGACGCGCCGCGATCGTGAGGGGGGATGGATGCAACTGAAGCTTCGCGACGCGCAGCGCACGATCCGTATCGACTCGGATCTGGAAGGCTTTGCCGAGCTCATCGGTGCAGCCGCGCGCGTGGCGGCGCAACGGGGCCTGCCGCTCGATGCAGCCACGCTGGGCAACCTCGAGGCATTGCGGCGGTAATGGCCGACGTCCTGCAGATCCGCGACTTGCGCGTGTACCTCGAAGTCGACGCTGGCACCGTCAAGGCGGTGGACGGCGTGTCGTTGCGCATTCCCGAGGGCCGCACCGTGGCGCTGGTGGGCGAATCGGGCTCCGGCAAGTCGATGGTGGCGCAGGCTGTGATGAGCATCCTGCCGCGCGTGGCGCGCATCGAGTCGGGCGAGATCCTGTTCCACGACCCCAAACTCCCCGGCACGGCGACCGACATCGCGCGGCTCGACCCCGACGGCGCCCCGGCGCGGGCCATCCGCGGCGGCCGCATCTCGATCATTTTCCAGGAGCCGATGACCGCGCTCTCGCCGCTGCACACGGTCGGCAACCAGATCGGCGAAGCGCTGATGCTGCACCGCGCGAGCCTCGGCAAGGCCGCGCGTCGCGACGCGGTGCTCGAGATGCTGCGGCTGGTGGGCTTTGCCGATCCTGTGAAGGCCGAACATACCTATCCGTTCGAACTGTCCGGGGGTCTTAGGCAGCGCGCGATGATCGCCATGGCGCTGGTGTGCCGGCCGGCGCTGCTGGTGGCCGACGAGCCGACCACGGCGCTGGATGTCACCATCCAGGCGCAGATCCTGCAACTGGTGCAGAAGCTGCAGTCCGAGCTGCACATGGCAATGCTGCTGATCACGCATGACCTGGGCATCGTCGCGAACATGGCCGAAGAAATCGTGGTGATGTACCACGGCAAGGTGGTGGAGTCCGGCACGGTCGAGGACATCTTTCGCGACCCGTGCCATCCCTATCTCAAGGCGCTGATGCGCGCGGTGCCCCGCTTCAACATGGCGCCGGGTGAGCGCCTGACGCCGATCCGGGAACTGCAGGCCGCCACCGACCACCTGATCTCCGGGCGCGGGCGTCCGCACGAGGAGCAGCAGCACGGCAGCGACCCGCTGCTGGTGGTGCGCAATCTAGTCAAACGTTTCGCGACGCGCAAGACCTCGTTCCTCGGCCGCAAGCTCGCCGGCGAGGTGCGCGCGGTCGATGACGTGAGCTTTCACGTCGGCGCCGGCGAGTGCCTCGGCCTGGTGGGCGAGTCCGGCTGCGGCAAGACCACCACCGCGAAGATGCTGCTGCGCTCGGTGACGCCCGACGGCGGCGAGATCGTGTTCAACGATCGCGGCACGCCGCGCGACGTGCTCGCGCTGAAGAGCGCGGAGCTGTTCGCGTACCGGCGCAAGGTGCAGTTCGTGTTCCAGGACCCGTTCAGCTCGCTGAACCCGCGCATGACCGTGAACGACATCCTCGCCGAGCCGCTGGTGATCCACGGCGTCGGCGACGAGGAGGAGCGCTTTGCGCGGGTGAAGGAGCTGATGATGCTGGTGGGCCTGGAGGTGCGCTTTCTCAGGCGCTACCCGCATAGCTTCTCGGGCGGCCAGCGGCAGCGCATCGGCATCGCGCGCGCGCTCGCGCTGGGGCCCCAGCTGCTGATCTGCGACGAACCGGTGTCGGCGCTCGATGTTTCGGTCCAGGCGCAAGTGCTCAACCTGCTGCTGGATCTCAAGAGCGCGCTCAAGCTGACCTACATCTTCATCTCGCACAATCTCGCCGTGGTGCATTACCTGGCCGACCGCATCGCGGTCATGTGCGCGGGGCGCCTGGTCGAGCTCGCGCCCTACGAAGAGCTGTTCCGCAACCCGCTGCATCCCTACACCAAAGCGCTGCTGGCCGCGGTGCCGGATCCGGACCTCGACCGGAAACTGGATTTCGCCGGACTCATGGAAGGCAAGGCCTCGGACCCGCGCGCCTGGCCTGCGCCGTTCCGCCTCGACGGCACGCTGCGCGCCGGCATGCTGGATATCGGCGCCAACCACCTGGTGCGCGCCCACGAAGGGGCAGATATTTCGGAGCTCCGCCAATGATCAGAACGCTCGCGCTCCTCGTCCTCACCCCCTTGCTCGCGGGCTTCGCGGCCGGCGCCGCCGCGCAGGCGAATTTCATCGAGCCACCCGTTCTGGAAGAAGAGGTAAAGGCGGGCAAGCTGCCGCCCGCGGCCAAGCGCCTGCCCGAGAATCCGCTGCTGGTGAAGCTGCCGGCCGGCGCGCAGCCGGGCCAGCACGGCGGCAGCTTGAACATGCTGATCGGACGCAGCCGCGACGTGCGCATGCTGGTGGTGTACGGCTACGCCCGCCTCGTCGGCTACGACTTGAGTTTCAATATCGTGCCGGACATCCTCGAAAGCATCGAGGCCAAGGGCGAGCGCGTGTTTACCATGAAGCTGCGCAAGGGACACCGTTGGTCCGACGGGCAGCCGTTCACCACCGAGGACTTCCGCTATTTCTGGGAGGACGTGGCCAACAACAAGGAACTCAGCCCGACGGGGCCGCCCGCCGACCTGCTGGTGAACGGCGAAGCCCCCAAGGTCGACTACCCGGACAAGCAGACGGTGCGCTACAGCTGGTCGAAGCCGAATTCGGATTTTCTGCCGCGCATGGCGGGCGCTTCGCCGCTGTTCATCTTCCGGCCGGCGCATTACCTGAAGCAGTTCCACCGCAAGTACAGCAAGAAGGTGGCCGAGGCAGAAGCCGGCGGTGCCGCCAAGCGCGGCTGGGCCGCAACCCACAACCGCGAAGACAACATGAACCAGTACGACAACCCGAAGCTGCCGACCCTGCAGCCCTGGATGAACACCACCAAGCCGCCCGCCGACCGCTTCGTCGCCGTGCGCAATCCCTACTTTCACAGGGTCGATCCGAACGGCCGGCAACTGCCCTATATCGACCGCATCGTGCTCGCCGTCGCCGAGGGCAAGCTGATTCCCGCCAAAACCGGCGCCGGCGAGTCCGATCTGCAGGCGCGCGACATCCAGTTCAATAACTACACCTTCCTGAAGAAGGGCGAGAAGACCAACAACTACCGGACCCTGCTCTGGAAAACCGCGCGCGGTTCGCACTTCGCGCTTTTCCCGAATCTCAACGTCAACGATCCCGTGTGGAAGCCCATCGTGCGCGACGCGCGCTTTCGGCGCGCGTTGTCGCTGGCGATCGACCGCTCGCAGGTGAACCAGGTGCTTTATTTCGGCCTCGCCACCGAGGGGAACAATACGGTGGTGCCCGAGAGTACGCTTTTCAAGAAGGAGTACCAGACGCGCTGGGCGCAGTTCGACAGGAAGGCGGCCGAAAAGCTGCTCGACGAACTGGGCTTGAAGCGCGGGCCCGACGGCATACGCAAGCTGCCGGACGGCCGGCCGATGGAGATCATCGTCGAGACCGCGGGCGAGTCGACGGAGCAGACCGACGTGCTGGAGATGATCCGCGAGACCTGGCGTGAAGTGGGCATCAAGCTGTTCCCGAAACCCACGCAGCGCGAGGTGCTGCGCAACCGCGTTTTTTCCGGCGAAGCGCTGATGTCGGTCTGGTTCGGGATCGAGAACGGCCTCGCCAACCCCGACATCAGTCCGGAGGAACTGGCGCCGACCAACCAGCAGCAGCTGCATTGGCCCAAGTTCGGCCAGTATTTCGAGACCGGCGGCAAGGCGGGCGAGGCGCCGGATATCGCGGAAGCGATCGAGTTGATGAAGCTCAATGACCAGTGGCGCGCTGTCGCGACGCGCGAGGAGCGCGCGAAGATCTGGCACCGCATGCTCGGCATACACTGCGACCAGCTTTTTTCCATCGGCGTGGTGAGCGGCGTGGCGCAGCCGGTGGTGGTACGCAACACGCTCAGGAACGTCCCCGAGAAGGGCGTCTACAACTGGGACCCGGGCGCCTTCTTCGGCATCTACCGGCCCGAGACATTCTGGTTCGAGCCGCGCAAGTAGTCCCCGTATGCTGACCTACACCATCCGGCGGCTGCTGATCATGATCCCGACGCTGCTGGTGATCAGCTTCGTCACCTTCAGCATCATTAAGCTGCCGCCGGGGGATTTCCTCTCCAACCAGATCGCCGAGCTGCGCAGCCAGGGCGACAAGGCGGCGCTGGAGAAGGTCGAGTTCCTGCGCAAGCAATACGGACTGGACCGGCCTTTTCTCGAGCAGTACGCGGCCTGGGTCGGGATCTGGCCGGCCGAGCGCGGCTACTCAGGCCTGCTGCAGGGCGACTGGGGCTGGTCCTTCGAACACGACCTGCCGGTGGGCGAGGTGGTGGGCGACCGGATGCTGCTGTCCTTCATCCTCAATTTCACGGTGGTCCTGTTTACCTGGGCGGTGGCGTTCCCGATCGGCGTCTATGCCGCGACCCACCAGTACAGCTGGGGCGACCACGGCCTCACGCTGCTTGGTTACGTCGGTCTCGCGACGCCGAACTTCCTGTTCGCGCTGGTGCTGATGTACTTCGCCAACGTCGAGTTCGGCCTCGCCATCGGCGGCATCATGGATCCGGAATACCTGGACCAGCCCTGGAGCTGGGCCAAGTTCGGCTCGGTGCTGACGCATCTGTGGATCCCGGTGATCGTGATCGGCACCTCGGGCACCGCGGGCATGATCCGGCGGCTGCGCGCCAACCTGCTCGATGAGCTGCAGAAGCAGTACGTGGTGACCGCGCGCGCCAAGGGCATGCCGCCGTTCCGCATGCTGGTCAAGTACCCGCTGCGCATGTCGCTGAACCCGTTCATCGCCGATATCGGCAACCTGCTGCCGTCGGTCATTTCGGGCTCGGCGATCGTCGCGGTGGTGCTGTCGCTGCAGACTTCCGGCCCGATGCTGCTGGAAGCGCTGCGCAGCCAGGACCAGTACCTCGCCGGCTCGTTCCTGATGTTCCTCGCGCTGCTCACGGTGATCGGCATGTTCGTCTCCGACCTGCTGCTGGCGGCGCTGGATCCGCGCATCCGCCTGACCGGGGGCGTGGCAAAGTGACCGCCAAACTCGAACACTACGTCTCGCCGGAGCCCTTCGAGCCGCTGGCCACCGAGCGGCTGACGCCGGAACAGGAGCGGTTCTACCGCGCCTCGCAGTGGAAGATCATGTGGTGGAAATTCCGGCGCCACCGCATTGCGGTGTTCTGCGCGGTGATCCTGCTGGCGGTCTACTCCTCGGTCCTGGTGAGCGAGATCCTCGCGCCCTACAACCTGCACACGCGCGATTCGCGCCACATTTACGCGCCGCCCCAGGAGCTGCACCTGTTCCACGACGGCAAGCTCGTCGGGCCGTTCGTCTACGGCTACAGCATGGAGCTGAACATGCAGACCATGCGCCGGGAGTTCCGCCCGGACGAGTCGAGGGTGCAGCCGCTGCGCTTTTTCTGCCTTGGCGACGACTACGAATTCTGGGGCATGCTGGAGGCGCGCTTCCACCTGGTCTGCCCCGCGCAAGGCGGGACCTTCTTTTTCTTCGGCACCGACCGGCTCGGGCGCGACGTGTTCTCGCGCATCGTCTACGGCACCCGGATTTCGCTCACGGTCGGGCTGCTGGGCATCGCGGTGAGCTTCGTCATCGGCATCACGCTGGGCGGCATCTCGGGCTACTACGGCGGCTGGGTGGACAACGTGATCCAGCGCTTCATCGAAATGGTGCGCTCCTTTCCCGAGCTGCCGCTGTGGATGGCGCTGTCGGCCGCGCTGCCGGTGAACTGGAGCCCGGTGCTGGTCTACTTTGGCATCACCATCATCCTCGGCCTGCTCGACTGGCCGGGCCTCGCGCGCGCGGTGCGCTCGAAGCTGCTGGCGCTGCGCGAGGAGGATTTCGCCTCCGCGGCGGTGCTGATGGGCGCTTCGCCGCAGCGCGTCATCGGCCGCCACCTGCTGCCCAGCTTCACCAGCCACCTCATCGCCTCGCTCACGCTGTCGGTGCCGAGCATGATCCTGGGCGAGACCGCGCTGTCGTTCCTCGGCCTGGGGCTCAGGCCACCGGTCACCAGCTGGGGCGTGCTGCTGAACGAAGCGCAGAACATCAACGTGGTCGCGCTCTACCCCTGGCTGATGCTGCCGGTGGTGCCGGTGTTCGTGGTGGTGCTGGCCTTCAACTTCTTCGGCGACGGGCTGCGCGACGCGGCCGACCCGTACAAGTAACGTCAATCCGGACGACGAAGTCGCCGGATTAACTCGGCGCGATCGAACGGACGAAATCGCCGTTCATCGCGCCGGACTCAGGGCGTCAGAACCATGCCCTCGCGAAGGGATTCCGCGCCTTCGCAATTTGTAACAAAATCCCCACCGCGGCCTGCGTACTTACGTCTGCTCACAAAGCCGTGCGGCAATGGGTGTGATCGCCGTGCTCCCTCTTGCGAGTGGAAGGTTGAGCACGCCGCCGTAGCCGTTGTCGGCATCGGCGATCAGCGGCAGGCCGCTTTAGTCGGCGATGCGCGCGGCGTTGTCGATCACATCAGGGCCCCGGGACGGGCGATGAGCTGGCGCAGCCGGGTGGTGGTCTTCACGTTGCAGATGTTACAGGCATAAAATGCAAGTGGAGTCTTGGGAGCGTATTCGTGTCGAGTTCGCCCTGCCCCGCTTGCGGGGCAACAAATCGGGAAGATCGACGTTTCTGCGCGCGGTGCGGGGCCTCGTTGCTCGTCCCGTGCAGGCAGTGCAGCTTCCAAAACGCTCCCGAGGAGAAATTTTGCGGTGGCTGCGGCAAGCTCATCACGGCTGCACCGGCGCCAGCGCCGGAGCCGGCGGCCGGGGAGAACAGCGAGGGCCTCGCCACCCCCGGGCATCGTCACCTGACCGTATTGTTCTGTGACCTCGTCGGGTCGACTGCTCTCTCCGCACGTCTGGATCCCGAGGTGCTGGCCGATGTACTGGTTGCCTACCGGGACGCCTGCGTCGATGCGGTGAAGCGGTTCGGGGGGGTTCCCAGCAGATATATCGGCGATGCGCTGCTCGTGTATTTCGGCTACCCCGTGGCGCAAGAGAACGGCCCCGAGCGCGCGGTGCGCTCAGCCCTCGAGATCGTGAAGGCGATGCAGCCGCTCAATCAGCGTCTCGCGGCCGCCGGGGTGAGCCTCTCGGTGCGCATCGGCGTCAATACCGGAATGGTGGTCGTAGGCGACATTGGCCATGGCGACCGGCTCGAGAAGATGGGCGTGGTCGGCGAAACGCCGAACATCGCTGCGCGGCTGCAGGCGCTGGCGGAGCCC
>Ga0247727_10019030_pt1 | contig 10700 bp, 10 predicted proteins | sample WisWelCaveWW1625_FD_202498 | JGI IMG/M metagenome (GOLD analysis project Ga0247727, IMG submission 202498) | Biofilm microbial communities from Wishing Well Cave, Virginia, United States - WW16-25 | ecosystem: Environmental > Aquatic > Deep subsurface > Groundwater > Cave microbial mat | place...
TTTGGATTGATCTCTTCCCACCAGGGTCACATCACATCCTCGCCGGGCAAGGGCCTCGGCAATGGCTTCCCCTAAACCGCGGCTGGCGCCGGTCACCAAGGCACGTTTCCATGGCTGTTTCATTGTGAACTTACCCTGGGTGTCATTCGCGGCCGGTAAAGACGACGTGACGGCGGCAGCAAAACGCTGTTCCTCTTTTCTTTGGCCGCGCAATATTTCCAGAAGAACATCGATATCTCTATCGGAGGTCGTGGCATGCATGGCAATTCTTATCTGTCGCTGGTTATAACGACGACTCTGAGTAAGAAGCACACGCCGGCTCTCGCAAGCCCGGTTAATAAACTCCCCCTGTTCATCATCGGAAAGATTAACGGTCACAATACCGGATTGCGTTTCCGGTAATCCATCATGAACGGGATTAAAATCCAGTGCTTTTAATTCTGCCCTCAGCCGTTCATTATGGCTGGCAATTTTGAGAAAAATATGTGACCAGCCTGTCGTGGCAAGGGTCTCTATACTTTTCGCTAATCCTGCGATAGCGGTAATATCCGGCAGCCCTGGCTCAAACCGGCGGACTCCATCAACAAATTCAAATCGGGATTCATCAAAAGCTCCGGCATTACGCGAACTCGCCCAGCCCACCAGAGGCACGTGAAGTTCTTCAAGGCGCTTTGATTTAATGTACAAAAATCCGCTGCCCACCGGCCCGAGCAACCATTTCTGACCACCACAAGCCAAAAAATCACAATCCCATTGATGAACATTGACCGCAATGGCCCCAACCGCTTGAATACCGTCAACGGCAACTAAAATCCCATGGGCATGACATAATTTCACAATTCTAGAAACATCAAATCGTCGTCCATCTAAATAGGAAACAGCGGAAAAGGAAACCAGACGAACCCGAGCAAGATCCATACGGCTCAATTGTTCGGCAAAGTCCATCCCCGGATCGGGAAGAACAGCCTCCGGCCGAACCCCGAACTCCACCAAATTGTCCCAGACATAACGGTTCGAAGGGAATTCATCCGCGGGATAAAGGATGCGGTCACCCGGTTGCCAGCGTATCGAGGCGGCAATCAAGGACAAGGCCGTTGAGGTATTGCTGGCAAAAGTTATTTCTTCGACACTGGCGCCGATAGCGTCGGCCACTGTCCGGCGTGAGGATTCTACCAAAGACAGCCATGCATCAAAGTGAAGTGTCATTGGTTCTAAACCCTGCCGGATGATTGTGCCCATGATATCGGCGCTGGATTTAAGAAGCGGTGCCGTGGCGGCATAATTTAAAAAGTGAAATTCTTTGGCCGCCGGAAGTAAATCACGCAAATCTTCAATGGTCATTTTATTTATGCTCCCGAAGGTTTCTTTTAAGCCGCAAAATGATGGTGATGATATCGCCAACCACGCTCCATATAAGAAATATTTTTATAAAATCGACACCCCATCCCAAGCTATCCGAAAAATAAGCCGTCAGCGCGAGAATCAATAATGCAGCTAATCTATCGGTCTGACCGACAGGTCCGACACTTTGGATGGGCTTTTTGACAGCCAATCCAATCAACCCGGTGAAAGTCGTCAGCCAGGCAATAGCCAAAACGCCCACGCCCCACAAAAACCATGATGGCCGCGAAACAGCCAAAGCCGCAAGGTACATCGCATCGCATAATTCCGGTGTTAACCGATTGATAATCTCACCGGCTGCAGTCCTTTTTTGATAATGTTCGGCAATCAATCCATCCAGCGTGCCTAAAAACATCCGAAGACACGTCAGCGCCATCGCCGCCAAATAAAACTCAGGACGGCCGGCGGCCGCCCAATGAAGACTCATGGCAATGGTGATCCCGACAGGAAGCATCAAAAAACTGACCGTATTCGGATCCACATCACGCATGAAAGGAAGAATTCCCCCCATCAACTTTCTTGCCGGATACTTTAATTGATAAAGACCGATATCCATTTCGCCTCCTTTCTTAAGGCTTTCGAACCTTCGTCACAGAATAAAACCCCCGAGCATCGCATAAACTGCGTTCGATCAAAAATCCCGTTTCCTCCAACCAGCGCTGAATTCTGTCTTGAGAACGCATAGTCATGCGCAAAGGATTGTGATTGAAATCTGGAAAAACTGCCTCAACAAATTCCAGATTCGGATGCGCTATTTGATTGGTCGTAATCAAATATCCTCCGGGATCAAGGACATCAAAAATAATTTGAATGGATTCTTTCACCTTTTCATCTTCAGTGATCCAGTCATAAAAACCCGCGGAGACCACCACATTGGGACGCGGGTTAAGACTAAAAAGAATTTTACGGTTAAAGGCATCGCCTTTTTCAAAATGAACATTCTTAAAATTTCTTCGTGATGCCTCTAAGCGGCCTTCTTCGACCCAGCGTTCATCAAAGTCCTGACAGCGCGCCAGCACATTGTCTTCGCCAACTTTATCAAGAACGGAAAAAATATAAGAAGCCGGTCCAGAAGCGATATCTAAAAGAGAAACCCTCTTTCCTTGCTGTCTTATTTCCCCCAGAACTTCGGTTAATAACTCTTCCAAATGTTTTCGACGAATACGGATGGCTTCCCAGCCGGGATGACTTAAAAAATCCCGATCGATGACTTTACCGATGAACCATCTGCCCTGCGGCTCATTACGGTAAATATAATCAAGCATCTTCCCTGAAGTTAATCCGAGGTCAAGGCACAGGCGGATACCGCGGCTCGTTCGGCCCAGGGTTCGCACAAATATTTTTGCCAAATTAAATTTTAGCTGATTAACATTCATCATCTTGACTCCTTAATCTTTTTACGGCCGCTTCCATCTCTCTGGCAACTTTAATAAAACCCTCTTGTGTACGGGGAATATGGCTGAAACGCATGGGTTCGCCGATTATCACTGAGACGTGTTTGGGCCAAGGTATTTTGGAATTCTTCGGCCAGGCCTCAAATGCCCCCTTTATATAAGCCGGGACGACCAATCTATCGGTTCCAGCGACTAAAATTCCTATACCCTGTTTAAATGGTTGTATTTCCCCCGTCATGGACCGTGTCCCTTCCGGAAACATAATGAGCACTTGCTTGGGAACGTTTAAAACAGCCGAGCACATCTCCAGACTTTCCCGTTTCTTATCAATACGATCAAATGGCAGGGCATTGACAAAAACGGCCGAAAAAAAACTTCGCAAAAAAGAAGAAAAAAAACAATCTTTTGCGGCTACAGAAAAGGTCCAATCGATCAATTTTGTGGGAAATGCCGCTAAAATACACAGTGCGTCCAGATGGCTGGAATGGTTGGCAATAAAGACATAGTTTCCACTTTTCGGCAAATGTTCTTTACCAACAATCTTTAAACGAAAGTATATTTTCAGAAAAATGCGCATAAAAATATTTCCGAGAAAACGCAGGATAGTATGCGTCATGTCCCGTTCGCGGGGGAATCCCTGCAAATTTTCAGCAACACTCTGCTGGATCGCTCGCGATGGACTGTAATTCCATTCTTTCACGGAGCACCTCCGGGAAATTGAACATAATAATTCACCATATGAAAAAACAGAGGCGAGACAAAGATCAAGCTGTCAACCCGGTCTAAGAGACCGCCGTGTCCCGGGATGAGTTTTCCCATGTCTTTGATGCCAATATCTCTTTTCACAAAACTCATGACCAGGTCTCCCATCGTTCCGCCAACCCATAAAATGATGACGCTTAAAATCAAAAGATATAGATTAAAACCCGGCAGCCAGCGATGAACAAACCAAACATAAAAGGAAGTCAAAAGGAGAGAACCGAGCGCGCCTTCCACGGTTTTCTTGGGGCTGATATTGGGAACTAGCGGCCGCTTCCCAAACATCTTACCAGTTAGATAGGCGGAGGCATCATTGAGTTCAGTCCCAATAATCAAAAATAAAATGTAGGCATAACCGTACGGGTGGTCACCGATAAAGGCCAGATGCGCCGGGAACCAGCCCATGTAAATTATGGCAATGTTACTCAGGCCCACCTTTTGGATCATTCCTTTGTATTCGTTGCGTAACGCCGGAATCATCAACAAAATAACAATGATATAAACCGGCATGGCCATGAATAATCCGTACCATTTAACGGCAATCGAGGCATAAAAACCAAAAATACCGAGATACACTACCAGCATGAATCCCCAATCTTCGTAAAGGCCGGTGGCACGGGCAAATTCCTTAACACAAAAAATAGAAAGAAATAAAAGTGATACGATGAGGACCTCCCGGCCCAAACCTGTCGCCAGAAATATAAGAGGAGCCATGATGAGCCAAGGACTAAAAGAAACCCAGACATTTTCTGACGTTTCTTTTGTCTTTGGGAAGGCCCGTAAACAAATGAGAGCGAAACCTATCAACACGATAACCCACGTTACCAGCCAGAAATAATTTCGGTAGTACGGATCTGACCATCCCGTAAGCCAAGTGAGCATTCTATAAATCCTCCTTAGTGACGTTTGTACAACTAATGTTAAAAATTTTGGGCATGCCCAGCGATCCGCTGACTGTGCGGGCTACTGGCGTAGTAAACCAAAAGCATCACAAAGATACTGATTCTAAAGACAGCACGGATCATGAATCTTTTCCCGATTTAAAATTTCGAGCCTGATTTTGTTAAAAATTCTAATTCTTCCGGCGTTGACAGCCGATTTAAAACAGCATTGCGGTGCGGGAACCTGCCAAACTGTCCAATAATGGCCTGGTGTCTTTTGGCAAAGTCCAAAGAATATTCATAATAGGAGGTATTGCACGGGCTTTTTTCTTTTGATGCGTAAACCAAATTCTCAAAACACTCTAAAGATAATCTCTGCATTTTGATCTCTTCGCTGTGCATTAAAGGCATATAAAGAAATAACCGTTCAATGAGCTGCATTTGGCCGTCCATCTTATCTTTAATCGAACGCAAGGTTAAATCCAAAGCCAAAGAGTCTGACGAAAACATCTTCGGTGAGTCACGGTGCATATTTCGGCTGAACTGATCAAAAAGGACAATCAAGGCTAACCGGCCACGGGCCGACGATTCCCAATCTTGGTATTCTCCTCGGTTGGCCTTGAGCAAATGGGACTCAAATTTTTCCCTGATCTCAGAATCAATCCTCGCGTCTTTGGCAAACCATTTCCTGACCGCTGGGAAATTTTTGTCGATCACCCCGCTGTCATCAAGTCCGTTAAACCAAAATTCCAATATCAAATCTTGTCTGGCTTTTGCGCTGAGCATTCTAACAAATACTCCGTTTTCACTTTCCGCAGACTGTTAAAAATATTCCTGACCACATGAGGATTTTCTTTCTCGAATTCTTTGAGCATCTTCTTTATCATCAGCCGGTGGGAATCTTCTTCGCGCGCGCATTTGGACTGTCCGCCAATCCTCTCAAGCCCTAACTTTTCAGAGAGCCGGGCCATCATTTCTTCCCGTTCATAAGCTAACGGCCGAATGATGGTCAGTTTCCCGCCAAAAAGTTCCTGTCGGGGCCTCATCGCCCCGATTTCGCCGCGATAGAATTGATTCAAGATGATTGTCTCCACAATGTCGTCCATATGATGCCCAAAGGCAATTTTACTAAAACCCAATCGATCGCAAAGTTGAAAAATAGCCTTACGCCGATTCCATGACCACCAGAAACAATCAATATCCTCGTAACGTTGCTCCTTTAATGAGTCGACTTTTTCAACCCGGTAAGGGAATCCTTCTTTTTCCAAGTAAGCGATTAATTTTTCAGGATTAAAATCCGAAAATTCAAAATCGATATGGACCGCCGTAAACTCAAACTTAACCGGCGCCCGCTTCCGGCGATGCCGCAAAACATGCAATAAAGAAATGCTGTCTTTACCTCCGGAAACTGCCACAGCGATTTTATCCCCCTCCGCGATCATATGATAATCGCCAATAGCCCTGCCCGCGCGGCGGGAAACGGCAATAAGTTCAGGGGGTTCTCTGTGATTTTTTTGCTCAGGATTCATACCGGATGCTTTTTTCGCTCAACCTTAGCATACGGCCATGACAAGGTCAAGCGAGAATCAAGAGAATCAAGAACCTTGACAACACACAAAAATTTTATAGACTAAAAGCGGATGTCTACAAAAAAACTGTCCCCTTATCTCTGCGTCTTTGCTTTTTTATTTCTTTTAGCCAAAAATGCTCCGGCTGAAAATGACGCTGTCTTCCGTCTTCATTTTCTGGATGTCGGCTACGGTGATTCTATCCTGATTGAATCTGCTTCTTTTGTCGTGCTGATAGATGCCGGTGAAAAAAAGTATGCCTCGCGCCTCTTGGATTACCTCCATTCACGCGGCATCGATAAACTTGACGCCGTCATCATCACCCATCCTCATAAAAACCATTTTGAAGGGTTTTTACAGCTTCTTGAAAAGATAAAAATCAAAAGCCTTTTCATTAATGGAGAACCTCGTTCTGAAGCCGGCTACTCGGAACTCCTGTCCGCCTTCCGTCAAAAAAATATTCCCATAAAAATATTAAAAGCGGGTTCACAAATTGACACTCCCGTGAACGACCTTACGATAAAAGTCCTTCAGCCCAATGATTTATCGGCCGACCCTAATGGCAATTCCTTAGTCACGTGGCTTCGTTTCCGTGAAACATACTTTCTTTTAACCGCCGACATCGGAGATAAACAAGAAAAATGGCTCATCGAGAAAAAACCTTTTATCAAAAAAGCTCACGTGGTTCAGATTCCTCATCATGGCGGTTCGGTAAGCGATGAATGGACATCCTTTTTTGAGCATCCTCTCTTCGTCATTTCAACCGGGGCGAATCCATGGGGAATCCCGGATGAGGAAGCTCTTAGAAAATTGAATGGTCCTGTTTGGCGGACAGATCTTCATGGGACCATTGTCGTTGAAAGCGACGGCCGAAAATTAAAAGTCCTTCCATCAAAACACAAAAAATGACCCAACGAGTTCGCTCTTGGTTAGAGGCTTTCATCTGGCTTTTATGCATCTACGCCTCCATTCCCTTTGTGCGGCCCCTGTGTGAGGCCTTAAGGCAAATGGTGTTATTAAACGTCACCGTTTTTTCATCAACTATTATCCTGGCGGGATTATTTGTTCATTCCTTAGGAAACTCGAAACGACGACAACCACTAACATGGGCTCTGATTGTTCTGGCAGTCTTGTGCTACGCATATGGGTTTTACGTGGTGACCATTCCCGAAGAGCGTTTGCATTTCATCCAATACGGTGTCCTGGCATTTCTGGTGCACCGGGCGATTCGTGAGGATATTAAAGCAGCCTTGCCTTCTTATCTATGTGCTTTTTTTCTGACGGTCGCTTTGGGATGGTTGGATGAGGGAATTCAGGCCATAACGCCAGGGCGCTTTTATGCGTTCAATGATGTCCTTTTGAATGCGGTCAGCGCGGCCTTGGGACTATTTATAAATTTTATCGGCAAGCGGTAAGTTTTTTACTTTAACTTTTCCGCAATCTGATACAAAACACCCTGGGCGACTTCTAGTTTTGGCAGCATCATTTGCCGGGCGGAGGCGTCTATGGTAACTTTATTTTTGTCTTTGGATGTGATTTGGATTTTTATATCACTCCCATCGACCTTGGCCTTAATAAAACCTTTAGATTGATCCTCGGCAACGATCTCACCCCGGATCTGGACAACCTCTTTGGCGACAGCATATGCTTTCTTAAAATCAACTTGATACTCGCCGGCACCGCTGTCCTTTCCCAGTAAAACCCCGGCCACACCCGCCGGAAGAAACGCAACACCCAAGACACTCGCGGCACCATAAATACCCGCGCTTCTTAAGGCCGTCGGGCCCATGGCCTGAACCATGATCAAGGCCGCAAACTGCTCAGCGCTGTTGATGTCTTTAAAAACTTTATTATAGACGCCGCTATCGTACGCCTGAATCGAAGGCGGCTCGCCTTTTGTATAATCCTTCACAACCACTTGGCCCAAATTCAAATGTGCTTCGTCAATACGAATGGCCATATCCTTAGATGGTTTCGTCGCTTCTTCTTTTTTGGCCGGCTCCTGGCTTTTCTGGGTGACCTTTAAGGCGTCCACATTCAACTTTCCTTCCCTATCTTTAACGACCACCATTTCTTTTAAATCGAGGATGAGCAAAGGACAGTGAAGTTTCCCTTTAAATAAATCCAAAAGGCTGTAATCGACCCTGATTTGAGGGATGTCCATCATTGGTTCTCTGGGAAAACCCGATGGGTTGTACAGTTTAAAACCTTTGATCTGAATAGAATGTTTAAAGATGCCAACGGCTAAACTGTCGATATGAACCGGCGCCCCCACCACTTCCGACGCGGCCACGGTCACAACGGTTTTGATCAAAGTATTTTTGATCAACCCGACCGCGATCAGAACAATTAAAACTATTATGCCGATCTTCTTGAACTTTTCCATGCTGCGTCCTCCCGGTTTTTGGGTCTATGGTTTAAACAATAGAAACAAGACCGGTTTCTTATTTAAAGATGGCTTAACTTTTTTCCACTCTTTGACCGTCGTGGTTTTAACGCTTTGTTGCGGGCCGTTGAGATCCAAAGCAATGGATAACCATGTCCGAGGATCGGCATTGGCCAAAATATCTTCAAAAATATTTTGGTTGCGGTACGGGGTTTCCATGAAAATCTGAGTCTGTTTTTCTTGAAACGACCGCTGCTCCAATTGACGGATCTTTTTTACCCGTTCTCCTTTTTCTCTGGAAAGATATCCGTTGAATGCGAAATTTTGTCCATTTAAACCCGAAGCCATTAAAGCCAATAAAATTGATGACGGGCCAACCAAGGGAACGACTTCAATGCCATTTTGATGCGTTAATAAAACGAGTTCCGCACCCGGATCGGCCACGCATGGACAGCCAGCCTGGGAAATAACCCCAGCATCATACTCTGATAAAACTTTTACATTCTCTTGAATTACTTTCGAAGGAGTGTGTTCATTAAGCGGATAAAACGTACTCTCAGAAAGCGGAAAGTCGGAGATCAATTTTTTTAGAAATCGACGGGCTGATTTCTCATCCTCGACAAAAAACACTCTGATTTTTTCAATAATTTGTCGATGGCCCATGGGAATGGAGGAGGAAATATCTTCTCCACTGATGATCGTGGGAATGAGATACAATTTTCCGGGCATATTCTTAATATTCCCTGATGAACGTTTATACGGGCAAGAGACTGGTCAACCAATTTAAAACCGGATGCGGCCAAACACCCAAAATAATATTACCTAATACGGTGACAGTCAAGGCTATTGTCAAAGCCACAGAGCGGGAAGTTGAAAGATCGCCAGTTGGTTCATGGAGGAACATGAATTTAATGACCCGGACATAATAATATAAAGCGATCACGCTGTTGATGACCGCGATGACCGCCAGAAAAATCAATTTAGATTCAACGGCAACGGCTAAAACAAAAAACTTGGCCAAAAAACCGGACAAAGGCGGCAATCCCGCCAAGGATAAAAGGGAAATCGCCAAAGCGATCGCCGTGAAGGGTTCCTTTTTATAAAGACCCGCATAATGTTCCACAGCTTCGCTTTTCAGTGAATTTGAAATTGCGATAACGGCCGCGAACGCTCCCACATTCATCAGGGTATAAACAAATAAATAAAATAAGGTCGCCTTTGTCCCGGCCGCGGTACCTGCCGTTAGACCGATCAATATATATCCGGCCTGGGCAATTGTTGAGAACGCCAGAAGACGTTTGATATTGTTCTGCTTTAAGGCCGAGATATTTCCAACCGTCATGGTCACAATCGCCATCGCCGCCGCTAAATTAACCCATGGAAAATTCAACGGCACGATATTTTCTACAAAAATTCTGATAAAAAGCGCAAACCCAACGGCCTTCGGACCGACCGACAACAGGGCGGATACCGGGGTCGGCGCGCCTTCATACACATCCGGCGTCCACATGTGAAACGGGACCAGCGAACATTTAAATCCAAGGCCGACAATCACCAAAATGACCGACAGGGTTAATGCCGCCGGGTTGACCGCGTTGGTTGTGATTGCCTGCATCATGACCGGCAAACTCAATGTCCCCAACAACCCATACAAAAGGGAAATTCCATAAAGCATAACTCCCGTGGACAACGCGCCAAAGAGAAAATATTTCATTCCCGCTTCAGAAGAAGTCACATTGCGTTTTAAAAAAGCTGCCATGATATAAGAAATGATTGAAATCGTTTCCACAGCGATATAAATCATCATCAAATTATTGGCCGAAACGGCAATCATCATGGCCACCGTGACCGTCAGCAAAAAGAAATAATATTCGCCGACATCTTCACGGTTTCCTTCTTTATCCCCGATGGACAATAAGACAATCAAACCAGCAATCAATAAAATCACCGTCCGAAAGAAAACCGAAAAACTATCGTGCTTAAGCATATTCGCAAGGATTGCCGGCCCGGCCTCAAAACTAACAGGCAATAAAAACATACCCAACACAACGCCGATCAACGCGCCAAAACCAATCAGACTTTGACGTTTGACAAAAATTGCCCCCATCATCGCCGCCAATGCGAATCCAACTAAAACAAGTTCAGGATAAATAAATCTTAAGTGCTGTAAAATACTCAAAACGTGCCTCCTAACAAACCTGTCAGGGTATGGATCGCTGTCTGCTGAAAGTTGATAACCAACATAGGATAAAACCCAACGATCACTGTGATCACCAAAAGAGGAACCAGTGTAAATATCTCCTGTCCATTC
>Ga0247727_10019031_pt1 | contig 10699 bp, 9 predicted proteins | sample WisWelCaveWW1625_FD_202498 | JGI IMG/M metagenome (GOLD analysis project Ga0247727, IMG submission 202498) | Biofilm microbial communities from Wishing Well Cave, Virginia, United States - WW16-25 | ecosystem: Environmental > Aquatic > Deep subsurface > Groundwater > Cave microbial mat | place...
GAAGGCGTGTCACCACCTGAGATGATTGTTTTTGTGAACACCAGGTCAAGAGGGACGTATGAGAAGATGAACAGGAGTATCACGAGAAAAATGATGATGACTACGGCGTCGTCGCCGTGCTTACGGAAAGGATTTTGCATCATTTCCGTTTTCTCAGCTGCAGGATTATCACTATCAGCACCAGAGCTGCCACAATAGCGATTATTATCTTCGTATTGATGAACCTGGTCTTCTCGATCACCTTCAGATTGCCTATGTTGATTGAGCTGCGATGCACTTCATCCTCATCATACTCTGAGATCACAAAAAAGACATAGGTGCTTTTTGGCCGCGCTGCGAAATTCTCAATCTCGAATACCAGTTTCTCCTCGCTTTTCGGCGCCACGGCGATCGTGCGGCGGTTGTCCTTGACTATGAATTCGTCAGAGATGAACATCAAGACCTTGAGCTCCTTGCTGGTCTCGCCCAGATTCTTGATCGTGACTGGTACGCGCACCTTGTCCACGATCTCTGTATGCTTCAATTCTGCCACGATGTCGCTCCTCGCAGGTTCTTTGTTCTTCGAAAGAGTGGCAGAAAGCGCTGAGAACATGTGGCCGTTGGCATCCTGATAGTGCACTGTCGTAAGCAATGGATAATTGCCTGGGCTCTTGTCGCTGAAGTTTATCGGGAACCGCTCTGAAAACCCTCCTCTGACCGAGACCTTGTCCTGGATTTTGCCTTCATATTCCTTGTCAAGGACCTTTGAGACAAGCTGCACCTGGTGTGCAGGCTCATCGCCGACATTTGTGACGTTGATGATACTGGCTGAATCCTGCACTTCTGTGTTGATCTGCATCGCGATGAATGATGCAGAGGCAGAAGGCGCGAGCAGGACGATCAGCAGGCCGATGAGAATCTTTATCGCAAACTCCCCCATGACCTGCCGGATACGGCAACGATATTTAAAAGTTACCGTACGGCTGCAGATTAACGATTCAGCAGCCTGAAGACAAAAAGAGAAATCAGCCGATTAAACCTGTATATCGACTCGTTGACTATGTTGAACTTGCTTTGTCTCTTGTCAAAGCAATCCACTGGTATGTCGGCTATTTTCTGCCCTGCCTTTTTGGCGAAGTATATCAGTTCGACCACGTATGATGTGCCGTCATCCAGCCTGTCGATATGCTTGAGCACAAAGTCCCGCTTGTATGCCTTGGCAGCCATTGAGTAGTCATCGTATTCCAGCCCCAACAGCGTTTTTGTGAGGAAAATGAATATCTCGCTTGGCAGCTTACGCAGAAATGACCTTTCCTGCCGGCCCATGCGCTTTGAGCCGACGACAAGATCATTGCTCTTTAGCAGATGCAATGCCTGGTCTATGAACCTGAGGTCAGTAGACAGGTCCATGTCCTGCGATATCAGGATGCTGCCTTTTGCGGTTTTTGCCGCATTCTTGAACGCAAGCCCTGGCGCCTTATTCTCAACAGAAATCACCTTGATACGCTTCTGATTTCTCGCCAACTTTTTTGCAATCGCAAGCGTCCTGTCGGTTGATCCGTTGTTCGCGACTATTATTTCATACTGCCTGTTTCCCAGATAAGAAGAGATCTTCTTGAGGTTTGCCTCTATGATGTGTTCCTCGTTATAAACCGGTATGATTATTGTAAACATTCAAAGTACCTGTCACTATTTGACGTATTCGAGGAACAGCCTGCCTTGCCTCAGCAGCAAGCCTGGATTCTTTGTCAGCCTGGAAAGTATGTATCCTGGCCTAAGGTAGAATCTGAAATACGCTTTCCTGGTCATGCGCTTGATGAATTCCTCTGGGTAAACGCCGTTGTACGATTTCGGGAAGACACCGCTTACCTCGTCCTTGACTGACTCGTGGAATTTCGTCCCTGGATATGGTGTCGCGACGTGGAAGGAGATGTAGTCTGGGTCAAGCTCCTGCGCGAACCTGATGGTCATCTCCATGTCCTCAGCTTTCTCATTGGGCAATCCCATCATGCTGAAGCAGACGACTTCCATTCCTGCCTGTTTTGCCCACCTGACTCCTTGTCTTATGCTCTCCAGGGTTATCCTCTTGTTCGTGGATTCCAATATCTTTGGCGAGCCGCTTTCAAGCCCGTAATGTATCAGTGTGAATCCTGCCTCGCGCATCTTCTTCAATAATTCAGGATCGACTGTGTCTGTCCGTGTCTGGCAGGCGAGGTTGAGCTTGTAGCCCTTCCTTATTATCATGTCGCACATCTTCATCACAAAATCCTTTTTCAGCGTGAATTCCAGGTCGATGAAATATATGTTCTTGACGCCGTACTGCTTCACGCATGTGTCTATCTCTTTTTCTATCAGCTCCATTGGCTTGAACCTGTACCGCTTGCCATACATCTGGTCTTCCGGGCAGAAAGTGCATTGGAAAGGGCATCCGCGCGTGGTCTCAAGGAGGGTGAAATGGTCTCCCATCAGCTCATAATAATACTTGTCCATCTCCAGCAGGTGGAATGCAGGAACAGGGAAAGTGGACATGTCAGCATTGGCTTTCAGCGGGTTGACCTTCATCTGCCCGTCCTGCATATAGGCAATACCGTCTGTATTCGCCGCATCTCCTCCATTCTTGCATAACGCGAGTATCGTCGGTTCTGGTTCTCCGATTATGGCAGCGTCAGCTTTTGTCGTCTCCAGCATCTCTTTTGTCCTCATTGTCACGTGCGGGCCAAGGATGTACATCTTCGCAGACGGATTGTCCTCCTTCAGCTGGCTGAAGGCGTCGATGAAAGACTGTATGTCCAGGTGAGGGCATTGCCACCTGTCAAGCGAGCCTGACGTCACGAATATCGTCTCAAATCCTTTTGCTCCCCTTATCGCATCTCTTGCCGGAGTTGACACGACGTTAAGGTCAAGTATCCTCACAGAAAACCCATCTTTCTCAAGCATCGCTCCTGCGACAGCAAGATCAATCGGCTGCCATGCACGGGTATGCCTCCAGACACGCCTCTGCCTGTACTCATACGCAGGATTCACTAACAGCACACGTTCCCCCATGACGCAAACCTAACCCTGCTGAGTTTATATATTTAACGCGCTTGCGGCTTTGTAGAAAAGTGTGTTGAATAAGGAAGCCGTTGCTCGGCGGAGTCCGTGAGAAATGGAGAAGCTTTTATAGCTAAGATTTGTACTATCCAATAATGGAACATAAAAAGGATAAAATTCTAAAAATTATTATTCCTCTATTTATTTTCATTTTTGCTTATGCATTACATCATTATTTTTTTGCGGGATTTATACTTGGTGATGACCCTAGGGATGTCAGTGAAGCACTGCGCAATATCGATGGTAATCCCGATTTTCATGACCCGCACCAACTCAGGTTTGGCTCTTGGTTCTTCATTGTACTTTCTTTTAAGTTACTTGGAATATCTGAATTTTCTTTCTTCATAATTCCAGGAATACTTTCCGCTTCGCTTAGTGTTATAGGTTATTTTATTCTTACCCAACTGAAGTATCCAAGAAAACAGGCCCTTGTGGCAGCACTTTTTGTTGCATCGGCGCCTTTCGAAGTCCTTATTTCAACAGTCAATGCAAACGATCTCACATTGAGCTGGCTATTAGCAATAGGCGTGTTATCTTTTTTGCTATTTGAAAGAAAACCGATATTACAAGGGAGCATCCTTGGCATTGTTTTGTGGGCGGCATTTTATGTTAAGGTTTGGGCAATCTATTTCCTTCCCCCGCTGATCGCTTATTATTTCTTTAAATATGTAAAAACGAAGGAATTGCGTAGTGCATTAAGTTTCCTGATCACGACCCTTATTCTGTTTATTATTACCAGCATAATACTTAAAACTAAAACTGGTACTTTTTTTCATATCTTGTACTACCATGAAGAAACGTTTGTTTTTGCGAAGAATACACTCGTGCATCTTTTTCTTGAGTACCCAAGTTTGATATTTATTGGTTCAGAGTTTGAAACGACATTTTTTGGGTACATCCCTTATTTACTTCTTTTGTTGTTGGTTGCAAAGTTGCTATTTTCACAATTGTCAATTTCACGCTTGCCAAGATTTGATAAACTAGACTATTGCCTGATTGCGTCATATTGTTCGTTCTTTCTTTTATTGAATTTCTTTCCAACCACATTTAAGTTCGACCACTTCTATTCCCCTCCACGAATCTTCCGTTATCTTGCACCATTGTCCTTTCTCATTACCCTGCATACTTCTAAGCTAGTCTTAGATTTTAGCAAAATCGTCTTTCAAAAAAAGAAAGTGCTGATGAATTGCGGCACATCCTTGCTGTTTTTGCTGATGATTTCGGCCAATATTTATCAAGCGAATGATGCAACTAGCCCTGGGCGAATGTATCGCGAATCACTACTTTCAATTGTTAAAGACGTGCAAGCACAAGAACCACCAATAATTATCACAGATAGCTGGCTTGGTTTTTTCCTTAGGAAATTTTATTTGAAGAAGTTTGACAATAAAATACCTGCGATTTTTGATCAAAAGTGTGATGTTGCCAGAGATTATGAGATTGGGCTTAAAGAAATTCAACCAGCCCTGCCAAATGGGACGATATTAATCACAGGTTTAGCAAGTTATGTATATTATGGATGCCGCGCGTGTGATTTCCGATTAAACTTGTTTGAGAATCCGCTTAACTCCAGCTGGCACTTGTACAAAGAGTATAATGTTTTAAGCTATTTGTCTTCTCCCGAGCCTGCGAGGCTTTGGCGATGGACAGCGCAGAATACTACTAGTAGACCTATTCGACAATTAGTTTCTTGCAATAACTAGCACCTGTGATAAACATGAAGCATATTGTAAAACAACAAATATTGTCAGTCATTATCCCAACATATAATGAAGAACAAACAATTTTACCGCTGCTCAAAAAAGTATTTGCAGTTAGAAAGAAATTGGTGCGTGAACTTAATACAGACATTGACGTAATAGTTGTGAATGACGGTTCTACTGATAAAACGCGTGCGGTAATAGAGTCATATATTCGTCACAACCAATGTAATCCCTTAAGACTTGTAAACAAGTCGAACGAAGGCAAAGGCAGCGCGGTACGAAACGGACTCAGGGAAGCAGTTGGAAACTTCATTATCATCCAAGATGCAGATCTTGAATATTCACCTAATGATTATCCGCGATTGTTGGCGCCTCTTCTTCAAGGATGGGCAGTTACAGTCTATGGGTCACGATTCATCAGGCAACCATTATTAAGCAAACAACTTTGGGCAATGCCTTTGCATTTCATTGGGAATCAACTGCTCTCTTTGACAACATCTGTGTTATATGGCCAATTTATCTCAGATATTGAAACTTGTTACAAATGTTTTCGAAGTGACATCATTCAACAAATGACTTTGAACAGCAACGACTTCACAATAGAGGCTGAAATTACTGCAAAGCTGCTTAAAAAAGGCATTCACATTCATGAAGTGGCGATAAACTATTCGCCACGATCATTCAAAGAAGGAAAAAAAATTACTTGGCGTCACGGATTCCGAGCATTATTCGCACTAGTAAAATATCGAATGTATCATGACCAAAAGCGATGAGTTGATGTGTATCAACCGGCTAACCAATTACAGAAAACCGAAAGGTTTATAAATGCCAAAGTTTTATATACTGCAGTATACAGGTGTTTACGATGGGTGAAACTCTCGAAAATCGGACAGGCGGATACCTTCCAAGAAGGCAATTCCTGACGGCTGCAGCAGTCGCTCCTGTTGCTTATGCGCTTGGAGAACCCTTGTTCGCCCAGGACGCTCCGAAGCCAGCTGATCTTACTGAGTATTTCAAGAGGAAGGAAAGGACAGCTGCTCCCAGCCCTCTTGAGGTGCAAGGAGCCACAGAAGTCTATCTGAAGAGTTCGCTCAAGGCAGAATACGAGAAGGCAAAGACTCCTGAAGGGAAGAAAGCATTGGTTGCAGAACTTCTCAAGCTTGCAAGCGGGGAACCCAATGCCGCAAACAAGTTTGCCTTGTACCGCGAAGCGCGGGACCATTCTGCGGCTCTGGGTGCATTTGATTCAACTTCTGAAGCAGTCAATGGGCTCTATAACACATTTGACATCAAACTGACAGATGCCCTGAATGGCTTGTCTGACAAGCTTCCAAAGACCAAAGACGGTCTCAATGCTTTTGTCGGCATGTACGTCAGGCTCGCAGAACAGGCAATTGGCGAGAATGATTATGACAGTGCGTTGGTTGCTTCCAAGTTCGCCTCAGGAAAGACCAGCGCAGACAAAGAGCTTGTTGCACGAGCAAAGAGGCTCGCAGAACAGATACCGTTCCTCAAGGGCGAATATGAGACTGCCAATAAGGCAGCCATTGGATTTGGAGACCTCAAGGATCCCAAGACCAGCCACGCACTCGGAAGCTACCTGTGCTTCGTGAAGGGTGCATGGGAACCTGGCTTGCCATACCTGGCCAATTCCAACGATGGCATCATCAAGTTCATAGCACGTTTTGAAAGCGGTAAGCCTGCAAACGCCAAAGACCAGTTCGACCTTGGCAATAGCTGGTACGAGCACGCAAAGAGAGCACAGAAGGGCTCGGTCGATGAGGAACGCCGCACAGGTCGTGCAAAATACTGGTTAGAAACAGCAGCGCGAAACGCCAAAGGTCTCTTGTTGAAGGATATAGAAACGAAACTGACGGAGATGGAGAAGAGTTCTGCGGGCGGAGCAGGAACCCCGGCGGGAGGAATCGTTGATTTGCTTAAAATGATTGATTTGAAGAAAGATGTTGTTGAAGGAACTTGGAAAATTGACAACGGATCGCTCATTTCACCAATTGCTCCAAAGGCGATCGTGCACATACCTTATATTCCACCGGACGAATATGATCTTCAACTAACCGTTGAGTGTCTAAGTGCCCCTGAAACAGGGGCGCTTGTAGTGGGCTTGGCCGGACGCGACTGGCAAACCGAGGTTCAATTCAATTGCGAAGGTAGAATGTACTTTTTTGAACAGGTGGATGGTAAACCAGGCACAGGGCAGTATCGTGTAGAAGGCAAATACATGAAGATGAACCAGCCCGCAGATCTAAAATTAGCAGTCAGAAAGGATAAGATTACTGTGTTTGTCGATGGAAAACAAATCCTTGAGCTCAAAGATTATGCAAAACGTGTGAGTATTCACCCGTTTTGGAAGGTGCCCTCAACACAAACGCTGTTCTTTGGTGAACAGAACACACAGTACCGTTTGAAACAAATAAAGCTCACAACCGTTTCAGGAAGGGGTTCTCCTCTTCAAAAGTGATTTTTCTTGCCAAATCATTTTGTTAAGTTATACACAACCATTATGTTGGCGTCGTCAATCTTGATCGAATAAAACTCATTGGTGTATGGGTATTCTTCTTTGTGCCAGCGATAATTGCTAATGAAATATGTTGCATTCTCAAGTGAGACATAGTTTATACGTGTACGTTGGATTTGAGGAAGAATTTGCTGATTGAGGTATCCTGGATAATTCTCAGAATAGACGTTAATTGTTTCTGTCTGATCATTATCTAAGATATATGCCAATGCTTGTAGATATGATAGTCCCCAGTAATCAAGTTCAAAACGATCTTTTACCTCAGTCATATTTTTTCCTGCTAAGCGATTAAAATACACGTGCTCGTAGGGGTGACTTTTAATCATAAAAATGCCTGTTGAGGCTAAACTGACAATAACCACAATAACAAGCACGGCCTGAGAAACCTTCCGTAGATTGCCTTTAAGTTTTAACTTAATAAAATTAAACAGGCCCACCATCCCTTTTAAGGAAATCAGTAAAAATGCAGGATAAACAAAGAATAACTGCCGCCAACTATCATACACCACAGATTTAAGCACAATCACTGCAACTAAAGGAAGGAAGAACCACAGAAGGAATATCGCATCGTTCCTTTTCTGATTATTTGTGTAAACCGTGAACGGTTTCTTTAAGACAGCTGCGCTTGAGATGATGCACCCAATTAAAAAACTGAACGTATATAAGACTGGGGTGGTGATAATAATCCATACTGGGATGTAATGCCAAGGGAGAGTTGTGGACGATACGAACGAGCCCAAATACAACACTGTCCCACTCCACCGGAATTTGCTCATCGATCTTAATGCTTCGATAAAATGATGAACCGGTCCATCCCATAAAATCGGCCAGAACAATATAGTCAGAAGAATAAGCAGTATTCCGTAAAATGCGACAGTAGCCAACTGCAATTTAATTTTTCTTGATTTCGATTTAAACGATTTGAAGATATTTAGGCCAACAAAGCAGAAGGTGAATACGGGGACAATAACCCCCATAATTCTAATGTCGATTAAGAGTGCAGAAACGAACGCGTGCCATCCTGCGCTCAACCACGTTGCTTTGTCCAGATAATTAATGAGTGTGTAAATGCTAATAATGAACACTGATAGAAATGCTAAATCTTTTGAGTTATAAAACGCGTTTGCGAAAATGCGAGGGCTCAGAATTAAGAATAAGCCACCTAGCAACCCCCACTTCCAATCTTTGAATTGGCGTTTGCAAAGAAGATAAAAGAAAATTACGCTAACGTAAAATAAAAGAAACGTAATTAAATGTCGCATAAGATAAATATTTCGCGAATCGCTAATGTGGAATATCTTTTCAGCCGAAACAAGAAACATCTCAAAAGCAGGGCCGTAATCGGCGTCGGCATAGGTAAGTAAATCTTTGTTTTTACCCAGAACAAAGTTTAGGTTTATAGTTCCAGTATCCCTTGAGATTCCCTCATCCCAAGAAAGACCATAATTTTCAAATATTATGAGCCCAACAAACAAAAAAGCAACAAAAAAGACAAACACGATCCAATTATGTTTTTTTTCGATGAGTCTTAAGAGTTGCATCAACCGAAGAGTTTCTCGTAGCACATTTAAATATTTGTAATTTTTGCATAGTACAAAAGATAAGCATTTTTGGTTTCATCCGCAAACGAAAGCTTAATATAATCTATCAAGTAAAACTTTAAAATACACGGGCAGGGGTTATGTCAGGCATTATGGACTATAAAGAATACGTCGCAGGTTTTACTCAAAACAACTTCTGGCATGTTTCCAAAACTGAGCTGGTTGACAGCATCTTATCAAAATACTCAAAAGACGCTGCAAAAATACTTAACGTGGGTTGTGGTGTTGGGAATGATCTTAACATATTGAAAAAGCACGGCGAAGTTACGGTTGTGGATATCAACAAAAACGCATTGTCGATAATTAAAGACAAACAAGTTAGAAAGAGATTTGGAGACATTTGTTCATTACCTTTTCCTGATAAATCGTTTGATATGGTTGTGTCATTTGATGTCTTTGAGCATATCAAAGATGATAAGACTGCAGTTGCTGAGTGCAAGCGAGTACTCAAACCCAAAGGGATTCTTGTTTTTACCGTTCCGGCATTCCCGCAACTATACAGCACATATGATACATTTCTCGGACACGAACGACGGTACACGAAAAAGATGATTCGCGGACTGTTGCGCAATATGCACGTTAAGATGCTAGGTTATTGGAATTTTCTCTTATTTTGCCCATTTGTTACCGAGCGTTTGATTAAAAGAAAAATGCCGCATTCTCCACATAAATTGCCGCACTTTATGAACAGCATCTTACGCGCGATAATGAAGACAGAAAACCTGTTCATTCGCGCAGGAATCAAGATGCCAATCGGTCTTACAATCTATGGAATTGCTCAAAAGGCTTAACGTTTGTCGATTTCTCGTTTCAAAAGTAACAGCTGAATAATAAATATCAATGGATCAAGGAGCTTTATTTTTGTACCAGCCTTATGGACCCAGTGAGTGGGCAATGTCTTTATGCGGTATCCTTTCATTTTTGCTTTGTAGAGCACTTCAACATCAAAGAGCCATCGTTTGTCAATCAAGTCTGCGAACAAATCGCGAGCGACATTCCGTTGAAAACCCTTGAATCCACAAAGGCAGTCATAAATGTGCAGCCTGAAAATCATGTTTACATACAAATTAAAAAGTGTGCCCGTAATAAGTCTCACAACAGGCTGTATGACCGTTGATTGTTTTGAGTACCTGTATCCAATAACGATATCGTTATTCTCAAGTTGTCTCAATAATTTGGGAATCTGCTCAGCGCAAGTAGCACCATCAGCGTCAATAAATAGAACAACATTCCCGCTTGATTCAAATACCCCTCGCATGACAGTTGCCCCTTTTCCAAGATTAACATCGTTACGTAAGACGCGTATATTTTCTTTGTCTGTTGCTGCAGCACGTGCAATAAGTTCGTATGTTTTGTCAGTGCTCCCGTCATCAATAAGAATTACCTCATAATCTGCTAGGTTTGTCTTGCAGAAATTGGCGAGTTCATGGATGAACGCTTTACCGCGTTCTGCTTCATTATAACACGGAACTATTATTGATGTTGCCACCATTTCACGGACCCGCTGGGATTTGAACCCAGGTCTCGGGGTCCGAAGCCCCGAATTCTGTCCAAGCTAAACTACGGGTCCGGAGAGAAAACACGCGCGCGAGTATTTAAATCTTGGTCAAGGCTTTTGTTTTAGCCGTTGAACACAGTCTGAAGAGCGTGTGATCGTTTACGATCACCTTCTTGTTGCCTTCCACGTAGTCCATGGAGTATGTGTTCATATCTGGTTGGGGCAGATCAGCTTGTTCGGCAATCCTGTCTTTGAGTTGCGTCATGTACTTGCGGCAGGTCTCTTCCAG
>Ga0247727_10019032_pt1 | contig 10699 bp, 10 predicted proteins | sample WisWelCaveWW1625_FD_202498 | JGI IMG/M metagenome (GOLD analysis project Ga0247727, IMG submission 202498) | Biofilm microbial communities from Wishing Well Cave, Virginia, United States - WW16-25 | ecosystem: Environmental > Aquatic > Deep subsurface > Groundwater > Cave microbial mat | place...
AAGCGGGTCGCGGAGGGCTCGGAGGCGCAGTGGCCCGTACGCGCGCAGTATCACCGCGGAAGCGCCGACCGCGACGAGGAAACGCAGGAGCGACGAGGTCACGGGCGGCGCGGGAGGCAGCCCGCCGCCGGGGTCGCTAAGCCCCACCTTGATGACGACAAACGAAGAGCCCCAGATGGCCGCGGCCACAAGGACGAGGATGACGCCTCGAAGCCTCGGCTGCATGGCTCCGGCGGCCTCCCCTCGCGACCCGCGCGGCGCGTGTCCGGCCACCCCCCCTGTGAGGCTTTAATAGGCGCGGCGCACACGCGGGAGACCTTCAGATGCGCCGCGCCGCGTATCATGATAAGAGGGCCTCGCCATGCCGTCGCTGCCCCGCCCGATCCTCGTCGCGCGCCTGAGAAACGAGGTCGAAAGGGCCCGCAAGCGAACGCGGCATTTGGTGCTCGTGGAAGACACGGAGTTCGCGCAATTCCCGGTGACGATGGCGATTACCCTGCGGAACGCGCCGGGGCCGGTGCGCAAGGGCGGTAGGGTGACCTCCGCCGATTCGCACCGCCTCAAATTGCAGGTGACCCAGGACTACCCGTATCAGAAGCCGATCGTGCAGTGGATGAGCGACATCTTCCACCCGAACATCATGTCGTACAGTGAAGGGGGGTTCGTGTGCACCCGGTTCCTGGACAACTGGACGTTCAACTCGGAGCTTGCGGACTTCCTCCGCGGGCTCGAGGTGCTCCTGCAGAAGCCGAACCCGAGGAGCCCCTACGCGACCTGCATCTGCAATGAGGCGGCCGCGTATTTCCTGGAAAAAGAGAAAGGCGCACCGAAGGGGGCGTGAGCCGCGTGCGGATCGTTTCGGAGACGAAGCGGCCGCGCCGGGTACGCGACCGCCCGCAGGGTACGCGTCCGCATCCGTGGGAAGGCGCCGCAAGCCCGCCAACCGCCCTCTACATGGGGCGGGCGATTGCCTCCACCGTGGAGGCCGAGCTCAAGGAAGCGGCCAACGTGGGCGTCGAGGCCATGGGCCTGCTGCTCGGCGACCAATTCGAGGACGCTGCCGGCAAGGTTTACAGCCTAGCCGCCGCGGCGGTCACGGCGCCCCAGCAGGCGACCGGCACGCATGTGCGGTGGGCGCCGGACGCGATGGCGGACCTCGCCGGCGAACTGGACGCGGCGAACTTCGACTTTGTGATCGTGGGCTTTTACCATTCGCACCTTCGCGCCGCGTGCGTCCCGTCCACGATCGACCTCGACAACCAGAGGAGGTACTTTGCCAGCCCCCACCAGGTTTCGTGGATCCTCGACCCGCTCGGCGAGGTGGCCGCCGCGTACCGGCTGGAGGGGGGGCGGCCCGTGCGCCGACCGGTCGAGTTGTTGGCCGGCGGGGCGAAGGATTTGGAGGCATACCTTATCCCGAAACGTGCCCCAGTTCCTGCCGCAAAGCGGAGTTCCTATACTCCCCGATAGCGCCCCCCAACAAAGGCCAAATACGGTGCCCCAGGTGCGCACGGCGTGGCAAGCTGGGAGGTCCTTACACCGGCGGCGTCGGCAGCCTTGTCGGCGCTCTTCGCGTCTCTCGTGCTTGTGCGGTTCTTGAAGAGCCACAAACGCCACCACCTCCTGTGGACCCTCGGGCTGTTCGGGTTTGCGGTGGCCGCACTTTTGCAGCTCATCACCAACCTCAGCAACGGCTGGGCGGAGGGGGTGTACCGCGTGTACTATTTCTTGATCGGCTCGCTGGTGGCGACGCTCGGGGCGGGCACGGTCTACTTGATGAACAAACCCAGGGTCGCCGACCTTTTCCTCTACGCGATGCTGGGGCTCATCGCGGTCCAGGCCGTGGTATGCGCGGCGACTCCCATCGACACGGCGCGACTTGCGGCCGCGGGGACCGAGACTGGCGTAGGGATCGCGTCCGTTCCCATGCGGATCCTCACGGTGGTGCTCAACATCGCGGGAGCCGGCGCGCTCGTCGCCGGGGCGGTCCTCTCGTGGCGGGCCACCAAGCGGCCGCACAATCTCGTAATTATCGCGGGGACGGCGCTCCTCTCAATCGGAGGGGGAACCGCGGCCGTTGCCCCGTCCGAGAGCTTCGCGGCGTGGGCGCTCTACGTGGGCAATCTGGCCGGGATCGCGCTACTCTTCGCCGGTTTCCTGCTCAGCCGCCCCGTGGGCGATGCGAGCACCGCACCTGCGGTGGCGACGCCTTTTGCGCCGCCAAGCTGACCTTCATCGCTTGCGGCGCGCCGACTTTCGCGCCCCACCCAGGGCGCGGCCCTTTTTCGCCGCGGGTCGTGGGCTCGATGGGATGTTGAGCTCGCCCTTCTGCAACTCCTCGCCAAATTTGATGGAATTTGCAAGCGCGACTTCGGCGACGTCGCCGAAAGCGAGCACGGCTTCGGCAAGGACGCTCTTCGAGCGCGCCATCGCGAGGTCGCCTGCCGGCTGCAGGTCGCGTGCAAGGCGCACCCCGCCGTAGTACGCGAGTTTCTCGCCTTCGATGAACTGCGAACGCCACCCTTCGACCGACTCGGCAAGCGTGGGGGGGAGGGCCCCGACCGCCCGCCTGCGCAAGCGGTCTTTTGCCTCGAAAGCGGATTGGATGGCCGGGCGGCCGGCGTCGAGCGCGGCCCGGACGCCCTCCCGCCCATTTTCACGCGCCGCTTTACGGACCTGCGTCGCCGCCTCATAGGCGCGTTCGAGCGCGTCGGCGGCAGCGGGGCGGGCGAACGACAAGGCAAGGCCGGCGCCCGACGCGCCGGTCACGATCGCCGAACCAAGGGCACGCCGCGCGAACGGAAAAAGGTCGTCGTCGGTCATCGACCCAGCGAGGTGCGGGGGGGAGAAAATGATTCGCCTTGCGGACACGGGCCGCGAGCCTGCCAAACGCTCTTATATCAGCGGCCGGATCGAGCGGCCAAGCGGCCAGGAGTTGCCTGCATGAAGAAGCCCCTGCAGGTCCTCCAGGGTGCGCTTGGAAAGCCGGTTGGCGTTGAACTGCGCGGCCAGGTGGCGTTCCACGGCGTCCTCGACGGCTTTGACCCTCACATGAACCTCGTGCTGAAGAAAGCGACCGAATCGCTTAACGGCCAAGAACAGGGCGCGCATGAATTGGCGGTGCTTCGGGGCGACAGCGTCATTTACATCTCGACTTAAGGCGGCGGGAAGAAACGGCGGCAGGTGACAGGCGTGGGGAAGGGGACACCGGCCAAGGGCAAGCGGCAGAAGCCGACGCACATGCCCTGCAGGCGGTGCGGGCGGCGCTCGTACCACAAGCAGGCGGGCATTTGCTCGTCGTGCGGCTTCGGCAAGACCGCAACAATTAGGCACTACCGGTGGGCAAAGCGGCACTAGGGTCCTCACGCCCCCTAAAGAGGGCGGGAACCATGGTGGAAAAGGCGCGGGGCGCGCGGGGCCAACCCCGTGCGCACGTCGCGCCGGGCATTGTGTTCGACCCTCGCGCCGACCGCGCGGGCGTCCAGGATCACTGCGGCGTGATCGCTGTGGCCGCCAAGTCCGAGGCGGCTCCGTTCATCTACTTCGGCCTGCGGGCGCTCCAGCACCGCGGGCAGGAGTCCGCCGGGATCGCCGTGCATGCGCCCGAAGGCGGCATCCGCGCGATACGCGGGATGGGCCTCGTCCACGAAGTGTTCGCGGAAGGCAGCCTGAAAGAATTGCCGGGCACCGCGGGCATCGGGCATGTGCGCTACGCGACGACCGGCCAGTCGCGGATCGACAATTCGCAGCCGGTGATGGCCTCGTGCGCGCTTGGGGATGTGGCGCTCGGCCACAACGGCGACATTGTGAACGCGACGCCACTGCGCGCTTCCCTCGAGCGCAGGGGCGAGGGGCTCATCACCCAGACCGACACCGAGGTGCTCGTGCGGCTGCTCGCCGCGGAACTCACCTCCCACCAGTCGATGGAACGCGCCCTCAAGCGCCTCGCCTCGCGCGTGAACGGCGCGTACTGCCTCGCGGTGCTCGTCGAGGGCACGGTCGTCGCGATCCGCGACCCGCTCGGGATCAAACCGCTCGTCATCGGCGAGCTGCCGGGCGCGGGCGGGTTCGTCGCGGCGTCGGAGACGGTGGCGCTCGACACGCTCGGCGCGAAGTTCGTCCGGGATGTGAAGCGCGGCGAGGCCGTGGTGCTCACCCCGGAGGGGTTCACGAGCATCAACATCGGACCGGCCAAGCGCCCCGCCCACTGCATGTTCGAGTGGGTGTATTTCGCGCGCCCCGACTCGATCATCGACGGCCGCGAGGTGTACGACACGCGGCTCGCGATCGGCAGGCGCCTCGCGAAGGAGGCCCCGGTCGCGGCCGATGTGGTCGTGCCCATCCCGGACTCCGGGAGGTCGCACGCGCTCGGCTTCAGCGAGGTCTCGGGAATCCCGGCGGCCGAGGGCCTCATCAAGAACCGCTATGTCGGGAGGACATTTATCATGCCCGACCAGCAGATGCGCGACCTCAACGTCCGCATCAAGCTGAACGCGATCCCCTCGATCATCCGCGGCAAGCGCGTCGTGCTCATCGACGACTCGATCATCCGCGGCACCACGATGAAGCGCATCGTCGACCACGTGCGAAACGCGGGCGCGACCGAGGTCCATGTGCGCATCGGCTGTCCGCCCGTCATCGCGCCGTGCTACCTGGGGATTGACATGAAGAGCCGCCTGCAGTTCATCGCGAACGGCCGCTCGGTCGACGAGATCGCCAAGGTGCTCGGCGCCGATTCGCTCCACTACCTCACGCCCGAAGGCCTCGTCGAGTGCATCCAGAAACCGCGCGACGACCTGTGCATGGGGTGCATCACGGAGGAATACCCCGTGGAGATCCCGGGAGAGCGCATGCGTTTCCAGCAGACGCTCCCGATGTTGCCGTAGCCGCGGGATCCCGACTACGCCTGCCCGCCTTCCGGGGGCTTGGGCGCTTCGGGTGGCGGGGGCTGCCGGGCCGCCGCCTTCCTGCGCTTCATCAGCAACACGGCCGCTGCCGCCCCCCCCGCAACCGCGACGACGAAAATCAGGAGCGGCAACATCGACGCGTCGCTAGCCGGCGCGGGAGCCGGCGGGGGAGGGGGCGGGGGGGCATTCACCGGCGCCGCCGACACGGTCACGCTCTGCGTGGCGGCTGCGCTTTCCGCGCCTTGGGCGTCGCGGACCTTTACGACAACCTGGAAGGTGCCCGCGGCCGCGTAGGTGTGGTTGACGGAGGCGTTTGCGACCCAGCCAGTGGTCGTTCCATCGCCGAAGTCGAAGGAGTAGGACGCCACGGTGCCGTCTGTGTCGGTCGACGAGGAGGCCGAGAGTGTCAGTGCCTCGCCCGCACGGGCGCCGGTCACAGGCGCCACCTGCGCGACGGGGCGCTTGTTGACATGCACATTTACCGAGGCGGCGTTGTTCCCCTCGTTGGACTCGGGCACGGCGGTCGCCGCATCGACGGTGACCGTGAGCAGCGTGGCCCCCACCCTCGCGACCCACGTGAACGACGCGATGGCCGTGCCGGAAACGCCCATGGCTAGGGTGGCTGTCTGCACGTCAACGCCATCTGTCAGCCCAACGAGGATACTGAGCCCCAGGATCTCCCCGACGTTGCGCACGGTGCAATCAACCGTCACCGAGGCGCCTTCGACCGGCGAGCTGTTGGTCAGCAGGATGTCCGGAGGGGAGATCACGAAGTCCGGCAGCGTCATGGAAGCGGTTACCAGCACGGACGCGTTCGTGATGCCGTCGCTCGCTGTCACGGTAATGTTCGGCGTCCAGACGATCGCGCCCGTTAGCGCTACGGGCGCGCCGACTGTGACATTGACGGTGCCAGTTGTCCCGAAATCGACGACCATGCTCGTGTTTTCAAAGACGAACGTCCACCCGGTGGGCGGCGCGGATGCGTCGAGCGTGAACCGGTCGCGGTTATTCCCCGTGTTGTTGATGGTGACGGCAAAGCGCGTCGTGCCTCCGGGGGCCAATGGGCCGCTGGCGCTCCCCGCACTGACGTTGAGCGCGTGCACCTGGGCGCTGACGGTCGCCCCAAGCGTGAGCTGGTCGCGGGCGCTCGAGGCACGCCTGGAGGTCGCGTTGATGGTAATGTTGCTGCGCGTCCCAGGCGGCGTGTTCGGCGGAGTTGAAACATGGACGGTGACGTTTGCGACCGCGCCGATGTCCGGCGTGACGGTCGTGACATTGAAGCTGACCGCCCAACCCAAGTCGGACGATCCGGTGAGGTCGATGATGTCGGGGTTGTTGCCGCCGTTCGTAACGTTTACGCTGAAGTCAAGCGTCGTGCCCTGGTCCGCCTCGTCGGCGAGCAGGGACGCGTTCAAGCCGGGCGCATACTGCCCGAGCGGCCAGAGCTCTTTGTCCAGATAGAACGAATCGCACACGCCAGCCCCCTGATCGAGGGTTAGCTCGACCGTGTAGTTTCCATGAGGCCAGTCTGACGGCAAGGACACATCCACGTAAACAAAGGCGGCCCCAGTCCCATAGATGTGATACATCCCAGAGAAGCCCGTTGCGATGGGCCACATGAAGAACGGGTCGAGGATTGACACGTTTATCCAGAGGTCGTAGGGATCTGGGGGCGTCATCGCGTCCAACGCGGCGGCCAGCGTGTCGTTGAACCCGTCGTAGTCATCGTCCCGGACGGTGTAATCCGAGAACGCCTCGATGTTCCCCGAACATACCGCCGAGGCGCTGCTTCCAATCAGGACGATAACGAAAACCGTTCCAAAGCCGACGATCGCAAGGAACCAGGGAGACGGAGTCCGGATATTCCCACCACACGCGCGTCAGGTTTGGCGCTACATAAACCTGAGTCTGCAGCAACCGAGGTGGACACCAGGGCGCGCAGTCCTTAGCGCGGCCGGTGCAAGGGAAGAGCGTCCTCGGCCGCTCACAATGCGCGGGGCCAACCCCTTTATACACTGCGCCGGTTGCGAGCCCATCTACCTGGGCCGGTAGATCAGTTGGAAGATCGCCCGCATGGCATGCGGGAGGCCGCGAGTTCGAGTCTCGCCCGGTCCACTTTCCTTCACAGATCCGGCTCGCCGCGAGCGTTTTCCTGCGCCCCCGGCGCGGCCGCGCTCTCCTCCCGTTCGCCGCCACCGCGCAAGAAACCCAACCTACGGAGGCCGACCTTCCATGCCCGCGCGAGGATGTCATCCGGCGGCCGGTAGGCGCCCGCCTCTCCCCGCCGTAGGTTGTGCACAAAGAGCGTGGCGGGCAGCATGCATATGAGGAATTTCGTGACGCCGGTGAAGACGGCGCCCCAAAACGCAATGACGCCCCATCCCGGGGCAGCCGGGGTCCTCGGGTAGTTAAACTCCGCCGGGATCAGCTTGATCACGTCAGTATGCTGCGGAAATCGCCACGGATCACGGAAGCTCGGGTAGCCTACGGCCAGCCACAGCACAAAAGTGGCCGCTGACACCGCAAGGACCAGGTAGAACCACTTGTTGACCCGCATGTGCCGAGCGCCCACGAAGACCACCGAGACCATGATGAAGGACCACATCAGGGGGAACGGCTCGGGGAGGGCCGGAGGGCGTATGTTGAAATCGGTGAAACTGCGCGACAATTGCTCCCACGACGCCAGCCATCCAAAGTGGTAGACCACCTCGAAGAGCCAGATTCCGCTCACCATCGCGCAAGCGGCGATGAAGATCCTCTCCCAGCCGACGCCCTCGCACCTCCGGAGGCTGCGCGAGGCAATCAGGTAGCACAGGGCGTAGGCGGCAATCGATGTGGCAAGCACCCGCCCGGTCAAGACGAAGGTGTGGTTTGCGGCCGCTACGGCCACGACCGCGACCAGGACGCCGAGCATGGAGACGTCCGCGAGGTCGGCGAGCCTCGTCCGCACGAAGACGCGAACGCGCTCGCAGAAGTTCCGGGGCTCCTGCAGCGTTGGCGCGCCGGACGCCCCATCGTCACCTGCCTTCGCGAGCGTTGCGTGCGCGACCGGCGCTGCGGCGGGTGTTGGCCCCCCCACCGCATTGGCCGACCTCGGACTTGCCGCTCGCCAGTCCTTCCAAGGGAGCAGCAAGCGCTTCATCGCCGGCCCCGGCGGCCAAAGGCGCCCGCTGAGCGGCCCGCCTAGGTTCTCGCGGGTGAGAAATAAGGTGCCAGGCAGCGCACACCAGAACACCTTGGTCAGGCTGTTCAGCAGCGCGCCCCAGGATGCCACGTACGCGCGCGCCGCCTCGGTCGTCGGGTGGCTGTACTCGATCGGGAGCAGGGGGATCGAGGGGTGTTTTGAAGGCCACCACTCGGGGTGAGGGAACTGGGGGAAGCCCGCGTCCTTCCAAATCCAGAACGTGCCGATGGCCAAGCCGAGCGTCAGGAAGAACCATTTGTTCAGGCCCATGTAGGGCGCCCCGGCGAAAACAAGTCCGACCATGAGCAGGAACCATGAAAGCGGGAACGGGCTTGCGAAAGTCAGCGTAACAAGCTGCCGGGGAACTAGGTTCCATGTGTCAAAGCCCCACAGCCTCCAGACAATTTCGAAGAGGGAAACCGCGCTTACCAACGCGCAGAGGCTGATGAAGAGTCGCTCCACGCCGAGCTCCTTCCGGCTCCTCAGACTCCTTGAGGTGATGAGGTAGCTCATCGCGAACCCGAGGATCGATGCGGTCAGGACTCTGTCCGCGAAAATGAATGACCCGTTGACGAAGGAGACGGCCGTCGAGCCAGCGATCACGCCGACCATCAGCAGGTCCGCGATGTCGGGGACCTTCGGGTTCAGGAAGCCGGCGGCCGCCTGCAAACGGTCGGCGATGGCGCTCACGGTCCCTTTCAGCCCCCTTGCAAAACGGGCCGTCGGATCCAATGCCAGGCGTAGGCGAGGATGTCGTCGGTTTTGGCGCTCGAGGCCTTCCCGTCCCCCTGCAGGTGGTGCATGTAGAGCGTGGCCGGTAGCGTGCAGATGAGCAGCTTCGCCGCACTCGCGAAAAGCCCTCCCCAAAACACGATGAAGGCCCAACCGGGCCGTGCCGGGGACGACGGGTGCGCAAGGTCCGGCGGAATGAGTTCGATGACCTCCGCAAGCTCGGGCGAACGCCATGGCTGATTGTGGCTTGGGTACCCTACGGCCATCCACAGCGCAAGGACGGACAACCCCATTCCAAGCACAATGTAGAACCACTTGTTGAGGCGCATATATCGGGCGCCCACGAGCACCACCGAGACCATAATGGCCGCCCAAATCAGGGGGAACGGCTTGCGGCGGGCCGGCGTGTTGATGTTGAACGTCGTGAAGCTCTCAGAGAACAGCTGCCATGACTCCACCCATCCATAGTGGTACAACACCTCGAAGAGCCAAATTCCGCTCACCATCGCGGCGCCGGCAAGGAAGATCCGCTCGAAACCGACGCGCTCGCACCGCCGGAGGCTCCGGGAGGCGAGGAGGTAGCAAAGCGCGGAAGCCACCAGCGAGGCGGCAAGCAACCTGCTTGTGAGGAGGAACGAGTGGTTCACCAGGGCGACGGCCAGCGAAACCAGGATGACGCCGACCATGAAAAGGTCGACCACATCGGCAAGTTTGGTGCGCACGAACGTGGAGAGGCTGTCGCACAGATTCGGGCGCTCGTTCATGGCTTGTCCCCCCGGTCCTCCTCGTCGCTTCCTCTCGTTTGCCCTTGCTCGATTGCGGGGAGCGCGGCGGGCGCGGCCACCTTGGATTCTCCGCCGGGAAGCATCGCCCGCAGGCGCTGCACGAGTCGCGGGAACAGCCCTGCCTCCGGCTCATTCGAGGGCGGCCCTTTGGGCCGTTGGCTCGTCACGTAGAGGGTGGCCGGTAGAATGCTCACAAGAATCTTGGTCAGGCTGTTGAAGAGGCCGCCGTAGAATGCGATGACATCGCCCGCCGGAGTTCCGCGGGTGCTATGGGCAAATCCAGGCGGGATCAAGTCGAGCATCGGGTCCCCGTGGGGCCACACCTGCGGGTTGAAGTATCCAGGGTAGCCCACGGCAATCCACAGGCCGAACGTGATGAGGGAAAGCGCGAGCGTGAGGAAGAACCAGCGGTTGAGCCGCATGTATCGGATGCCCGTGAAGACCAGGGCAACCATGAGAATCGACCAGGGGAGGGGGTAGACGCTTCCGCTCATGGGTGTGTTGATGCTGAGGGTCGAGGCCTCCGCCCAGAATCCCGCCCATGTCACGCCCCATCCATAGTGATACGCGATTTCGTAGAGCCATACCCCGCTTGCCATGACCGCCAGGCTGAGGAAGATTCTCGTCATTCTGAGATCCCGCTGAGGCCGGAGGGCCCGCGAAGTGATCAGGTAGCACAGAGCGAAACCGACAATGGACGCGGTGAGGGCGTGGCCGGTGAAGATCCACGACCGGTTGATGATGGACACGGCAAGCGCGAATACGATGACGCCGACCATGAAGAGGTCGGCCGCGTCGGCGAGCTTCGGCCGTACGAAGCCGAACACCCTCGCGATGGACGCTTGGACAGGGGCCAGGAACGGGGGGCCGCGGCCCACGGGAGGCTGGGCCGCTTGGCCAACGTCGTCGGCCCCCGAGGGCGCCTCGCTCAAATCGGCCCCGGCATCGGGGGCGGATGGGGGCACTGCGCCCGCAGCGTCCGCGACCAGGAAGGTGCCTAACGTCATTCGCGCCTCGCCCCTGTACAGGTGTATCGGGGAAACGCAGGATCTCCCGCCGTCCCCGCCCGCGTTCTCCCCTCGGATTATGAA
>Ga0247727_10019033_pt1 | contig 10699 bp, 8 predicted proteins | sample WisWelCaveWW1625_FD_202498 | JGI IMG/M metagenome (GOLD analysis project Ga0247727, IMG submission 202498) | Biofilm microbial communities from Wishing Well Cave, Virginia, United States - WW16-25 | ecosystem: Environmental > Aquatic > Deep subsurface > Groundwater > Cave microbial mat | place...
TGGTGGGCGGCCACAATGTGGACTCGCTGGTCCTTCTCAGGTTCTACTTCCTCCACGTCGCGGTCTTGCCGGGCGTGATACTGACGCTCTTCTTCCTCCACTTCTCCGGAGTCCGCCGCGTCGGTCTCTCCCACGCACCCTCTGAGGGGCCGCCGGGAGCCGGTCTCTTCCGCGTCTACCTCTTCAACTTGATCATACTCATGGTCGTCCTCCTCGGAGCGCTGGTGACGCTCGCCACGCTCGTGCCCGCCTCGTTCGACGCGATGGCGGATCCGTTCACCACGCCTCCGGGAGCCCGGGCCCCCTGGTACCTCCTGGCATCGCACGGGTTTCTGGAATCGTTTCCCGCCCTCGTCCCCCGTTGGATCCGCGGGCTCCTCCTCGAAGCGATCCTCGCCGTTTGCGTCCTTCTTCCCTTCATCGATCGCTCGCCGGGAAGAGGATTCCGCGATCGCAGATTGGCCGTGGCGATCGGCGCCGGAGTCTTCGTCCTCTGGCTCGTCTTCACCTGGATGGGCTATCGGATGGAGGCCGGGCCATGACGCCCGCACTGCTCTCCGCTCTCTCCATCGTGGCGCTCGCCGCCGCGGCGCAGCCCGCGAGCCTCTGCACGCTCTGCCATCCCGACGCGCGCGTCGCCTTCGAGCAGAGCATCCACAGCAGCGAGGAGGTGGGCTGCACCTCCTGCCATGGCGGCGACCCGAAGGCGAGCAGCGTCGACGCGGCGCACCGCGGCGGCTTTCGCGGCCGGATCCGGCGCCGGGAGGTTCCGGCCCTGTGCGCCTCGTGCCACGCCGACGCCAGGGCCATGGGCCCCTACAACCTCCCCACCGATCAGTACGCGCTCTACCAGACCTCCGTTCACGGCCTCAGGCTGGCCGGAGGCGACGAGAAGGTGGCCGTCTGCACCGACTGCCACGGCGTTCACGGCATCCTTCGAAGCGGTGACGCGCGGAGCAGCACTCACCCCGCGAAGATCCCCGAGACCTGCGCCCGCTGCCACTCCGACGCCGCGCTGATGAAACCGTACGGCCTGAGCGGCGACCCCTACGCCGACTTCGTCGCGGGCAGGCACGGCGAGGCGCTGCTGGAGAGACAGAACGCATCCGCCCCGGGCTGCGGCCGCTGCCACGGCGCCCACGGAGCCACGCCTCCAGGGGTCGGCGACGTCAACAAAGTCTGCGGGCAATGCCATTTCACCGCACGGGCCCACTTTCTGGAGGGCCCCCACAGAGCCGCCATGGACGAGGCAGGGATACCCGAGTGCGCCTCCTGCCACGGGAACCACAAGATCGTCAAGGCGGACCTGAACCTCCTCGAGGCCATCTGCAAGACCTGCCACGAGCCGGGCTCGAGGCAGGTCGAGCTGGCGACCCAGATGAAGACTCTCTACGCCGCCGCGGACGCGGACGTCGCGAGCGCACGCGAAGTGCTGGCCCAGGCGGCCGCGATCCCCCTCTACGTCGAGGACTACGAAGCCCGCCTCGAGGAGGCGAGAACTTCGCTCACAGAGGCGCTGCCGGCGATGCACTCGGTCAACCTGGAGGAGATCGAGCAGCTCACGGGACGGGCCCGCTCCATCGGCCAGGAGGTGGAGTCCGAGATCCGCGGGAGACTCGATAGCCGCAGGTGGCGCGGCGTCGGGCTCCTCTTCTTCTGGTTCTATCTGATCGTGACCGTCGCGGCCCTGATCCACTATCGTAGAAGCGCGGCGCGCGAGGCGGGCGCGTGAGCGCGCCGCCTGCGCAAGCCCCCGAAGCGCACCCGAAGCGAAGGCGCGGTCCCGGATCCGCGCAGACGCTCTTCCTGATCGCGGGGCTTGCCGGGGGGCTGGGGATCGTCGGCGTCTGGACCTCCGTCGAGCTGAGCAGCCGGCCCCAGTTCTGCGGCTCCTGTCACATCATGAAGCCTTACTACGAATCCTGGAGGCAATCGTCGCACCAGATGGTCGCGTGCGTGGAGTGCCACATCGCTCCAGGCGTCACCGCGGAGGTGCGGAAGAAGTACGAAGGGCTCTCGATGGTGGCCAGCTATTTCACCGGGACGTACGGCACCAATCCGTGGACCGAGATCGAGGACGCCGCCTGCCTTCAATGCCACGAGCGCCGCCTGCTCGCGGGCAAGGAGCTGTTCGGCGACGTCCTCTTCGATCACACGTCGCACCTGGCCGGAATGCGGCGCGGCAAGCAGCTTCGATGCACCTCCTGCCATTCCCAGCTCGTCCAGGGCAGCCACATCGCGGTCACGACCAGCACGTGCATCCTCTGCCATTTCAAGGGGCAGGAGTCCGGCAAGGAGACCGCGCGCTGCACGCTCTGCCACCACATCCCCAACAAAGTGATCCGGCACGAATCCCTGACGCTCGATCACGCGGACGTGGAGCGATTCGGGATGGAGTGCACGTGGTGCCACGCCCGGCCCGAGGGAAGCGACGGCGCCGTGCCGCGGGAGCGGTGCGTCACCTGCCACAACGAGGCGTCCAGGCTGGAAAAGTACGGCGAGACCGAGCTGCTCCATAGAATGCACGTCACGGAACACAAGGTCGACTGCATGGACTGCCACCTGGAGATCCAGCACGTCGGTACGCCGAACATCGAGAAGGCCGCGTCCGCGTGCAGCGCCTGCCACCTGAAGGGGCACTCCCCTCAAGCGAACCTCTACGCCGGGATCGGAGGCAGGGGCGTCGATCCGATGCCCGACGTGATGTTCAAGGCGGGCGTCCGCTGCGAGGGTTGCCACCTCGAGGTGCCCGGGCAGGAGGCGGGGACACGGCGCGCCTCGGAGATCTCGTGCATGTCCTGCCACGGTCCCTCCTACCGGGGGATCTTCCTGGCCTGGAAGGAGGGGATCTCAAGGGCGACGGTGGGTCTCGCGTCGCAGATGTCGCGGACCGAGTCGGCCCTCGGCGCCGCCGGCTCGCAGGCCCTCGCCGACGCGCGATTCAACCTCGATCTCGTCGAGCGCGGCCGCGGCGCGCACAACGTGGAATACAGCTACGCTCTACTCAAGAAGTCCCACGAGGACATGAACGCCGCCCGCGCGGGCGGGCGGTTGCCCTCCCTGCCGCTGCCGTGGAACGAGGTCGCTTCGGACTCCCCCTGCCTGCGCTGCCACCGTGGGATCGAGGGCGTCGGCGGCGCGATCTTCGGGCGGCCGTTCAGCCACGGCCCGCATCTCGTGACGGCGAAGCTCGATTGCGCGGCGTGCCACCGGCCGCACGAGGAGCGCGCGAAGGGTGAGGTGGTCCGGTTCGGCGAGCCGGGATGCGAGCGATGCCACCACCGTGACCTCGGCGCCGGCTGCCTGGGCTGCCACGGCGGCATCAAGGAAGGGACGGTCCCCAGCTTCAAGGGAGAGTTCACCCACGCCCTGCACACGGACGAGCTGGAGCTGGAGTGCGCCGGGTGCCACACCCTGACACCAGGCGGGCCCGTGGCGCTCGAAAAGGAAGCCTGCGCGGCCTGCCACGAGTAGCCGGGCTCAGCGCGCCTCTCCGGTTCCCACCCGCGGACCCGGCAGATCGTGAAGTCGCGCGATCAAGAGCGGACCGAACGAGTCGTCGATGACGGCGTGATCGGCGAGATACGTCTCGAGCCCGCACGGCTCGTCGGAGGCCGGGCTCAGGATGAGTCCTCGAACTCCGTGGCGCCTGATGTAACCGATGAACCCCTCGAGCCCGAGCCTTCGGCAGACGGGCCCGAAGCTGTACACCGGCCGGCCCATGTGGACCGCGTAGATCGCCCCCGATTCCGCCGCCAGAGGAGCTCCGGGCGGGAAGCTCTCGGCGATGTGAGCCGCCAGATCCGCAAGTCTTCGATGCCCGCGCGCGATCTCCTCGCGATCGGCGGACGGGGCCATGTCGAGGACCGCGACGAGGAGAATCAAGCCTGCCGCGATCCCGTGCGCAGTCCTGGCCGACGCGGCCCTTCTCAGCCCCGCGATCGCCAGCTCCGCGGCCGCGGGGACGACGAGCAGGTAGAGCGGCAGGACGAGCCTCGGCCGGTTCGAGTAGTAGAAAGCCATCACGATGAAGAGAAGCGCCGTAAAGATCTCCGCCGGCTCCCGCCGCCTCCAGAAGGCGGCCAGCCAGCACAGGCATATGGCGATCCCCAGCACGGTTCGCGGCAGACTCGGCTCGTCAGACAGCATCCGTCCTCCCAGCCCGGTCAGGATCTCCCCCACCCTGCGCTTCACGGTCCGCCGCAGCTCCGAAAGGCTGACCGCGGGGGATGCCGGGTCGCCTCGGTCCTCGTGCAGGAGGCTCACCCAGTACGAGTAGTTCCAGGTGTGCTCGGCGGGCGCCCCCGTCACGACGACGGCGTTTCGAACGCTCCAGGGAAGGAGGAGAAGAAGCGTCACGCCGGCGGGGATCGCCAGGCGCCGCAGCGCGAATCGCGCGAGGGTGGGCTTGGCGCCGCGTTCGCCGCGCCATGCGAGCCATCGAAAGAGGAGGACGGCGGGGAGGAACAGCACGAAGACCGTTCGGAAGTAGGCGGCCAGCGCGATGGACAGACCGAGGAGAACGTCGGCGGCGGACGATGGATTGTGGCGCGCACGCCGCTCCGCCAGCAGGCAGAGGATCATGAGCGCCGCTCCGGGCACATCCGACATCACCTGCGTGCTCAGGCGCTCGAATCCCGGATTGAGCCAGAGCGCCGCGGAGAGGGCCAGGGCGACGGCCGTTCCCAGCCGCGCCTGGAGCCAGACGAAGAAGAGCGCCACAGAGAGCAGGCCGAACAGGCTCACGGTCAGGTTGAGCGCTCGGAAATCGAGGCCCGCCGTGCCCAATATGGGGGCGAGCACGACCGGGAAGCCCGGGGGCCTCAGCGTGAAGGGGGCGCCGAGGTAGGTGTAGCCGTTTCCCCCGAGGAGGGCCTGCGCCGTGAGGATGTAGACGGCGGCGTCGTTCGTCGCGTCGAAGTAAGCATGGACTCTGAAGGGCAGGGTGAGGAGCGCCCCCAGGACGGCGAAGACGAGCGCCAGGGTCGTCTTGCGTGTCCAGGGGAATGGGCTCATCGCGGGGGAGTTGAGTGGCGCGGCGGCGGGCAGGGCGCCTGCGCGCCGCCGCGCATCGGAGTCAGGATGCCCGCGCGATCAGCGGCGGACGAGCTGGATCTCCATGACCTTCATCTCGGGTCCGCCCGTGGAGGACCAGGCCTCGAACTTGAGGTGGTCCTTGTCCAAGGTCGTGCCGACGGTCTTGAACTTCGTGTCCTTCCCCGTCATCGGATCGAGGAACTCGGACTTCATCGTCCGGACCTTGCCACCCTTGTCGCAGCTCCCGGACGAGACGATCAGGAGAGTCCCCATGTTGTCCACCCAGGTCCCCGTGTACTTCTGGGCCTGGTTATCGTAGCCGTCAAGGCCATGCCCTTCGAAGGGCATCCCCTGGAACTCCCCCTTGTAGACGGTCTCGACGAACCGCCCGCCGAGGGTCCACTTCCCTTCGGCGGTCCCCTTCATCTCCGTCGGCGGCTGGCTAGGGTCCGCCCATTGCTTGAGCGTGTAGTCCCACGATCCCACCGCGTCGCCCAGGTGCTTGTGGTGCTCGCCGGGCTGGGCGAGCTTCATCATCCTCTCCATCTCGGGCGTCAGCTCGCCCTCCGGCGCGCCCGCCTTCTTCTCCTCGGCAGCGAGCGCAAAGCCGGCGGCCACGAGGCCGAAGCACGCAAAAAGAGCGAACGCAGTCAATCCCCTTCGGTTCATGTGCGGACTCCTCATCTCTGAGGGGGCCGGCCGGGAGGCGGCCCCCGTCATGTGAATGGGGCGGTTGGGAGACCCGATTCTATCACGCGGACCCTTCCCCTCCTCCGTCACCCATCCATTACCCGTCGGGCGCGAGGCCTTTGGAGGCCCCGAAACGGGAATCTCCTGGTAGAATCGCTTCATCCAGAGGGACTTCCATGCCGGTCCGGTCGGCGAGCATCAGCCTCGACACGCGCGGAGAGAACGACACCCATGACTTGACGGGCCACGTTCGGCAGGCGGTGGCGCAATCGGGGCTTTCTGATGGGACGATCACCGTCTTCGTGCCCGGCTCCACCGCCGGCGTCACGACTTTGGAGTTCGAGCCGGGCGTGGTGGCGGATCTCGGCGAGCTCTTCGAGGCGATCGCCCCGAGACAGAAGCTCTACAGGCACGAAGAGGCCTGGCACGACGGCAACGGACATTCGCACGTGCGCGCCGCCCTGCTGGGCCCCTCGCTCACAATCCCGTTCACGGGGGGAGAGCTGCTCCTGGGCACATGGCAGCAGGTCGTGCTCGTGGATTTCGACAACCGGAGCCGCCGCCGGAAGGTCCACTTCCAGATCGTCGGCGAGTAGGAGCGCCTCTAGGCCCCTTCTCTGGGGCCTAGTCCCCAGAAAAGGGGACTTAGACCGTCGAGGCGGAGGGTCTGAGCCCGCCTGCCGTGGGCCGCCGGGCCAGGCGCCTCAGGTGGCCGAAGTGCGCCCTGACGGCCGACATGAGGCTCGGGTATTCGAAATAGGGCACCCCGTGCTCCTGGCAGTACCGCTTCACGATAGGCTGGATCTTCGGGTAGTGGAGGTAGGAGAAGCGGTTGAAGATGTGGTGCTCGACCTGGTAGTTGAGCCCGCCGATCAGGTGGGTGAGAAACCTGTTCTTCACGGCGAAGTTGGCGGTCGTGGCGAGTTGGTGGATCGCCCAGTCGTCACCCGACTTCTGACGCTCCTCCGGAAAGCTCTGCACGTCGGTCACGTGGGCGAGCTGGAAGATCACCGCCATGCACGCGCCGAAGACCATCCAGTGGATCAGGTAGAAGGCGAGCACGGGCCAGAAACGCCCCACCATCATGTACGGAATGACGAGGAAGAAGAGGATGTGCGAGGCGCGCGAGAGGATCAGCTCCCCCACCAGCACTCCCATAGTCTTCGACTTCAGATTGTGCGTGTTCTTGATGGCGTGGCGGAAATCGTCCGCCCAGATCCAACGCAGCGCGATGAGCGTGTAGAGGGGCAGCGCGTAGAAATGCTGCCACCTGTGCCAGGGTTTCCAGGGATCGCCGTCACGGAACCTGAAGACGCCGTCGGAGTCGATGTCGGGGTCCTTCCCCGGCATGTTCGTGTAGCTGTGATGCCTGACGACGTGCTGCTGGTACCAGAGGATGGAGGAGCCGCCGAAGAACGTGAGGGTCAGCCCCATCAGCTTGTTCATCAAGGTGCCGTTGAAGATCGCCCGGTGGCTTGCGTCGTGCATGATGCCCAGCTCGACGCCGAGACTGGCGATCACCAGGAGCGCGATGCCCGCGAAGGCGAGCGGCAGGGATTGCGGGCCGAAAACGAGGAGTCCCGTATAGACGGCGACCCAGGCTGAGAGGACGAAGACGGCCTTGACCACCATCCGCCCGCGCCCCAGCTTGCTCAGCCCCTTCTCCGCCATGTAGGCGTCGATCCGCTGGCGCAGCTCCTCGAACGAGAAGCGCGTCTGCAGGGTAGGGACCTCTTGAATGGTGCGAACTGCCATGCTCGATTCTCCCGCGTTGCGTTGGGAGCCCGGCCGGCGCCGATTCACCGCCGGCCACGCGCGCCCTATCGGGATGGGGCCCGCGAGGGCGGGCAGGGCACCCGGCCTCAAATAACCGGGATTGGGCCATGCACGGGCGCGCTCAGGGCCACGCAAGGATAGCCCCTGCGCGCCCCCTGTCAACAGTTAGGTGAGAACGAGCGGCTGGTGGCCAATCCAGCCCGCCTCAGGCGACCGTCAGGTGATGGACGCTGAAGAGCCGGCCGGGGTCGGTCCAGACTTTTTTCGCCTCGAGCCCTGCGGCGGCGGCCATCTCCTGGAACTCCCGGATCTCAAACTTGTAAGAGGACTCCGTGTGGATCGTCTCCCCGCTTCGGAACCGGAAGGCCCGGCCCGCGACCCGGACCACCTGTGCCCGCTCGCTGACCAGGTGCATCTCGATCCGCCCCACATCCTCGTCGTAGATCGCGAGGTGCCGGAAGGCGCCGAGGTCGAAATCGGCCCCGAGCTCCCTGTTGATCCGCTCGAGCATGTTGAGGTCGAAGGCGGCGGTCACGCCTTCCGCATCGTCGTAGGCCGCCTCGAGGACTCCCCGGTCCTTCTTGAGATCGACGCCGATCAGGAGCCCGCCGCGCGCCCCGACCAGCTTGACCACCTTGACGAGGAAATTCCGGGCCTCGATGGGCGAGAAGTTCCCGATCGTCGAGCCGGGGAAGTAGACCGCCCGATGATCCACGCTCCCGGAAGGGACGGGCATCGTGAAGGGTTTCGTGTAGTCGGCGCAGACGGGGAGGACCTCGAGGCCCGGGTACGACCCCCTGAGCTCCGCGACGCTCTTTTCGAGGGCTTCGCGCGAGATGTCGATGGGCACGTAGCCTGCCGGCGCCTTCAGCTCGTCGAGCAGGAGTCTCGTCTTGCGGCCGCTGCCGCTTCCGTACTCGATGAGGAGGACCTCCTCCCCCAGCGCCTCGGCCATCCTGGGTGCGTGCTCGCCCATGATCGACAGCTCGGTGCGGGTCAGGTAGTACTCGTCGAGCTCGCAGATCCTCTCGAACAGCTCCGAGCCCTTCTCGTCATAGAGGTACTTGCAGGGCAGCTCCTTCCTGGGGCGTCCGAGCCCCGCGAGGACGTCGGCGAGGAACATGTCGCTTCCCGGCGCGAAATCCCTGACCTCCGGCGCGCCGGCCCTCGCCCTCACTCTCATCTGATCCCCCTCGCCAGGCGGATGCCGCTGAACTGCCAGCGGTCGCGCGGATAGAAGAAGTTCCGATAGGTCGATCGGATGTGGCTTCGAGGCGTGACGCATGAGCCGCCACGGAGCACCATCTGATTGCACATGAACTTGCCGTTGTATTCCCCGAGCGCTCCGGCTGGCGGCTGGTATCCGGGATACGGCGCGTAGGCGCTCTGCGTCCATTCCCACACATCGCCGAAGATCTGGACGGGCTGGCCGGGGGCCGGCCCGGCGGAGGCCGGCGCCGGATGAAGCCGAAGGCTTTCGGCGAAGTTCCCCTCGACGGGGCGCCCGGAGGCGGCCGTCTCCCACTCGGCCTCGGTGGGCAGCCTCGCCCCGGCCCACCGCGCGAAGGCGTCGGCTTCGTAGTAGCTCACGTGAACGACGGGCTCGCCGGGCGCGATCTCCCGCACACCCGAGAGGGTGAACTGGAGCCAGCGGGATTCCTCCCTCAACCAGTAGAGGGGGGCCTCCCAGCCCTCGCTCCGGATCGTGGCCCACCCGTCCGAGAGCCACAGCTCGGGCTTCCTATATCCGCCGTCCGCCATGAACTCGAGGTACTCGCTGTTGACGACGGGTCTCACCGCGATCTCGAACGCGGCGACGAGCTGCCGGTGGCGCGGCATCTCGTTGTCGAAGCAGAAGCCTTCCCCCCCGTGGCCGATCCACCGGAGGGCTTCCTCGCGCGAGATCCATCCGGGGGGCGCCGCCGCGGCGCCCGCGGACTCCCGCCGGGGAGCGTAGGCCGGCCGCATCGGGTTGCACGAGAGGAGGTGCTTGAGGTCGGTGAGGATCAGCTCCTGGTGCTGCTGCTCGTGCTGAATGCCCAGCCCCAAGACCTCGAGCAGGTCCGCCGCCGCTCCCCTGTCGAGGAGCAAGAAGACCTCCTCGTCCACGTGCGCGCGGTAGGCCCTAACCTCATCGAGACCCGGTCGCGTGATCATGCCGCGGCGCGGGCGCGGGTGCTGCTCTCCGACGCTGTTGTAGTAGGAGTTGAAGAGGACCTCGAACCCTGGCTTGAAGGGCCGGTACCTTCCGGCGCCGCGGAGGAGGAGGAAGGTCTCGAAGAACCATGTCGTGTGCGCCAGGTGCCACTTGGCGGGGCTCGCGTCGGGCATGGACTGCACGACGCAGTCCTCCGCGCTCAACGAATCGCAGAGCGCCACGGTGGCCCGGCGCACATCCAGATACCGTTCCGCCAGGCCGCGGGCCTTCACGGGAACCGCGACCCTCGACGCCTCATGCGGCGGCGTCTCAAGCCTGGGAACCGAGTCCATGCGTGCCACCCCGTTCCTCGATGTCGAGTAAGGCGCCCATTCTAATCCGAAGGCGGCCTGAACGCGCAACCTGGCCCGCCGGGGGCGGCATTCCGTCAGTCTCGCCGTCCTGCGCGGATTCCGGCGGGAGCGACCGGACGAGAAGCCCGCAGTCGCATGCTAGACTCGCGGCCATTCATCCCGTCAACGAGCGCCCGCACCCGAGAGGATCGATCCCATGAGCGTTGGAAGCGCCCTCCTCATCGCCTCATCAGCTTTCCTTCTTGCCGCCACGGCCGGCCAGGCCTCGCCGGCCTCCATCAGCCCCGGAACGCAGCTCCACCAGATCCTCGACGAGGAGTGGGAGTACACGCTCCGCGAGAACCCTCCCTTCGCATCGAGGCTGGGCGACCGGAGGTGGAACGACCAGTGGGGCGACGCGAGCCTCGCGGCCATCGAGCGGCGCCACGCGCACGCGCAGGAGCTCCTTGGCCGGCTCGATGCCATCGATCAGGCGGGCCTCTCCGAGGCCGACCTCCTCAGCTACAAGCTCTTCCGGAAAGACGTCGCGTTCGACGTGGAGGAACACCCGTTCAGGCTCTACCTCCTACCCCTTGACCACCAGGGCGGCATCCAGACATCGAACGAGCTGGGCGACTCCCTTCGGTTCGAGACGGTCAAGGATTACGAAGACTGGATTCTCAGGCTGCGGGCCTTTCCGGCCCTG
>Ga0247727_10019034_pt1 | contig 10698 bp, 8 predicted proteins | sample WisWelCaveWW1625_FD_202498 | JGI IMG/M metagenome (GOLD analysis project Ga0247727, IMG submission 202498) | Biofilm microbial communities from Wishing Well Cave, Virginia, United States - WW16-25 | ecosystem: Environmental > Aquatic > Deep subsurface > Groundwater > Cave microbial mat | place...
GCCTCTTCGACGTCGAGCCCGCGCTCGCGATCGTTCACGGCGGGCTCGAGTGCGCAGTGATCGGCGCAAAGCTGCCGGGCGCCGAGATGATCTCGATCGGCCCCGAGATCGTGGGCCTCCACGCACCGGGCGAGCGTCTCAGCATCTCGGGCACGCAGCGCTTCTACCGCCTACTCGGCGCGCTGCTCGACGATCTATCGCGCCAGACCGGAGTCCGCTGACGCGCGGATTCGGGTCGCGCGGAAGATCCCTAAAGCCGGCGGCTCCGCGGCGCTAGTGGATACATCTGCCTAGGAAAACCAGCGGCAGCGGCGGTCGAGCTCGTCGGCGTCGAGAACGGTCGTCTGACCGCGCTGGAGCGCCACCGTGCCGCGCCTCGCCTCGTCCCGGAGCACTCGGTTGACGGTCGCGCGTGACGTGCCGGCCATTGCCGCCAGGTCTTCCTGGGTCAGCGGCACGACCTCCGAGTCATACGTCCGCGTGAGCTCGCTGAGACGCCGTCGTACCCTGGTCTCGGCATCGACGTAGTGCGCCTCGACGATCCGGTCGCTGGCCCGTCGCAGCTGCTCGGCGAGGAGTCGCAGGAGCACATCCTTCACGCCCGGGTGAGTGCGTTGTACGAGCGCGAAGTCGTCGCGGAGCACAGAGCGGGTCTCGCCGTCCTCGAGCGCTGAGATCGTGGCCGATCGTCGAGCACCGGGCAGCAAGAGGGCAAGCTCGCCGAAGGCGCTCCCCGGCCCGAGCACATCGAGCAGCACGCTGTCGCCGAGCGGAGTGAGAACGCGCGCGCCGAAGCGCCCGCGCACGACCAGATGCAGCGATTCGGCCGGATCGTCGCGATGGAAGACGACCTCGCCCTTCGAGAATGTCCTCCGCCGCGCGATCGCAAGAAGCTCGCGCACGTCCTCAGGCGGCAAATCGGCGAGCAACGGCCACTCCATCGCCCGAAGTGTCCGGCGCCGATGTGACATGCGCAACTCGACGGTCAGCAAAGAGGGGCCTCGCCGGCCCCTCTCCGCTCGACCGTTGACGGCGGATCGTTAGTACATGACGTGACGACCGGCTCGCCAGAAGGTCTGTCCCTGCCGATCGGTGAACGGCTGGGGCACAGCCTTCGGCCGCGTGATCTGGCTCCGGGGCTGCGGATCAACCGGCCGATCGCCGATCGGCTGACATGCCGCCCTCAACTCCGGGCACGCGCTGAGCGAGCTCTGAGCGCTGGCGGCACCAGCGCCAAGGCTGGCGAGCGCTGCCACGAGGCCCAAGATCACGGTGATGTGCTTCGTCTGCATCGGGTTCCTCCCTTCGACTGTCTCGAGCCTCCGCCATGGCCGTGACGGCGAGATGACAGCCAGATGACGCGAGAGAGCCCCGCGCGTGCGCAGGGCTCTCTCGGCTGACGGCACCTATGCGGATCTATCGCTTCGGACGACCTGAACCGTCCGGATCGCCCTCGCGCAGGTGGCGATGCTTGCGGCGAACTGCGTGCAGTGGGAGCAGCGATCGAGATGCCAGCGCACTCTCAGCAACTCGCGGGCGGACGCCTCGCCGTCGAGCGCGGCTGACAGCGTCTGGCGAGCTCGGGCACAGCGACTGTCGTCCACGAGATTCGCCTATCGCGGTTCAACGGCCGGCAGAACGTCCGACCGCACAGCTCCGACCTCGCGTCTGAGGAGCCAATCGAGAAGTCGGATCCGCCCGGCTCGGCTCTCGACGCCGAGGTCGACCGCTCCCCCGTCCTGGCCTCGGAGCGCCTTGTAGGCCGCCATCGCGCGCAGGTGCCGCTCCTCGTCGCGTCCCCGCGCAACATCGTATTGCGTCCACGGATGCATGACCATGATTCCTCCCTTGGTTGCTGGACTTCTCCCTCGATGGGAGAATCGAATCCAGCGATGACGGGCGGGTGACCAGCCGATGACGGAGGATGGAACGCTCGAGTTCCGCATGCTCGGCCCGCTCGAAGCCCGTCTGGAGGACCGTCCGATCGCCCTCGGGGGAGCCAGACAGCGCGGTCTGCTCGCGCTTCTGCTCCTTCGTGCCAACGAGGTCGTGTCGCGCGATCGCCTGATCGACGAGTTGTGGCGCGATCACGCACCCGAGACGGCCGCGAACGCGCTCGCGGCGCTCGTCGCCCGGCTACGACGGGTGCTCCCAGTTGACGTCCTCGTCACAAGATCCGGCGGATACGAGGCCCAGGTCGAGCCCGACGCGATCGACGTCCACCGGTTCGAGCGTCTGCTCGAGAGCGGAAGCCGCGCCCTCGCCGACGGCGATCCAGCCGAGGCGGCGGAACAGCTGCGGTCGGCTCTCTCGCTCTGGCGCGGAGCTCCGCTTGCCGACTTCACCTACGAGCCCTTCGCAGAGCCCGTAATCCTGCGGCTCGAAGAGCTTCGCCTCGGCGCTCTGGAGAACAGGATCGACGCCGATCTCGCCCTCAGCCGGCACAGCGATCTCATCGGAGAGCTCCAGCCGCTGGTACTCGAGCACCCGCTGCGCGAGCGTTTTCGGGGCCAGCTCATGCTCGCCCTCTACCAAACGGGGCGCCAAGCCGAGGCACTCGAGACCTACCGCGACGGGCGACGGGTCCTCCTCGACGAGCTCGGAATCGACCCGAGCCCCGCTCTCCAGGAGCTCGAGAAGGCGATCCTGCGCCAGGATCCCGTGGTCGGCGCGCCCGAGCTTGCTGCTGTCGCGCCGGCGGCGCACGGTGCTACGTCGGTCGTGCACTCGAGCGCCCTCAGGGCTTCCGACGAATCACCGGCGATCGCCGACGAAGTCCGCCCGGTGACGATTCTCTTCGCGGACATCGCCGGCTCCACGGCGCTGGGGGAGCGGCTCGCGCCGGAGGAGACGAAGGCACTCGTCGGCGAATGCGTGACGATCATGAGTCGCGCGGTCGAGGAGTACGGCGGAACGGTGCAGGCGTACCAAGGTGACGGAATCTGCGCGTACTTCGGCGTGCCGGCTGCACACGAGAACGACCCGGAGCGGGCCGCGCTGGCCGGCCTGCGCATTCTCGAGCTGATGGGCGAGTACACCCGAGACATCGAGAAGGCGTGGGGGATCGCCGGCTTCAGCGTGAGAGTCGGGATCAACAGTGGACGCGCAGCCGTCGGGCTGGTGGGCGCTGCAGATCCTCAGGCTGTGGCTCTCGGTGACGCCACGAACGTCGCGGCGCGCGTGCAAGCGGCGGCAGAGCCTGGGACGGTCCTCGTCGGAGAGTCCTCGGCGCGCCGGTTGACTCACCGCTTCGTGCTCGAGCCGCTCGGTGACATCGACGTCAAGGGACGAGATGCGCCCGTCGCAGTCTCACGCCTGATACGGCCTTCGTCCCGAGAGACCGCGGCATCGACTCTGCCGTGCATCGGACGAGACAGCGAGATCGCACAGCTGCGAGCCGTCGTCGACGATCTCGTCTCGGGTCGGGGGCAAGTCGTCGTCCTCGCGGGTGCGGCCGGGATCGGCAAGACGCGGCTCATCGCAGAGCTCCGGTCGCTCGCTGGCGAGCGCGCGACGTGGCTCGAAGGTCACTGCCTCTCCTACGGAGGTCTGCCTCCCTGGCCGTTCATGGAGATCCTCCTGGGCTGGCTGGCAGCCGAGGCCGGAGAGCCCGAGATCGCCGTTCGGACGAAGGCTCGCGCGCGGCTCGGCGCGCTTCTCGGGGAGGAGCTGGACGAAGTGCTCGCGTCGCTCGGCCATCTGCTCCGACTTCGACAGGAGCCCCTGACGGATGCGAGCGAGAACGGTGGGGTCCCGAGGGCCTACCTCCGATGGCTGGAGGCACTGGCGGCAGAGCAGCCCGTGATCCTCGTGCTCGAGGACGTCCAGTGGGCGGATGTTCCCACGCGCGAGCTCGCGGAAGCGGTGCTCGAGCTTACGGATCGCGCCGGGCTCGCCCTCGTGCTCACCGACGAGCCGATCGCAGGCTCCGAGGGCGCGAATCTCCGAATGCGTTCGCTGAGCGACTACCCACACCGAACGACGGAGCTGACGCTGGGACCGCTAACCGACGGCGCTTCGGAGCAGCTCCTTGCGGAAATGCTCGAAGCTGACATCGACGCCGTATCTCGCGAGCGGCTCATTCGGGAGGCCGAAGGAAATCCGCTCTATCTCGAGGAGCTCGCGCGCGCGCTCGAGGAGGGCTCGCTCGAATCCCGCGGGCGTACGTGGACGATCTCGATCCGATCTCCCGAGCTTCTGCCGCCCACTCTCGAGAATCTCCTGGTCGCCCGGATCGACCGACTTGCCGCCGGGCCCCGGCACCTCGCCCAAGCAGCAGCTGCCGTGGGGCGGACGTTTCGTGTCGGCGTCCTCGCGTCCATCGTCGGCGCAGAGGTGACGCACGATCTCTCGGCGCTCTTCCGGACGCAGATCGTCCGCGAGCTTCGCCGCTACCCGGACTTCGAGTGCGAGTTCACGCACGGCCTGCTCCAGGAGGCAGCGCTCTCGACGCTAACGGCTACAGGTCGCCGCGACCTCTACGCCAGAGTGGCGAAGGCGTTCGAGTACGTCTATGCGGAGTCGCTCGACGATCACGTGGAGCAGCTTGCCCACTACCACGCGCAGGCTGGGAATCTCCCGAAGGCGCTCGAATACGCCGAGCGATCCCGCGCACCGAGCGCCGACCCAGCCTGACCGAACCGCCTCAGGGAACCAGCGTGAAACCTTCCGCCCTGGCAGCCGCGGCGAGCGTGGCGTCGAAACACGCGAACGAAGTCAAGCTCGCATCCACCGCGCGCCCCGCGAGCGCGGACGCGAGCTGGACTGCATCGAACGCTCGGAGCGGATGCCGGGCGACTGAGCGAGCTGCGATCTCGAGAACGTCGTCCGTTGCCGCCAGCACCGCAAAGCGCACCTCGGCGTCGGCTTCGTCGAACCAGTCCCACTCGAACTCCTCGACGAGCACTGCGGCATCCTCGGACGACAGCTCACCGAGGCGATGCTTCCGCCAGATGGCGGCCGGGACCTCGACCCGCGCGAGCTCGGACACGATCAGGTTCGACAGTCGGCGAACGTCGTCCGCGCCGGGCTCATCCGCGTAGAGCTTGACGAGAGCGGAGCTGTCGCAGAAGACGCTCAGCCGCGCCCGTCCGAGACGAGGCGGGACAGCGGGGTCCCGGCGCCTGCCGCTTTGCGTGCGCGTTCTACGCGCCGACGGTCGGGTGGAGCCGCGCGTTGTCCACCTCGAGGTCTTGCGAGGAGGCCTGCTCGCTCGAGCCGAACCCGTGTCCGCTGAGACTCCGAATCCTCGAGGTCTGGGTTCAGGGCGGCGTCGAGAACGTCCACGACCCAGCCGTTGACGCTCCGACCGAGACCTTCCGCGTGCGTCTTGACTTGCCTCGCAAGCTCCTCGTCGAGCCGGAGAGTGATTTGCGCCATGCATTCACGATAGCAGGCATGCACTCAGACCACCATCCGCTCGCTCGCGCGCCCGGGCTCCCGACACGGCGAGGAGCGAGACGGCGATCGCCGCTGCTAGCGCTCCAGCCACCAGTTCTCCGCGCCGAGGTGCAGCGTGCCCCCGACAGTCGTGAGGACGAGCCCACGCAAGGTCGTCTTGTGCGCGGCCGTACGAGGCCCGGTCCACAGCGGAATCACCGGGACGTCCTTCGCCATCTGTCGGTCGGCTCGATTCAACACTCGCGCGCGCTGGTCCGAGTCGAGGATCCGGTCGGCCTGGTCGAGGTCGCGCGTCACGAGCCGCTGGCAGTAGCCGGTGACGTTGAAGCGCGCTTCACACGAGAAGTAGTCGGTGAGCCCGAGCGAATCGGGCGTGTAGAACTCGTTTGTGAGGGCGAGGTCATACGTGCCGTCCTTCAGGATCTGACGAACCGCCCCTGGAGTGGCGAACACCGGAGTCAGCTCGACGCCGACTCGGCGAAGGTCGGCCTGGATGAGCTCGAACCAGGCCGCGCGCCGCAGGTTGCCGGCGTCCGCGACGAACCTGAGCGACAGGCGCTGCCCGTCGCAGGAGTAGATGCCGTCCGCACCCCTGTTGCAGCCCGCCTGCCGGAGCAAGCGCCCCACGGCCGCCGGACGGTAGCGATAGGTACTCCAGTTGGGCCGGTAGTAGGGGCTCTGGTTCAGGAAGACCGCGCTGTCACTCGGCTGGAACGCGGGATCGATCGCCGCACCCCAATCCCGCTGGATCTCGACGCGATCGATGCCGTACGCGAGCGCGCGGCGAACGTGCTTACGGCGAAGTGCCGGATGACCACCGTCGCCGCGGCGGATCGCCAGGTACTCCCAGCTCGTCCCGTAGTTCCAGACGACCTTGAGCCGCGGCTCCTCGCGCCGGATCTCGCGGACGTGCTGGGGCGGGAGGCTCAGCCACGCGTCGAACTCCCCTCTGCGGAATGCCGCGATGGCTTCGTCGACAGTCGAGTACGGGACGACGCGCGAGACGAGCCGATCGAGGTAGGCCGGATGCGGGCCCCAGTAGCGTTTGTTGCGAACGAATGTGATCTGGCGGCCGCGCTCGTAGCTCGAGACGAGGAACGGCCCGCTCCCGATCGGCTCGCCGGTCTTCGGGTTGTCGATCCGATCGGTCCAGACCTTCGTGAGATCCACGCCGGCCAGCGCATGTCGCGGAAGGACGAACGAGAACAGGTAGCGCCATCCCGCGAACTTGCCTCGGAGCACCGCTCGGAGCGTCTTGCGATCGATCTGAGCGACGCTCCGAATCCGGGTCGCGTGGTCCGAGTCCGGGAAGAGCGCGCGCGTCATCTCGTGCGTGTAGATGAAGTCACGCGCCGTGATCGGCACGCCGTCGCTCCAGCGAGCCTCGGGACGGATGCGATACGTGAGCGTGAACGGCGGCTTCGTAGTGAACTCGACACGCGCGAGACCCGGTCGCAGTGTCGAGTCGGGGTTGCGGTCGTAGGCGCTCGCGAAGACGAGCTCCGCTCCGGGCATCCGACACGCCGGGACGTAGGGGTTGAGGCAGGGCGGCGAGAATCCGAGATTCGTGCTCATCGGGATCACGACCGTGCCGCCGCGTTTGGGCGTCTGCGCGCCCGCGCCGCCCGCGCCCGAGACGGCGAGAAGCGAGGCTACGATCGCCGCTGCTAGCGCTCGAGCCATAGGTTCTCGGCCCTCCACAGCGCGAAGGGGAAGCTCGGGACGTAGCCGCGGACGTTCGAGCGCACCGCGGCGTACGTCGGTGCGTTGTAGAGCGGAATGACCGGAACGTCCTTCGCCATCCGCGCATCAGCACGGTTCAGGACTCGTGCCCGCTGGCCGGCGTCGAAGATCCGGTCTGCCTGATCGAGGTCGGCTGTCGCGAGCCGCTGGCAGTAGCGCATGACGTTGAACGGCCCGTCACAGCCGAAGCTGTCGACCCACCCGGTCTGATCCGGGGTATAGACGAGGCTTAGAAGGGCGAGGTCGAAGTCGCCGGCATCGAGAATCCGGCGGACGGTTGAACTGTCGGCGAACACGGGAACGACGTCCACGCCGACGCGCCGGAGCTGCTCCTGGAGGATCGGGGCGGTGTTCCGGTTGCGGGTGGACGGCTGTGCGACGAGTCGCAGCTCGAGACGCTCGCCGGCGCAAACAAAGATGCCATCCGCGCCCCTGTCACAGACTGCCTCGAGCAGGCGGCGGGCCTCGTCCAGGCGATACGCATACTCCTTCCAGTTCGGCCGGTAGTGGGGGCTTCGTGTGTGGAAGACGACGCTGTCGCTCGGTCGCAACGCCGGCGCCACCTGCCCGTAGAGTGTTGTCGCGAGTGCTGCGCGATCGATCCCGTAGGCGAGAGCACGGCGGACGCGCTTGTCCCGTAACGCGGGGTGACCCGGCGCGAGCATGCGGATCGCGACGTGCTGCAGATTCGCTCCATCGGCCGTCGATACCCGAATGTTGGGGTGTAACCGTCGGATGTCCAGAACCACCGAAGGCTCCGGGATGCTCCCGTTGATGACGTCGATCGCCCCCTTCTCGAGCGCTTCGGCGGCGTCCTCGAATTCTTCCGGGCCCCAGCCCCTGAGAACCACCCGGTCGAGGTACGCCGTGTGCTTACCCCAGTAGCGAGGGTTGCGCACCAGAGTGAGCCGCGCCTTGAACCGCCCCTCTCGCTCCCAGCTCTCGACGAGAAGCGGGCCGCTCCCGATCGGCTCACCCGTCTTCGGGTTGTCGATGCGATCGATCCAAACGCGCTCGAGGTCCTCGCCACGAAGCGCATGCCTGGGGACGACGACCCAGAAGAGAAGGCCGCGCCATCCCGCGTACTTCCTCTGGAGGACGACTCGGACCGTCTTCGCATCCACGACCGAGACGCGGCGAACCACGCTTCGATAGACCTCGAGGAACTCCGGCGAGTCGTGCCGTAGCACCGCTTCGTGCGTGAAGACGAAGTCGTGCGCGGTGATGGGCACGTTGTCGCTCCAGCGGGCCTCGCGTCGGATGTGGTAAGTCAGCGTGGAGGGGGGCGTCTTCTCGACGTCCACGTGCGTGACAAGGCGTGGACGGAGGACGCCGTTCGGATCGGGCTCGAACGCTCCCTCGAGAACCTCTTCTGCCTGCCGGAAAGCGAAGTTGCACTTCGGGAGGAGCGCATTGAGGCACGGCGCCGTGACGTTGCTGACGACGACCGTGCCGCCGCGCTTCGGCGTCTGCGCGCCCGCGCCGCCCGCTCCCGAGACGGCGAGGAGCGAGACGGCGATCGCCGCGGCTAGCGCTCGAGCCACCAGTTCTCCGCGTTCCAGACGCTCCAGCCACTGGTCAGGACGCTGTACCCGTTCGGAACCACACCTTGGAGCTGCTTGCGCACGACATAGGTCAGAGGTACCTGGAAGAGCGGGAGTGCGGGCACATCCGCGACAAGGCGCCGATCGATGCGATTCGCGACCGCTGCGCGCCTGGCCGGGTCGAGGATGCGGTCGAGCTGGTCGAGGTCGGCAGTGACGAGGCGGCTGCAGTAGCCGCTGACGTTGCCCCGTCCACAGCCGTAGGCGCTGTACGCGTCCTCAGGAGCTGCCTTGGATTCCCCAAAGAGCGCCACGTCGAACTCCCCGCTCGGGAGGACCGTGTCGAACAGCACCACGTTGGGAACGTAGACGGGCTGGACCTCGACGCCGGCCCGCCGCAGCTGCAACGCAACGAGCTCGAGCACACGCTGGCGCTGTGGGACGCCGGCTGTCGTGACAAACCGAAGCCGCAAGCGCTCGTCCCCGCAGACGTAGATCCCGTCGACGCCTCGGCTACAACCTGCTTGCTCGAGTAGCCGGCGCGACTCTGCGGGACGGTACCTATACGTTTTCCAGTTCGGCCGGTAGTTGCGCTCGTTCGTGAGATAGATCGTGTTGTCGAGCAAATGTCGGACATCTCCGAAGAGGGAGCGGACGAGCTCGACCCGGTCGATGCCGTAGGCGAGCGCACGTCGGACGCGCTTGTCCGTCAGAGCGGGGTGCCCACCCGGTCCGACGCGAAACTCGAAGTGCTGCCAGCCCGACCACGACGTCGTGAGGAGCTCGAACCCGGGATAGCTCTGGAGCTCCTGAGCTGGCTCCGCCACGACTCCCAGATCGACCTCCCCCGAACGCAGCGCTTGCTCCGTGTCGGCTCTGGGTCCAGGGACGAAGCGCAAGACGACGCGATCGACGTAGGCCTTGTGGCGCCCCCAGTAGCGTGGGTTGCGAACGAGAGTCAGTTGCTTTCCGCGTTCCCAACGTCCGACAAGGAACGGCCCGCTGCCGATGGGCGCGCCCGTCTTCGGGTTCACGATCCCGTCGCGCCAGAAGTCTTCGCTCGCAGCAAGGTCCTCGCCACGAAGCGCGTGCTGCGGTAGGGGAGGGAATTCGAGGAGAAACTTCCAGTCGCCGTAGCGCGATCGGAAGACGAACTTGACCGTCTTCGCGTCCACGGCGTGAGCCCGGCGGATCGCCGTCCTGAACGGGTCGTCCTTAGGAAGACCCGAGTGCTCGAGATACGTCTCGTAGGCGAAGACGAAGTCGCGAGCGCTGACCGGTACCCCGTCGCTCCAGTGCGCCTGCGAGCGGATATGAAAGGTGACCGTGAACGGATCCTTGGTCAAGCTGTATCGCGCCACGAGGTCGTTCATACGGCCGTACGGGCCGCGCCGAAAAGGAAGCGCCAGAACCTTGTTGCGCCACTGCCACCTCCCGCCGAGGCAGATGGGATCCCAGCCGAGGCAGGGAGGTTCGGCGAGCGAGTTCATGGCGACGACGACAGTCCCGCCGCGCTTCGGCGTCTGCGCGCCCGCCCCGCCCGCTCCCGAGACGGCGAGGAGCGAGACGGCGATCGCCGCTGCCAGGGCTAGCGGTCGAGCCACCAGTTCTCCGCGTTCCAGACGCTCCCGCCGCCGACCAGGACGCTGTACCCGTTGGGGACGACGCCGTTCAATCCCTTGCGCACGACGTAGGTATGCGGGAACTGGTAGAGCGGGAGTGCAGGCACGGCTGCGGCGAGTCGGCGATCGATGCGATTGGCGACCGCCGCCCTCCTGGCCGGGTCGACGATGCGGCCGAGCTGGTCGATGTCGGCCGTGAGGAGTCGGCTGCAATAGCCACTGGGGTTGTATCCCGCTCCGCAGCGGTATGGAATGAACACCTCGTCAGGCGCTAACTTCACGTACGAGAAGAGCGCAACGTCGAAGTCCCCGCTCGGGAGGAGCGTGTCGAACAGCACGACGTTTGGCACGTAGACGGGCTGCACCTCGACGCCGGCCTGTCGCAGCTG
>Ga0247727_10019035_pt1 | contig 10695 bp, 12 predicted proteins | sample WisWelCaveWW1625_FD_202498 | JGI IMG/M metagenome (GOLD analysis project Ga0247727, IMG submission 202498) | Biofilm microbial communities from Wishing Well Cave, Virginia, United States - WW16-25 | ecosystem: Environmental > Aquatic > Deep subsurface > Groundwater > Cave microbial mat | place...
ACAGCATGACGTTACGGTCCTTGCGGCCCTTGGCCTGCTCGACGCGGATGATGCCCTGGGCGCTGTCGATATGCTTGACCTGGAGGCGAACCACCTCGCCGGCGCGCAAGCCGCAGCATAGCCGAGACTGAGCACCACTCGGATCTTGAGGGTCCTCGCCATCGCCAGCAGCCGTTTGGTCTCGTCCGGGCTCATGACGAGCGGCAGCTTCTGCGGCTCTTTGAGGTGATAGACATCGGCGGCGAGATCGTGCCGCCTGAGCGTGACACGAAACAGGAACCGCACCCCGGTCATGATGCGGTTGCGATTGCAGATGCTCAGCCCGCTCTCGATCAGATGAAGCTGGAAGCGGCGGACATCGTCCGCGCTGGCGGTGTCGGGCGAGCGCTTCAGGAATGCCGCGAACCGCTTGCAGCTGTGGATGTGGCTCCGCTGCGAATGCCGCCCGAGCTGGCGCACGGCCATGTCCTCGATCATGCGCCATGCCGGAGGCATGCTTCCAGCATGACCGCAGCGGGCTGACGGTGCTATCTGTAGCCATGGGGAGCTTCCTTCCTGAGTGAGGTTGACGACACCTCGATCCTCAGGAGGGGGCTCCCCACCTGTCATCGATGTTCCTTGGGCTGGCTCATGCGCTCGCGACCACCTGCGCGGCGCAGCAGGTATCGCGGCAGCGATTTAGTGCTCTGGCACCGAGCCACCAGACGTGAACAGAGCAAAGCACGCACCTTGTTGGATGGAGAGCTGACGCGTTCCGTTTCCATACTTCGACTTGCAGCTTTCGAACGGTAGGTTCTCCCTCGGTGCGAGGGCGACGAGTGATCCTCGTCCCTACCGCCACCCATCGGCCGACCACGCTCGGCGATGGTCCGAAGGAAGCGTCGTCGGCGCCCGCCCCGAGGGAATTCGGTCCGGAAGCGCGAAACGCGTCCGGCGCAACGCGGCAGCGTCTCGACCCAGCGATCGGAGCCGGCAATGCGTCGATCAACGTGAGGCGCCCATGACCGTGCGCGCCCACCGCTCCATCACCGCGCGCCGCTCCTCGAGGAATTGCGTGCGGAGATAGGCAGCTCTTACCCTGTCGCGATCGGCGTGCCCCAAAGCGGCCTCTGATACCTCGTCGCGAACGCCTTGCTCCGCCGCCCAGTCCTTGAAGGCCGAACGAAAGCCGTGCGGCGTCCCAGGTATCCCGGCGTCTCGCATCAGCTTTGAGAGCGTGTTGTCCGAAAGGGGCTGGCCCTTCCTGCCGGGAAAGACGAGTGAGCCGTCTTGCAATCGACGGGCCTCGGCAAGGATCTCCAGTGCTCTCCGCGAGAGCGCGGTACCACGTGGGTTCGTCCTGCCTTTGTGCGCCTTCCGGTATTCTCGTTAGACCCGGGGATGGTCCACGTGCGTTGGTCGAGATCGATCTCACTCCAAAGCGCGCCACGCGCCTCGCCGGAGCGCGCAGCGGTCAAGATCAGGAACTCGAACAGCAGGCGCGTCGCCGCCGAGGCTGCTCGCGCTTGCAGACCGCGCACGAAAGCGGGAATGTCGCGCCATGCCAAAGCGCGGTGATGGGTCACCCTGCGATGATCGGTGCCAAGTTCACGTGTGACGCCGATGCAAGGGTTGGCTCTCTCCCGCATACCGCGAAGGATGGCGCTATCGAAGATCGCTTTCATCCTTTGCAGAACGCGCGCCGCCGTCTCAGGCTTCGAAAACCAGATCGGCTTCAAAACCTCGATGACCTCCGCTGCCGATATGTCGGCCACGGGGCGGTCCCCGATTCATGCCCGATGAAATTTTGGGTCTGGCGGAGAGGGAGGGCGGTGTAACGGTTTGGATTTACTGAAGTTTTTGCGCCAGCTCCCCCACTAGTTCCCTCATGAATTGGGCAACCCTTGTGGGCGAACATAAAGCTCGCCGCGGTCGCAGTACCCATGCTCACATTGGTCGCCAATCTTGCGGGTGTTGAGACGAACACGAGTGAAGTTGCCTGGCCTCGTGACGAGGCCGTAGTCGCTTTGAGCACGCGTTGAAGGTGTTGAGCGCACGGGCCTCTCGTTCTCACACTTTGAAACAACCTGGCGGATGGCTACATCAGGCCATGTGCGGCCGCATCACGCAGAAGAGCAACCCCAAGGTGCTGGGCTCAACATCGCCACGCTGGTGGATCCGCTCTACGACGTGCCTCCCCGCTACAATGGCGCGCCGGGTCAGGACCACGGGGTCATCCGGCAACATCCGAAGACGGGCGAGCGCACCCTCGACCGGCTATGGTGGGGGTTCATTCCCTATTGGGTGAAGGAGGCCGATGGCGGGCGCAAGCCGATCAACGCCAAGGCAGAGACAGTCGCATCTCTGCCAAGTTTCCGGGACGCCTATCGCCGCCGCCGCTGCGTCGTACCGATCGACAATTTCTTCGAGTAACGGGCGATCAAGGGCACCAAGGTCAAGCAGCCCTACGCCATCGGCATGAAGAGCGGCGAGCCGTTCGCGCTGGCGGCGATCTGGGAAAACTGGAAGCGGCCGGGGACGGAGGAGTGGGTGGGCACGTTCGCGGTGATCACCTGCCCAGCGAATGAGCTGATGGCGCAGATCCACGACTGCATGCCGGTCATCCTGCCGCCGGAGGCTTACGACCGCTGGCTCGCCGCCATCGAGCCGGACGGGCGCGACCCGCTGGTTATCCTGCCGATCCGATGATGATGTGGCCGATTTCGACGCGTGAACAAGCCTGAGAACGACGATACGGAGATATTGGAGCCCGTGGCAACAGAGGCGAGCCTGCTCTGACGCGCCTACCCAGGCCTTTAGCCGGCCAGTCGGGGGACAGCCCTCAAACCTGTCGTCCTTGTTCGCGCCGACAGCGAAAATTTGATGCGTGCGGACGCCTACTGGCTTGACGCTGCTCAAGCCTGACCCAATCTGCCCTCCATCGCTGCTCGTGGTGTTCGGAACAAGTGGCAACTTGCCTGTCTGACGACTGGCATCCTCGACAGCGCGTGTCGGCGCAGCTCTATGCCAAGGCGCCGCGCACGGCCTTCGGTTCTGGGTTTCGCGGTCACTGTGAGGCGGCATCCCGGACGATAGCCAGCGGATTGCCGCCGAAGAGCGCTTGGTGAAAGAGCAGCGCCGCGAGAAATAGGCTTATGGCAAGTGCGGTCCGCCATAGCCCGATCTCGCGCCACGGGAACCTTTGACGGCCTTGTGCGATCCCAAGAAACGGAATGTTCGACGTCGCTGCCGCGAAAGAATCCCACGTTCGTCCGTGCCGTCGGGCTTTCTTCGCATCAAGGATAGAGGCGCCGGCAAGAGCGAGGAAGGCGACGCTGCCAAACGCGAGTACACCGGACACGTGCCCTGTCGTGATCACATGCGCGATCGCGAAGAGCCCCACGCCCCAGAAGAATGGATTGCGCGTTATGCGCAAGACGCCCCGCACGATGTTGGCTCGCTCGAACAGGCCGTCGGATCCCACGATGACAGGATTCGGGGTCGTAAGCCCTGCTACCACCAACGCGGTAGCGGCCAAAATTATGGGCAACAGCGCGACCTTGACCCATACCGGCGCGACCCAGATGGAGAATGTAGGAGCATCCCGATAGGCCGTGATCAGCCATGCAAAGGCGCCAAGCGCGACCACAGAGTATATCAGAGAGAAGTAACCCTCGCCGAGCCGGCGCAGGAGCTTCGTGCGCAGCGCCGTGCTGGAGACTAGAAAATGGCTGAGCGGCAGAAACAGCGAAGCGAGCACGATGTTGGTCATGAGGCTCTCTCGCTGGACGATCGCGGATCGGCCGCCTGCTCCATCCCGGCGTCCTTGAGGAACTGTAACAGTGCGGCCGTATCGAAGTGGAACATGCGCGATTCAATGATCTTCCCTTCGCGCAGCCGGTAGATGCTGACCACAGGCAGATCAATGCTCTCCCTCGTCGGCCTCTGAACTCGGAACCGCCACAGCACGACCACGCGATCACCAAGGGCTAGAAACTCAGGCTCAAGATTGCGAACGGCCTCCGGCTGGTAACGATCCCAGGTGGAACGGAACGCTTCAGCGTGCCGGATCGCTCCTTCTCGTCCGCGATGCTCCCCACCGTAGGGCAGGCTTGGTGCTTCGCTTATGAAGATGTCGGGGTGATAGGCGCTGAAGACTCCAGCAGGGTCACGATGCGCGACTGCTTCAAAGAGTTTGCGAACGACTGCAATCGCCTCTGAGGTACTCATTACTTGTGTCCTTTCGAGCGATGGCGAGCGAGCGGGTTTGCGCGGTCGAGAGACTCTCGCTCGGCGTTGATGACGGCCAAATAGGCGGTCTCGATAAGTCGGTCGACGATCGGGGGTGGAAGTTCGTTCGTAGCGACATGACGGCGAACGGCTGCAAAAGCAACATCGAGAACTGCGAAGCTTGTGGTTCTCAATGTCCTCGCCGAGACCCGCCCAAACAAGCGCCGAGCAAATTGATTGAGCCCATCGTCGACTTGTTGCTTGAGGCGCCTTGCTTCGGCTTGCAGCTCGGCGGGCCAGCCATCAGCCAAGAAATCTTCCCGGCGGTGCAGAAGCATGATGCGCGCGGCGGGGAAGTCGGCCCGAGCCGTCCTGGGTAGCGATAATGCAGCCTGAAGGCCGCCAGTCATCGGGTCCTGGTCGGCGAGCGCTGACGCGAAATTATCCTGGAAAAGCGCTGCTTTCCGGAGCCAAAGGCGGCCAAGAAGAACGTCCCGGGAGGTGAACCGATGATAGATCGACCCTGCCGGAGCGCCCAACACCGCACAAATAGCTGCAATCGTAGCCCCGCCGGGACCCGCGTCAGCGACTAGCCCAGCAGTGGCATCAAGGATCTGAGTTTCGGTGAACCGTGCGGGCCGTCCCATCATAATAGAATATGGGTTCTAGAACACTTAAGTCAATACCCACCCGCGCCAGAGGCCCCGTTCGCCTCTGCGCACTGACGGCGTGTTCCGTTCCGGGTCACCTTTACGCGCGACGGGCGCCTCGCCGCCACGGCAGTAAGGCCCTCAACTTCAGAAAGACCTGACACCGACCGTTCCGGCCAGCCAATACCCGTGACCGTCTCAGAAGGACCTCGCGCCGACCCGTGGCGCCAACCGTGACGATCAGCGCGATCAACGTGAGCGTCAATGTCGCGGGTACGAACGCCTCGCCACAGGCGATGGCGACGCCGCTGGCAACGCGGTTGGCAGCGCGCTGCGCAACTACCTAGCGGACATTCCCGCAGGGTCGCATGCTCAGGTCTAGACTGCGTCCAGGTCGACTCGTAGCTCCGATGCGTTCGCAGGTCGCCGGCAGCGCCCGTCGAACTCGGCGCCCTGCTCGATGGTAAGGGACATGTGATGGATGTCACCTTCCACGCGCGCCGAGGCTTGCAGCGCCACGGTCATGGCGCGAACGGCCCCGGATGTCCGACCGCGCACGATCACTGGCAGCGATGCCAGCGCGAGCATAGTGGCTGTTTCGAACCATCGACGCTGGCGAGAGGGCCCATCAATCGATTCTGCGTGCGGGTAGCTCGCCGCTTTCGCCGAAGATCGAAGCAAGCGCTTCGGCCTCCGCTGCATCGATACTTTCTTCGCGGCGAGGTAGCATCGTCCAATACGTGTCGTCCATCTGCTCGGGCGATATCCATTCGAGCGGCCCGAAGGTAACGCGGCCATCGCGGCGGATGCGCTGCAGGACGCCGAGATGTTCGGTTCGGGAAGTGCCCACGGCGAGCACGGCCTCTTCGCCTGTGCGCGTGATCTCGGAGCCGAGCCACGTCTCGGCAGAGAGAACGAAGGATTGGTCGAGCTTCCATGCCATGAAGCGCCGGATGAGGTGGAGGGCTCGCTCGCGTTGCTCCGGCTTGTCGGGATCAAAGCGGGTGAGAACCAGCCAGGCTCCTTCGGCCGTGCCGACGCGCCACGCGGGGATGACCTCGTTCCCATCGGTGACGATACGCCTGGCGATCGAGAGCTGCTCAAGCATGGCGTCTCTGAGCGACATCGGCGACAAGCTAGGGGCGGTCGACGATCTCGACAACCGCCATGTTCGGCTGGGTGTTGCATCAAGATGGGGCCACTGGGTGGTCATTCAACCGGGCGAGGGAGGCTCGCTGCCCAAGCGATGACTTCTGCCGCCAGCCACCCAACAAGGTTTGGGCCGATGCGGCGCTTCGGCGGGAACAGGTTGCGTTGGGTGTAGCGATAGATGGTGGCACGCGACAGACCCGTCTTCTGAATGACGGTCTTGATGCTCCACAGCAATTCGTCGGGCAGCTTGGGGCCGCCGTTAGCGCCATTGTTCGTCGTGTCCATAGGTCCCCCTTTTCGTCAAGCCGGTTGGATGGCGCAGTAGAAATGAAACCGGCCATGGCTCGTTCGGGCGATCGAGCACACCCAAGTGCCTGGGACGCTGCGGATGCTCGTCCGCGAGGTCTCGCGTCGTTGCAACCTGCGGCACCTCGAGCACGTGGGCGGCAACTGAACCGGACAGAACGGTGGTGACGAGCGATGAGCCGACCAGCGTCAGCACCACGAACGAGGCGAGGGCGGCGAAGCCCCAGGCCTGCTGCTGGGTGCGGGCGCTGGCGGTTCGGGCGCTCCAGGATTGCCGGGCCAGCGCATAGGACACGACGGCGGCCGGTGGAAGGCCGAGGCTTGCCGCCAACCCATGGATCGGATGGGCCGGGAGGTGGCGGAGCGCGCTCTTCCGCTCGGGGCGCACGAACCACAGGAAGGCCACGGCCTGTAGCGCGAGGTTGACACCGATCGCCGCCTGGTAGGCCTCCGCAGGATAGCGTCCGGCCTCGGCAGGCCACTGCTGAATGACGAGGCCGATGCCGTATTGGATGGCGAAGGCGGCGGTCATGTGCAGCAGATTGAGGGCTCCGTTGGCGCGCCCCGAGGCCGACTTGGGGAACATTTCGCTGAGGATGGCGTAGCTCAGCACCGTGGCGGCGCCGGTGGCGGCGATGAGAATCCACGGCAGCCAGACCGGCACAGGCCAGCGCAGCACGAGGGCGAGCTGGGCGAGGAGCGCGACGGCGGTGGCGAGGGCGAGACTCGCCGGCAGGGAGACGCCGCGCCGACGCAGCCGGTCGGCACCGATCCCGAGGAGGAGAGCGGAGGCACTGAGGGCAAGGGCCATGACGAACAGGTGAGCAACGACAGCGGGGCGGTCCAAGCCTTCAACGTCGGCGAGCCAGGGTGCGGCCCACAGGCCCTGCAGGGCCCAGGCGGAGCCAATGCAGCCCGCCGACAATGGCGCCAGGCGCCAGAAGTGCGGGTCGCGGTAGACCGTGGCGATCTTTACCGCGTCAGGCGGTGTGCTGACGGTCCGGCGCTCCGGCACGACGAGCAGGATTAGCAGCGCCGAGGCCGCCGTCGCAGCGGCGAGGACGGCGAAGACGCCGCGCCAGCCCATGTGCGCGAGCACGATCTCCGCCGGCGCCGTGGCGGTGACCGCACCGAGCGCGCCGAGCATGATGAACCAGCCGTTGGCAAGCGCAATGCGCTCGGCAGGGAACCACAGCACGATGGCCTTGAGGCCCGCCATCAGCGCGCCGGCGACGCCGAGGCCGATCAGCCCACGGCCGACGGCCAGCGCGGCGAACCCGTCGGCAGAGGCGAACAACGCGGCGCCGCCTGCCGCGATCGAGAGCAAGACGGCCTGGACGCGGCGCGGGCCGAAGCGGTCGAGCCAGACGCCGAGAGGGAGCTGGATCAGGCCGAAAGCGAGGAAGTAGGTCGCCGTGAGAAACCCGAGATTTCCTGGCGAGAGTGCGAACTCCAACACCAGGTCCTGGGAGATCAGCGCGTTGATGGATCGGTAAAGATAAGAGAGGTAGTAGCCGCTCACGAACGGCAGCAGGACGAGGACGACAACGCGGTCGAGGGACGTTGTCCGGCTCCTCTCGCCGCGCTCGACCGTTGGTTTGCGCGGGAAGCGCGGCAGCGAAGTGGCGGAGCGATCATTATCGAGGATGGCCGCGCCATTGAGGGGGAGGGTCCCCTCCGGCGAGCGTCGCGGCGAGGCGTCGAGACCATTACCGCGCATTGTCTGAGCCGTCCTCGCGCTTCTCGCGGCGCCAGATCAGCCGCACCACGCCATCCTCGCTGGCCTCGAGCAGGACGCCCCAGATCGGCTTCGGCCAGGCCGGGTCGTCGAGGCGCACGCGCAGATAGGTCTGCTCGGTACCCTGCTTGGTCTTGCGCCAGGCGGCGCCGATCTCGGTCGTCCCCAGCGAGATCCGGAAATCCGGTGCCCCGTCGCTGCCCTTGCGATCGTTGGCGAGGATCCTGACACGGCCATTGAGCATGAGGGTGCGGATGGTGCCGGCATAGCCGTCCTTGACGGTCGAGAAGGTTCCGATGACGGGCATGGCTGTTCCCTTTCGTTGGATCAGTTGGGGGTCGCGCCTCGGTAGGGCCGGAGGATGATGTCTTTGTGGACGATGACGCGCAGCGGCCAGCCGGGGCGCACCTTGATGGTCGGCTGCACATTGAGCTGGCGCTCGATCAGCCGCTGGCCCGCGCGGTTGGTGGTCGCCTGCGTCGACTGCTGCAGGGCCCGGACGAGGTCGCTGTCGCTGGAGCCGAAGGCGAGCTCGCTGCCGACACCGAGCACGGTAGCAAGGGCAACACCCTTCAAGAGCTTCCAGGTGTGGAGGTCGACCTGGTCGGCGAGGCCGGCATAGCCGCCGGTATCGGTGGCGGGGAGGTTGTCGATGACGATCGAGGAACCGTCGGGCAGGATGATGCGCTGCCAGACCACGAGCGCGCGCTCCTGGCCGAAAGCGACGATGTTGTCGTACTTGCCGACGAGGCGAGCACCTTGCGGGACCAGGAGATGACGGCCCGAGACCGTGTCGAACACGTTCTCGGTGACCTGGGCGATGACGAAGCCGGGCAGATCAGAGTTGAGACCGGTGATGAGGCTTGCGGCGATGACCGTGCCGGCCATCAGCTGATAGGGTGAGGCCGGCGTCTGCAGGGCATGCGGATTGTAGATCTCCTTCTCGGGACCGGATTTCAGGAAGGTGAGCTTGCGCGTCTGGTCGGAGGTGCTGGTCCCCAGCGCATCGAGATCGCCGCCGGCAAGTTGCAGGGCCCGCTCAGCGGCCCGGAGCGCCGAGAGGCCCGTCAGGCTGCTTTCTGCTGCTGGAGGGGGCGGACGAAGCAGCGGATCAGGACGTACGTCCGCGGCGGGCGTCTCCTTTGGTGGGGTCTTAAGCTGCAAGCGGAAGAACACCTGGCTCTCGCGGGCCTGGGTGGCCATGCGGGCGAGGCGGGCCTTCTCGGCACGGTCCGCCTCATCGATCGGATCGCTGGGCTGAGCCGTCAGGTGCGGCACGCCCTTCGGCAGCCCCGGTGCAGGCTCCTTGCCCGTGGACGCCTTCTTCTCAGCGTGCACGCCATCATAGGTGGCAGGCAGCTTCGACAGTCCGTCGGTGATCGGCTTGTGGTCCACACTGAAAAGCTCTTTCGGGCCCGTGACCCGCAGGCTCGGTGCTCTCAGCGCCACCAGCACCAGACCGGAGATGAGAACCAGCACGACGGCGGCGGCGCCGATGAGGACCTTGCGGTTGATTCGGGTGACGGGCCGGGGGTGGGCGCGCAGCTCCAGGGTGTCCGGCGTGACCTTGCCCTCTGGGGTCGGTGGATTGTTGGCGTCTGGCGAGGTCACTGGGTGGTCTCCCGCCAGACGGCATCGGTGCGGACGATGCGCACGATCCGCTGCGGCGCCGTGCCCAGTCGCAACTCGGCGGCGGCGAACAATCGGTCGACGATGTAGGTGGTGCCGCGCACGCGGTAGTTGACCAGGGCCGGCTTGCCGTCGGGACCGATCACGAACAGCGGCGGCGCCTCGCTCTGGGCGAGCCCCGACGGGAACTGGATGTAGACCTTGGCGCCGTCGTCGAACACTTGGCGCGGCCGCCAGGGCGCGTCACCCTCGATGCGGTAGCGGAAGCGCAGCTGCTCGATATTGACGCCGGTGTCGGCGACAGCCGCGGCCGCAACGTCGGCCTCGGCACGCTGCTTCTTGAGTGCCAGCAGCTCCGACGCCGGATAGGTCCACGACACCGAGGCCATGTACGTGGATTGAGAGGAGCGCATCTCCAGGTGGTAGGTGCGCCGGTCGGTGGTGATGACGAGGTTGGTCTCGAGATCAGTGCCGATCGGCTTGACCAGGATATGCACCTGGGCCGCCTTGCCCTCGCCGCTGGTCGTATCGCCGACGACCCAGCGCACGGTGTCGCCGGCCGACACCGAGACCAGCTTTTCGCCCGCCTCCAGCGCGATATCGGTGACCTGGTTGACGGCCGTGTAGACCTGGTAGAGGGCGCCCTTGGTGTAGGGGTAGACCTGGATGGCATTGATGTAGCCGTCCTTGGCCGGCTCGATCCGAGCAACAGTGTTCGCGTCAGCCACTCGCTCCTTGGGCTGCTTATCGTCCTTGGTCTTCTCCGTCTTGTCCGGAACCGGCTTGAGCTGCCCCGGCAGCGGTAGCAGCTTCGGCACCTCGACGACCGTGACCGGCGGCTTCTCCTCCGGCTCGCGCCTGGCTGCCTTGAAGGCGGGGCTGTCGAGGACCGGGATTTCCGGCACGCTCACCCTGGTGGCGCAGGCCGTGACGGCGAGGGCGAGAGTCGAGGCAACTGCAGCGAGGCGAGAGGGGCTCATTTTGGGTCTCCTGACGTGACGTCCTGCGACC
>Ga0247727_10019036_pt1 | contig 10695 bp, 8 predicted proteins | sample WisWelCaveWW1625_FD_202498 | JGI IMG/M metagenome (GOLD analysis project Ga0247727, IMG submission 202498) | Biofilm microbial communities from Wishing Well Cave, Virginia, United States - WW16-25 | ecosystem: Environmental > Aquatic > Deep subsurface > Groundwater > Cave microbial mat | place...
CATGTGTGTGAGACCGGTTTCCAACCCCAGTACCGCCAGCGAACGCGCCGCGGCGGTGCGGATGTCAGCATACTCCGGCGAGTCGATCTCGCGCGGCAACATCACGACCCACTGGATCCACGGATTGTGCAGCACCTCGAGCGGGGTCGGAAAATAGCGCGACACCGAATGCCACACGAGCTGCCCGCGCACGCACACACTGTCGAACGAATGCTCTTGGCCGGTGATGAACTCTTCCAACAGGGTTGGGTTCTGCGGCGACAAGTCCATGGCTTCGAGTGCTCGCTGCAAGTCGTCGAGCGCCTCGATGCGGAATGTGTTGCGCGCGCCGGCACCCGCCGGCGGCTTGACGACGATCGGGAAGCCGACGGTGGCGGCGAAATCGAGCCCGGCGCGCACGTCGCTCACCAAACGGTGGCGCGCGCACGGCAGGCCGGCCGCGTGCAGCAGCGTCTTCATGCGCGATTTGTCGCGAAAATTGTGTGCCGCCTCGACGCTCAACCCGGGGATGCCGAGCGCCGCGCGCACCTCGGCGAGTTGCACCTGGAGTTGCTCCAGCGTGCCGAGGATGCGATCCACCGAACCGAGCTGGGCGGCAATTTCGCGTACGCCGGCGGTGATCTGCGCGGTGTCGGTGCCATCGGACACGCGGGCGTACGCCGCCAGTCGCCGGCGTAATTCGGGCGGCAGCTTGTCGGGAGGATCCTGACTCACGAGACCGAGGCGCACGCCGGGAAGTTGGCTCCCCGCGTCCACGAAACGCAGCGTGGCATCCAAGAAGAAGGGCGCAACGAAAACGACGTTCGGCATGCGGCGAGTCTATCGGGGCTTCCGGTCCGGTGGCAACCGGGCGCGAACCACCCGCGAGTCCACCCGTCGAGCGAGGCAACGGCGGTGTCGCCGTGGTCGGGGTGTGCTAGGCTTCCGATCATTCTGATGCGTTGTCGCACTGGAGGTTCCGAGTCGTGCACGTCATCCTGGTCGAGCCCTGTTTTCCAGCCAATCAGCGCGAGTTCGCGCGCGCGCTGGCGGCGGTCGGCGCCACGGTGATCGGGATCGGCGAGCGACCGAAGGAATCTCTCGATAGCGAATTGCAACAATGGCTGGCGCACTATGAACAAATCGGCTCCGTCTGCGACGAGCCGGCGCTCGAACGCGCGGTGCGCAACATTCAAGCACGCGTTCGGGTCGAGCGACTCGAGGCGACCATCGAAGCGCACATCGAACCCGCGGCGCGCGTGCGCGAAGCGTGCGGCATCCCTGGAACCACCACCCGCACCGCCTATCTGTGTCGCGACAAACCGGCGATGAAGGAAGTGCTGCGCGCCGCCGATGTGCCCTGCGCGCAATCCACCGGCGCCGCCTCGGCGGATGAAGTGCGCGCCTTCGCCGCGACGGTCGGCTTCCCCGTCATCGTCAAACCGCGCAGCGCGGCCGGTGCGTCGGGTACGCACCGCGCCGACTCGATGGAAGACTTGGAACAAATCATTCGCGCGTCGGGCGTCGATCACGGCGCTCCGGTCGCGGTCGAGGAATTCATCGACGGGCACGAGGGCTTCTACGACACCCTTGCCATCGACGGTGAAATCGCCCACGAGTTCGTCTCGCACTACTATCCGAATGTGCTCGAAGCGATGCGCACCCGCTGGATCTCACCGCAATTCATCGCCACGAATCGCCTCGACACCGCGGCCGGCTACACCGAACTCAAGGATATGGGCCGCAAAGTGATCGCGGCGCTGGGAATCGGAACCTCGGCAACCCACATGGAGTGGTTCTACGGACCCAACGGCCTCAAGTTCTCGGAGATCGGCTGCCGCCCGCCCGGCGTGCGCGCTTGGGATTTGTATTGCGCCGGCAACGAAATCGATCTGTACCGCGAGTGGGCGATGGCGGTCGTGCACGGTTGCACCAGCCAAACGCCGTCGCGGCGCTATGCCGCCGGCATCATCGCGCTGCGTCCGGATCGCGATGGACACATCCGGGGCTACGAAGGGCTCGAAGAAATCCAGCGCGCCTACGGCAATTGGATCATCGATTCTCACTTGCCTGCGGCCGGGACCGCGACCCAGGGAGTCGAGGCGGGATACATGGCGAACGCGTGGATCCGCATGCGACATCCGGACTACGACGAACTCCGGCACATGCTGGACACCGTCGGTCGTACCGTGAAGGTTCGCGCTGCATGAAGCGTGTCACCTTCCTGGGCCCGCAGCGACTCCAACCGACGCTGGCGGCGTCGCTGGAATCACTGCACATCACCGGCCGCATCGCCACCGTCACCGCGGGTTGGCAAGAGCGCGAACCTGACGATCGCGAACTGCACGAACATTTGAGTGGACGCTCGGTCAATTTGCGACTGTGGGAGCGCGCCGAGACCACCTTCTTGCAGGACCCGGAGTTGGCCGCCGCACATCGCCACCGGCAAGAACGCTTGCGGGGAATGCAGGACGCATACGACCTGCGCTTGCGCCACGCCATCGCCGCCGTACTCGAGTTGCGCCGTCGCCGCGGCGATCGAGTCGATGGCACTGCCGCCGGCGACGTGAACACCGAGGAGACCGCGGCGGCGATCGAAGCCGTGCGCGACCTCGACGCGCGACATCTCGACCGCGTCCGCGCCGTGCATGCGGAGTTCGACGCCGCATGGCGCCCGCAGACTCGCGACGCGGTGCGCCGGCAGATCGACGCCATCACCGCGCTGCTCGGCGACGCCGAAGCCGTTGCCATCGCCGGCGGCCACGTCGCGGTGTTGTTGAATCGCTTGCTGCTCTTCGACCTGGCAACGCTCATCGGCGACCGCAGCGTGGTCGCATGGTCTGCCGGTGCCATGGTGGTGTGCGAACGCGTCATCCTGTTCCACGATCACCCGCCGCAGGGGCCGGGAAACGCCGAGGTCATGGAGGCGGGGCTCGGTTTGGTGCGCGATGTCGTCCCGCTGCCGCACGCGCGGCGGCGGCTCGATCTCGAAGACCGCGAGCGCGTCGGACTGTTCGCGATTCGGTTCGCGCCCGCCGCCTGCATTCCGATGAACGAAGGCGCGCGGGTGGACATCGTCGCATCCGGCTGGACGGCGCCTGCGGCAACTCTGCGATTGCAACCCGATGGCGTGGTGGGGGCGGCATGAATCCGGTGATGCACCTGCACCCAGAACCGGCGATCCACCGACTCATCCAGCGCCGGCGCGATCCGGCCGCGGTCGAGGAGTTTCTGGCGTCGCACAGCTTCCCGATCGTGGAAAGCACGCGCTGCACCTTCTTGTTTCGTGGTCAGGCCGAAGCCGTGAATTTGCGGCACTTCATCTTCGGACTGCCGTCGGTGCAACCGTTCACTGCCATCGACGGCACCGATCTGTGGTACCTCGAGCTCGACATCCCGCCGAAGTCGCGCGTCGAGTACAAGATCGAGGTGGTCCACAACGGTCACGGTCGCTGGATCGAGGATCCGCTCAACCCGAATCGTTCGCGCGATCCTTTCGGATCCAATTCCGTCTGTCACGGCGAGGGCTACGCGGTGCCGGACTGGACGCAGCCGGATCCGGAAGCGCGCACCGGCACGCTCGAAGAGATCGTGGTGCCGAGTCGGGCGCTGAAGCGCGACACGCGCGTCACGATGTACTTGCCAGCTCGCTTTCGCAATACGCGCCGCTATCCGTTGTTGGTGGTGCACGACGGCAAGGATTATCTGGAATACGCCGGCCTGCGCACCGTTCTCGACAATCTCATTCATCGGCTCGAGATCGCCGAGGTCGTCGTCGCGTGTACCGATTCACCGCATCGCTTGATCGAGTACGCGAATCACTTGCCGCACGGTCGCTATTTGACGCGCGAACTCCTGCCGGCGCTGGAACAACGCCTGCCCCTGGTCGCACGTCCCGAAGGGCGCGTGCTCATGGGCGCCAGTTTCGGCGCCGTGGCGTCGCTCGCAACGGCTTGGCGCTACCCCGATGTTTACGGGCGGCTGTTGCTGCAATCGGGTTCGTTCGCCTTCACCGACATCGGCCCCCAGCAACGCGGCCCCGCTTTCGAACCGATCGTGCGCTTCGTGAATGCGTACCGCAGTCAGCCGGTGTCGATGGCCGAACGCGTCTTCTTGAGTTGCGGAACCTATGAGTCGCTCATCTACGAAAACCGTTCGCTGGTGCCGCTGCTGCAATCGACCGGCATGCAGGTGCGGTATGTCGAATCGCGCGACGGCCACAACTGGGAGAACTGGCGCGACCGGCTGCGTGAGGGACTCTCGTGGCTCCTTCCCGGCCCGCTCTGGATGGTGTATGAATGATGTCGATCCTTTACGAGCGGGCGCGGTGGTGTTCGACGAGAATGCGAAGGGAATGTCCATGGCGAACGTAACCCGCCGCATCGGTCTGTCGCTCGGTGCGGACATCTGCTGGCCGATCTGCTACGAGGAAATCCTGCAGCGGCTGGACCTCGCCATTCCCGTCGATCGTGACATCGTTCGCTTCGAAGTCGATCGGGTCACCATCGAACCCTTCGACCTGCGGCAACCGTGCCGCTACGATCTCGTCATCGATCGCTTGACTCACTGGTATCACACCAGCCGCGAATGGATCAAAAAGGCCGTCATCATGGACGGCCTGTATGTGTTCAACAATCCATGGGCGGTGCAATCCATGGAGAAGCACAGCACCTATTGCGCGATGATGCGACTGGGATTCCCGATTCCCGCGACCTGGATGTTGCCGCCGAAGCATTACGAGCCGACGCCCGACCTGCAGCCGACCTTGGAGCGTTACGCCAAACTGTTCGATCTCGACGCGATCGGCAACGGCATCGGCTATCCCATGTTCATGAAGCCTTACGATGGCGGTGGTTGGGCCGGCGTGTCGCGCATCGATGATCCCGCCGCCTTGCGTCATGCCTACGATCAAAGCGGTACCCGCGTCATGCACTTGCAGCGCTCGGTCGATCGCTACGACGCCTTCGTACGCTGCATCGGCCTCGGACCGCAGACCTACTGCGTCAAATACGACCCCAGCGCGCCGCTTCACAGTCGCTACACCATGGAGCGTGATTTCATCGCACCGGCCGACGAAGCCATGCTGCGCGACATGACGCTGACCATCAACACGTTCTTCAACTGGGATTTCAATTCGTGCGAGTCGCTGCGGCAAGACGGCATCTGGCATCCAATCGATTTCGCCAACCCGTGCCCGGATTCGCAGGTCACGTCGCTGCACTACCACTTCCCGTGGTTGGTCAAGGCCAACATCCGCTGGTCGCTGTTCTGCGCCGCGACCAAACGCCCGATGCGGATGAACATGGATTGGCAACCCTTCTTCGACGTGTTGAAGAAGGATGGTTCGTTCCCCGAGCATTTGGCGGAGTTCGGAAAAATCGCCCGGCAGCGTTTGGCGGCGGACGAGTTCGAGGCCTTCTGTGCCCGGCACCTCTCGCACCTGGATCAAGTGACCTGGGAGTTTTTCGCCACCGATCGGGCGATGGATGCGGTGCGTCAGAAGGTGGCGGCGCTGTATCCGGCGCACGAGGTCGAGATGTTCACGACGCTGTTCTGGAATCGCATCCAACACTGGCGCGAGACCGAAGGCATGCCGGCACCGCGCAACGACGGCGCGGGTTCCGAGACCCGCGCGGCGCGCAAGAGCACTGCCGCCGATGGCAGCGCCGGCGGCGCAGCGGCGACCGCCACTTCGGGGAGCCTGCCGGTCGCAGCCGTGGTGGCGCCGAGCCCCGTCGCGGCGAAGCCCGCGGCTGCCAAACCCGCGCCGGCCATTGCGCAGCCGATCGCAAAGGACAAAGCAGCAGCGCCGCGGAAGCCCGTGCCATCCAAAGCTGCAGTGAAGCCGGCGACCAAATCAGCGGCGCCGTCGCGCCCGCGGGAGAAGTCGTGAAGCTGAGCGAAACCTGGTACTCGGAGCGCCTGCGCCAAGACATCCAGGTCGTGCGCTGGGGCGAGATGGGGACGCCGGTCTTGCTGTTCCCCACCGCGGGCGGCGACGCCGAGGAAGTCGAACGCTTTCTGATGATGGACGCGCTCGCGGATCTTTTGGCCGCGAATCGCGTCAAAGTCTATTCCTGCGACAGCGTCGCCGGGCGCACCTGGATCGCGCGCGAAGGCACCGATGCACATCGCGCCCGGGTGCAGAATCAATTCCACGAGTTCGTCTATCGCGAACTGGTGCCCGCCATCCGCATGGATTGCCACGATCCGAACATCGAGGTCATCGCGGCCGGCGCGTCCATCGGCGCCTACAATGCACTCGCGGTGCAATGTCGTTATCCCGACGTGTTCAAGGCCGCGATTTGTATGTCGGGCACTTACGACTTGCAGCGCTTCATCGACCACGAACGCACCGCGGACTACTACTACGCTTCGCCGTTGCACTTCCTCGGTGAACTCGACGGCCCGCAGCTCGAGCGCTTGCGCAGCCGCTACATCCTGCTGGCGAGCGGCGAAGGGCGCGCCGAGGACATCGGGGAATCCTGGCGAGTCGCGCATCTGCTAGGCTTGAAGGGCATTCCGAATCGGGTGGACCCTTGGGGAGCCGAGTGGCATCACGATTGGCCGACCTGGCGACGCATGCTGCCGCAGTATTTGGACGAGTTCGCGTGACCGCCTAGGCGGCCGCCGGCCGGAGCGGCGCCGACATGAAAACCGACGAGATCCAGACGGCATTCGCGGGCGAAGAGCGGCGCTCGTTCATGCGTTATTTGCTGCGCGATCTGCGCGCTCTGGAGCAGATTCTAAAGAGCGGTGCGATCGAGGAAGGCGTGCGCCGCGTCGGCGCCGAGCAAGAACTCTTCCTCCTCGACGCGAGCTGGCATCCGGCTCCGAAGGTCATGCAGGTTCTCGCCGCGCTCGACGATTCCCACTACACCACCGAACTCGGCGCCTTCAATCTCGAGATCAACCTCGACCCGCAGAACTACGGCGGCAAGTGCCTGAGCCGCATGGAAGAGCAGCTCGAAGGACTGGTGTCGAAGCTGCGGCGCGTCACCGCCGAGATGGGCTACGGCATCGTGCTCACCGGCATCTTGCCGACCATCCGCAAGACCGACCTCGGGCTCGAGAACATGACGCCGAATCCGCGCTATCGCGCTCTCAATGAAGCGTTGAGCGCCATGCGCGGCGGTCACTACGATTTCTACATCAAAGGCGTCGACGAGCTGGTGCTCAAACACGACTCGGTGATGCTGGAGGCGTGCAATGCCAGCTTCCAAGCGCATTTCCAGGTCGGCGCGCACGAGTTCGTGAACCTCTACAACTTGTCGCAGGCGGTGGCCGGGCCGCTGCTCGCGTGCACCTGCAATTCACCGTTGCTGTTCGGACGCCGGCTGTGGCGCGAGACCCGCATCGCGCTCTTCCAACAAGCCGTCGACACGCGCAGCCCGGGTTCGCACCCGCGCGACACGCCGTCCCGCGTCAGCTTCGGCGAGCGCTGGATCAAGAATTCGGTGATGGAAATCTATCGGGAGGATGTGGCGCGGTTCCGCACCTTGGTCGGCATCGCGGTGGACGAAGATCCGCTGGAACGGCTGGCGCGCGGTGAAACGCCGGAGTTGAAGGCGCTACGCTTGCACAATGGCACCGTCTATCGCTGGATGCGCGCCTGCTACGGCATCACCGACGGCAAGCCGCACCTGCGCATCGAGAACCGCATCATGCCATCGGGGCCCACCATCGTCGACGAGATCGCCAATGCGGCGCTCTGGTTCGGCATGTTGGGTGCCTTGGCCTCACAGTACGACGACATCACCAAGGTCATGGAATTCGAGCACGCCAAGATGAACTTCCTCGCCGCGGCGCGCGCCGGAATGAATTGCCAGTTCACCTGGATCGGCGGCGAACAGATCACCGCGAAGAAGCTGCTGCTGGAGCGCCTGCTGCCGATGGCGTCCGATGCGCTCGACAAGCGCGGCATCGACCCAGCCGATCGCGCGCGCTACATGGGCGTCATCGAGAAGCGCCTCGAGACCGGCCAGAGTGGCGCGCAGTGGATGTTGACTTCGCTCGCGGGCATGAAGGACCAAGGCACGCCGGGCGAACGTCACAACGCGCTGACGGCGGCGACCGTGGCGCGGCAAACCGCCGGCATCCCGGTGCACGAATGGCCGCTCGCAACCCTCGCCGAGGCCGGCGGCTGGAAGCAGAACTACTTCAAGGTCGAACAGTTCATGGAAACCGACCTGTTCACCGTGCACGCCGACGACCCGGTGGACTTGGCCGCAAACCTGATGGAATGGGAGCACATCCGCTACGTCCCGGTCGAGGATCACCAGCACCGACTCGTGGGGCTGGTGTCCGCGCGCGCATTGTTACGCTTGCTCGCGCACGGCGAATTGGGTAAAGAAGGTCCGACCGTGCCCGTGAGCCAGGTCATGAAGAGCGACCTCATCACCGTCGGACCGGAGACCTCGACCGTGGAATCCATTCGCCTCATGCGCACCAAGGGTATCGGTTGCCTCCCGGTGCTCCACGATGGTCGCCTCGTCGGCATCGTCACCGAGCGCGACTTCATGGACATCACCAGTCAGCTCCTCGATCAGAAGCTGCAGGAATAACCCCCGGCCGGAGCCATCCCACGCATGAGCCGAACCGCGACGAGCCTCACCGAGGCGGGCCACGGCCTGGCGCGCCACATCGGCAGCGTGCACGGCGCGCGCACCGGCCCGACGTTGCTGGTCGTCGCCGGCATCCACGGCAACGAACCGGCCGGCGTGACCGCGGCGCAGCGCGTGGTCGCACGGCTCGAACGCCAACGGACCGAATCGCGCGGTGACTTCGTGTGTCTGGCCGGCAACGTGCGCGCCCTCGGGGTCGGGGTGCGCTTCCTCGAGCGCGACCTCAATCGTGGTTGGTCGCCGTCGCGCCTGGCCGCGCTTCCGTCCCACGGTCGCGCCGAGGATGCCGAGCAACGCGAACTCGCCGCCGCCCTGGATGCGGCACGCGGCGCTGCACGCGGGCCCATCCACTTTCTCGATTTGCACACCACCTCGGCGGACGGCATTCCCTTCGCGATGGTGGGACGGAATGCCGCCGCCCGCGCTTTCGCGCTGCAATTCCCGGTTCCGGCCTTGCTCGGTCTGCTGGAATTGGTGGATGGAACGCTGCTCGAATACATGCGCGCGCAGGGATGCATCGCCCTGGGTTTCGAGGCCGGCCAGAACGATGACCCGCGCTCCGCCGACCATGACGAAGCCATGTTGTGGATCGCGCTGGTCGGGGCCGGTCTCGTTGCGGCGCGCGACGTTCCCGACCTCGAACGCCATCGCTCCTTGCTCTCCCGTGCGCGGCGCGGCCTGCCGCAGTTCGTGCGCATCGAGTCGCGTCATGCGATCACGCCGGCCGATGGGTTCCGCATGGAGCCCGGCTTCGCGAACATCCAGCCGATCACGGCCGATCAGTTGTTGGCCCACGATCGCAACGGCGAAGTGCGCGCACCGCGCACGGGGATTCTCCTCATGCCGCTCTACCAATCACAAGGCGAAGACGGCTTCTTCCTCGGCCGCGCCGTCAAGTTGCGCGGCCTGCGTCTCGCCACCGCCTGGCGGCGATTCTGGTCAATTCGGCGGAAACATCGGGACGCCGTTGTGGTACCACGAGGCCACGCCCTCCGGATTCGTGAGCCGCAGGAACCACTCGCCGCAGTCTGAGCGGAAGAACTGCAAGCACCATCCCAGATAGCAGCCGCCATCGTAGATGAGTTTCGTCGTCCCAGGGCAACGGGAGTTGTACAGCGGCGCGACTTCGGGCAGCCGGGTGGCCGCCTTTTCCGACGTCGCGCGCAGCGCCATGATCAATCCCGCGAGCTGCTCCGGCGCCGGATCCACCGAGATCGGTGGCGTCAGTTCCGGATCCGACGGCGGCTGTTCCACGAGACCCGATCCACGACAACCGGCCGCGACACACACGACCGCGAACAAGACGAGAAGAACTCGACGCAACACGACGAGCTCCATTCCGGGAAGCCTGAACGGGGGTTCTCGTGATCACCATGGGCTGCGGCCGAAGAGCCAGTGCTGGGAGTACCCATCGCCAATCAGAAGAAAACTATCACCGCAGATGTTGATGTACAGATCGAGCCGTAAGAGGAGCTCGTAGTACGACCAAACGCGCCACACCCTCCGATTACACGGCGAACTCCAGCGGAGCGCCGTCTCGGGCAGTTGCACTTCGCCCTTCGAACGATGATCGTTTTGCAGTTCGGCGATCGCGGCTGCGACATGCGCGGGAGTTCCCGCCGGCAGTTTCACGTCCTCTTCGAGCTGCAAGGAAGGCGGTGGGGGGGCGCCGGTGATTCCGGCCGAACTGCGACAACCGCACGCAGCACCAAGCACCACGACGAATGCCGCCAAGGAGCGGCGATGCAACACGATCTCCAAGACCGGGAGAGGCGGGACGCAAGTGCCCGTGCACGCGGCGTGCCGCCGGTGCGGGCAGGGCCGCATGCGGCGTCCGCGGCGCGCGAGCGCGTGCAGATGGTGCAGCGGCGCTCACGCGGTGGACGATGAGATGTCGCGATGGTTGGCGGTGCTCAGCGCGCCGCGACGCGGACCACCCGCTCGGTGAAGATGCCGGCCGCCGTTTGCAAGCGCATCAAGTAGAGCCCTGCTCCCAGCGCCCGTCCCGCCTGATCGCGTCCGTCCCAGCGTGCGGCATGCGCACCGGCCCCGAGGTTGCCGTCCAACAGCCGCCGCAGGTGCCGGCCGCGGA
>Ga0247727_10019037_pt1 | contig 10695 bp, 10 predicted proteins | sample WisWelCaveWW1625_FD_202498 | JGI IMG/M metagenome (GOLD analysis project Ga0247727, IMG submission 202498) | Biofilm microbial communities from Wishing Well Cave, Virginia, United States - WW16-25 | ecosystem: Environmental > Aquatic > Deep subsurface > Groundwater > Cave microbial mat | place...
GGTGGAGCCGGGCCTTGTCGGTCATGAGACCCCTACCGTGGCAGCACGGCGTCGTACGCGGCAAGGACCCGATCGGCGGTCGGGCGGTTGGCGTTCACGCCCATCAGGCCAACGCGCCAGATCGGGGGCGCCTTGGGGCCGAGCCCGCCGCCGACCTCGATGCCGTGCTCGCGCAGGATCCGCGTCTGGATCTCCTTGCCGTCGATCCCGTCGGGCACCTTGACGGCTGTGAGCTCCACGAGCTGATGCTCGGGATCGGCCAGCATCTCGAACCCCCGGGCGCGCATCTGATCCTGGAAGTAGCGGCCGGCGTCTTCGTTGCGCGCCCAGCGGGCCTCGAGGCCCTCGTCCAGCGCGAGCTTCACCCCCGTATACAGCGCGTAGTACTGCAGGATCGGCATCGTGTGGTGATAGGCGATCGGGCGGTCGATCCAGTACTTCGCGAGCTCCTCGAAGTCGTAGTAGTAGGGGACCGGCGACTGGTGCCGCTGCATCGCTGCGATCGCGCGCGCGCTGATCGAGACCGGTGCCAGGCCGGGCGGGCACCCGAGGGCCTTCTGCGAGCACGAGTAGGCGAAGTCCAGGCCCCAAGCTCCGGCTTCGACCTGCTGGCCGCCGAGGGACGTGACGCAATCGGCGTAGAGCAGGGCGTCGCACCCGGAGGCTTTCATCGCGGCCGCCAGATCGGCCAGCGGGAAGTCGGCGCCCGTCGAGGTCTCGGCGTGCACCACGCTCACGATCTTCGTGTCGGGGTTGGCGGTGAGCGTCTCCATGATCTTGTCGACCGAGACGATCTGGCCGAAGTCGGCGGTGAGCTCGATGACGTTCGCACCTACCCGGTGGGCGAAGTCGTTGAGTCGTGAGCCGAAGAATCCCCAGTGGCACGAGATGACCTTGTCACCGGGGTCGACGAGGTTCAGGAAGCCGGCCTCCATCGCCGAGTTGCCGCTGGAGGATAGGCTGATCGTGAGGCCGTCGTCGGGCGCGTGCCAGAGAGCCTTCAGCCCCGCGACGAGGTTCTCCAGGATCTCCCAGAAGTCCGGATCGAGGTGCCCGTTCATGGGCAGGCGCATCGCATCGAGCACGTCCGGGTGCACGTTGGACGGGCCGGGGCCGCAGAGCAGACGCTCGCCGGGGTGAAGCGCCGGGATCGTGGTCACCAGGTCAGCCATCGGTTCCTCCCGATCGGGTCGCGCGCGGTCGGCCGCGCGGGACGGGAGCCGCAGGATAGTGCAGGTCAGGGCTCAGGCGGTAGCCGGAACCCTGACCGAAGTTCAGCCCGTGTTCTGCAGGCCGGCCGCCACGCCGCCGATCGTGGCCTGCACGAGCCGGGTCGCCTTCTGATCGTCGAGGAACCGCAACTGCAGGAACGAGAGGGCGTCGACATATGGAGCGCGCAGGTCGATCGTTTGACGCAGCGACGGTCGGCCGGCCAGGAGGCGGTCGTGACCCGTTACAGCGAGGAGGAGCCCTTCGGTTCGGCCCCACTCCTCGGTGATGACGGCGGCGATGTCTGGCCGGGCGGCGCGGGCCAGGTAGCGCTCCGCGAGCGCTCGGTCCGCTTTGACGAGTGACATCTCCGCGTTCTCAAGGACCACGGCGAAGAAGGGCCACGCGCGATGCATGCGCCGCAAACGCGCGAGGCCACCGCGCGTGGCCGCGACAGCCTCGAGGCCGGTTCCTAAGCCGAACCACCCCGGCAGGTTCACGCGGGCCTGCGCCCACGAGAAGACCCACGGGATCGCGCGCAGGGCGTCGAGGTCCTCGACGGTCGCGGTCCGCGAGACGGGCCGTGACGCGATGGGCATCGAGGCGATCTGGCGGATCGGCGTGGCTGCGGTGAAGCACCGGGCGAAACCCGGCGTGGTGACGAGCGCGCGCCAGGCCGCCTCGCTCCTCGTGCGCATGGTCTCGATCTCTGAGGCGAACCCGTCGGCGGGGTCGGGCGCGTCGGGGCCAGGCGCTGAGGCGACCGCCCGGGCGAGTTGCTCGAGGTGGTGCCAAGCTACGTCGGGATCGCCGTAGCGAGCGAACGCGACCTCGCCCTGCTCGGTCACCTTGAACCGCCCGTCGACGGACCCGGGCGGTTGAGCCAGGATCGCGCGCGCGGTGGGGCCGCCGCCACGCCCGAGCGCCCCGCCGCGGCCGTGGAAGATCGTGACGTCGACGCTCTTGGCTCGGGCCCAGGCGGCGATGGCGCGCTGCGTCTCGTAGAGCGCGAGCGAGGCCGCGAGCACGCCGGCCTCCTTCGCCGAATCGGAGTAGCCGACCATGACCTCGAGTCGGCCACCGTTGGCGCGGAGGCGCGCGCGGACGGGCGGTAGTGCCACGACGTCGTCCAGGATCCGGGTCGCATGCGCGAGCTCGGCGGCCGACTCGAACAGCGGCACGACGTCCAGGCGCCGGGGGAGCGCTGCTTCGGCGCGCCGGGCCAAGGCATAGACAGCCGCGATGTCATCGGCGCTCCGGGTGAAGCTCACTATCACTCGATGGCACGCTTCCTCGCCCAGGGATGCCTGCAGCGCCGCGATCGTGGCGAACGTCGCCTCGACCTCCGGGTCGGGCACTTGGAGCGCGCTCCGCAGGACGTCGGCGTGCTGGCGCACCTCCATCGAGGCCAGGTGGAACCCGAAGGCGTCGGCTTGCCATGCCAGGTGCGCCAGGTCACCGTCGGCCAGGATCGGCGCCCCCCCGTCGCGGAGCGAAGTGCGGATCGTTTCAATCTCGCGGCCGAACGCGGCGGGATCTCCGTATGCACCCCCGCGTCCATCGCGGGTTGCGGCCAGCCGTTCGGCGACCAAGATCAGCTTGCGGCGGTGCGGCGCGTCGGGCAGCGTCCGGGCCAGCTCGCGCGCCCTGGCGGGGAACGCGGCGGCGTCGCGCGCCAGCGAGCGGCGCAACACCGCCGACGCTGGCACGTCGGCCTCGCTCGCCGAGAGCGACCGCGCGATCCGCCTGGCGGCGGCCTCGTAGCCCCGCAGCACGTGGTCGCGCGCGATCGTCACCGCCTCGGCGGTCACGGCGGCCGTCACGCGAGGATTCCCGTCGCGGTCCCCGCCTACCCAGGTGGCCCAGCGGATCCGTACGTCTGCCCCGGTCGACCGGAGCACGCGCGGGAGCGTCGTGAAGATCGTCCGGTCGAACAGGGCCAACACGGCGCGGACCTCGTCGAGGGGGGTCGGCGCGCTGCGGCGGACCGGGTCGGTCAGCCACAAGGCGGCGACATCCTCGGCCAGCCGGCGGTGCAGGTCGGCACGGACCCTCCCGGCGCACCGCGGATCGTCGAGCGAGTCCAGCAGGTCCCCGATCCGCCACAGGTGTTCGACCACCGCCCGGCGTTTGGCTTCGGTAGGGTGGGCCGTGAGCACCTCGGTTAGTTCCACGGGCCGCGAGACCGGCTGCGGCGCAGTTCCCGACGGTCCACCCGCCCGAAGGTCCCGGACCCGCTGGCGGTCCTCGGCCACGTTCACCAACTGGAAGAAGGCCGTGAACGCGCGCGCCACGCGCACGCCGTCGGCTCGCGAGATCTGCGCCACGAGGCGCTCGAGGCGCGCCGTGCGCGCCGGCGTCGGGCGCTCGTGCAGGCCGATCACCGCGCGCCGGAGCGTCTCGACGGTGGCGAACAGTTCCTCACCGTCATGGGTGCGGACGGCATCGCCCAGCAAGGTGGTCAACAGTCGGACGTCGCGCCTCAGCGCGTCGGGCGCCGGCCGCCCCCGGCGGCCCGGTCCGGGAGCCGCGCGGGTCCCGGCCATCGCTACCCCGCGAACGCCTCGGGGTTGAGCAGCGTCGGCGGCCGCTTCCCGTCCAGCGCCGCGAAGACGTTGTCGACGGCGACGTTGCCCATCGCCTCCCGGGTGTCCACCGTGGCGCTGCCCAGGTGCGGGATGACCACCGCGTTCTCCAGGACCAGGAGCTTCTCGTTGACGTCGGGCTCTTCCTCGAACACGTCCAGACCGGCGGCGAAGATCTCACCCTCCTCGAGCGCGTCGGCCAGGGCGACCTCGTCCACCACCGGCCCGCGTGAGGTGTTCACGAGCACCCCAGATCGCTTCATCGCGCGGAACTGCTCCGCTCCGAACAGGTGCCGCGTCTCGGGCGTCAGGTTGGTGTGGATCGAAACGAAGTCGGCGGTCGCCAGGAGTTCCTTCATCTCGACGCGCCTCGCTCCGGTCTCCGCCTCCACCTCAGGCGGCAGCGTCACGGCGTCGGTGTAGATCACGTCCATGCCGAAGCCGCGCGCCCGGCGCGCGACCGCCTGGCCGATGCGCCCGAACCCCACGATCCCGATCGTCTTGTGATGCACGTCCTGGCCGAGCATCATCAGCGGCCCCCAGATCCACGGCTCGCGCCGCCGTAGGAACCGCTCGCCCTCCCCGACGCGCCGCGCTGCCGCCATGAGCAGAGCGAACGCCGTGTCGGCAGTGGTCTCTGTGAGCACGTCGGGTGTGTTCGTGGCGAGGACGCCGGCCGCCGTACAGTCAGCTACATCGACGTTGTCGAAGCCGACGGCGTGGTTCGCGACGATCTTCAGCTGGGGGCCTGCTGCGGCGAGCAGTTCCGCGTCGACCTTCTCCGTGAGCATCGTGATGAGCGCGTCACGCCCCTCGACCTTCTTCAGCAGATCCTCTCGAGGGATGCCGAAGTCGTTCTCGTCAACGGTCACGTCGCAGCGCTCGCGCAGGCGGGCGAGCGGTTCGTCCATGATCGGACGGGTCACCAACACGTCGGGTCTGGCCATCGGAACACGCCTCCTCCCAGGGAAGAGGTGAGGATGCCACGGACCGGGCCCGGCGCGATAGTCGCCCGCGCTGCCCAGCGGTCATGATGCCCCCATGACCTGGCATCTTCGAACCGACAGGCTGGCGATGCGGCCGATGACCCTGGACGACCTGGACCCCTTCCACGCGGTCGTGGGCGACCCCATCTCCATGCGGTTCTACGCCAGGCCGTTCGACCGCGAGATGACCAGGAAGTGGATCGAGTGGGTGCAGGAGCGCTACGAGCGCGACGGGTTCGGCTTGCTGGCGGTCATCGAGCAGGCGACGGGCGAGATGATCGGCGACTGCGGCCCGATGATCCAGGAGGTCGACCGCCGCTCCTGGGTCGAGCTGGGCTGGCACATCCGCAGGGACCGCCAGGGACTCGGCTTCGCAACCGAAGCCGGAGCGGCGTGCCGGGACGAGGCCTGGCGCGTGCTCGACGCCCAGCGGCTGATCAGCCTGATCCGGCCCGAGAACGTGCCATCCTGGTCGGTCGCACGCAGGCTCGGGTTCGCCCCGTGGCGAACGCAGATCCGGGGCGGCATGGGGCACCTGGTGTGGACGCTGCGGCGCCCGTGAGCACTGGCCGGCTCGCCCGGCTGATGGCTGCTCCGCTGCTGTACCCGCTGCTGCTCGCGGCCTACCCGGTGGTCTTCTTGTGGTCCCAGAACCGCGAGGAGGACGTCACGACTCCCGTCGCGCTGTCCGTGCTGGCGGTCGTGCTCATACCCACGGCGGGCATCTGGCTCCTGGCGCGTCTGATCCTGCGCGACCCGCACCGCGCGTCGTTCGCGACGATGGCCCTGACCCTGCCGTTCCTGGTGTTCGGGCACGTGAAGGACTACGTCGACCCCTACGGGCCGCACGCGCGGACGATGTACCTGTTCATCGGGTTCATCGGGGTCATGATCGTCGGGGTCGTAGCGGCCGCACGGGCGCGATGGGTGCCGCGCGTGGCGCGCATCGCGAACCCGATCGCCTGTGTCCTGCTCGCGCTCAACGTCGTCCCGCTCGTGGCCGCCGCCGTGCGCCCGCAGAGCGCCGTCGCCACCGGTCACGACGAGCTCGTCGGACTGCCTGCGGAGCCGCCAGCCCAGCGTCCCGATGTCTACTACTTGATCTTCGATAGGTATACGGATGCTCGCGTGCTCCGTGAGCAATACGGGTTCGACAACACCGCGTTCCTGGACGGCCTCAGGCAGCGGGGCTTCACCGTGATCGAGGACGCTGTTGCGAACTACCCACGGACCAGTCCGTCACTCGCCTCGAGCCTCAACATGACCTACCTCGATGAGCTCGCCGCCGAGCTCGGGCCCGACTCGGTCGATTGGGGCGCCATGCGCGTCATGAACGACGGCCCGCTCGTGGCGACAACGCTGCAGCGCCTGGGGTACCGCACGATCAACATCGGGTCCTGGTGGGGGAACACGGCGTTCGATCCTGGAGCTGACGAGAACATCTCCTTCTTCCCCTCTCACGAGTTCTCCTACGTCTTCGGACAGACCACGATGTGGCCCACGCTCGCGCGCTACACGAGGCTGGCCGAGCCCGACGCCTGGGAGCGAGACATCTGGGACGCGACGCCCCGGCAGTTCGCCGCCGTGGCCGGCGTCGCCCGTGACCCGGGCCCGACGTTCACGTTCGCGCACTTCCTGCTACCGCACCCGCCCTACGTGTTCCGCCGGGACGGTAGCTACGCCGGGGACCTGCCGACGCTGGGCGAGGATGCGGCCTACCTCGAGCAGGTCCGCTACGCGAACGCCAAGATCGACGAGCTGTTGGACATGCTGATCGGCGAGGCCGCCTCCGGCGCCGAGCCGATCGTCGTGATCCAGGCCGACGAGGGTCCATATCCGGACGCCCTGATGGCCGACGAGCCCGACTACGACTTCTACGAGGCCACTCAGCCCGACCTCGAGAAGAAGCAGATGATCCTGAACGCGCTCCTTCTGCCCGGGGGCTCGGGCGGCGATGTGCCGGCGGGGATGACGCCGGTCAACACGTTCCGGTTGATCCTTTCGCGCTATTTCGGTGCCGACCTGCCGCTGTTGCCCGATCGCGCGTACGTGCTCCGAAGCAATCAACATCCCTACGAGCTGTACGACGTTACGGACCGGCTCCGCGAGCTGGCGCTGTGAACGAAAAGGCGCGCTCCGCGATCGAGGGGGGCTCGCGCCGCACCCTGATCCTGATCGGGGCCGTCCTGGTGGCTGTCTGGGTCGTGCCCATGTCCCGCAGCCTCTGGCTCGACGAAACCATCACGTGGTGGGTCGTGCAGGGCGGCATCGGTCAGGCGATCCACCGGGCGATCAGCTACCAGCAGTCGCCCCTGTATTACCTGCTGGCGTGGCCGTTCGCCCGCGCCGGCGGTCATAGCGAGTTCGTGCTGCGCGTGCCCTCGGTGTTGTCCGCGGTGGCCGCAGCGATCTTGCTCTGGCGCTTGGCGCGCCGGGTGATCGGGAAGCAGGCGGCGCCCTTCGCCGTCCTGGCGTTCGCCGGTACGTGGGCGAGTGTGGAGGCTCACGACGCCCGCCCCTACGCGCTCGCGCTGGCGTTCGCCATCGGCGCCGCCCTGGCGCTCGTCGAACTCTTGGACCGGCCTCGTGCCCGGAGCGCTTGCCTCTACGGCCTGCTGGTGGCCGCGATGGTCTGGGCGCACTACCTCTCGGCCGTGGTCCTGGTCGCCCATGGGGTGTACGTGGTCATCCGGCGACGGAAGGGAACGACCTCGATCGGATGGGGACCGGCGCTGGTGGCGGTGGGTCTCGGGCTGATCCTCGTGCTGCCCCTGGCAGGACAGATCGCCTCACTCTGGGCACGCCGGTTCGCCCTCGGGACCGGCGGCTCGGCTGGGTTCTTCGGGATGTTCCTGCTCATCTCGAACCCGGTCGTAGTACCTGCCGTTGCCATCGCCGCGGCGGTATGCCGCGCGCGTCCCTCGTTCGTCCGGTTCCCCCTGCGCGACTCGGGTGGTGCGCTCATCCTAGGCCTCACGTTCCTGCCGCCACTCACGCTGTTCGCCGCGTCGTGGGCCACGGCGCCGCAGTTCCTCAACGGGCGCTACCTGGTCTCTGCGACCCCGGGCACGGCCCTGCTCGTGGCCTGGGGCCTGATGACGCTGCGCCCAGAGGCTGTGCGTCGCGCGACGATGTGGACCCTGGCGATCCTGACGGCGGTGGCGTTCTCGATCTGGGCCGATCACACGGACGACTGGCGCTCAGCGGTCGGAGCGGTAGCGGCGAACGCAGACGAGGAGACCCTGGTGCTGGCCCGGGTGGGCCTCGTGGAGGCCAAGCAGGTGGATTGGCTCACCGACCCCGAGCGCAGCGCGTACCTGCTGGCGCCCTTCTCCTTCTACCCGGTGGCGGCCGATCCGGTGGCGCTGCCCCTGTATCCGCACGACCCAGGGGCCGATGCTTACCTCACGGGACTGCTCCACGGACCCATCCATGAGCGGGACAGGTTCGTGTTGATCGAGCGCTACGACACCTACCGCCTATGGTTCGAGGAACGACTCGTGCCTCTCGGGTGGTCGAGCCGCGTCATCGGGTCCTATGGCGGCCCCGAGGTCTCCGAGTTCACCAGGTAGCCGGCGCCGCCTCAGTCCGTGATCTCGATGCGCTCGATCGTGATGTCGGTGGCGGGGCGGTCGGCCGCCGCGGTCGCGACCTTGGAGATCGTCTCGACGACGTCATAGCCCTCGGTCACCTGACCGAAGATCGTGTGCCGGCCGTTCAGCCACGGCGTCTCGGCCACCGTGAGGAAGAACTGACATCCGTTGGTGCCGGGACCGGCGTTGGCCATCGCGAGCCGGCCGGCCTGGTTGAAGGTCGGCCCTCCCGGCGGGCACTCGTCCTCGAACGTGTAGCCGGGCCCGCCGGTGCCGGTGCCGGTGGGATCACCGCCCTGGAGCATGAAGCCCTCGATCACGCGATGGAAAACGGTCCCGGGGTAGAGGGCCTCGGTCTTGCTGACGCCGTCGCGGGGGTCCGTCCAGTCCTTCCCTCCCGACGCCAGGCCGACGAAGTTCGCGACCGTCTCGGGGGCGTGCTCGGGCATGAGGCTCACGGTGAACGAACCCATGGACGTGACGAAGGTGGCGGTGGGCATGCTGCGGTTCCTTCCGTAGATCGTGGAGCGAGGACCGCGTCAGCCTACCGGGTCAGCCCGCGACACCCGCCGCCTCGGCGAAGCACCGCTCGAACACGAGGCCCCAGCCATCGGGCGCGTCGTAGGCCTCGCGGGCCACGGGGCCGAGGTCGGGGCCGAGCGCCTCCCACCCACGGTGCTCGAGGGCGACCATCGTCCCGCCCTTCTCGGTAGGCGAGAATCGCACCTCGACCTCGGTGGGGGGGTGATCGTCGTCGTTCGGCTTCCAGTCGTAGACGACGCGCCCGGGCGGCTCCCAGGCGGTGACCCTTCCCCAGTCGCAGTTGGTCCCGTCGGTGAGGACCTCGTAGATACGCCCACCGGCGTGTTCCTCGAAGACGACCTCCTTCGTTTCGGAGCCTCGTTCCTCGGCCCGCGCATGAGTGTCGAGCGGCCACCACGATCCGATCCCCGCGGTGAACAGTCGGAAGGCTTCCTCAGGGTTGAGACGCACGTGCAGGCTGCGACGTATCGGTTCGGTGCTCATCGGGAACCTCCTCGACGAGGTCGGTCTGCGGCGTTGTCTGCCGCCGCCTTGAACGATGCGAGCTTCACGTCCAGAACGTCTCGAGGTACGTCCTCAGCGGACCGAGGCCCTCTGCGTCGACCGCGTACAGGTGTCGTGTCCCCTCACGACGTTGGGTCACTAGGTCCGCTCCCTCCAAGACGCGCAGATGTTGGGAGACGGCTGGTCGCGAGACGGGTAGGTGCGCCGCTAGAGCGCCGACGGGCTGCTCGCCGTTGTCGCGCAGGATCTCGAGCATCCGGCGCCGCGTCGGGTCACCGAGGGCATCCAGGACGGTCGCCGGCATCGTGGTCATGCGTAAGTGTGGACTTACAGATGGCGGATCGTCAAACCCGACGCATGTGGCATCGTCGGCTAGAGTTCTTCCGATCGACCGAAGGGACGCCGAGTGAAGCGCAAGGGGAACCGATCCTTCATCGTGGCGGTGGGCGTCGCGGCCTGCACGCTCGTGTGGATCCCGGTGGCGAACGCCTACGTCGACCCGGGGACGGGCAGCTTCATCTTCCAGGCGGTTATCGGCGGTCTGCTCGCCGCCGCCGTCGCGCTCAAGGTCTTCTGGCGACGGATCGTCGGCGTGTTCTCGCGCAAGGACGAGGCCCCGGTCGACGAGTGAGCGCCGCCTGATCATGCGGCTGGCTTCCTCGTTCCGCGATCCGCACGGGTTCGTCTTCCGCGAAGGCGGCGTGCTCTACCGCCATGTCGATGAGACGCATCGTGAGCACTTCGATCGGTTCCTGACGTCCGGTTTGTACGAACGCCTCGTCTCGGACGGACTCTTGATATCGCACGAGGACGCGGACCCGGCCCTGAGTCCGGGCGCCCTCGCGGTCCTTCGCCCCGAGCCGATCCCCTTCGTCTCCTATCCCTACGAGTGGGGGTTCCTGCAACTGCGCGACGCGGCGCTCGCGACGCTAGAGATCCAGCGGCTGGCGCTGGATCACGGGCTCTCGCTGCGCGACGCGACCGCGTTCAACATCACCTACCACCGCGGCCGGCCGGTGATGCTCGACACGACATCGTTCGAGATCCTGCCCGAGGAACGGCCGTGGGTGGCCTATCGGCAGTTCTGCCAGCACTTCCTGGCGCCACTCGCGCTGATGGCCTACCGGGACGTCCGCCTCGGGCTCCTCTCGCGCGATCACCTGGACGGGGTGCCGCTCGACCTCGCGTCCGACCTGCTGCCGGGCCGGACCGCAGCCAAGCCCGGCCTCGCGATGCACCTCCGGATGCACGCGAAGAGCCAGCGCAGGCACGCCG
>Ga0247727_10019038_pt1 | contig 10695 bp, 6 predicted proteins | sample WisWelCaveWW1625_FD_202498 | JGI IMG/M metagenome (GOLD analysis project Ga0247727, IMG submission 202498) | Biofilm microbial communities from Wishing Well Cave, Virginia, United States - WW16-25 | ecosystem: Environmental > Aquatic > Deep subsurface > Groundwater > Cave microbial mat | place...
CTGCCCGACTGGTGGCCTACGACCGCCAGCATGGATCGCATGCGCTGATCACCGATATCGACACCTGGGACCGGTCCGCGTCGGGCTGGACGTTCGCCGACGACGATCCCGGCACGCTGTATCTCGCCGCCGAGGTCGAGGGCCGCAACGCGCTCTTCGCGCTGGACGTGGCGGGCGCCATCGCCGACCGCGCCGCCCACCCGCCGCGCGAGCTCGCCCGCGACCATTGGTTGGGCGAACCCAAGGTGGCCGGCGGGCGCATCTTCTGCACCCGCGAGTCGCTCAGCCAGCCGCCGGAGGTGGCGAGCTTCGCGCTCGACGGCGGCGACGCCCGCGCGCTGACCGACTTCACCGGGCCGGTGATGCGCGACATCGACCTGGGACGGGTCGAGGAGACCAACGTCACCGGGGCGGAAGGGCACACGGTGCAGATGTTCGTGGTCCATCCGCCGGGCGCGCAAGGCGCGGCACGCACCGGCCCGCCGCCGCTGGTCCACATGATCCACGGCGGCCCGCACGGTGCGTTCGGCGACCAGTGGCACTGGCGGTGGAACAGCCATGCCTTCGCCGCGCCGGGCTACCTCGTCGCGCTGGTCAACTTCCACGGTTCCACCGGCTGGGGCGACACGTACTGCCGCTCGATTCTCGGCCGTTGGGGCGACCAGCCGTACCACGACATCCTGGCCGCGACCGACGACCTGGTGTCACGCGGCATGGTGGACCCACGACGGATGGCGATCACCGGCGGCTCGTACGGCGGTTACCTGGTCTCGTGGATCTGTGGCCAGACCGACCGGTTCGCCTGTGCCATAAACCACGCCGGGGTGTGCGATTTCCAGACCCAGTTCGCCAGCGACATCACGCAGGGCCGGCGGCGCTCGATGGGCGGCGAGCTGTGGGACGACCTCGAGGGCTTCGACCGCTACAACCCCATCCGCCACGCCCGCGGCTTCAAGACGCCGATGCTGGTGATCCACGGCGTGCAGGACTACCGCGTGCCGTACAACCAGGGTCTGGCGATCTACAACGTCTACAAGGCGCGGAAGCTACCCGCCCGGCTGGTGGTCTACCCCGACGAGAACCACTGGATCCTCAAGCCCCGCAACAGCTTGCATTGGTACGGCGAGGTGATCGGGTGGCTTGCGCGGTGGCTGGGGCAAAAGGGCGGGTGATCAGGTCATCGCGTCCGACCCGGTCTACTGCCACGCCGCCCATGGTAGGAACGCTGCCCATACGACCTCTGTCGTGAATGACCAGGGGTTCGGCACCGTACCGGCGACGAGAGGGTCGCCGCTGACGTCGTTGGCGTGGACGCTCACGGTGTAAGTCTGCCCCGTCTTGAAAGGATTCGCGTGGCGCAGCGATACCGACCGCTGCGTTCGTGCCCAAGCGACCTCCCAACCGCCGGGATCGGGAGATCCTGAGAACGATGAGACCACCAGGCTGCGCGGGTCCATCGGCTCGCTGAAGTTGACGATGATCACCGTCCCCACGCCCACGCCCTTCTCGCCGTCGTCGGGCCGCGTGCTCGTGATCGTCGGCGGCGTGCTGACGGCGGCGCGGGCTTCGCGGCGGTACACCCGACCGCTGCCGTCAGTCAACTCGGCCTGATGGACCACTCGCGACCCGTCGGCGAGCGTCGACTCCAGCGACACCTGGTAGGTGACCGTGACCACACCGCCCGTCGGTACCCCGCCCTCCCACGCGACCAGCCACTTGTCGGGGTCGAACAGTACCAGCCCGCTCGAGGCATCCAGCGAGCCGGCGATCAGCGTCGTCGACACCGGCAGCACGGCGCGGGTGCGCACGCCGCCCGCGTCCTCGCTGCCGCTGTTGAGTAGCGTCAACGTGTAGGTCAGCGTGCCGCCGGGGCGAACGACTGTCGGTGCTACGCGCAGGCTGGAGAGCGAAAGGTCGAACGGCGCCCGCTTGGCCGGCACCCGGGCGAGGAAGATCTGCTGGCGGTGCTGGGGGTTCCGGCCGAGGTCGGCGGTCGCGTTCCAGAACGGGTAGTCGAAATCATTGGTCGACGCCAGGCCCTGGTAGTCCCCGATGAACCCTGTGGTGGCGTTTGCCATCGGCAGATTGACCGACGGGTCCCACGTCTGGGCGCTGACACGGATGTTGGGCTCCCACGTCTCACCGCCGTCGAAGGAGCGGGTCATGAAGGTGTCGACGCAGAAGTTCTCGCGACCGACGTGGTCGCGCGGTACCCAGGCCAGGTCGGGGCACGCCAACCGCCGGTCGAACCACATCACCGCCACGCGCCCGTTCGGCGCCACGGCCACCTGCGGCTGGAACTGGTCGGCGCCGTTGCCGCTGGGGTCGTCGTTCAGCCGTATCGGCTCGTCCCACGTCTCGCCGCCGTCGGTGGAGCGCGCCAGGTAGGCGTCGGCGTCGCCGTTGCGGTAGTCGGACCAGGCCGCGAACAAGCTGTCATCCACCGTGCTTGCCGCGAACGCGGGCAGGCTGGCCGGCGTGCGGAAGACGCTGTTGGGGAGCTGGAACGGCACGCCGCGCAGCCGCGCGGCCGTCGCCGGCGGGGTGAACGTCCGGCCGCCGTCGGCGGACTTCACCCACTCGATCGTCCCATCGACCCCACCGAAGATGTCGCGACCGTACACCACGTACACCGTCCCGTCGGGGCCGACGGCGGGGATCGAGCCTTGCAGCTCGCCGCTGGCCAGCGGCACCAGCGGGCTCCACGTGGCGTTGCCGTCGGTCGACCGCGCCAGCACGATCCGCCCGCCCTGCACGTCGGTCCAGCTCATGTACACGTTGCCGGCGAACGGGCTCTTCTCCTGCCAGTCCTGGTCGGCGACGATCCACTGCTTGTCGGTCACGGTGGTCCGGTCGACCACCACCGGCCGCTCCCACGCGCCGCCGGCTGGCTTCTTCAGCATGTCGAGGCCGGTGGGACCGCGCGTCAGCAACGTGAAGTAACCGTTGCCGCGCTGGTCGAACGTCGTCACGGGATCGGACGTCAGGCTGTACTGCTCCACCCCCGGCGGCTCTTCCTGCGTCCAGGCCAGCCCGCCGTCGAACGACTCGAACACGCCGGTGAAGAAGCCGTAGCTGGCCGGGGTGTGGAAGAACTTCGAGGCGCCGAGCAGGTGGTCGGGATCGGTGGGGTCCACCGCCAGCATCACCTCGCTGAAGTCGGTGACCGGCCGCGCCGCGCCACTGGTCCGGCCCTCGACGCTGACCTGGATGTTCTCGGGGGTGCTCGCCTGGTCCATAAACGCCGCACGCTGCGCCCGACTGGCCGCCAGCGCTGCACGGGTCGGGTTGCGCGGCTGGAACCGTGTGCGCCGCACCCCGGCGAAGTTGGGGCCGGTAGGGGGGCTTCCCCAGTAAGCCGGACCGTTGATCGGGACGATGGCATCCGGGCCGCCGGCCGCCCCCCCATCGGCGACCGGCGGATCATCCGGCCGGGCCTGGGCGGGGCGTTGGGCGTCGTCGGCGCTGGCGGCAAGCGCGAGCACGAGGATGAGCACGGCGAGGGCGTGGCGGGCATGGCTGGGCTTCATTCGGCGCACTTTCTGGTAGAACGGGTCGGTTGACCAATTCTACAACGGCGCTCGCCGCGGGGGCGTGACATTGCCGGCGGCGGGCTTTCAGGCGCACCCGACCAGATGCGCGGCGACGATCTCCTGCTCCAGTTCCGCCCAACCGGCTACGGGGTAACTGCTCAGCCGCACCGATAATCGATCTTGCAGCATTGACCGACCCCGTCGAGAGGCCGGTCAACGCCGCGTGCAGACGAGATCGACAGATCAGGTCACTTCCACAGCGCCAGGATCAGCGCCGATATCAGCATCCCGACCAGGTGGAAGCCCTGGTTGATGCCGAAAACCGACCAGCCGCGCGTATCCCACACCGCGTTGATCGTCCCGCTGGTCGCGACGAAGCCGAGCCACAGCCAGAACGCGGTAAGCAGGCTCTGGCTCATGTCGGCCGCGCCCTTGACGTGCCCGGCGAGGAGGAAGGCGAGGACCAGGATGGCGACGAAGGTGATGGCGTAGTTTTGCTTGGCCGACATCATGTCGTCGGGGTTGAGGCCCATCGCCGCCGTCCATTTCTGGCCGAACAGCGGCCCGTACCACAGGGCGCCGAGGCCGAAGTAGGCCAGCGAGGCGATCAGGACGGCGAGCAGGTTGACATCGAACGTGGGCATGAGCCCCTCCTTGGTGGGTTGATTGCGGGTGGAACTGTCTCTACGATAAGAACACCCGACGTCCGGTCCGGGTTGCTCCGGCTGCGCGATGAGGACCCCGTCACCCCGTCCCCACCCACAACGCCGCCGCCACCCGGACCGCCAGCCAGCCTGCCGCGCCGAACACCGCGCCCACCGCGCCCCAGCCGGCCGGGCGGTCGCGCACCAGGCCGCCGAGCGTGCCGCCTATGGCGCCGTAGATCACCCACGCCAGCGTCCACCCGGCCACACTGCTCAGCCCGCCCGCCGCCTGCACGCCAAACGTCTGCGCGAAGGCGGTCGGCGATGGGGCGTTCAGGCCGAGGGTGGTGAACACCGCGCCCGTAACCACCCAACCGGTTGCCCAGCCGCCCAGGCTCGCCCCTCCCCGGGTCGCAGCGGCGCGCACCAGCGGGGCGTTGAAGCGGTAGTCCGGCGCGTGCTCGAGCACCCGGAACACACCCACGATGGTCAGCGCCGCGCCGCCGATCACCGCCGCCCACAGGCCGGCCGGCGTGGTCTGCGTGCCCACCGGCGGCGCGAGCAGCGGATCGAAGATCGCCGCCAGCAGCGCCCCGCTGGCCACCGCCACGCCCGCCCCGGCGATCGCCAGGACAGCCGCCCACGGCAGCGTGTATGCCAGCCGGTTAGACGTCAACGGCCCGGCGCGCGCCGGTGATGCCGGCACCGCGGCCCGACCCGCGCGCGGCACCGGCCGCTGGCCTCCATGGCCGGAGGCTGGCCGCGTGCCGTTGCCACCGAGCCCGAACGTCCCGATCACACGCGAGAGCACGTCGGGCGCTGCCGGCGCACCTGGCCGCCCGCCCACTCCCAGCGCCGAGCGCGAGCCTGCGGCCACGGCGGACCCACCTCCGGGCGCCGGCGCGGTCGGGGCCTGGCGCGCTGGCGCGGGTGCCTCGGCGGGCATCGCCTGGCGATCGCGCCTGGCGTTGCACACCGGGCAGCGCTTGAGGTGGCCCGAGTAGCAGTGTCCATTGCGGCAATACGCCAGCGCCTGCTCGGCCTCGGCCAGCGCGTCGGACCATTCATCGGCGGTCGGGCGCAGCCGCGGCTGCCGGTGGCCTTCGACGAAACACCGCAGGATGGCGTCGGCTATCGCGGGGTGGATGGCGGCGGGGTCCGGTGTGCCGGGCGGGGGAGCGGCCGGGCCCGCCGGCGACGGCGCCCACGGGAACAGGCCATGGGCGATCTTGGTCTCCACCGGTGGTGGCTCACCCTCGCCCAGCCACTGGCTGCGGAAGGGGTGGTTGCCTTCCATCAGGAGTTGGAAGATCAGCACGCCAAGGCCGAAGCAGTCGTGCTCGGTGTCGCGGCGGATGCTACGGAACGCCTGGCCCTGGAGCTCCGGCGGAGTGTATTCCAGGCGGCCGACCGGGCACGGGTAGGTGACGATCTTGCCCGGGCTGGCTTGCTCCACCTGGAACGAGTCGCAGTCGATCAAGGTCACCAGCGCCCGCGGCGTCACCAGCACGTTGCGCTCGTTGAGGTCGCCGACGACATACCCGCGGGCGTGCAGCGCCGCCAGCGCCGAGGCCAGGTTGCGGGCCGTGCGGTGCAGGTAGGCCAGGTCGAAGGCCGGCAGCACGTGCCCGCGACGCCGGGGGTTGAACACCTCCAGCACCGGCACCGTCTCGCGGATGTGCGGCATCAGGTAGCCGACGAAGCGCCGGTGATTGTCGAAGAGCAGGTCCTGCGGCCAGGCGATCGATGCGTGGCCGAAGGTCCGTGTCGGGTCCGCCGGCGGGCTGGCGCGCATCACGCCGAGCTTTTCCTCGGCCTCGGGCCGCGGCTTGGTGTACAGCTTGGCCAGCACCTCGTCCCGGCCCTGCACGCGGTACACCGTCGCCTCGCCGCCGCGACCCATCGCCGCCCCCAGGCGCACCGCGGAACGCCCGGCGGTGTACACGATCACGGCGCGACACTCCCACCGGCCAATTCGTCGGCCGCTTCGTGCGCGCTCGACCCGCCGCCGGCGGCGGGATCACCGGCCGCGATCGCATCCACCGGCGCATGGACCGCGATCACCAGGGTCTTGTCGTCATCGGTGCGGGCGCAGATGCGTTCGGATGCGAGGAACGCGGCCAGGCGGGCGTTGGCCTGCTCGACCTCGGCCGTCTGACCGACAAAATCGAGCAGTGGGCTGAAGGGCGCGTGTGGCTCATGGGTGGGGAGGACCAGCGCCAGGCGCAACAGGCCGTCGGTGGTGATCGCCACGGCGTCGAGCGGGCCGTCGAACACACGCGTCTCGACGTGGTCGAGCGCGTCGGCCATCGTCACGAACCGCGCCTCGTTGGCGTACTCGCCCTTTTGCGGCTGGCTGGCGGCGAACAGCGACCCGTCCGATCCCCGCCCCACCGCCACCCCATCGCCCACCTGCCCGACCACCAGGCGCCGGTGCGTGGCCAGCGCGCACGTCAGCGTGCAGGCGAACGCCCGCAACGGCTCCCATTCCACGTTCGCCAGCTCCTCCAGGGCCGCTCGCACCGCCTGGAACACGGCTGTCATCCGGTCGGACCAGTCCACCCCGCCGGTGTTGTCAGCAGCGGACCCGCCCGCCGCTTCGACCACTGCTGCTAGTGCCTCAAGCGCGCTCGCCACTGCCACCCGCGCCCCATCCTCTGCCCGCGCCGCCGACCCCGCGCCGTCGGCCACGGCCACCAGCAGCACTCCATCCGCCATGGCGCGGTAAGCGTGCGCGTCCTGGCATGGTTGCCCGTGCGCCACGTGCCCGGTGCCGACGACCGAAGCGGCGGCGACGCGCCACGGCGATGCCGCCCCCGCCGCACCACCCACATCGTGCTCGTCCACCGGCGAATCCGCTGCCACCCGGCCTCCTACTTCACCATCCCACCGAGATCCATCCGCGCATTCGCTCGGCGAAGCAGCGCAGGGTTCACGCCTCCACCTCCGCCCAACCCACCGGCGGCAGCGGGGTCTGGTCGCCGGGGCGGGACTGCGAGACGGCGGCCAGGCTCTTCGAGAGCCACTGGAAGAGCTCCTCGAATGCCAGGCCCTTCAGTTTCAACGGTTGGCGTTGGCTGGCGAACCGCGCCAGCTTGCGCATGTCGGCGCCTTCCACCCCCACCGCGTAGAACGACACGCCGCGTCGCGACTCCTCGTCGCGGGCCTCGTCGGCCGCCGATTCCCAGTCCTTGTCGGTCGGGTGCCCGTCGGTGATCAGGAAGATCCACGGTCGGAAGTAGTCGATGCCGTTCTCGCGGTACATCGCCTTGCGGTCGCGCACCAGGCCGAGCCCCAGCCGCACCGCCTCGCCCATCGGCGTCTCGCCGTTGGCCAAGAGCGCCGGCGGGCTGAACGCGTCGAGCGTCACGAACGCCTGCGCCGCGTCGGGCGGGATCTCGTCGCCGCCGCCGTCGCGCACGTCGAGCACCCGCGCCCGCGCGCCGAAGCTGACCACCGCCAGCTCCACCCGCAACGCGGCCAGCGGATCGGCCTTGAGGGCGCGGTCGAGCGACCGCAGGCCGTTGTTCAGCTCCTCGATCCGCCGCCCTTGCATCGACCCCGACGTGTCGAGCAACAGCGCCACCGCGCAGCGCGGCTCGGGGTTCTCGGCGAACTCGACCTCCGCGAGCTCGGCGTATTCGACGATCTCATCCACGGGATTCTCCTCGCCTGCATGGTGAACGATGACGTGCGACTCAATGGTAGCACGGTTTGATGTAGCACGCATGTTCGAGGAACGGCACCTGAAACAGTTGACTTGTCTGACAATTGCAGTCGGCGTATACTCCTTATCCATAGCGCGCCCGCCCTGTGGACCGACGGGTTGGTTTCGTTGGGGCTGATATCGATCGGGCGGCCGGTCCCGGTACAGGGCGCACTCCAAAGGGTTGGTTCGCATGGTCGCCGAGAGGAGGAACTCATGGCCAGCGCCCGGACGTCGAAGCGCCCGTCCCCCTTCGTGTTGCACACCGTCACCGTTTTCCTGACCCTCGCCCTGTTCACTCTCGCCGCGTGGTACACGTCGCGCAGCGCGGGTGCTCCCGATCTCGAGCAGGCCTGCCTGGCAGGTCATCCGTTCTATGTTACCTCATCCTTTCGCGCCCAAGCGTCGCCCGGGAAGGCCCCGGCGATGGGCGCGCCCGCGGTGATCTTGTTCCAGGATACACCCAACGACCGCCCTCACTACACCCTGGCCGACTACCGGCAGACCGGAGCGGTGTGGGGGTTGGCGTACCGCCGCAGCGAATCGGCAGTCTACGCGGCGGCGTACCGCAAGCGCTCGCTGCCGTTCGGGCCGCTCGGGGCCGGCGGCGTCTATCGCATCGACCTCAAGACGGGCGAGGTGACGCCGTTCGTCACGGTGCCGAATGCCGGTACGTCGCGCGGTGGCGTGGGCATGGCCGACGGCACGCGCACGCACGACCCCGTGGCGGCACGCGAGGTCGGCAAGACGTCGCTCGGCGACATCGACCTGAGCGCCGACGACTCGCAGCTCTTCGTGATGAACCTCGACGATCGGAAGATCTACCGCTACGCGATGCCGGCCGGAACGCTGCTCGGAGCGTTCGATCATGGCGCCACCGCCGAAGCGTGGGCGCGCGACGCCCGCCCGTTCGCGCTGGCCTTCCATCGCGAGTACCTCTACCACGGCGTGCTCAACGCGAGAGGCGCCGGCGCCACCTTCGTAGCCAAGATCTACCGGTCGAAGGCCGACGGATCGGGGATGACCGAGATCGCGGCGCTCAACCTCGGCTACGCGCGTGACGGCGTGCGCCTGCGCGACGTGCCCGGCGGGTCGACCCGGTGGAAGGCCTGGCAGGACTCGGCCGAGGAGCGCGAGCGGTTCGAGGAGCCGCTGGCCCATGCCGCCCAGCCGATGCTCACCGACATCACGTTCACGCCGGACGACGAGATGGTGGTAGCGCTCCGCGACCGATACCTCGACATCCGGTCGAGCTGGATCCGCGACGAGGCGATGGCCACCGCCATCGTCGACCTGCATGCCAACCCTCCCGTGTTCCCCACCCAGGCACCGCCCGAGAACATGTCGGAGGAGGCGCTGGGCTTCGGAGACATCCTGCGGGGCCGGCCGGCCGGGCCGGGCTACACCATCGGGACCGAACCGGAGCACTTCGACGACACCAACGCCCTACGCCATGCCGAGAGTGCGTTCGGTGGGCTGGCGTGCATCGCGGGCACGCAGACCATCGCCGCCACGATGTTCGGCGTCCAGAAATCGCCGCGCGAGCTGGTGATCGGCGAGGAGGGGGCGTACTGGTTCCACGTGCCGAGCGGCAGCAGGACGAGCCTCGAAGCGGTGGGCCAGCCGGGGAGCTTCCGGCCTTACGACGCGCTGCTGCAGGACCCGTTCACCGTGTCGGCGCACACCCACACCATCGTCGACCTGACGTATCAGTCCTTCCGCGAGATCGGGAGCCTGGGGGATATCGAGACGCTGTGCGCGGCATGCAGCGTCGACGTGCCGACGCCGCCGCCGACCGCGGTGGTCACCCTCGAGCCGCCGACGGATACGCCGGTGGTGCCGACCGACACGCCGCCACCGCCGCCCGACACCCCGATCCCGCCGACCGCGATCGTGCCGACCGACACACCGGTGCCGCCGACGGCGACGTTGACGCCGACGCCCGGCCCGATCTACCTGCCGATCCTGTTGCGGGAGCGCTGCGATCCCGAGCGAGCGCGTGCCGACGTCGTGCTGGTACTCGACGCCTCGTCGAGCATGACCGGCGCGAAGTTCGCCGCGGCCCAGGCCGCCGCGGTGGCGTTCATCGATGTGATGAACCTGCCCGAGGATCAGGTCGGCGTGGTGGCGTTCAACGCGTCGGCGACGATCGTGAGCCGGCTCAGCGGCGACCGGTCGGCGCTGGTCGCGGCGATCGAGGGGATCCAACTGGTGCCCGGAACGCGGATCGACACCGGGCTGGAAGCGGCGCGCGAGGTGCTGGCCGGGCCGGAGCGGAACCCGCGCAACACGCCGGTGGTGGTGCTCTTGACCGACGGCATCCAGATCTACGAGGTGGAGCGACCGCACGCGATCGCGGCCCAGCTCAAGGGCGACAAGGTGGAGCTGTACATCGTCGGCCTGGGCACCGACGTCGACGCGGCGTACCTCGATCGGTTGGCCGGCGATCCGGCACGCCTGTACCTCACACCGGCGCCCGACGATCTGGCGGCGATCTACCAACAGATCGCACGCCTGATCCCGTGCCCACCCGATGCGTTCTGGGGCGGCCGGTAGGCGGACGAGACGTGCCGTAATGACTGAGACGGGCTCCGATCGGTTGCAACCGATCGGGGCCCGTCCCGCTCGCTCCGCCTTGTCGACCAGCGACCACCGGCGTCCGGGCGCATGCGCCGGGACTGTCGTCAGCATTGTCGTCACTTGTCTTCAGGCAGAGCGGCGCCGGCCCGTCATCGTCAGGGCGGGCACGCGTCCGGCAGATCCAGCTGCTCTGAGCCGGCGAGTAGGGTCCAGTCGTTGAACGACCTGATCG
>Ga0247727_10019039_pt1 | contig 10694 bp, 15 predicted proteins | sample WisWelCaveWW1625_FD_202498 | JGI IMG/M metagenome (GOLD analysis project Ga0247727, IMG submission 202498) | Biofilm microbial communities from Wishing Well Cave, Virginia, United States - WW16-25 | ecosystem: Environmental > Aquatic > Deep subsurface > Groundwater > Cave microbial mat | place...
CCCAACGATAGTGGCTCTTCGCCGCCATGTTCACGATTTGATTCCAGCCGCACGAAACAAAATCCGCGAACTGCATTTCGGCCACAGGGCGAAGTCCCATCATTGCTGCGCCGACCGCCACGCCAATAATCGCCGTCTCCGCGAGAATCGTGTCAATGACCCGCTCCTCGCCAAACTCTTTCAAAAAACCTTTGGTGACTTTAAATGCGCCGCCGTATTCGCCGATGTCCTCCCCCATGCAAAACACGCTGTCATCGCGCTGCATTTCCTCGCGCAGGCCTTTAGAGATCGCTTCAATATAGGTGATGACACTCATTCGTGGGCTTTCGGCGTCTTTTTTTCGGGGTCAATATAGGGAGTTTAGATAAAGAATTCAACAGATTTATCAATGATTTTATGAGGCGTAAAGTCCTTCCGTCGCCTCTTCCGGCGCTGGCAGCGGACTCTCCTCCGCCCACTTCTGCCCCTCATCAATTTCCATTTTCACGCGTTCGTGAATTTTCTCTAAATCACTTTTTGATGCAGTTTTATTTTCGAGCAAATATTTCTCGTGCAATTTGATCGGATCGCGTTTTTCCCAATGCTCGATAACTTCCTTCGGCACATAAAACGCATCGTCGTGCTCAGCGTGGCCTTTCATACGAAAAGTCTTAGCTTCGATGAGCGTTGGTCCCTCTCCCTGTCGGGCGCGATCCGCCGCCCGTTTGGTAATCTCATAAACTGCAACCACATCGTTTCCATCAACAATTTCGCCGGGAATCCCATAGGCTTTGGCGCGATCGGCAAAATTTTCTAATAAAGATTGCTTGTTGATGGGCGTTGAGTAGGCGTAGCCATTGTTCTCCAAAATCACCACCAGCGGCAGTTTCATCACGGCGGCGAAATTGAGTCCCTCGTGAAAATCGCCGACGCTGGAGCCGCCGTCGCCAATCCACGTGAGCGCCACGTTCGGTTGTTTCTTCATTTTGAAAGCTAGCGCCGCGCCGGCGCAGACCGGTATCAGCGCGCCCAACATGCTGATAGGCGCGATGATACCCCGCTTCAAATCTCCGAAATGCGACGTGCCATCTTTGCCCTGCGTCGGGCTGGTTTTGCGTCCCAGATAATTCGCAAAGAATTCTCCGGGGGGGACGCCTCGGACCAGCACAGCGCCGGCGTTACGGATCATCGGGCCAATGACATCGCCTTTGTCGAGCGCATAAGCAGATCCAACCGACGTCGCTTCCTGACCGCGACTCACGTACGCCCCACCCAAAATTTTGCCGGTGCGATACATGATCGACAGGCGGTCGTCAAAGGCGCGATTGAGAACCATGTAGTAGTACAGTTCCAAAAGCTGCTCTTTTGACAACGACGACTTTTTCTCTGTGGAATTTTTCGAAACGGATTTCTTCGCAGCGCTCTTCGCCTTAGGCATGTTTATCCGCTTTCAGAATTTTCATGAAGTCGTTGATGGTTTTGAAAGATTCCAAATCCCAGATGGCGTCGCGAATTTGCTTCTGCTTTTTTTCTGAAAGGAGATTAGACGACAGTCCCGCAAATTTGTTCTGCAAGTCCTCGTCCGTCATCGGTTCACGCGGATCGCCTTTGGGATAATCCAATTGCGCGGAATGCGTTTGACCATTCCTCAATTTGATGGTCACTTTCGACTGCTGTTTGGCTGGAAAATTTTTCTCGAATTCGACGCTGGCTTCGCCCATGATTTTGTTGATGACGCCCATGATTTTGGGATCTTTGATGCGCTCTTCGTTAAACTGGTCGGTAGTGATTTTGCGATCAACTATGGCCGCAGCGATGCAGTACGGTAAACTATGATCGGCCGTCTCGCGCGAAGCCGGTTTGTATTTGGCGGGATCAAACAAAATGTCAACCGCGCGGGCGATGGTAGTGACCGTAACATTGTCGATGTCGTCCGGTTTGATGTCGTGTTCGGTAACGACTTTTATCGTCGCGGAAATATGCGTGTGGGTCAGCGCCTCAGTTGGGAAAGCTTTCATCGAGCAATCGAGAATTTTGAAATGCTCGCCAAGTCCGCCAACCAGTTTTTCGCGATCCCAATCCGGACCGAACACTTGCATGAATCCTTCTTTGCCTTCGAAAATTTCTTCGGTGCCGGAGTATCCCTCTTTAGCCATCAGCGCGGCCATCACGCCGCTCTGCGACGCCAGCGGATCGACGGTGTTTTTCATCATCGTGAGCTTGCCGGCGGTCACCGCACCGGGCGTGAAGTTATGACAGCCCGAAATGCCGATGGCGTTGACCATCTGATCTTCATTCAAGTCGAGCAAATATCCCGCGACAATCGGCGACACAAATTGTGTCAGCGACGCGTGGTGCCACTTGCGCTCGCGGATCCCCGGCACCGCAAACTCACACAGCCGACATTCGAATTCATAGGCCAATACGATGGCGGTAATCACATCTTTGGCGCTCTTGCCTTCCCGCTCTCCGATCGCCAATGCCACCGGAATAATATCGCTCGGGTGACTCGGATCTTGTTTCCAGTAGATGTCGTTGAAATCCAGCGCGCGGATCATGAGACTATTAAGAAACGTAGCGTTGTACGCCGGCATCTTTTCGCCACTGGCAATGGCGGTGGCTTCGGCTTTGCCGCTCATATCCGAATAAATCTTGCGGAGAATTTTCACGTCGTGGGTGTTGAAGCCGCCGCACGCGCAGCCCAACGAGTCGTACAAAAAACGCTTAACTTCAGTGACGACATTTTCGGGAAGATCTTCATACTTGAGGTTGAGTGAGAATTTAGCAATTTGTCGGGAAAGGGAGTCCATAGGCTTTTCTTTTCTTCTTTCGTACCCATACAGTTCTTATTGAATAAGTAACATTTTTTTGGTTTCTACATCATTTCGCACTTGCAATCTGTAAAAATAAATACCATTCGGAAGTTTACTTCCATCAAAATTAACGAAGTATATACTTGCCTTTTGAAATTCACTAACCAATATTTGAATTTCTCTTCCAAGAATATCATAAACTTTCAGCGTAACAAAATTTGACCTTGGTATTGAATACGAAATTTTCGTTGCTGGATTAAATGGATTAGGATAGTTCTGGCTTAAATAGTATTCAGTTGGAATTTCTATTCTATTTTCTTCAACCTTATTTATGACATCAGGGGGTATAGGAATGGGGGAGTTACTCAATGATGCATATTGATTCGTTGCATAGAAACTGTCCTGAATAGCTGCCGCAAAGGCGTTCTGAGCAGAATCTGATGATTCTATCCGCCAGTCTGTCTCGCCATACATTGTTTTATCTTCATTAAACCAGATGACTGCTTTAATCTTTTCAAAATTGTTTGGAATTTGTGTGGAATAGGCATCGGTAATCCAATCTGCTTTACTTCCTCCTTGCTCTGCGCATGCGGTTTCGGCAACCATGAGTGGTTTAGTGGAAAGTGTTATGATATGATTATATGTTTGAGTGAATACCTCTGAGAATGTTTGCCAGACATGATCTGATTTTACTGTTCCCCAGTTGTACCCGTCCATTCCCAGCCAATCAACGTAATCATCTCCAGGATACAGGCCTTCAAGTGCAGCGCTACTGTCATCATATTCAACATTTGGTGACCATACCCAGGTAACAGTTGTGACTCCCTCGCTGGTAAAAATGTCGTGAACATGTCGCCATGCTTCTACGTACTCTCCGTCTTGATTCCCATTTACCCGCTCACTCCAGGGAAACCAGTAGCCGTTCATCTCTGCTGCAAATCGGAGAAAGTATGGGTGCCCCCAAGACTTTGAATCGCCTGCCCATTTTTTAACGTAGTCATCAAACTTCCCATGGATTATGTTTGTTAATGCATATTCTGGTTGATCCACTCCAGCTGTATAGAGCCATGGTTCCCAGGTAACCATAGGGATTGAGCCATGACTTCGAACATTATTCATCCAAGATGTTCGAAAGTATCGTGTGGAATCTGTTTCTGTTACTGGTACACCCCATCCTTGATACAACATGACAATAGAGACGTTCTTTTTTGCGCTATCTTCAAATGTTGTAAGTGCATCTAAATTATCCAACCATCCAGGTACATGAACCCCATAATAGACAGTCGGCTTTGGTGTTTGTGCGAAGATTGCTGGCACACTACACCCAACTAAGAGCAAAACAGACGATCCAGCATTAATTATCTGTTGCAGTAACTTCTTGTTGTTCATGTTCGACTCCTTTAGCCAGCGAGTCACCTCGACTATAGCGAAGCGGCTGAACATTATACTTAAACTATACTTCCCGCGCCACTTCCTCCGCCACCTCCAGCGTGCTGAAATTCCCGCCCATATCGTACGTTCTCACTTTGCCTTCTTTTATAACGGTTGCTAAAGCCTTTTCAAATCGCTCCGCCATCTTCGTCTCTTTCAGCCAATCAAGCATAAGCTTCACCGTCAGCAGCATGGCCATGGGGTGTACACTAAGCTGTAGTCGCCATCTCCGCTGGGTGTAGACTCAAATATTCGCGAGCTTCTAACTGCATGCGATCAATTTCCTCAATAAACCCAGAAACGGCCGCACGGTAGTTGGCGGGATTAGTTTCCACTCTGCGAAGATGAGCCACTTGCTCCTGGAAACGTGCAATGCGTTCGAGTGTAACCTTCAACTCGTGATCATTAGCAATCATGATTACTCCGATGTTATTTCAACGATTCCTCTCTGGCTACCATTGCGTTTGATTTGCCAGTATTCAATGGTACCTTGTTCACCGTTAAGAGCAGCCAAACGCCTCAGCCAGAAAACGCTGGCGCCAAAATGAGCTTGAGCACCCGCGTGCTCAAAAATAAGTCGGGCTTCTCCTGTAAGCTGACTTGCATCAAAAGTATCTTCCATTAGCAAGAATATGTCTACATCGTTTGGTTCGGGCTTAGCAGTAACAAATGATCCAAACACGATGAACCTTCCCAACTTGCCAGTTGCTGAGGCCAGTCGGTAAATACGTTCTAACCGTAACGCTAAAGCTTTACGCTTCGTTGTTTTTGTACCAAATCGTTTCAATGTTTCCTTCAACGATGCTTGGTGGATACCAACTGGCAGATCTCCAGTTTTAGTGAGTGAAGGCAGTGGCACATTATCTCCTAACAAACCATGAGCTATAATTTCCGCGCCACTTCCTCCGCCACTTCCAGTGTGCTGGAGCTCCCGCCCATATCGTACGTCCGCACTTTGCCTTCTTTGATAACGGTTGCAATGGCCTTCTCCAAGCGCGCGGCCATTTTATCTTCTTTCAGCCAATCCAACATGAGTTTAACTGTGAGCAGCATGGCCATGGGGTTGACTTTGTACTGTCCCGCGTATTTCGGCGCGGAGCCGTGAGTCGGCTCGAACACCGCGTACTTGTCGCCGATGTTGCCGCTGGAGGCGAATCCCAAACCGCCGACAAGCTGCGCGCACAGATCGGAAATGATGTCGCCAAACATGTTGGAGGCCACCAACACGCCATAATCGTTGGGATTTTTGATGAGCCACATACACATGGCATCTATGTTGGTTTCCCACAGCTCGATGCCCGGATAATCTTTTGCCACCTTACGCGCCTCGCGGAGGATGAGGCCGCTGGTTTCGCGCAGCACGTTGGGTTTCTCCACTATCGTTACGGATTTGTAGCCGTATTTTTTGGCGTATTCAAATCCCTGTCGCACAATGTTGGCCGAGGCCTTTTTGGTATTGAGTCGCACGCTGATAGCAATTTCATCCAATGGCGTCGAAGCGAATCGCTGCATGGCTTTCGAATGTTTCGACAGAACATCGCGCACCTCAACGGGCAGAGGATGAAACTCGATACCGCTGTACAAATCCTCGGTGTTTTCTCGGAAGACCACCAGATCGATGTCATCGCGGTAATTGAGCGGATTGCCGGGATATGCCTTGCAGGGTCGCAAATTGGTGTGGAGATTGAACATCTGCCGCAGCTTCACTATTGGACTGGAATAGACGAAGCCTTTGTCCTGCAAGGCCGGATCGAGCTCTTTGGCGGCTTCCTCTTTCGGTTTGGAAGTGATGGCGCCGAACAGGCAGACATCGGTGCCCTTAAGAAGTTGCAGCGTGCGGTCGGGCAGCGGATTGCCTTCGTGTTTCCAAAACTCCCAGCCGATGTCGCCGGGCAGGTATTCGGCGTCAACTTTCAGGGCATCAAGCACGATACGAGCGGCTTCCATGACATCGTTGCCGGTGCCGTCGCCGGGAAGCCAGGCGATTTTGTACTTGGGCATAGTCAGTTCTTCTCTTTAAAATTTATTTTTCCATTATAATTTTGGCCGTTATTCTTTCCTTTTCAATACAAAGAAGTTGCCCGTATCCAAATTGACGTAATAGATTTCCATAGAACTTGTCAGGCAAAGCTTGCACACCCTTAGGTGCAAGAGGATCTCCAAAAAAAAGACCACCAAATCTACGAACAATTGTTTGCTTAATAACTTCATCACCCCAAGATCGAAGGAAACGATATGTATTTGTTATGGTAAGAATTTCTTTATCGTCTACCAAAAAAAATACCATAAGGCGTCTCAGGATAGTCATTATTGAGCCGCATGATTTTGCGGTAATCAAACTCGTGTGTTATTTCTCCAAGAAACACCCGCCATCGGATGTCGAGAGATGCCTCACCCTCAAACCATTCAGAAATACCAATTAAACACAATCCCTCAGGTGTCCTAAACGAAAAGACAGTCGAATCTTCATTCCCCACAGGCCATGGGAAATGTAATTGTAGTGCTTTTATTATTTCCTCAACTCCTTGTAAAAGTGGTAGCCAAATATACTTTGCCATGATATTCACCCTTTTCCTGAAAATTTACTCAATACTGACTATTGCACCCAATCGAAATCAGTAAAATTCGCAGGGTGCAAAATGATCGCCTCGCGCGAGCGTTTGAAATGACCGCCCACTTTCATAAAATGCTATCAACAAGCTTTATTAACGCTTATTAGCGTGTTTGATGGCATCGTATGAAATCACGCAGATGCCAATCATAAAAATTATGAACGCGGTAATGACAAACCAGATCATTTCACAACTCCTCCATTTCATCAAGTTTTTTATATACTCGGCGGTTGATAACAATAAGAAAAATGGTAACGACAATAACACCAATCCACGTTAGAGTGAGTAACACGATGTTCGCGGAGATAAAGTTTTGAGCCAGCCATGCAACCAAAGAAATGTCTATTGCCAAAAGCGCAGCAAATATGATTTTTAGCCAGCCAATCTCTTCTTTGATTTTGTCAAGTTTAGACATTCTTTGGAACCGAGTAAATTAGGATTCCACCAAATCCAGATCTTTTGAAAAAGTTTTCAAGATATACTCCTGCATAAATTTCGAAGCATCCAAAATTTCTATTCCAACGATTTCGTTTTTATCATTTAATTCAATCGTGATTCCCGGCGCCGCTTCCACGCTCTTACTTTCCATGCCCGCTTTAAGAAAAAAGTATAGCACGTCACTGTCCTCATAATATTTTAATGTTCCTACCTTCATTGTGGTACCCATCGTCCTAATTTGAAATGCGAATTGATTTGTTGGCTTGTAATCGTGTGAATTGAGATTGCTAAGAAATGGTCATCGTAGTCTTCATAAGCTAACATGAATTGCTAAGAACGCCTTTTGGAAACTTTTACATTTTTTACGGCGATAAATCTTCCAGTTGCTCGGTCATAAAATCGCTGTTCGGCATAATTTATTACGTCAACTGGCACCTTTTCTGGAATTTTTCTTAGCTGCAAACGCTCTTTGAAATACGACGAAAAACGTATTTCTTTCATCGAGCGCTACCGCACCAGATCAAAATCAATAAAATCCGCGTGATGCAAAATGATCGCCTCGGGCGAGCGCTTGAAATGGTCGCCCTCTTTCGAATGGACGGCCACGATGTGCATCACTTCTTCCGGGATGTTGTATTTGAAACAGAGTCCGACGCCGCTGAACGGATGACGCAAATATTGGCCGTGTTTGCTCTTGACCACTTTGCCGTCTTTCTTGTCGTACTCGTACAGTTTGCCCACGTCGGCCAACAGCGCGCCGGCCACAAGATGGTCGCGATTCACCGGCGTTTTTCGATTGCCGTAGGCCTCGGTCAAAACTTTGTCGCAGGCCACGCACATTTGACACACCACGCGCACGTGTTCGAGAAATGTGATCTTCACATTCTCCGCCAATAGCGTAAACGGGATTTTCGCCAATTCATCGGCTGTCCAGTTTCTGTATTCCATTGCTTCCTTCCACACCGCAATCGTGTTTTCCCGCAGCTGAGCATCCTGAATCAAATTAAATTCAGGAATCATCTTCGTCAACTCTTCTTTGGTCATAATTTATAAACTCCTGTCAGACGGTCCATCATATTCTTGATTGGTCGGATCGATGACGCGCATGGGTTTGTAGCGGCTCTGCTCTTCGAAGACATGCGCCACCAGTCCGGGTGTTCGCGCGATCATGAAAAAGGCATTGGCGAGTTTAGGTGAAAATTGCAGCTCACACAAAATCGCGGCAATCGCGCCATCCACGTTGAGGGGCAATGCTTTGCCAGAATCCTGTTTCAGCGCCGCCTCAATGGCTTTTGCAACGACGATGAAAGTGTCGCCGATTTTCCATTCTTCGCACAATTGAAATAATTTTATCGTACGGGGATCTTTGGTGTGCAACCGATGCCCGAAGCCCGAAATGCGACGTCCGGTTTCGCGATATTCCTCAACAATGGTCTCCGCCGCTTTATCGATGGAAAGCTGGCTCGATTTTCTGATTTCGTCCGTCTGCAACAGGACGCCCATGCAGTCCTCGATGGCGCCGCCGTGGAAACGAGAGATGGCGAGAATGCCGCCCGCCACCGCCGCATTGAGGGGCGCGCCGGTCGATGCCACCGTGATCGCCGCCAACGCCGAGGGCGGCGTCGCGCCGTGATCGATAGACGAAACCAAAATGGCTTCGATTAATTTGCCGACATTCTCAGACGGTAGTTCCCCCTTCAAAGCCAAGTAAACCGCTTGTCCGAACGAAATCTTGCCCATGAGCTCGTCGAGGCGGTAGCCGCGCAGACGAACTTCGTTGGGCTTGACTTTCGAAATGGCAGTTTTCCAGCGTGTTTCTTCCATAGCATTCTCTCAATTTAATTTGGATAAAACCTCAGCGGTGACTTTTGGGATGTCGTCGAAGCGCTCGACGATATGCGCCCCGACTTCCCGCAACCGTTTGACTTTGCTTTCGTGGGTGCCGCGTCCGCCTTCAACGATAGCACCGGCGTGGGAAAAGCGCGTGCCGGATTTGGCGGCGGCGCCTCCAATATAAGCAATCAGCGGCTTGGTAAAAAGCTTTTTTTCGATCAAATCCGCTACCTGCTCCTCCTGCGTCGAGCCGATTTCGCCGAACATGACCACCGCTTTGGTTTCGGGGTCGTCCTGAAATAATCTCACCACATCGGGGTGCGGCGTGCCGACGATCACATCTCCACCAACGTGCATAATGGTGCTAAGTCCGATCCCGCTTTTGCTCAAATAATATGCAATAGACGAGGTGATGCCGCCGCTGCGGGAAGTCACTCCGACGTTGCCCTTTTTAAACCACGCCTTAGCCGAAGCCGCGCGGCCGCCCATCATTCCGAGAACGCCTTTATCAACACTGAGTAATCCGAGCGTGTTGGGACCGACATATCGTGCACCGGTTTTTTTTGCGGCGTGCTCGATTTCGAGGACATCATAAATAGGCACGCGGTCCGGCACCAGCACCAACAATTTAATGCCGGCGTCGATGGCTTCAAGGGCGGCATTTTTTACCAGCGGGGCCGGAATGAAAATCACCGACGCATCGATCTGGCCGAATTTCTCAACGGTTTCCCTCACCGTGTCATAAACGGGCACGCCCAAGACGTCCTGTCCGCCGCGTCCCGGCGTGACGCCCGCCACGACTTTCGTGCCGTACTCCATCATCAATTTGGTGCGGGCCATGCCCTCTCGCCCGGTGATGCCCTGCACAACTATGCGGGTTGTTTCGTTGACTAAAATGGACATGATTGTTGTGAATCTTATTTATCTTTTGTTGATTCTTTTAGTGGTTCGAACGCTTCGCGCCTTGACGTTTTTCTTGATGGAAGGTTCTTTTTATTTCCATCCAACCCCGCTATCGGCAAATCAATGTACGCCCCTTTATTGCCATGAAAAAGGCACTCGATTTCGCACGCCAAACATTCAATGCATTTGCCGGCTTTAGCTTCATCTCGCGTGATCGCCAGCACCGGCACATCCTTTTCCAATTTGAGAATTTCCGGAGGGCAACTCGAAATACAGATCTTACTTTCGCATTTTAAACACGAGGCATGATCGTAGGTGATCGAACCGGTCAGCGTGGCGAATTTATAGGGCTTCTTCGCTTTCGGCTTTTGAAATTTCTTTTTCACACGCGGCGGTTTGCCTGCCTGCGCAGGCAGGTATTCGTCCATCAACGCCCGCAGTCGTTGCGCGCACAATTCCGCGGAATCATCCTTTTTGTAACCCTCAACTGGCGCCGGCAAATCTTTGGTGTAATTAGTGAGAATCTCAACGGCTTTGTCTTCAGCATTGCCGCCGAGTCGAATCACGGCAGGAATTGAAAGATTCTCTTCGCGGAACGCCTTCACCAACCCGCGCGCGGAATGAAATTGCTCCTGACTGGCAACACCGGAACCCGAGCCAAAATACGCATCGATATTTTTCTGAG
>Ga0247727_10019040_pt1 | contig 10694 bp, 7 predicted proteins | sample WisWelCaveWW1625_FD_202498 | JGI IMG/M metagenome (GOLD analysis project Ga0247727, IMG submission 202498) | Biofilm microbial communities from Wishing Well Cave, Virginia, United States - WW16-25 | ecosystem: Environmental > Aquatic > Deep subsurface > Groundwater > Cave microbial mat | place...
GCCAGGGTAACGGGGGTGCCGTGCGCGTCGGTGCCGCTGACCACCAAAACGTGATGCCCTTTTAGGCGGTGGTAGCGCGCCACGATGTCGCCCGGCAGATGTGTGCCGGTGATGTTGCCAACATGGATTTCGGCGTTGGCGTAGGGCCAGGCGATAGAGATGAGTATGTGAGTGGTCATGAAAAGCCTCCGAAGATGCGGGATTGTATCAAACAGGTAGACAGGTACACAAGTAGACAGGTAGCAAGTGGCAGGTGGAAAGTATTAAGTCATCTATGAGTAGTGGTCTGCCGGGGCGGAGCGGCAAACAAAAAACGCCAGCCGAAGCTGGCGTTTTGCCGTGACCGTTGAGCAATAGGCGCGCTCAACCGACCAGTGTTGGGATGACGCTTCGGCGTTCACCCCGCCACGGCAGGCAGCGCATCGCCATAGAGAACAAATCAGCGAAAGAGAAAATGGTCATGGCGCTATTCTACCACGCGTGTCAAGAGCCGCGCTTTGGTTCAGGGCTGGTAGACAATGAGCAACCGCGCCGGATAGGGCAAGGACGAACTCTCCCGGCTGGCAAAGCCGCGCCACCCAAGGATCAATTCGTCGGCGCTCCACAGGGCCACCCCGTAATTGGGCGTCCCATCTACCCAGGCCTGCGTCAGGCTGGTCACCTCCCAGTCGTAGTAAGCCTGAGACACCCCAATGCCAGTGATTTTGCCGATGGAAGTCGTGCTGGGTTGGGTGTTCCAGTTCACCGTCAGCTCACCCCAGGGCGTATTGACCTGCTTGAGTTCTACGTCGAGCGTGGGCGGGGTCGCGGACGTTTCGGCCAAGTAGGCTTGGAAGGTAGCGGTGAGCACCGTGGCCCCGGCCGGGATACCGCTCAGGTCAAAGGCGAAGAGCGCCCGGCCCGTATTACCGGTGGATAGCGTGCCAGCGTAAACCGTGGGAACCAAGCCGTAATTCGTAGAAGGCGTTGAGGATAAAACGTAGGCGTCCGCGTTGGCCGTGAGGGTGACCGGGATCGAGGGAAACAGTAGCGTTGGCGTGGGGGTAGCGGTGCGCGTTGCCGTGCCGGTCAGAGTCGGGGTGCGAGTTGCGGTGGCGGTCACCGTTGGAGTTGGGGTCATGGTGGGCGTGCGGGTCGGGGTACGTGTGAAAGTAGACGACGGGATGTGGGTGATGGTAGGAGTCGCGGTTGGCCCGCCCGTTTGCCCGTCCCTTCGAATGAGGGGCAAAAAGACCAAATTTTGCTCAACCGGAACATAGCCACTTCCGGCGCTGGTTAGCTTGGTGGTCCCAGCGAAAAGGCAAATCGCTTCTTGCGCCAAGCCAATCTCTGTGCCTGGCGTTAGATAACCCACAAAACTCTCATCGGCCAGCACGGTGATGACGTTTAACGTGCTTGGCAAAAAGTTCCGGGCGCTGTCCACACCCTCAATCATCACGTTCAACGGGATGGTAGGATCGCCCAGGCCGGCCAGGTCGGTCAACTGCCCTTGCACCAGCACCGCCGTAGCCGATAGGCGTGTGGCCTGGCAGGTCAGCGTGGGATGATGCTGGACGCGAGCCTCGACCCGCACCCCGCCCAACGGTTCGTAGACCGGGTGCAGGTCGGTCGGGTCGAGGTCGTTGACCAGGAGTTGCAGGCTGGAGGCCACCACATCCACCCCAAAGAGACTGCCGATGGCCGGCGGGACACCCGGCGTGATGTTGATGGAAACGTCGAAGACTTCGCCCGGCCCCAGTTCCAGGCCCAGCACACCGCCATTGATGTCCAAGGCCCAATCCGCGGGCAGGTCGGACTTGTAGCTCAAATAGAAGAATTTAGGATTGAGCACATCGTCGTTGTGCAAGTGAATCACGGCATCGTACGGTTCTCCGGCCCCGTCTTCGGGGACCTGGAAGTAGGCGATGTTTTCCTGTTCGTCGTCGCCGTCCTGGTTGCCCAACACCGTCTCCCCGGCCACCGTGTCCAGGATCACCCGCAGGCAGGTGTGGAAGTGAAATAGGCCATCTTCCAGTTCCGCGTCGGAGAGGTCGAAGTCGGGTGCCCACTCGATGTAGACATCCACGAACTCGCCGGGGTCAATGTTCGCCAGGGTTGGGAACTCGGCGGAGGTGACCGTGCCGATGGGGATAAAGTCATCATAACTCTGGATGCCCTGGCCAGGCGGGTCGGTGATCTCAAAATTCACCACCACATCGGAGGCGGGCGCGCCGCCGATGTTGCGGACACGGGCATACAGCCGATTGGGTTGGCCGATGGCCGGGTCGTCGCCATTACCGGTTGGGACCAGGTTGCCGGTGCCATCATCCCACATCCCATAGCGGTAGGTGTCGTAACCGTTTACCGGGCTGTCAATCCAAATATCGGTCGTCTCATAGGAGTTGCCAGGCGGCGAAGCCCAGGGATTCATGCTCACGTCGGGTTGGGTGGCGGCGTTGTTGTAGGTGACGTACACCTCGTAATTGTCAGCGTCAATCATGTTGATCACGCAAATCGTGATGCCGTCGCTCGCGTCGGTGTAACACGGATCGCCCTCGTTCCACAAGTCGTTGCGGTCGCCGCCTGGCCCCATCACCGTCACCCACTGGTCGGCGCCCTCCTCCACGCGCTCAGTCAGCACGCCCTCATCGGGGATGCCGCCATATTGCCCGTTCAAGTCGTCGCCCAGGACCCGGCGGCGCACGCTAATCATGTAATACAAATCATCGGTGATGTAGGCCTTGGCGGCCTGGATATTGGGCAACCCGTCCGGGTCATATTCTTCGGCCCACAGGAAGGTGATGCCGCCGCCCAGCCCGGTGCAGGGCTCGGGGCCGACGTCGCAGGTTGGCGTAAACGTTTGGTATTTGGTGGGCGGTAGCCAGCCCGGAAAAGCGATGTGCTCTTGCTTCTCAAACACCCCGCTCTGGCCAGGATAATTGCTGTCCATCAACTCAAACTCGCTGTTGTAATCGCTGGGGTGGGCCGGGCCGCCCTGCTGAAAGGTGTGGCCGATTTCATGCGCCCAGCGCCCCCACACCTGCACATCCGTCTCGGTGGGATTCTCGCTAAAGATAGCGCAACCCACCAACGCGATGTCGCCGCCGGGGCCCATCGGCAAGTTGCATCCTGAGAGGCGCGCCTGTCCGCGGTGGAACTGGGCCGGGTCGGTCTCGGCCATCACCACCATCACCGCCGCCAGGTCGGTCCAATCCAGGCCCGCCGGCGCGTTGGCAATGGCATCCTCCAACACCTTGTCAAACTTGCCGCCATTGGATAAATCACCGCCAGCGATGTCGTCAATGTACTCGCTCCGGTCGTCGGGCAATTGAAACAAGTCCGAGACCTGGGAATCAATGCTGATGTTACTGTAGGAGATGTTTTGCCAGAGCGTGTTCAGTTGATCGAAGAAGCCTTCAACCTCAGCCTGGGTGTAGCGCGATGTGTTGGCGTAGTCGTTGAAGTACACGCGCAATATCATCACGCGTTGCGGGCCAAGCACCGCATCGTCGGGCCGTGCCTTCGCCGAAGGGCTGGGGATGAGTGAGGGCAACAACTGGCCCACCGGTTTGCCAGACGCCTCCAACGGCTCGACCATCGAGGGGATGGGAGAGGCGGCGGACTCTGCGGGCAAGATAACGAGTAACAACGCCGCCAGGCTCAGGATCCGGCGCCAGACATGATTAGCGCCGGATAAGCGGCAGGAAAAGAGACCAGGAGGGGGTAAAGGCAGGCGTATTCGTAGGAGTCGCGGAAGTTGCAGGGGATGAGGTATGTGTAAATGTCGGCGTCGCGGTAGCGGTCGGCGTCGCGGTAGCGGTCAGCGTGGGCGGTCGCGTCGAGGTCAACGTCGGAGTCGCGGAGTGAGTCGGAGTTGAGGTAAAGGTGGAGGTCGGCGTGGGCGTAGCGGAGGCCGCCGTTTCATACGCCCCAACATCGCAAATCGAACTGCCGTCCCCGTCTCCGTCCGTTGGTCGGGTGAAACCGTGCTGGTCTATCGTCAAAGTGTTCCCCGAACCATCTGTGCACCCGGTCGGGTTGCCAGAGTCAATCGCCGGGCTGCCAGCCAGCAAAGCCTGTGTCTCGGTCGGGCCGCTATTATCCTGCAAAGGGCCAAGCAATGGGTCAATCGGGACCGCGCCGGTGCCCACCTGGTCGCCGGTGATGCTTGAAAATGTGCAACCCGTGTTGTTCCCCAGCAAGTTGTATCCTTGAGATGTGAGCGTACCCGAGCAATCTGGGGCTTGTCCGCTAACATCTATATTCACAGCCAGAAGGGTGTTCTTGAGATTGGCTGTGCCGAGTGTGTTATAGATTCCCCCGCCATCGCCGCCGCCGGTGTTGTCAGCATCGGCCGTGTTATCGGCGAGGGTCACATTGTTCATATTTAGAGTCGCTGTGTTATAGACGCCGCCGCCGCTGGCATCGGCCGTGTTGCCGCTGACCGTGCTGTTGAGGAGAGTCAGCGTGCTGCCCGTACCGTCGTTGAAGAGGCCGCCGCCAACGGGCGCACTATTGCCGGAAATCGTGGCGCCGCTAATGGTAGCGATGCCCCCAAAGTTGTTTGCGAGACCACCTCCGACACCCACCGGGCTATTTGCCGCATTGCCGATGAGCGTGCTATTGGTCATGGTCAGGAGGCCACTGTTGTTAATGCCACCCGCGTGGGAAGCGTTATTGTCGGAGAGGGTAGTGGAAACGATGGTCATGACGCCGGCGTTGCTAATGCCACCCGCTTGGACCGCGCTATTGCCGGAGAATATGCCATTGGTCAACGTCAGCGTGCCGGTGTTGAAGAGGCCACCGCCATTACTGCCACTGTTGTTGTCGGAGAAGGTGACGTAGGTAATGGTCAGCGCGCCGCCGTCGTTGTAAACGCCGCCGCCATCGCTCGCCGTCGCAGCGCCACCACTAATGGTCATCCCCTCCAGGCTGACGTCGTAAGCCCCGGTGATATGGAATACCCGATCAACCCCACCCCCATTGATGGTGACCCGACCGGTGGCATCAATGATCAGGTCGTCCCGGATGTCGAGATCACCGGTAGCGGCAAATTCCTCGCCCGTCCCAGTGATGGTCAGGGTATAGATTCCGATAGGAACGATGATGACATCGGCGCCGGCAGCGGAATTGGAGGCGATGATGGCGCCGCGCAAGCTACAATCGTTCGACGCCACTGTACACATGCTCGCGAAAGAAATGTCATCGGTGCGATCAACGGTGTAAGTCGCGGCCGGAACGATCCATGTGGGTGAGACACCCAGGGCTACTCTGGCGCTCAATACCAGTCCGAGCGTGAACGTAGCACCGAGACACAGTCGTAGTCCTTTAGAGAAGCGGCCCGTAAGTGCATTGGGGTTCATAATTTATCCTCTGTGAAGCCGGTTGGCCAGGAAAAAGTAGGCATAGCCCACCAGGGTGGCCACCATCGCGCCCGCCAGGCTGGCTAATACGAATCCGAGCAGAGAGTGCTTGGGTACTGAAATAGTTTTTACGTCGTTCATTTTCGCCTCCGACACCTGCGATTTACAGCGGGCTCGCTTCCTGCTCCGGATCGGGCAACCCTACCACCTCGGTCTGTTCATTCAGGAACGTAAACAACTTCTCCAGGTCAGCGAAGTTGCGGCGCTCACCGGTTTGCGTGTCTTCCAGGCCGGCCCGCCAGGGCGCCGCCTCGCGGTCGCGCCACAGGCGCAACAGGTAAGCCCGATACGTCAGTTCGCGGGTTGTCGTCATCGGCCAGTCTGACCCGGAATTGAGCGGGTCGCTTGGGCTATAATCGTGTTGACCAGAACGAATTAGACTGTAGCGGACGACCCTTCAGGAATCCTTCAAACTCGTTCGGCGAGCTGGCGATGAGCGATTTGGATATTAGGACATTCGGGGGGCTGACCATCACCCATCATGGAGCGCCGGTCACGGGCCTGGCCTCGCGCAAAGCGGAAGCCTTGCTCGTTTACCTGGCGTGCATCCAACGACCTCACACGCGCGAGGTTTTGGCGACATTATTCTGGGATGAGCGCTCCCAGGAGCGAGCGTTATCCAATTTGAGCGTACTCCTGACCAGCTTACGCCACCGCTTGGCACCGTTCCTCGTCATCACCCGTCAGACCGTCGCCTTCAACTTGGAGAGTGATTACTGGCTGGATGCCGCCGTGCTCGGGGCGCAACTCAAGTCTCCACTTCGCGCTCAATCTTCTTCTCACGACAGCATTGCTCGCCTCGAAATCTCCCTCGCCCTCTACCAGGGTGATTTCCTGGCGGGGTTTCATCTGCGCGCATGCCGGGATTTTGAGGAGTGGGCCGTTGTGGAACGGGAGCGCCTGCAACGCCTGGCGATTGAGGCGTTAGAAACAGTGGTCACTTTCTACTTGCACACCGGGAATTATCCCGCCGGACTCGCGCCGGCTCAACGCCTGCTCCAACTCGATCCATTGCGAGAGGCGGCGCATCATCAGGTGATGTTGTTGCTGGCACGCAGTGGGCAACGGAGTGCGGCCCTGGCCCAATACGAAATCTGCCGCCGCCGCCTGGCTGAGGAATTGGGGGTAGCGCCCTCCCCCGACCTCACGGTTCTGTATGAGCGCCTGCGAACGGCTCAACCTTCGCCCCCTCACAACTTATCCGCGCACACGCCGCTCACCCCGTTCGTTGGCCGAGAAGATGAATTGGCGCAAATCGCCGAGCGCCTGGCGAATCCCGATTGTCGCCTGCTCACCCTTGTCGGCCCGGGCGGCAGTGGCAAAACCCGCCTGGCCCTGAGCGCCGCCACCGCTCACCTGAATGCGTTCTTGCACGGCATTTACGTTGTCCCTCTCGCACCCGTCAGCTCATCCGATTTTCTGATCCCGGCCCTGGCTCAGGCGCTCCAGTTTACGTTTGTGGGCCGCGCCCATCCCAAAATGCAACTCTTCGATTATCTGCATGAGAAGGAAATGTTGCTGGTGTTAGACAACTTCGAGCATCTCCGCAGTGGAACCGATTTGCTCATCGAGCTGTTGCGACAGGCACCCGAGGTCAAACTGCTCGTGACCTCACGCGAGCGACTAAACCTGAAGGCCGAATGGCTGCTCGACATCGCGGGGCTGGAGTATCCCGCCAGCCCGGAGATCGAAAACATCGAGGCTTACAGCGCCACGCGGCTGTTTACCCAAACGGCTCAACGGGTGCGGGCGGATTTCCAGTTATCCGCGGACACGCGCGCGAGTGTGGCGCACATCTGTCGCTTAGTCGAGGGGATGCCATTGGCGATCGAACTGGCCGCGGCCTGGATGCGGTCGTTCTCGGGTGAGCACATCGTTCCGGGGTGGCTTCCAGGAAGAAGCGGCCAGGCAAGTGACGGAGGCTTCCCCACCTCACCTGGCAGCCCTGCTCGACAAGTCCTTCATACGCCAAGCCGCCTCGGGACGGTACGAAATCCATGAGCTACTGCGGCAATACGCCGAAGAAAAACTTCGGAGCCTGCCGCACGAGGTGGCGGCGACCGGAAAGCGCCACAGCGTTTACTACACCGAATTTGTGAGCCGCCTGGAGGCCGGATTAAGCACTCAAGCGCAAAGAAGAACCGTTGACACGCTGGGCGAAGACATTGAAAACGTGCGCCAGGCCTGGCGCTGGGCCGTGACCCAGGGTGATGAGGAAGCCTTGCAAAAATCGTTTAAGGGCCTCTTCCGTTTTTATATGCTTCAGAGTTGGTTCCAGGAGGGCGAGGCTATTTTTGGGCGCGCCTCGGCGCAGGTGGGCGAAGTGGTCAGCGATGAGATCAACCACATCCTGCTCCTCAACGGCCTGCTGGCTCGCCAGGGTGTCTTCTGTGAGAACTTGGCTCGATATGATCAGGCCAGAGTGCTTTTAGAAAAAAGCCTGGTCTGTTTTCGCGCGTTGGGCGCGCTGGACGAAATAGCGTTCGCCCTCAGCAAATTGGGCATCCTTACCCGCAACCAGGGCGACCAGGAAGCCGCCCGGACCTGTTTTCAAGAGAGTCTTGAGATTTGCCAAAGGTTAGGGGATCTCGGCGGCACCGCGAACGCCCTCAACAATCTGGGTTCGGTCCATTATCAGTGGGGAGATTATGATTTGGCTCAAAAACAACATCAGGCTGGTCTGGTCCTCTATCGCGAGATCGGTGATCAGCAAGGCGCTTCCCGGTGCTTGATGAATCTGGGCAACATCGCTTACCGCTTGGGCCGTTATGAGGAAGCCCAACGATTTCATCAAGACAGCCTGACCATCTGCCGGGCCATCCATGACCTGTGGGGCATCGCCGCGTGCTTGAATAACCTGGGCAATGCGCTCAACGAACTGGGCGAAAGTTTAGAAGCGAAGCATCTCTATGAAGAGAGCCTGACGATCAAACGGGAACTCGGTCACCGGGAGGGTATGGCCAGCTCACTCGACAATTTGGGAATCGTGGCCGCGCGTCTAAAGCAGTATGCCGAGGCTCAACGTCTCCGTCAGGCGAGCCTGGCCCTGCGGCGGGAGATCGGCTACCCGTGGGGCATCGCCAACTCCCTCAACGGCCTGGGTGACCTTGCCTGTACGCTCGGTCAGTATCCCAGCGCGTGGAGTCACTACCGCGAGGCGTTGAAAACCGCCCTGGAGATCAGAGCGATCCTGCTGGTCGAGGCGGCGCTGGTAGGAATTGCCGAACTTTTGGTGAAAGAAGGCCAACGGGAACGAGCGCTTCACGCGTTGGCCTTGATCCTGGATCGCCCAGCGCAAGACAAAGAGCTTCAAGACCGCGCCGATCAACTCTTTACCGAACTACGCGCTGGACTTCCATCGGAGGCCGTCAATTCAATCCGCGAAAAGGCGAGACGCCAGACGCTTGAAGAAGTGGCCACGGAGTGGCTCACAGGCTCCACCTGAGCGAGAATTGGTTTTAATCCCAACCCAAATCTTTTGTCAGGTCAGCCAGTGAGCGGGTGCCTTTCTTTTTAGCAGGCCCGGTCATGGCCTCGGCCGCTTTCTTCGCCACAATGCGCTTGGCGATCATATCGGCCAAGACCTTATCCGGCAGGGTCTTGGGTTGAGATGCCTGCCACGCCATGGCCTTCTGGCCGGGTTCGCAGATGTCGAGGTACGGGCAATAGGCGTGGCCCCAGTGGTCGGGCGGCAGGGTGTCGTCGGGCAGGCGCTCCTCGGCCAATCCCTCCAACATCTTCTTCACCCGCGCCAGCAAATCGGCCATCGCCTCGGGATCAGGATAGACCTCGAAGGCCACATGCTCTAGCGTGTCGCGGTTCTCGTAGTAAATAATTGCGCCCTTCAAGGGGATGGTGTTCTGATAATACTCGCGCAACCCCCACAAATAAATTTGGGCCTGGCGGATGTGTTCTTCCTTGGGAAGGCCCGCGGCTTTGACCTTGTCGAACTCCGAGGCCGCCGCCGTCTTGAACTCCAACGCCCAGAATCCGGCGATGGCCTCCTCCTTAGCCTGATCGGCCGGGATGTAGAGGATGCCATCGCAGAAACCGTGAATGCGGTATTCCGGGATTTCAAAGAAGACTTCCTGAGCCAGGCAAGCGCGTTCCAGGCCACGTTGCAGGCGGCGGTGGCTGTCGGTGCCGACGGACAAAATGCGGCCCACCCGCGCCTCAAACCCGGGCTTGGGCTTGCCTTGCAATTCAAACGCCACGGACAGCAGACAGCCTTTCGCCAGCGAGGAGGGTTTGATGTAGGGCTGGTCAGGTGGTGTGCGATGGTCGGTTTGGAGCCATTCAACGGCGAAGGCCGCCGCGCCTTTTAATTTTTTCATAAGCGCTTAATCCGTCACCGGAAAAAATACCGCGTCTCCCCGGCCGTGTTCACACCCGCCAGCGGGTCCACCTCGAACATCAACGGGTATTGGGCGGTGACATTGCCGATGACGAGCGCATGGCGCTGGCGCAGACGCCGCACAAAGGCCGCCATGGTCTCGTAGTCGGTGGCCGCGCCGCGCGACACATGCCGCACGTCATCTTCAAACGGGATACGCAACAGAAACAGATTATCGGCCTGCCGCAAGACAGCCTCATCCAGGCCATGGATCATGTTGGTGACGAAGAAACTGGTGATGCCCAGGTGCCGGGCGCGGGTCACGATGTAGTCAATGCTCTGCCGAGACACGTAGAGGTGCGCTTCTTCAAAAAAGATAAAGGGGAAGCGGTGGGTGTTGTTGTTGATCTCGGTCATACACAGGTCTTTCACCAGTTCGATGATGGCTTGCACAAAACCCTCCCGCGCCAGATTCGACAAGCCTGAAACGTCCACCACCAGCGCCCCGCCCTCGCGGATTTTTTGATACGACTCGCGCAGTGAGGCGGCCTCGCGCGGCGAGCGCGAGAAGATACGGGTGTTCCGCAAGGCTTCCAGGCGCGAGCGAATGGCGTGGTTGACGACCGTGGCGCTTGACCCGCCGCCAAACTCGTTCTCCTCGGCCATTTGCATCAATTGCTCCAGCCCGATGTACGGCGCTTCGCGGCCTTCCCGCTCCAGCGACTCGGCCTCGGCCCACAGCCGCGCCACCCGGTTTTCAAAATACAGCGACGATACTTCGGGCAGGCCAAAGCGCGTCATCAGGGTTAACATGGGCGCGAGGCCAAACTGTCGCACGCTCAAGCGGAAGTTGCCGCCCGCCTCCAGGTGGACAATGCCGCGCCGCAGGAGTTGGCCGGTGTTGGGGTCGGCCTCCGCTTTAGGCAAGTGGATGTATTCCTTGTTGATGTCGAACACCA
>Ga0247727_10019041_pt1 | contig 10693 bp, 11 predicted proteins | sample WisWelCaveWW1625_FD_202498 | JGI IMG/M metagenome (GOLD analysis project Ga0247727, IMG submission 202498) | Biofilm microbial communities from Wishing Well Cave, Virginia, United States - WW16-25 | ecosystem: Environmental > Aquatic > Deep subsurface > Groundwater > Cave microbial mat | place...
AGAAGATCTGCTGCTGTTACAGCGCCAACTCTCGCGGATATCTCGCTTTGAGCTAACCATCGATGTTGTGACGAGTGCTGAACGAGGCCTTGCCGAGATGCTTACACGACGCCACGACCTTTACCTCGTCGACTATTACCTCGGAGCTGATAGCGGTGTCGAACTGCTCGAGGAAGCGAAGCGACACGGGATTCGCACGCCGATCATTATTCTGACCGGTCTAGACTCGCCGCATACCGACGATGAAGCCATGCAGGCGGGTGCGGCTGACTATCTGGTGAAAGGCCGCTTTGATGTCGACCTGCTGGAGCGGACCATTCGCCATGCCTGTGAGCGAGCAAAAATAATGACCGAGCTATACGAACAGGAAGAACGGATCACCCATAGCCGAAAACGCCTGTTATCGATTCTTGATCAACTCTCACTCGGAACCCTGATGGTGAGCGAGACCGGATCGATCGATTTCATCAATGCTGCTGGCGAAGCGATGCTTGGCGAATCCCGAGGCGATCTTTTGGGAAGACCCTGGCAATCGACCTTGGGACTTACGGACAACGACCGCCAGCAGATCAAGCGCGTCATGCAGTCACCGGTCGCATCCCGTGAAAAACATCGTTGCCACCTCGCCACACGCGTTCACCCCTATCTTTGGGTCGATCTCGATGTCAAAGACGATCCGCGCGATTCTCAACAGAAGATCCTTTACCTTTACGATGTCTCTGATTTGCACCATTTGACGACCCTGCTTGATGAACGGCTTCGTTTTCACGATCTCATCGTCAAAAGCCCTCCGATGTTAGCGGTTGTCGAACAGATTCGTCAGGTCGCTCTCGTTGACTCAACGGTCCTGATCGAAGGGGAAACTGGAACGGGCAAAGAGCTTGTTGCTCGAGCGATCCATTCTTCGGGTTCTCGCGCTAACGGCCCGTTTATTGCGATGAACTGTGCAGGGTTGTCGGAATCGCTGCTTGAGAGCCAGCTGTTTGGGCATAAGCGTGGCGCGTTTACGGGTGCCGTGAACGACTACCGCGGTGTCTTTGAAGCCGCCAATGGCGGAACCCTGCTCATCGACGAGATCGGCGATATCCCCGCCCATGTGCAGACTCGTCTCTTACGCGTCTTACAGGAGAAGGAGATTGTCCGGTTGGGTGAATCGGTTCCAAGAAAGATCAATGTTCGTATCGTTGCCGCAACACACCGCGATCTCGCATCAGAAGTCCAAGCGAGCCGTTTCCGCGAAGACCTGCTTTATCGTATTCGGGTGGCGCGGATCACGATTCCACCGCTTCGTGCCCGAGCGACTGACATCCCGCTGCTGGCAGAAGCCTTTCTGTCAGAATTCCGTACCACGCTAAGCAAGCCGGTCACGGGTATCGACCCACTGGCTATGGCCGTACTATGTTCCTATCGTTGGCCGGGAAATGTACGCGAGTTGAAGGCCGCAATTGAATTCGCCTTGATTCGTGCTCACCCGCCAACCATCCGCCGTGCGGATTTGCCCCCCGAACTCGCCGGCGAGACTGTCAGCGTCAGCGCAAAGTCGAATTTTGGAGTGACGGAGGATATTCACCCACGGGCATCGCTTGAGATCATCGAATCTGCCTTGCATCAGACAAAAGGCAATCGATCCAAGGCGGCTAAGCTTTTAGGAATGAGTCGCGCGACATTTTATCGCCGACTGTCGGCCCTGCGTGCGGTCTCGAGTTCGTAAAAGGCGTGATGATCCGATGCCGGGGCCTGTTGAACCACTATTATATTAGCCATTGTCGCAAGAAGAAGACGTTTGTCTCACATGAGAAACGGTGACATCTTCTCAGAGCTTCACTCGTCGCCAACCCGTTTGCCTTGAAGCAAGGCGTCGCCGGTAGCTATCAAGGGCGGACTTTAATTTATCGGCCCGAGCTATTACCCATGATGGGTCTCCAATGAAATAGCCCTGCGTAAATTCCTTGTGCCGTTGATCACCCATGACTTCCGTAACCTTCTCACGATATATTCTTTGTCGCTCCTCAGGCGAGTTGCCCAGCGCAAGATAAGATGGCGCAGGATCAATCAACGGATCTGCATGTCCGAATGCGTAGTAGGCGAAGGAAGAGTGTCGATACTCACTCGGATGCACGACAACCCTGGCCCTGACTGGATTAAGATCAATATAAATGAGCGTCGTCAACAAATGTTGGTCGTTCTGAATCTCTCTGGAAAAAAATCGATCCATGATCAGTTGTCCACGCCGATTAAGCCTTTGGTTCACCTGCTTTGCAAAGAGTGAATTGACGACTCGAAAATAAGCGCTTAGCGCCACCTGGCTCTCACAATGACCCGCAAAATGAGGGTGAGACGACATGAAGCAGTAGGAGTAAATCTTGATTCCATACTGTTTTTTATACCGCCACATCAGATCATAAAGTAACTCTTTCGCCCACGGGAACCGCAATAACCAGGCTTTGTTGTGACACTGCCAGGAAATATGAAAAGTACCGAGATCTGACAATAAGAACCGTCTGGGAATTCGTGCCATGCCGACCTGCGTAGCAAGGTCGATGCCACGCTATTCTCGAGCTGGAGTTGGATAATGGGTTGTTTGACGGAAATCAATCGGCTGATTTTCAAACTCCTTGTCCTATTTTCAGCCTCCGTCACCAAACGGGGAGAAAAATTACCGATATTCGAAAAGGTTTTCATGAGACAACTGTTTCAAAATGAGACATTGGGAGCGGGCCGGACACGCAGCAACTGTCTCAAGCCATCGAACTGCTCTTATTCTCGGCTTTATCTCATTGAGATAATGGGAGTTTTTTTTACGGATCGCCGTCAAAAATTGGAACGGTTGTTGCGTTTAGAATCAACACCCTGATCGAAATCAATTCTTCTCGAAGGAGCGTTATCATGAATAGTGCGTTGATCGGACTCATCACCGCAGATACAAACTGTCGTTCATGGCTTTATTCGCATTCGATCCGCCTCGCCCTAGCGCCTGAGGAACTGCTCTTTAGACAGGGGGAGCAAAATCGTCACCTGTTCCATGTCGACCGCGGGGTATTCAAGCTGACCCGACTCCTGGAAGATGGGCGGGAACAGATCACGCATTTGGCCAAACGTGGCGACTTGCTCGGCGCGCCTTCTTTTTTTGGTAAAGGAACGCTCGACGCCTCTGCAATTGCAATGGCCAACGGTCTGGTGACCGTCATCGAGGCGGATCAACTGGGTGAAGCGTTACGCCTATTCCCATCGCTATCAAGCTCGCTGCTCGCCTCACTTGCAGAGCGTGTAACCCAAATGACCGCCCATCTTGAGCGTCTGACCAGCCGAACGCCTGAACAACGGGTGGCTGGCTACCTTATCGATGAACTGAACAACCGCCCGAAATTCGTCGAGTCGTTCGTTTTGGCGATGAAAAAGAGCGACCTCGCAATCTATCTGGGAATGACCCCTGAAACGTTTTCTCGTTCTCTAAAAAAGCTTGAGGACCGCCGGATGATCGAAGTCAATGGACGCGAGATCCGGATCAAACATCAGGACGCCATCCTCGCGATGTCGTGAAGAGAAGCCCCAAAGGGAAGCAGACGAAATCCCTGGAACGCACACGTCGATGAGCATGTGTAGATCGCAAAGCGCGTTCACGTCCCAAATCAATCAGCACACTGAATGCAGACCGACGTATACGGCAATGCTTTCAGCCGTTTCTCACCGATCTCGTGGCCACATCGGCCACATCGGTCATAAGTTCCCGCGTCGAGTCTGGCGAGGGCCAAATCAATGGCTTTTAGTTCCGTACGGGATGAATCGTCGAGGGCATTGAGAACCTCGTCATTTTCCAATTCGATCGCTTGTTCCTCAGAATCTTTTGCTAAAGCGCCTTTCTTGCGCTTCAAATCATCATCGATGCGGGCCACCCGACTAACAAGCGCCTGGCGCCTGGCAAGAAGCTGTTCGCGAACGGGTTGATGGTCTGTTGGCATTTACCTCGTACCCCTTTCTTATTATTCTGGACCGAGCCTTCTAACATGATCCTTGATCACAATCAAAGCGCGGCGTTGATCGGGCAACTATCCTCGCTTTCATTAACCGGCTGAAAGCGATCCATTCCAGATGGGCGCTAGGAGTTAAATCGATGAAGCTCTCGGATATCATGACCACTGGGGTCGAAACCATCCAGACAACAGATAGTCTAGAAATAGCCGCAGCTTGAATGCGGGAGAAAAATATTCGGCACTTGGTCGTCATGGATGGCAATCGCGTCGTCGGTGTGCTATCCGATCGTGAACTGGGGGGCAAGGCCCAACATGTCGCTACGCCGCGGGTTACCACCGAGACTTTAAACAAGATCGCGCGCTGCGGTTTATCGGGGAGCTGATAACGATGACCAAATCCTTTTATCGCCACCTTATTATTTTAGGCCTCTCGCTGGCTTGCCCGTCAGCCCTCGCAAAAAAGGCCCCGCCCACTGCAACGATGCTCCAATTCCGCCAAACACTGCAAGAGCTTGCGCCCTACCTGTCGTCATTTGATAAGTTCGATGCGGATCAAAACCATCGTTACATCGAACAACGGCTTGATCGCTTTGTTGAATTGGGTCAACACCGCAGCGAGCTGACGCTTGCGGATATTCCCGATTATGGCTTGACCCTGGAAACGTTGTTCCAACTGCTCTCTCAGCTGCAACAGTCGTTTCATGCCGGACATAAAGAACGCGCGCGGATGTTACTTCAATCAACAGTCGGGGTCTGTATCTCGTGCCACTCTCGTCTTCCGGTCGGCGCTCCGATTTTTTCTGGCGATGATACGACGGAATGGGTACAGGCAATTCCAAATCCGGTCGAACGCGCGCGGCTGCTCTTTGCCTTTCGCCGTTTTGGTGATGCCGAAGCGGTGTTGCGCCGCGCGATTCAAGGCTATCCGAGCAATGGAATTCATGTTTATGAACTGGTGCGTACACTCGACTACCTCGCCACCATCTATACGCGGGTCGATGGAGACCCGGCGCTCGCAAGTAAACGATTCGCCGAAATCGTGCATCGCGGCAATTTGCCGCGGTTCGTCCAAGAAGATCTAGAGGTTTGGCTAGGCGCGTTTCGACTCTGGCAAGCTGAACAGCCGTTCGATATCGACAACGCACAGGATGCTGAGGTGCTCACGCGGGTCGAAGAGATCCTCGGCCCAGCCGCCAATCAGCCGCGCTTTTTGGCCGATCGCGCGCTACGAATCCCATATCTCCGGGCCTCGGCCCTTCTCCATCAGCTTTTAATCAAGCGGCCTCGTTCACCGCGAGCGGCGGAAGCCGAGTATCTACTGGGTATCTGTTACATGAGCTTGGATCAAGATCTGTTCGTCGGATTTGATGGTGCCTATTTGAAATCGTGTATTCACCGGGATCCGACCACCCGTATTGCACGAAAATGTTACAACTTGTATGAGGAGAGCGTGTATCTCGGATTTACCGGGTCAGCTGGGACCTCTATCCCACCCGAGATCCAAAAAGAATTGTCGTCACTGCGCGATCAGGTTTATCCGCCGACTGAAAAGGAAAAATAGCGGCCGCGTGACTTTACCCCAGATTCATCCCCCAATCGCTTTGAAACGCGCCGGCGGCGAATCCCTTTCCTCCGGATGATCAAGCTACTCACGCTCGGCCAGCCGGCGAACCATCTTGTTATCGGTTATTAAACCCTGCCGTTGAGTAACCTGATAGTAGCTTTTCGAATTTTCAAGCAACTTCCCTCCGTCAATCGCCGACATTTCTTTGCAATCGACCTATTAGCGACAAAGGAGAATCGATGGTTCTCGGAATTTCTGGATCTTCCCCTTTCTCTCTTGGATCTCGTGAGCTCCCATCGTGGCCGACCCAGCCGTCAACCTCCGGCATGCCATCGGCAAACATGGTCGCGTCCTCCTATCGTGTCGAAGGATCATCAGCACCCTCGACGGGGGAAAATGGAACCACACCCCTTACACGGCTGGACAAGCTCAATTCTCTCGTTGTGGAAAAGACCGGAACACTTTACCGTCTCTGGTGTCAAACCCAACACTTCGAAGCCGCTCCAAATAATGTAGTTCAGCTAAGACAAGACCTTCTAGCCGCCCTCGAATCTGGAAACCTTCCGGCGAGCGTGACAATAGACTTCCAAAGCCTAATCTACCTAACCGGCCCAACCGAAGAACGCGGGCGAGGACTTCCATACGACCTCAATGTCGTTCGAGCTAACCTTGTCCAAAAAGAGATCTACAACTCTGACCATACCCTCAACAAAAGTGGCCTTCGCAATCGTCCCGAACTGTTTCGTCTGCAAGACTTTATTGTCAGCATTCGAACAAAGCTCATCGCCGAAATGAGGGTCATACACCAAACACTACCCAGCGCTGATCAAAAGAATCACCCGTTGCCCCAATTGCGCCCCTTTAGTACCTGGTACTTTTAGCTGTTAGCAAACACCGCTGGAAAGCGCTCATTAATCCCGTTTCATATTGATGAACTGCACCGGCACCTCGAGCTTCGACTCGCGCAGCATCGCCATTACGGCTTGTAAGTCGTCGATATTTTTCCCCGAGATCCGGACCGTTTCCCCCTGAATCGACGGCTGCACTTTCAGCTTGGTATCTTTGATCAGCTTAACGATTTTTTTCCCAACCTCTTTGTCGATCCCCTCAAGAATCGTAATCGCCAACCGTCGGCTGGCACCCGACGCGGGTTCTGAGGTACCGAACTTAAACACCTTAAGATCGACATGGCGTTTTGCCGCATTACTGAATAACATTTCCCGCAATGCGCTGAGTTTCGTGTCGTCACCCGAGGTCAGAACGATTTTTTTCTCTTTCTTGTCAAACGCGATCTCAGTCGGGATGTTGCGGAAATCGTAGCGCGTCGCGACCTCCTTGCGCATATTATTGATCGCGTTATCGATCTCCTGCACGTCGATCTGATTGACGATATCAAGCGATGGCATCCATTTCTCCCCAATTCAATTCGGGTTGATCCTAGTTCGTGCCGGTCGGTATCGTCAATTCAGCCGGAAGAAACCGGCTGTTTTATTCAGGCAGCGGGGTCCACCGTTCGCGACGCAACAAAACACCCCACCGTTGATCATACGGATGAACCAGCTGCGTTTCATGCCCGTCAACGACCAGGGGCCGATCGTCATTAGCCCAGGTAAAAATTCCGCCACGCAAATTGTAAACGGCAGGATATCCGGCCAGTCGAAGCTGATTCGCGAGGTGTGCCGACCGTGCACCGACCGAACAATAGACGACGATTCGTGCGGTTGGTGATGCAGGGGTTAACTGTTGCTGCGCCTCGTTCAGCGTCTCGGCCCAGACCGCACGGGCAATATGGCTGACCTTAAATTCCGTCTCACTCCGCGCATCGAGCAGCATGATCGGCGTGGACTCATTGAGCCACGACAGCAGCTGTTCTGCTGTCACCTCCTGAACATGCGGATATCGCAACCGCAAATAGGCCTGAACAGACTTCCAATCGAACGGCAATCGCGGCTGGCAGCCACCAGCCGCCATGATGGATACAAGGAGGTTTCCCAACGATCGTATCCATTGACATCGTCGCCTTCCGTACCGGTTTCTCCCTGACTTCCCATCCACGGTAATCTCCCCCTTTTTACCAGAATCATCGCAAGCGGAAGAAAAGCCCCATCCCATATCGCTCCAGATTTCGGCCGAGCCGTTCCCCGCGTCGGTCACTCCCCCAATAGCCGGTCCATGCGTAACGAACCTCAACATGACTTTCGGGAGCGCGGAAGAGGTATGTGCCCAACTGCACCGACTGGTCAATGCTATCGGTATCGTCGTTCCAGGTTACATCGGCGGCGAGATAAGGGCTAACAATTCGCAACAGCGGTCCTCCCTCTCCCCTAACCACAACTTCGATCCCGCCGCCGATCGACGGTCGATCTAATGGCGGACTCACATTAAAAATGTAGCCGCCCCCTCCATAGAATCGAATCTCGCCCGGCCAAAGATCGATTTCCTGGGACAAGCGAAGCGAAAAATATTCACGGGAATAAACAAATGGAACCCGACCCAACCGATCGCCGTCTCCCAAATGCGATGAGATATGAACCACACTCAATTCTGCAGAAAAGCTGCCGTCGCGATACATCAGCGGAAATCCGATCAGATAATCGGCGTCTGTCACGGGGAAATTCGTCCGCCCGCGGTAGATCGACGTCCACGACCCGCCGTCGATTCCGAACTGCACCTGGCGACCACTCCATTCCCACGTCACCCAAGGAATACGCGCACCAAGATTGCCCTGGTATTGATCGGGTGAAACCAATGGAAAATATTCAAACGCGAGCTCCGGAGAACGTGGGTTCGCTAGCGGCAGCGAAAAAATCGCCTCCCGTTCAAAAAAATGAAGCTCACCCGCATGGATCACCCCAATCGCTTGAACCACGATTGTTACAAAGCCCCACATCCAATGGCGACACCATCGCCCCATCGACCTTCTCATCGTGCCAATCCATTGACCATCTAGACCATCCGGTAATTGCTGCCATGGTGTAACGAGTTCGGCGACTGGAAATCAATCTTCAAAGCAGTGTCGCCGAACTCGATTTCGGCAAAATTCGACAGGAAATAAAAATACACCGGAGAGATATGGGGCGAAAGATCCATTTCAGACATCGCGTGCATGGAAAGCGTTGCATCTGCCGTCATGCAGGCAGATATTGTTTCTTGAAGGGGCTCCATCGATGGCTGACGCAAAGACAACCATCTTCACATCCGCAACCTGTTTGCTACACGACCCAGGGCCGTCCCATCCCGAATGCCCTGATCGTCTGCGCATCATTGAGTCTGCCATTCGACAAGACAAAAGCCTAGCTCAACAAATCAATTGGCGAACGGCCGACGGCATCAACGACGGGATGCTCCTCCGAGCGCATACACCCGCTTATCTCGCAGAGCTCGTCGCAACCATTGGCCAGTTTGGATCGTTCGACAACGACACGACATTTGGACCCTATAGCTATCAGGCGGCCCGATCTGCTGCTGCTGTCGCCGTCGCTGCCGCATTGGCCGTCTACGCTTCCGAAACTCGTTCCGCCTTTTGTCTGGCCCGCCCGCCAGGACACCATGCGACAGCGGCACAGGCCATGGGGTTCTGCTTGCTGAATCATGTCGCGATTGCCGCAAAGCACCTGCAATCCCTAGGGTGTGACCGCATCTTGATCGTCGATTGGGATGTCCACCATGGTAACGGCACCCAGGAAATTTTTTACGGCGATCCCTCGGTCTTTTACTATTCTGCGCATCTATTTCCGCACTACCCGGGCACGGGGACTCCGGACGAGCGCGGACGAGGGGAAGGCGAAGGCACCACAAAGAATCGATGTTTGCCGAGCAGCTGCCGTCGAGAGACCTATCTTGAGCTGTTCCGATCGGATCTGGAAGAGATCGCAGCAAGCTTCTCCCCGCAGCTGATTCTCATCAGCTGCGGTTTTGATGCACACCACGACGACCCATTGGGCGGCCTACACCTGATCAGTGACGATTTCGAGACGTTGACGACGATTGTCTTCGACGTGATCCCTGGCAAGGGACTCGTTTCCATTCTCGAAGGAGGCTATAATCTCAAGATTCTTGGGTCCGCCGCGGTTGCACATCTCCGTGGACTTGTGCATGCTGACTAGGTTGTTTGTGTTGGAGCATTTCGATCATGCGTCCGCTCAGCAGTAATCTGCTGTTGTTGTCCCCGGCTATTGTCGGTGCCGCAATTTTTTTTGGATCCATTGAGTTCCCACGCGGCGATGAACCCCAACCGATGATCGCAGCCCATTCGCCCTCCTCATCGGCCGATCAGATCATCTTCTTGCTTCAATATATTGGCACTGATTACCGCAATGCGGTTCAGGCCGGGGCTGTGACCAACGACATGGAATATGTGGAAATGACTGAGTTTACGCAGCGCGTGGCGACCGCTTATGAAGCATTGCCCAGTGCAGCGAGCAGCGGGGAAACGCGCCAACAGATTAACGAACTTCTGACCGCGATTGACAGTAAACGATCGGCCGACGACGTCGCGATCCTCGCCCAACGATTGGTCGATCAGATTAGCGCCGAGCGCGGGGCGATCATCAGCCCCGCTGAGCGTCCCAACCTCACCATCGGACATGATTTATATCTCAAGTATTGCGGTACCTGCCATGGCGAGAATGGCGGCGGCGATACGCCCCTCTCTGCGACGTTCGATCCGCCTCCACGAAATTTTCGTGAACCGGCTTGGTCGAATCAGGTTGCCCCGTACCAGCTTTACAATGCGATCCGCTTCGGAGTTGAGGGTAGCGCCATGGTTTCCTTTGCGCAAAAGCTATCACCGCAGCAGATTTGGACTATCGCTTTCTTTATCATGACGTTACGCGATGATTTCTCCGTAACACCGGACACGGCCCCGTTTTCACTGCGCGACCTGGCTGTCCGTTCGAATCAGCAGTTGATCAACGAAATCCAAGCCGAACTTGGGAACAATGGAAAAAAAACAGCCGCCGGAATCGTCGACGGATTAAGGCAATCGCCCCCGGAACTCGATGCCGAGGACTCCCTGCGACGGGCTGCGGATCTATTGCGAGTTAGCCATGAACGGGCCGTGGTGGGTGACTTCTCTCAAGCTGCAACGTTGACCTACCAGGCCTATTTCGACGGCGTCGAGCCAACGGAGCTGTTGCTACGCCCCTACGGCAAATTG
>Ga0247727_10019042_pt1 | contig 10693 bp, 7 predicted proteins | sample WisWelCaveWW1625_FD_202498 | JGI IMG/M metagenome (GOLD analysis project Ga0247727, IMG submission 202498) | Biofilm microbial communities from Wishing Well Cave, Virginia, United States - WW16-25 | ecosystem: Environmental > Aquatic > Deep subsurface > Groundwater > Cave microbial mat | place...
TGGGCCTTAATATGCGGTCCGAGGAACTGGCCGCGGCGTGGGATGAGATTTCAACCTCGCCGCTTTCGCTGCTGTTCGGTACAGGCTGGGGCGGGACGTTCGAATCCCCGGCTGTTGCGGGCATCCGTGTCAATTACACCCACGGCCTGCTCAGCGCCATGCTGCTGAAGACGGGCTTGTGCGGGTTCCTGGCCGGGCTGGCCTATCTGGCCGGGTTTGCCCACATATTAATAAGAGCCCTGCGCCGAAACACCGTGGTCGTTATCGCGCTGGCCGGGCCTATCGCCATCGATGTTTTTCTCTATGCAAGTTACAAATCGCTGGATTTCGGGCTGGTCCTGCTGCTGGCGGCCATATTGGCACCTGCAGCCCCTGGGGCCGCCGAAGTTGCGTCGCCGCGCCGGGTATTGTATTCAAATCTGTATACCCGGATGAGTTATGAATAGCGTTTAGTCAGGCCGTTGATGCGTAGACCGTCCATTTTATTTCTGAACCGTGTTTATCCCCCTGTGAATGGCGCGACGGGGCGGGTTCTGCGCGATCTGGCGCGCGCGTTCGCGCGTGAGGGCTGGCAGGTGACGGTGATCACGACGGAGTCGAAAGCGGGCAAAAGCCGCGACGGCGGTATCCGCGTTATCCGCCTCAAGGGGCCATCGCGTCCGCGCGGGATTTTTTCCTACATGATTGTCTGGGCGAAGATGATGATGGCGGCGCTGCGCCTTCCCGCCACCAGTCTTATCGTCACGATGACCGACCCGCCGCTGCTGATTCTCGCCGGGCGGCTGCTGCGCCGGGTGAAGAAAAACCGCCACATGCACTGGTGCCATGATCTCTACCCGGATATTTTCCCTTCGCTCAATGTGCGCATGCCGCAATTTTTGATGCGGTCGATGAAAATCATGTCGCGCCGCTCGATGCGTGAATGCGACAAGACGATTGTAATCGGCCGCTGCATGGCGAAACACCTGGCTTATGGCGGTGTCGATCCGCGCAACATCACCGTCATTCCCAACTGGCCGGATTATGAGCTGGTCAAGCCGCGCGGCGCCGAGGGTTTCAACTATGTTTCCGCCGCCATCCCGCCGCACGCCAATCTGAACATCAAGGTCAACGGCGCGAAATCCGTGGATGAGCAACTGAAAGACGAAGCGCCGAAATTCCGTGTTCTGTATGCGGGCAATATCGGCCGCGCCCACCCGCTGGGCACCATTTTGGGCGCGGCGGAAATCCTCGATGTTGAAAATCCCGAGATTGAATTTGTTTTCGTCGGCGACGGGCCGCGCTTTGATGAACTGGCGAAAGAACGCGCGCGGCGCGGCCTGCACAATATCCGCCTGCTGCCGTATCAACCGCAAAGCCGCCTGCGCCAGATCATGGAAAGCGGCGATATTCACCTGATTTCGATGCGCGAGGATGCCGCCGGGATGCTGGTGCCCAGCAAATTATATGCGGCGCTGGCCGTGGCGCGCCCGTGCATTTTCCTCGGCCCCGCGCAATCGGAAACCGCGAAGGTGATCAACGATTTCAACGCGGGCGCCGTGCTGCCGCAAGGCGATGCCCGCGCTCTGGCCGACCAGATCCGCCATTACCGCATGAACGGCGAGGACTGGTTTACCGCGCACACGGGCGCCGCCGCCGCCGCCAAGATTTTTATCCCGTCCGAGGCCATCAATGCGTGGCTGGAGCGCGCGTGGAGTGTCGTGAAATCCGACCTGGGGAATGCCGCATGAATCAGATAAATCCGGGGCGCGACCGGACACTCATCGACATCCGCGAGGATATCCTGCGCGCCGGTGCATGGATTGTCTCCGGTATCGTCCTGGCGACGCTGGTGGCCGTCACGTTTATTTTCCTCGCCACGCCTTATTACCGCGTGCAGCTGATTGTTGCGCCCGCCAACCCGATGAACGGCGCGGGGTTTGCCGTGATGTCCGGCCCCGACGGATTTCCCGTTCTGCGCGAAAACGGCGAGGGGAATAACAATTCCAACGATTTTCTGCGCTTTGAAAACATGCTGGCGGGGCCCAGTGTCGCCGCGAAACTGTTGCAGGATGAAAAAATCCAGCGCGGGCTATTGCTCGATAAATCTTTCGGCTTTTCCGCCGAGACAACCGACTGGACGCCGGAATTGCTGGCGGAATATATCGGCCAGCGCGTCCGGCTGGAGCCGGTGGGTGCCAGTGTCCTGCGCCGCGCCGTCTATATGCATCCTAGCCGCGAGTTCGGCGTTTATTTCCTGCACCGCCTGCACCGTGTGACGGATGAAATGATCCGCGTCGCCGTGCGCGGGGAAGCCAACAGCCGCGTGCGCTATCTCGAGGATGCCAGCTTCAAAGTCCGCAACCCCGATCACCGCCGCTCCCTCACGGTCCTGCTGATGGAGCAGGAGCGACTGCTGATGCTGGCCTCCATCGACCAGCCTTACGCTGCGTCGATCGTCGAACCGCCCGCCGGATCGTCAAAGCCCCGTTGGCCCGACGCGCTGATGATTGTGCCGGTTCTGATGTTCGCGGGTGCTCTGCTGGGTTTTGTGCTGCACGGGCTGTTCTCGCCGCGTTGCCGTCATTATCCCGTCTCGATGACCATCCGCCGCAAGGCCTGGTACGCGCCGGACAATGTAAACACCGATGAGCGCCGCCTGACGGAGCGTAACCGCGACCGGGCTGCCGAATGAGAAAAATCCCGGTCACCGTCATCATCGTGACGAAAAACGAATCCCGCCGCATTGAAAAATGCCTCGCCTGCCTTACGGATTTTTCGGAAGTGATCGTCATGGATTCCTTCAGCAAGGACGGGACGCAGGCCATCGCCGGCGACCTCGGTGCGCATGTCATCGATTTCAGGTGGAGCGGCCTCTATCCGAAAAAACGCCAATGGACGCTGGATCATATCAAGCCGCGCCATGACCACGTGTTCTTTGTCGATGCCGATGAATATGTGACGCCGGAGCTGGCGGCGGAAATTGCTGCGCTGGACTGGCGGTGCGACGGGTATTTCGTGAAAGGGCGCTATACGCTGGACGATAAATTGTTGCGCTTTGGTTTAACCAACAACAAGCTGGCGTTGTTCAACCGGCACAAGGTGCATTTCCCCGTGGTGGATGATCTCGGCATTCCCGGCATGGGCGAAATCGAGGGCCATTATCAACCCGTGCTGAAAGAGCCCGGCGGCAAAATCAGCCAGCTTAAAAACGCGCTTGTTCATGATGCCTATAACAAGAACTGGACCGCGCGGCATGAACGTTATGCCATGTGGGAAGCCGGCATGAACCAACGTAATGCATGGCCCACCGAAGATTCAGGCTTCAGGAAAATTCTGAAATCCGTTTTCCGCGCGATGCCGCTGCGGCCCACCGCCGCCTTCGTGCATTGCTATATTTTCAAGCTGGGATTTCTGGACGGGGTGCGCGGGTTTAAATTCGCGCGAAGCCGCGCCGTCTATTACCGGATGATTTCACGCGCCAGTAAAAACCTGGCAGCAGCCGGCGTGCCGTCCATGAAGCCGCTTGCAGCAGATAAATAGAAACATTCTCAAGCATATTTGAAATTTTCAGGCGTGAACGGATAAGGAATTGTTCGCCCCGTCCCCGCGCCGCGCTTTGCTGCGACACGCCGCCGCTTTCGAAAATGCAGACCGCGAAGGGGAAATGGACGCACGCATCCGCGAGTCTCAGAGCGCGCGCGGTGAAATCGTAATCGGCGGCGATTTTATAGCGCGTGTCATACGCCGCGCCGTGCAGCGAAAGCCGCCTGTACACCATCGACTGGTGGTGCGTGAACATGCCGAGGCGGATTTGTTCATGGCTGCGGGCGGGTTTATAGGCACCGCTTTCGAGGGAATCGCCATAGATGAAATCAGGGGGGGCTTTCTCGGCCCTTATAAAGGTCTCCAGCCTTGCCAGTGTATTGGCCGAGGCCAGCAAGTCCCCGGCATTCAGGAAGATAATATAGTCGCCGCTGGCCCGCTTCAGGCCCTTGTTCATCGCGTCGTAGATGCCGGAATCGGGCTGGCTGGTCCAGTTGGCTTTGGTATGGGCGAGGTAATCGCGGGTGCCATCCGCCGAGCCGCCATCGACCACAATCCATTCAAAGTCCTGAAAAGATTGAATTCTTAAGGAATGGCCGGTTTTCTGCAGGCCGACGGCATAGTTTAAAGTAACGGAAACTATTGAAAATAATTGATTTTTTAACATTTTGGCCATAAAAGTTTGTCAAGGCGTGCGCCCTGTGTCACAATTATAGGCATAAGGGGTGGCCCATAAAAAACAAAATATTTCAGGGCCAAAAGGGTAGTTTTTACAAAGCTAAGGGTGTGTGAATCATGGCTGGTCCAAGCTCAAAAGGTAATCCTCATATTCCGAAGAAAAAGGAAGCTGTCGCCGCTGCGCCTGGCGATAGCGCGCCCGAGGCCACAGGCCAGAGCGCTGGCGCGGCGATGAACCCGGAAGATATGAAAAGACAGGCTGATGAAGCCAAAAGCAAACTCACCGATGTTCTGCTTTCCAATCCCCATCTCGACAAGCTGCTGAGAGGGCTGGGTTTCGGACAACCGCAAGACCCGGCGCAGGCCGTCGCCACCAATTTTTTTGCCGACATGGTCGGCAAGGCGATGATGGTTCCTGAAGATCAAATCAGAAACGGCAAGATGGTGAATTTTGACAACAGCCCCGAAAGCGTCATCCACAATCTGCGTGAGAAACTGAGCGAGGCTTTCAATGCCGGAAAATTAACGTTCGACAAAGACCCGACGATCAACCAGCAGGAATTCGCAGAGCTGATGAAAGAAGTCGAGGGCATGGTCAAATCCGGTCGGATTCAGGGCGGCTTCGACAGCCAGGCGATCGCACGACACATCGCGACAAGCATTGCCGCAAAAGGTGCCGATCTCACGATCCGCATGGAAGAAAAAATGCCGAAGCTGGAAATGGCCATGGCCCCTGAGCCGGGCGGCCTTGGTTACGGCGCCAAGATGCAAGTCACGAAAGACAATTTGGCCAACATCCCGTTCACCGGCAAGCAGATCCAGACGATGTCCATGGATGAGGGCGGCCATTTCGGAAACACAGAAAAAATTTCACCGCGCAACCTGGGGCAGGCTCTCGGCGTGGACCTTGCCAAGGGCGGGTCGCTTACTATCGAACGCGTGACTGAAGGCAATGGCGTCAACAAGGGATTCTTCATCTCGAACGAAAAAGGCCAGGGTTTCTATGTCGGCCCGGGTGCCATCGATGTCGCGGCGCTGAAAGACAAGAACCCGGAACTTTATGCGCAGCTCAAGGCCGACCCGGCCCCGGCCCCGGCTCCGAAACCGGACAACGATCTCGATGTTGCCATGGTTTACAAGAGACAAGACCCTGCGCTGGGCATGAACGTTTAATCGTCGTCCCGCACATCATCGATAAACAAGGCCGTGATCGCCAGGTTGCTTAGAATCTGGCTCACGTCTTTTGCGCTTTCAATAAAATCGAACGGCTTGGGATCGCGTGGGATGACAATTGTCGATCCCGGCGGGATAAACAGAGCGTCGTAATCCCACGAACTGATTTCCAGCGGCTGGGCGCTGCCGTCGGGATAGAGAACGAAAGATCGGCCCTTATCGGCGTTCTGCGTAAACCCGCCCGCTTCCTCGACGTAATCCTCGGCCTTTTTGCTTTTGCGGAACTGCAGGCTGGCGGGCGAGAGGATTTCGCCACTGACGCGCACGGTGAGCGAGCGTTTCGGGATATAGAGGCGGTCGCCCGTCTCCAGCAGCATATCCAGCTCCGGTTCGCGCTGCAGGATAAACGGATCGGCTTCGACCGTGATGCGGCCCACGCCTTCGGCGCGTTCCAGCTCCAGCTCCAGCGCGCGCGCCTCGGCAATTTGTCCTGCGCCGACTTTCTCGCTGTCCTGTTCTAATGCTGCAGCAATCGCGGCCTGCATCTCGCGGGCCTGCGCGCGGAAACGCGCTTCTTCGGCCTTGCGTTCGTTCTCGCGGCTGAATATCGCGCCGTCGGGATAGGCATGATCGCTGAGCCCGCCCGCCCGCGCCACCAGATCGGAAATCTTGTCGCCGGGCAGCAGGTCGAAGCGCCCGGGATTTTTCACTTCGCCGATGATCAGCACGCTTTTGTCTTCGGCGCGGCGGAATTTCTGGTTGAGGCGCACCGCGTCGCCCGCGCGGATGTTCACGCCCCCGGCTTCGTTCGCAAGAACTTTGCGGCGGGGCGGAGCGCTTTTCGCATTGTCCGCTGCGGTGACCTCGATATTGTCCGTGTCGGCCTCGATCGTGGCGCCGCCCGCCACCGCCAGCAGGCTGTCCAGCGTCGTGCCTTCCGCAACGGGATAGGCGCCGGGGCTGCGGATCGCGCCGCGCACAAAGGCGGATCTCTCCTTCAGGAACGATGCCATCACATCATCGTTGCCAAGAATATCCGGCTCGTTTTCCAGCGCAGCATTTTGTGCAGCATTGTGCAGTGAAGGCTGGTCCAGGCGGCGGATGTCCGCGTCGGAGAAAATATGAACCTTGTCGCCGTCCTGCAAATTCGCCTCGTACGTTCCCTTCAGCACAAGCCGCAACGGAAAAGCGATGAGCTGGCGCGCCAAGGTGTCGCTGTCGCGCCGCTCGATGACGCCGATCAGTGGATAGGCGTCCGGCCCGAGAACGTCGGAGGAGGTCAGAAGCTTGCTGAGTGAGGGCGTCTCGTCGATCGCATAAAGGCCGGGGCGGCGCGTATGGCCCGCCATCTCGACGGTGCCCGCGCGTTTTTCTTCTCCTTTTTCTACCAGCAGCAACGCGCCGTCGCCGAACACGGGCTGCGCGGCTTCGTGGATTTCCGAGAGCTTTTCATGGCCCGCGCACGTGACTTCAAGGGCGAGGAAACGGTTGCGCCCCGGCGCCAGAACGCCGCCGCCCAGCTCCAGCATTTCCACGAGGTTCAGCCGGTCGCCGCGCGGCAGGATTTCATAAATTCCCGGTCGTTTGACTTCACCGGCGATGGCCGCCGTCGGGCCGATCGAGGGCACAATCAGGCGGTCGCCGTCGCGCAGTTGCAAATCCGTCTCCGCGCCGCCGCGCATCAGCACCGTATACAAATCAATCGTCGTGCCGCCGCCGCCGCGCACGAGTTTGATCTGGCGCAGCGACCCGGCCTTGCCGATGCCGCCGGATTCCATCAGCGCGTCGATCACCGTGTGAAACACCGTCAGCGTCTGGCGCCCCGGGCGCTTCACATGGCCTATCACCAGCACGTTGATCTGCCGCACCGAGGCCAGCGAAACATAAGCGTCCGTGTTGTGCAGGTTGCGCGCTGCCGCCTCGACAGACAGGCGAACCTGGCCGATGGCGCGGCCTTCAGCGGGGATCGGCGGCATGTCGGGGATCGTCAGCAGCCCCTGCGAATTGACCGTGTACACGCCGTGATCGGTGCGCTGCCCGGCGAAGGTGATCTCCAGCTCGTCGCCCGCATGCAGGATAAAATCGTCCTGCACCGCGCCCATCGGCATTTGCGGATTCCGGCTGGCCAGCGTGTCGAGTGTTTTTTGTGTTTCGGGCACGGGCACGCCGAACAGATCATAGCCGAACTGCGTCAGCGCCTGGTCGGCGCGGCCGGAATACATGGTTTCCAGCGGCGAAAAACTTTTGACCGGCACGGCGATTGGTGTTTTTTGTGCAGCAACCGGTGCGCTCAAAGGCTGCTTATCGCGCGGCTGAATAGTGCGGCGGTCATCCTCGTCGTAGCTTCTTTTGTCCGTGGACACGCGCAGATCGCCGCCGTCGCGCGCGTCGATGAATTTCTCATGGCGCTGGGCGAAAGGCGAAACGACGGGGATGGGGCTTTCGGCAAAAGCCGCCCCTTCGATTGAAATTGCTGCAAGCAGCAACAGTCCAAAGAAAAATTTTCTAAACATGTGCGTGTAAAAAAATAATGAATACAACCGTATTGAGTATAAAAGGCGCAGGGGTTTGTGTTAATGCGCGAGGGCCGGGCGGCGCGATTTATCCCCATTGCCGGCGATTTTCCGAAAGAGGCTTAAAGAGGCTGGTCGGTTGGCGGCATCTGGATTTCCGCGCGCTGGTCCTTGTGCTGTTCGTGGTGGTCGATGATCGTATAAGCCACGGAGGTCACATAACTGTTGATGCGGCGCAAATCGCGGATGATGTCGAGATGGATGTCGCTGGTGGCCATGCTTTCACTGAGGCGGTCGCGCAGGCGGTTAAAGTGGCTGCGCGAACTTTCGACTTCGGCTTCGCGCACGCTGCGCTTGTTTTCGACCAACCGTGCCGCGAGTGTGGGGTCCTCGGAGAGGAAAATATTCTGTGCGAGGCGTAAATTCTGCAGCACGCGCGTGTGAAATTCGCGGATTTCCTCGAAACCTTTCTCGGAAAACTTATCCTGTTTGCGGATTTTTTTCATCGCCATTTCCATCAGGTTCTTGTCGATGATGTCGCCGCAATTTTCCAAATTCGTTGAGAAAGTCAGGATCTGGATGTAGCGGTCGGCTTCTTTCGGGTCGAAACTTTCCTGCGAAAGCCGCGTCAGGTAAAATTTAATCTCGTGGTTCAGGCGGTCAACGCGGTTGTCCATGCTTCGCACCGCGGCCACCATGGCGGGGTCGCCTTTTTCCAGCACGATGATGGTTTTCTCCAGCATGCGCTCGACGATTTCCGCCATGCGCAATGTCTCACGCGCCGCGCCCGCCAGCGCGATCACGGGCGTGTCCAACGCGGTGGTGTCGAGATAGGCAGGCGCCGCATCGTCGCGCTGGCCGGTCTTTTCCGGGAAAATTTTCACCAGCAGGCGCGCATAGACTTTCACGAATGGCAGGAACACAATTGCCAGCGCGATGTTGAACGCCGTGTGGAAATTGACGATCTCGCGGCCCGATTCACCCGGTCCGTAGGCCGTCAGGCAATGAACGATCAAAGGCATAAAGGGCAGGGCCAGTGCGGTCATCACCAGCTTCATAATGATATTCCCGGCGGTGATGCGCTTGACGCGCGGGCCGTCGCGCGATGTCGCGATAAAGGGAATAATCGCCGAGCCGATATTCGCGCCCAGCACCAGCGTCACGCCGAGCGTCAGCGAGATAATCCCGTGGCCCGCCATTGTCGCGAACAACAAAACCGCCGCGAGGCTTGAGTGAATCGCCCAGGTGAATAATGCGCCGAAACAGATGGCGAGAATCGGTTCTGTTTCCAGCGGGCGGAGAATCAGCGGCAGCACTTCCGATGTTTTCAGCGGCATCGAAATCTCGCGGATGAGCGTCAGTGAAAGCAGCATCAATCCCGTGCCTATCATCACGCGCGCGACATGGCGGATGCGGCCGCCATGCTCGTAAAACGAATAAACGATAACGCCCGATGAAATCAGCACAGGCGACAGCCAGCGCAGGTCGAACGTCAGCACCTGTGCCACCAGCGTTGTGGCCACGTCGGCGCCGATAATCACGGCCAGCGCGCCGGCCACGGTCATGAACCCCTTTTTGACGAAGGATAATGTGATGAGAATCGCCGCCGTAGAGCTTTGCAGCAGTGCGGTAACGGCCGCGCCCGATAGGAATGCCGTCACACGGCTTTTGGTTCCGGCGGAAATCGCGGCGCGCAGGCGCGTGCCGTAAGCGCGGGAAAAGCCGGTCTTGACCATGCGCGCGCCCCATAACAGCAGGCACACGGCGCCAATCAGGTGGATGATAATCGATGAAACGCTAATAGTGCTGCCCCTTTAGGATGCTTCATGGAACGAAGCGAAATGACTTCCCATCATAAGGCCGAATGGGGCCTTGATTCAATTGCCCTATATTGCTGTGCGGCATTGAGGTCCGGGGATCGGGTGATCCGGCCTTCGCCGCCGAGCGTGGAACCCTTCAGCGGAAAAACGCACGATTTATTAAAAAAATCGTTAAAAGATGTTTGACAGGGGGGAACCGACTCGATATAACCCCGCTCACGCTTGTGATTGGGCTTAAGTCCAGCCGGGCGGAGGGTGCTGATTTCCTAATCGTTTCAAGGGATTTTGTGCACTGCGGTTGACGGCCCGGATGTTCTGGGTCTATATTGCAGCCACTCCTTAATAAGGTTGAGAAACGAGTAACAAGAAGTGAGAAAATCACTTCTTCTTTCTCGGGTCTTTTTTTGCGGCTTCGGCCACAAGGAAAAAACTGAGCGGTTCTTGTACATCGTTAATAGGAAAGAAGAGATGCGCAGGCAGCAGTGACTGTGAATGCATTGAGTGCATAAACAGAAATCTGTTTGCTTATAAGCGCGTCTCTGACGCATTTTTACGATCCTTCGGGGTCGTATAAATAAACGCAGATTGTGGTCTTCGGACTACAATCTAATATGCAAGCAGGTTCCTGAAGATTTTTTTAAACTTCAGAATCAATTTATAGATTTCGATCAATAAAGTGAGTTCTGATGGATCAAAACATGAGAGTTTGATCCTGGCTCAGAACGAACGCTGGCGGCAGGCCTAACACATGCAAGTTGAACGATGTAGCAATACAGAGTAGCGCACGGGTGCGTAACGCGTGGGAATATGCCCTTCACTACGGAACAACGTCTGGAAACGGACGCTAATACCGTATAATGACTTCGGTCCAAAGATTTATCGGTGAAGGATTAGCCCGCGTCTGATTAGCTAGTTGGTGAGGTAATGGCTCACCAAGGCGACGATCAGTAGCTGGTCTGAGAGGATGATCAGCCACACTGGGAC
>Ga0247727_10019043_pt1 | contig 10693 bp, 7 predicted proteins | sample WisWelCaveWW1625_FD_202498 | JGI IMG/M metagenome (GOLD analysis project Ga0247727, IMG submission 202498) | Biofilm microbial communities from Wishing Well Cave, Virginia, United States - WW16-25 | ecosystem: Environmental > Aquatic > Deep subsurface > Groundwater > Cave microbial mat | place...
ATAAAGTATATCTATCGTGATTGCGCTGGCAGCTATTGGTCGCATAGGAAAATAAAACATATTTATGATAGTCGCTGCAAATCCATTGTCCGCAACATGGCGTTTGAATCAGTTTCGTTTTCTTGCCGCACAAACCACATCGCGGCTTGGCCTTTGGGTTGGGAGAGGTTTTAACCGGGCGCGTTTTACGGGTTTTGTTTGCTGCTGTCATATCAATTTACCTTTTAAGAAAATAATTACATTTCTACCTTTGTTTTCTGCGATTTTCGATTTCGCGCAAATACTCGGCAAACAACTCCGGCTCAAGCTGTTTCATCTCGTGGCGCGCGTCGAATTGAATCTCGTTTTGCAGGCCCGATTGATCGATATAAAGACAGCGCGAGAATTGCCGCGCGCGCGGCGCCGGTTCCAGGATCAGCTCGCTGCCGAGAATCGAGCGCTGTTGGCGCACGTGCTGCAGCAGAAACGTGTTGCCGGTCGGAATCTGCAAAATATTTTTCATCCACGCCTGCACGGGCCACAACGCACAGGCCAGGCGGCCACTGTCATTTTCATACTTCAAAACTTGCAGCAGTTTTTTCAAATCCGGATGCTGCAGCCGCAGTTGATCGACCTCGAACGGATCGCCGAACAGCGCGCAGACGTAAGCCATGTTGGCGTCTTTCCAGCGCTTCAGCACGTGAGCGGCGTCGCCGAGATAGCCCCAGTGGATGGGGCGCGTTTTTTCGCGGCGACCGGTGGCGAGATTCAACAGCTCGCGATGCGCGTCCTGCCAATCGTTCAGCACGACGTTCAGCACACCGCGGTGCAAAACCTCCTCTTTCTCGCCGCAAAAACCGTCCGGCGTGAATTGGCCGATTTGCAATAAACGCCGCGCGATAATTGGCGCGAGATGCCGAAATGCGGCCAACGACAAATCTTCGTTTTGAAAAGCCTGCTGCGCGGCATGCCAGAACGCAACCAATTTCGCTGAAGCGGTTTGCGGCTTGATGCCGTGCTCGCGCGCAAACTCCGCCAGCGCAACGAGAAAATCGCGATCGGCAAGATAAGGATCGATTTCCCTGGCAATCGTAAAGTGGCCGAGCGCCGCGGTAAAATTCAATTCGTCTAATTTCCGCAAGCCGTTTTCTTTGTGATCCAGCGCCGCGGAGTTGAAGAGGTCGTTTTGGAGCAGGTTCATGTCAAATCATTCGTGCAAAACGTAAAACTTTTCCAGAGCAGTACGAACGAGCTTGATCAGCTTGTGGCCGTGCGAATCGTTCAAAAGCACACTTACGACAAATTTATGCTCTGCGGGCACGTGAAAAGTTCCCTTCGGCATTTCCCAGGGATATTCCGGATTGGGGCCGCCAAGAGCGAGATCCGGCGCCAACTTTTCAATTTCGTATGCCAGCGGCAATAATTGTTGAACGTGCGCGCGAAATTGTTTTGGCGTCATTCCCATCTCGTCTTGCAATCCCTGAATACGAGCGCATAATTTTAAAAACCTTATTAACGCCCGATGCGTCAAACGAATGGATTGCGATGCACCGAGGTCTACTAACAGATAGGCTTTTGCCAATTTCTCCGTTGCCATCTGCAGATAGTGCAAAGCATGGCATTCGGGCAAAGGCGTTTGCCGAAGGTGTTCATAAACCTGCCAATCGGATTTTGCCTGTGCCAGAAAAACTTCCGACCACATTTATCTCATCTCCGGTTGCAGGTTGGAATCACTCGATTGTAAAACCTCTTCCCGTTCCAAAATTTCGGCATTATCCAATGACCATCCTTCCGGCAAAGGGATAATCCCCATTTTCACTTTTTCCCACTCTTCGGGAGTAATGTCACCCATCAGCGCCGGCAAAGGACGTTCCCGTGTCGGTTTAAGATAAATCGTCAAAATCAAGTCTTCGGGAATCGAATTGCGATTAACTTCCAAAAGACGGATTTTTTTTCTTTCGTCATCTTTGAACCAAATAATGCGCTCAATATCTTCTTCGACTTCAAAATGTTCGCGCGCCAGGCGCCGCACCATTTCTTCAATTCTTTGCGTTGACATGTCGGTTTTCTCCTTATTGACAACAGGCTTTGGCAATGGCGCAAAAACCGAAGCCACCGATGCCGCCGCCCGCTCGATTATTTGAGCATCGTGCAGGGACCATCCCTCCGGCAGAAAAATCTCGCCGCCTTTGACTTTTTCCCACTCGGCCGGCGTGGCGTCCGCAAGCCATAAAGATAAAGGAAATTCCCAACTCGGTCGATGATAGAAAGTCATAATTTGATCTGCCGGAAACGTATCGCGATTGACTTCGAGGAGGCGGACTTCTTCCTGCAAACCGTCTTTGAACCAGATGATGCGTTCGATGCCAGGCTCGATTTCAAAATGCTCGCGGGCCAATCGCAGCACGAGATCTTCAATTGATGGGGTTGAACAAGTCGAGTTCTCGTTGCCGGCGCCAACGGCATCGGGTGATTCACGCCAAGCTTTTTCCCGCTCTAAGATTTCAACATCACGCCAATACCATCCATCCGGAAGTGGGATTCGGCCGCTTTGGGTTTTTTCCCACTCCTCCGGCGTAATGTCGCCAATTTGCACCGGCAAGGGAATTTCCCGCGTCGGCCTTTGATAAAACGGCAAAATCCTGCCCTCTGGAAACGTGTTGCGATTCACCAGGATGAGACGGATTTCTTCCATTCCGCCATTTTTAAACCAGGCAACACGCTCAATGCCTTGCTCAGTTTCAAAATGTTTGCGCGCCAGGCGACGGACGATTTCTGCGATGGACTGGGTTGACATGGATGGTTAAATTCTCTTTTAAAAATTTCTATCCAAAATACAAAACTGGGGTATAATCTTCAACTGAGAGCGCCTGAAGGCGGCTACTACAAACGTTACTTCCAATATTCCTCCCACCGCCGGCTCACGCGTTCACGAATCTCTTCACTCATCACCAGTGGCGCGGGATAGCCGGGCTTCCACGTCGCGTCGATGCCCATCACGCCGCGATAAACCGGACTGATGCCGACGAGCTTCTGCTCGGTAAAAATCACATCGCGCTCGCCATCGAAACGCGTGAACAGTCCCCAAATATAATTCTCCTGATCATTCAAATCAACATCTTCACTCACCGCGGCGATAATTTTTAAATCGCGCAATTCCGGCAGGCGCACCAGATTCTCGACAATTTTGCGCCCCTCGCTGCCGACTTTCACTAACAATAACGTTTCATCATAAACTCGTGTTTCACGAATCACCGGATATTCTTTTGGCAATTGCGCCACGATACGTTCAAGCTTGTCTTTTTCGCCGGTTGGTCTTTTTTCTCTTTGTTGTTTTACCGTGGCATCGAGAATAATCTTGCTGCCGAGATTCATTTTGTAAGAAGTGAAATCCAGCGTATCCAGCGGCACTTTCGGAATCATCACGAAATCATAATGCGGGTCAAAATTCATTTTGATCTCGCGCAGCACCGCGCGCCAATCGCGAACGTTGATGTGATCGGAAACGAGCACGATGCATTTCGTGAGCGAAAGCTGATCGGTGCCCATCAAACCGAGCGCGGATTTCATCGCTTCTTTTTGATAACGTTGCTCGACGGAGACGACGAGCAGGTTATGAAATCCCGCTTCGTAATAGGCCCACACGCTTTTGATTTCTTTGTGAATGAGGCGCGCCAGCGGGCCGAGAATTTGTTGCGTCGCATCGCCGATGAACTTGTCTTCCATCGGCGGTTTGCCCACAACCGTCGCGGGATAAATCGCGTCTCGGCGGTGCGTCATTTTTTTAATATGCAAGACGGGAAAATCCGCGGCGTGCGAGTAATGGCCGAAATGATCGCCGAACGGCCCTTCCCAGCGCGTTTCATTCAGCGGCACCGTGCCTTCGAGAATAAACTCGGCGTGAGCAGGCACAGCAATTTGCACCGATTTGCCGCGCGCCATCGGCACTCGACTGCCGCGCAAAAATCCGGCGAACATGACTTCGTCGATGCCTTCGGGCAACGCCGCAATCGTGGCGAGCAACAGCGCCGGATCGGTGCCGAGCGCGACGGCGATTTCAAATTCGCGATTGAGCTTTTGCGCTTGAAAATAATGAAAGCCGCCGCCTTTTTGAATTTGCCAGTGCATGCCGGTGGTGCGCTCGTCGTAAACCTGCATGCGATACATGCCGACGTTGCGTTTGCCGTCGCGCGGATCGTAAGTAAAAACCTGGCCGAGTGTGATGAAGCGACCGCCGTCATCGGGCCAGCATTTTTGAATCGGCAACTGTGCGAGATTCGGCTCGGCAACGACTTGCTGCGAAAGCGCGTTTCCGCTTCGTTTTGGACGCGCCGCGAGAAAACGCTTCACCATTGGCCAGTGATCGAAAATCAATCTCGGCTTCGGCGGCATCGCGGCTTCGACGAAATGAATCAACTCTTCGCCGAGTTGATCGGGATGCTTGCCCAGCGTCAATTCAATCCGCCGCTCAGTCCCGAGCAAATTCATCGCCAGCGGAAATTTCGCGCCTTTGACATTTTCAAAGAGCAGCGCCGGGCGCTTTTCCCGCAACGCGCGCACGGCGATTTCGGAGACTTCCAACTCCGGATCGACTTCGGTTTTGATTCGATGCAACTCACCAAGAGATTCGAGGTGACGAGCGAAATCGCCGAGAGTACAAAATGCCATTTGATCAATTTGTAGTTTTAAATTTTCAATTAAAAATTTAAAATTGAATTTGGTTTGGTGTTATTAATTTACTCCAACTCTCCCGCGCGCCAGCCCTTACTCTGCCGCGCGCCGATGACGCCGAGCACCTTATCGACAAAGGCGTTCACATATTCGTCAACCGTTTTGGGTAAAAAATATAACGGCGGCGAAAGCGGCATAATGATCACGCCGGCGCGCGAGAGTTTCAAGCATTGTTCGAGCGCAATCGAAGACAATGGCGTTTCCCGAATACACAACACCATTTTGAAGCGCTCTTTCAATGCCACTTGCGCGGTGCGCGTGATCAACGTGTCGCCGATGCCGCAGGCAATTTTTCCCAACGTTGAGGTCGTGCAGGGAATGATCACGTACGCATCAATCGCATTCGATCCACTGGCGAGCGGCGCGTGCAAATCGTCGTTGGCAAATATTTTTTTGACATGCGGCTGCAAATCGCGCTCGGTGAGATGCATTTCATCTTGCAGCACGACTTTGCCCCATTTGCTGGCGACGAGATATTTATCGCCGGGACATTGCTTGATAAATTCAACGGCATAAACCGCGCCGGAGGAGCCGGTGATTGCAATGGCGATTTTCATAAGATTTTGTCGTAACGCCTTCAGGCGTCAAGTTTTAAAAAATAATAAAATTTTTCAATTCAAAAAGTGCGCGCCAGAAGGCGCGACTACAAAAGTTTTATGCAAAATGGACGCCCACCACCACCATTGCCAGAATCACAAATCCCAACACAATGTTGATTTTAAAAAACGCCAGTTCCACATCCGAAGCTTTGGCATGTTCAAGATAAAGCAAAAATCCGGCAAGCGCTAAAAGCGGCGCAGCAAACCATGATTGAATATGGACGACAAAAATATAAACGAGCACCATGAAAGCCAACGCATGCAAATAGCCGGAAATGCGCAGCGCTTTCTCCTTGCCCAAACGGGAGGGCAGGGAATATAAATTCTCGCGCCGGTCAAATTCTTCGTCGAGCGTCGCATAAATAATATCGAAGCCGGCGACCCACAACAGCGCAAAAAAACCGAGCATGAATCCGGGAATGATATTTTGCAGCGATTGGGTGACGGCAACCCAGCCGGCGAGCGGCGCCATCGCGAGACCGAGGCCGACGCCAAAATGCGCCAACGGGGTGAAACGCTTCATATAAGGATAGAAAACAAAAATGGCGAGCGGCAGCGGCGACCAAATCAAGCAGAAGCGGCCGATCAATTCGGCGCTGCCGAAATAGAGCACGAGGCCGGCGAGCAAAACGGCAATGGCCTCGGGAAGTTTCATGCGGCCGGCGGGCAATTCACGAATGGCGGTGCGCGGATTGCGTTTATCGATTTCGCGATCGATGAGGCGATTCAGCGCCAGCGCCACGGTGCGCGCGCCAGTGGCGGCGACGAGCATCAACAAAGCCAAGCGCAAAGAAATCCAACCGCGCGCGGCGAGTAACGCGCCGCTGTAAATCAACGGCAGGGAAAACAGCGTGTGCTCGATTTTAACAAAACGAGCTAATGTTGAAAATTGCAAGCGAATCTCCTCTCCTGTTGGTGCGTTCAACCGCTCCACATTTAATATAAGAAAAATATCCGGCAAAGCAAGCGCGGGCATGAAATTGCGTCGCTAACAAATGCCCTAACAGAATTTAACCTACCCGTGCCAAGTTATGTGCATTTTTAAATCCAGTCGCTTTTTTTATTCGTATATAAATAATAGAAGGAACTTGCGCCCGGTTGCCGGCGTTGACAGAATATCGCCGGCAGCGAAAACTCTGGCCGCGTTGAATTAAAAAATTCCGCAACCGGCGGTGTTCTCCGGTATATTCATTTGGTTTTGCAAGCGCACTCTGGAATGGCCGGTGCAACTCAAAATCCTTTGCCGGCCGGAAAGAAATCGCTTGACAATCTCGTGGTAAATTTTTATCTTATCTGTATTCTCAAATAATTATCGAATATCAGGAGTTTGCCTATTTTATCTGCGCTATCGGGTTTTTGTTGTTCGGTGTAATTTTATATAAAGCCTTGTCCCGTCGTGCGGGACAAAGCAAAAATCCCTATAGCGGGTATTTTGGCAAACCATTTCTAAACCGAAACGAGGAGTCGCGCTGTCGCAGCGTGAAACGGCTCCGAGGGCCATGCCAGAATTGACGCCCGCGTTTTCGGTTTTTTTTGTTTTATGGCAAAACAATTTTAAGTGGAGATTCTCGTATGAAAAAATTCATGTGTGCACTCGTGGTGCTGGCGTTGGCGTTTCCCCTGACCCCGGCGTTAGCGCAAGGCCCTGGTAGCAGCGGCGTTTTGTTTCTGTTGATCGCACCCGGCGCGCGCGCGGCCGGCATGGGCGAGGCGTTCGTTAGTATCGCGGACGACGCCACGGCAAGTTACTGGAACCCGGCCGGCCTCGCCTTCCAGCAGGGCACGGAAATCTCGTTGATGCATTCCAACTGGTTGCCGCAACTGGCTTCCGACCTGTATTACGATTACGCCACCATCCGCAAGGATCTCGGCCCGGTCGGCACCGCCGGCTTGTCGGTCACGTTCATCAACCTCGGCGAGCAATCCATTACCGGCGAGCTTGATCCGACGATTCTCGGCACGTTCAGCAGCTATGAACTCGCGCTGGCCGGCAGTTTCGGCAGCAAGCTCTCGGCGAACGCGGCCGCCGGCGTCACGCTAAAATTTATTTACAGCAACCTCGCGCCGCAAGTGCAAAACACCTCGCAAAAAGGCGACGGTCGCGCCACCGCTTTCGCCGTCGATCTCGGTTATCTGCATAAAAATTTTCTCATCGATCGTTTGAACTTCGGCCTCAACCTGACGAATCTCGGTCCGAAGATCACCTACATCGACGCGGCGCAGGCCGATCCGCTGCCGACCAATTTGCGCCTCGGCTTCAGCTATTATTTGATCAAGCAGGAATTCAACAGCCTGATGCTCACCACAGAGTTTGATCGCCTGCTCGTGGGCATTCCCAAAAAAGGCAAGAAGGCCGATGCCGTTTACAAAGCGCTCTTCACCGCGTGGACGGACGAAAATTTCAAGCAGGAAATTCGCCACGTCATCGCCAATGTCGGCGCCGAATACTGGTACAACAATCTGCTGGCGTTGCGCGCCGGTTATCACTATGATGAAATCGGCAAAGTCAAATACATTTCCGCCGGCGCCGGCTTGAAGTATTCGCTCTATCGCCTCGATTTCGGCTACATTTCCGCCGGCGAGGGCCATCCGCTCAGCGACACCATGCGTTTCTCGCTGACCATCGGCATGTAATTTTTTGCGCGCGAAGCAGTTATCGCCCCGATCTACCGGAGTGATGGATTTCTGGAGCCGTGGCGTATTGGACCGCGTCAATACGCCATGACTCTCATTCTCCGTCACTCCCATTTTTATTAATCATGAAATGGATTTCACGCCTTCGCTGATGATTGCATGTATGCCACGCCGACCTGTTCGAGTTTTATTATCCATCCTTTTCGCCGGCCTGCAAATGGCCGCGGCGGTTTTTGCCGTTGTCCCGCAAAAGTCTGATCGCCAATCCTTGAAAGCGCAGTATCGTCATTCCTCGCCCGGCGAACGCGTGCAACTCCAATCGCGCCTCATGTCGCTCTCAGGAACGGCAGCGCTCGACACGCTGGATCTTCTCGCCATTCGCGTCGATTTCAAGCGCGACACCATTCCGCAAACCACCGGTGACGGGCGTTTTCTGTTTGCACGGCAAAATGCCAATGTGATTATCGACGCGCCGCCGCACAATCGCGCGTATTTTGAAGCGCAATTGCTCGCGCTGAAAAACTATTATGCCAGCGTCTCCGGCGGTAAATTGATTTTGCGTTATCAGGTTTTTCCGGCGGCCAGCGACGACGCTTATCATCTCGACCAGCCGATGAATTACTACGCGCCGGGACGCAATGACCCGAACAGCGACAAGCGTTTATCCGAACTATTGCAAGACGGTTTCAAAAAAGCCGACGCCGCGGGCGGCGTTGATTTTTCCAAATTCGATAGCTTCATTCTCTTTCACGCCGGCGTCGGCGAAGACTTTGCCTCGGACTTCGACAACACGCCGAACGATATTGCCAGCGCGTTTTTGACGCTTGAAGATTTGCGCAAAAACCTCGGCAATGGCAGCGCGAGTTACCAGGGCGTTTCCGTGCGCAACGGCAGCTTTTTTATTCCCGACGGCATCATTTTGCCGGAGACGCAGAGCCGCGATATTCCCGGCGCCGGCTTCATCGAGTTCGGCTTGCTCGGAACTTCGGCGCTGATGTTCGGCCATCAAATCGGACTGCCCAATCTTTTTAACACCGACAACGGCACGGCCGGCATCGGTTATTTCGGTTTGATGGATCAAGGCAGCAACAATTTTCAAGGCCTGCTGCCGGCGCAACCGGAAGCGTGGTCGAAAGTTTTTCTCGGCTGGGAAAAACCGCTCGTCGTGACGCAGGGCGAGAATTTGGAAATCGCCGCGGCGCTGCACGCGAATCCCAACAAGATTTACAAAATTCCGCTTACCGACAGCGAATATTTTTTGCTGGAAAATCGCCAGCGCGACGTCGACGGCAATCGCATTGCCATTGGCCGCGACGGCGACGGCGTGCGCGTTGAATTTAAGGAAACCGGTTTTATTGCCGGCCAATCCATTGGCGTCATCACGCAAGTTGATGAGTATGATTTCGGCCTGCCGTATGCGCTTGACGCGAGCAATCGCGCGCTGCCGGCGAATGGAATATTGATCTGGCACATCGACGAAGAGGTGATTCGAAAAAATTACGCCAGCAATCGCGTCAATGCCGACCCGGCGAAGCGCGGCATCGATCTCGAAGAAGCGGACGGCGCGCAGGATCTCGGCCGCGTTTACGGTTTTCTCGATCCCGGCGCCGGCGCCGAAAACGGCATTGCCGAAGACGCGTGGTGGAAAAGCAATCCGGTGATCACGCAATTTTTGCGCAAAGACCAACCGGTGGAGTTTGGCCCGACCACCGCGCCAAACACCGCCTCCAACTCCGGCGCGCAAACCGGCGTCGTCATCACCAATTTTTCTGAAATCCAACCGGTGATGACGTTCTCCGTGCGCAATGCGTTTCACGTCCCGAATTTTCCGCAATACGCCGGCGCGAAACCGAATGTGCTGCCGCCGATGTTGGCCGATCTCACCGGCGACGGCAAGCTCGATATCGTCGTGGCCACTTCCGCCGGAGAAATTTTCGCGTGGCAAATGGACGGGCGAAAAATCATCGATAATCTTGACGTCGCAACAATTGTTCAACCGAATGGATTACCCGAAAGTGTTCCGAAAGCAACGTTTGCGGTTTTGCCGGACTCGCTTTTTGCGCCGCCGGTGTTGGTTGATTTGAACGGTGATCAACGCGCCGAAGTTCTCGCTGCCGGCAAGGATGGAAAACTTCGCGCGTGGCACGCCAATCTCGACGGCCGCGCCGATCTGCTGTGGCAATTCGATCTCGGCGCGCCCTGCCGCGCGAATATCGCGGTGCGGGTCGATAGCGGATTGATTATTTGCGGGACGGAAAATAAATTATTCGGCGTGTCGTTGACCGGCGTGCGGCGTTGGGAGACGGTCTCCAATTTGCGGTTGCGTGGCATTAGTTTTTATAATAGCAGACTCAGCGTTCTGACTGCTGTCGCCGGTAATTTGACTTTCGTGGATAATCAAGGGCGCTTAATTGTTCCATCAACAGTTGCGCCGGCATTCAGCACCTTGTCGGGCCATGCAGCGGAAGCGGCAGCAATTGCCGATTTGAATAATGATGGAAATCTCGAAATTATTGTTCGCAACGCCAACGGTGAGTTGCAAATCTCTGGTTTGAATTCCACCGTTATATTGCCGGCGGCGGAGAAATCCGGCGTTGCGGTCGCGGATATAAATAAAGATGGTCGCAAAGAAATTGTGCTCGTTTCAAACAACCGTCTGCTGGCGTACAATTTCAACGGCGCGCAAACGGAAAATTTTCCGCTGGCGATCAATGCCGCGCCGAATGCAAAAACGCCGTATGCAATTACGC
>Ga0247727_10019044_pt1 | contig 10693 bp, 8 predicted proteins | sample WisWelCaveWW1625_FD_202498 | JGI IMG/M metagenome (GOLD analysis project Ga0247727, IMG submission 202498) | Biofilm microbial communities from Wishing Well Cave, Virginia, United States - WW16-25 | ecosystem: Environmental > Aquatic > Deep subsurface > Groundwater > Cave microbial mat | place...
CCGCCTCTCCGAGATCCAGAAGATGGAGCAGCAGCTGGGCAAGCAGGAGGAGGACATCGAGCGCCAGATGCGCGAGATGGAGTCGCGCGAGAAGGAGTTGCAGAACGGTGAGCGCGAGCTCGTGCGGCGCGAGCAGGCCGCGGAGGTCAACGCGCAGCGGGCGCAGGAGCTGGTGGCCGAGGCCAAGCGCAAGCTCGAGAAGCTGGCCGGTACGACCCCCGAGCAGGCGCGGGCGCAGATCGCCGCGCAGGTGTTGCAGGATGCCAAGCGCGACGCGGCCGTCGAGGTCAAGCGCATCGAGGACGAGGCCGCGCGCGAGGCGGCCGAACGGGCGCAGCGCGTCATCGCCGCCGCCGTGCAGCGCCACGCCAGCGAGTTCGTGCACGAGCGCACCGTGGCCGTCGTGCAGCTTCCCAGCGACGACATGAAGGGCCGCATCATCGGGCGCGAGGGGCGCAACATCCGCGCCCTGGAGGCGGCCACCGGGATCGACCTGATCATCGACGACACTCCCGAGGCGGTCATCGTGTCGTGTTTCAACCCGGTGCGGCGCGAGGTCGCGCGCATGGCGTTGCAGCGCCTCATCGCCGATGGCCGGATCCATCCCACGCGCATCGAGGAGGTGGTGCAGAAGGGCGGCGAAGAGGTCGAGCAGCAGTGCAAGACCGCCGGGGAGCAGGCGTGTTTCGACCTGGGGATCCACCGCGCCAACCCGGAGCTGGTGCGCATGCTCGGCAGCCTGAAGTTCCGCTCGAGCTTCGCCCAGAACCTGCTGCTGCACAGCATCGAGGTCGCCTACCTGGCCGGGCTGGTCGCCGGCGAGATCGGCGCCAACGTGAAGCTGGCGCGGCGCGCGGGGCTGTTCCACGACATCGGCCGCGCGGCCGACCAGGAAGCCGAGGGATCGCACGCCGCGGTGGGAGCACAGGTCTGCCGCAAGCTGGGCGAGCCGCCGCAGGTGGTCAAGGCCATCGCCTGTCACCACGGCGAGGAGCCGCCCGAGTCGATCCTGGACCACATCGTCGAGGCGGCCAATCGGCTGTCGAGCCAGCGTCCGGGCGCTCGTCGCGAGGCCATGGCCTCGTACGTGCGCCGGCTGGACGACATGGAGCGCCTGTGCAAGTCGTTCGAGGGCGTGTCCAAGGCGTTCGCGGTACTGATGGGGCGGGAGGTGCGCGTGCTCGTCGAGAACGAGCGCGTCAGCGACGAGCAAGCGGTGATGCTGTGCCGCGACATCGCCAAGAAGATCGAGAGCGAGCTCAGCTACCCGGGGCAGGTCCGCATCTCTGTGATCCGCGAGACGCGGGCGGTAGACTACGCCCGCTGAATGAGGCTGCTCTGCATCGGAGACGTGGTCGGCGGCCCGGGCCGCCGCATCCTCGCCGGCCTGCTTCCCGCGCTGACCCGCGAGCACGGCGTGGGCCTGGTGGTGGCCAACGGCGAGAACCTGGCGGGTGGCGTGGGCATCACCGCCGCCACCGCCGAGGATCTGTTCGCCGCGGGCGTGGGCGTGATCACCGGCGGCAACCATACCTGGAAGCACAAGGAGGCGCTGGGCGCGCTGGAGCGCGATGCGCGGCTGCTGCGCCCCTACAACTATCCCGCGGGGGCGCCCGGCCGCGGCTTGACCGTGGTCGACACGCCCGAGGGTCCGGTGGCAGTGCTCAACCTGCTCGGCCGTATCTTCATGGAGCCTGTCGATTGCCCGTTCGCCGCGGCCGACCGCGCACTTGCCGAGCTGGCCTCGCGCGCCAAGATCATCGTTGTGGACATGCACTGCGAGGCGACCAGCGAGAAGCGCGCGATGGGCTGGCACCTGTGCGGCCGGGCGACGGTCGTCTACGGCACGCACACGCACGTGCCCACCGCCGACGAGGAGGTGCTGCCCGGCGGCACCGCCTACGTGACGGATCTGGGCATGACGGGCCCCTACGATTCGGTCATCGGCACGCGCAAGGACAAGGTCCTGCAGCGCTTCCTGTCGATGCGACCGGTGAGCTTCGACACCGCCAGCGGCGACCTGCAGCTCCGCGCGCTGCTGGTCGACGTCGATGCGCGCACGGGTCGGGCGACGGCGGTCGCGCGCCTCAAGGTCCCGTACCTGGAACCGGCATGAGCGAGCGAGCAATGCGAGCGAGCGGAGTGAGCGTGGCCCGTAGGGCCCGCGGATCCAGAGTAGCTCGCTGGTGCACCCCCCGGTCATCGGTGCTGCCGTCGCTTCCGAGAAGGATGCACCAGTGAGCTCCGCGGTCGACCAGGCGCTGGCCACGTTGCGCCGTGGCGCAGTCCACCTGGCGGAGGAGGCGGAGCTGCGCGAGCGGCTCGCTTCGGGGCGGCCGCTGCGCGTCAAGGTCGGCTTCGACCCGACCGCGCCGGACATCCACCTGGGCCACACCGTGGTGATGCGCAAGATGCGTCAGTTCCAGGATCTGGGGCACGAAGTGGTGTTCCTGATCGGCGATTTCACCGGCATGGTCGGAGACCCGACCGGGAAGTCACGCACGCGTCCGGCGCTCACGCGCGACGAAGTGCTGCGCAACGCCGAGACCTACCAGCGGCAGGCGTTCAAGGTGCTGGACGCGCAGAAGACCCGCATCGAGTTCAACTCGACGTGGCTCGCCGCGCTGGGTTCGGTGGAGCTGCTCCGGCTGGCTTCGCGCGTGACCGTGGCCCGGACGCTCGAACGCGAGGACTTCCAGAAGCGCCTGCACGCCGGCGATCCCATCGCGCTGCACGAGACGCTTTACCCGCTCATGCAGGCGTATGACTCGGTGGTGCTGAAGGCGGACGTGGAGCTGGGCGGAACGGATCAGCTCTTCAACCTGATGTTCGGGCGCGACCTGATGCGCAGCCACGGCCTTCCGCCTCAGGTGGTGCTCACGCTGCCGCTGCTGGAGGGCGTCGACGGCGCCGAGAAGATGTCGAAGTCGCTTTCCAACCACATCGGCATCGACGAGCCGCCGCGCGAGATCTTCGGCAAGATCATGTCGATCTCCGACGATCGGATGTGGCGCTACTACGAGCTGTTGTCGGCGCTTCCGGCCGACCAGATCGATCGCCTCAAGGCCGGTCACCCCAGGGAGGCCAAGGTGCGCCTGGCGATGGAGATGGTGGCGCGGTTCCATTCGCCGGCGGCGGCCGACGAGGCCCGCGCCGAGTTCGAGCGCATGTTCGGTGCCCACAAGGGCCTGCCCGACGAGGTCCCCGAACGGGTCGTGGAGTGCCGCGAGGGGGGCATGTCGCTGGCGCTGCTGCTGCGCGAGAGTGGCTTGGCCTCGAGCACCTCGGACGCCAATCGCTTGGTGAGCCAGGGCGGCGTCGAGGTGGATGGCCGGCGCGCCACGGATCCGAGGGAGCGCATGGCGGCCCCAGCGACGCACCTGCTCCGGGTCGGGAAGCGCAGGATCTGCCGGGTGAGCTTGCGCTGATCTCGAAGCTCGCGGATTCCCCTCGGGTTCTGATAGAATCACCATCTCCACCATGATCGTCGGCATCGATCTGGGTACCAGCTACTCGAGTGTCGCCGCCCTGATCAACGGGCGTGCCGTGGTCATCGCCGACGAGCAGGGCCGCACCTCGCACCCCTCGATCATCGCCTTCCCCCCCGAGGGGGCGGTGCTGGCGGGCCACGCCGCACGGGCTCGGCTGGTGGTGGACCCGCTGCACACCATCTACTCGGCCAAGCGGCTGATCGGCCGCCGTTCGGACGATCCCGACGTGCGGGCGTTCCACTTCGCCTACCCGTTCCGCGTCGCCGAGGGCCCCAACAAGAACCCGGTCATCGAGATCCGCGATCGTCATTACGCCATCCCCGAGATCTCGGCCTACGTGCTGCGCCACCTCAAGAAGATCGCCGAGCGGGCACTCGGCGTCGACATCGAGCGCGCGGTGGTGACCGTGCCCGCCAACTTCAACGACGCCCAACGCGAGGCGACGCGCATCGCCGGCCGCATCGCCGGTCTGGAGGTGGTGCGCATCATCAACGAGCCCACCGCCGCCGCGCTGGCCTACGGCTACGGCCGGGGGCTGCACCGCAAGGTCGCCATCTACGACTTCGGCGGCGGCACCTTCGACGTCACCCTGCTGGAGGTCACCGACCGCGTCTTCCGGGTCATCACCACCGCCGGCGACATGATGCTCGGGGGCGACGATTTCGATCAGGCGCTGGCCGACCATGTGCACGAGGCGTTCTGGCGCAAGACCAAGATCGAGTTGCGCCACGACATGGTCGAGTGGCAGCGCCTGCTGTTCGCCTCGGAGGCGTGCAAGCGCGAGCTCTCGCAGAAGCGCGAGGCCGAGCTGCGCGTGCCGCGGGTGGCGCACATCGGCGGCGGCGCCGTGGACCTGGCGGCCAGGGTCACGCGCGACATCTTCAACGGGCTCACCATCGAGCTGGCGCGCCGCAGCCTGGCGGTGTGCGATCGCGCGCTGGCCGACGCCCGGCTCTCGGCGGGCGACATCGACGACGTGGTGCTGGTCGGTGGCTCGACCCATGTGCCGCTGGTGCGGGCGGTGGTCGAGCAGTACTTCCGCCAGAAGCCGCGCACCGACGTCGATCCCGAGACCGCGGTGGCGGTCGGCGCCGCCATCCATGCGGCGACGCTGATGGGTGCGCCGCTGCCGGACCAGCAGGCGGCGGCGCTGCTGCTCGACGTGCTGCCCCATTCCATCGGCATTGCCGCCGCGGGCGGGTTCACCGAGCGGGTCATCGATCGCGGCACCGCCGTGCCGGTCGAGCAGACGCGGGTCTTCGCCACCGGGCGCGACGGCCAGGAGGAGGTCCGCATCGTGGTGGTGCAGGGCGAGTCGCGCTACACGCGCGAGAACACGCCCCTGGGCGAGCTGGTCGTCGGCGGCATCCGCCGCGCCTCGCGCGGAGAGGTGGAGATCGAGGTGTGCTTCGAGGTCGACCAGAGCGGCATCCTCAACCTGACCGCGCGCGACCGGGACTCCGGCCGCACCCACGCCAAGAAGATCAAGCTCAGCGGCGAGCTCACCGAGGCGCAGATCCGTGACGCCCAGCGCAGCCAGGAGCAGCACTGATGCCCGCACGAGTGCTCATCGTCGACCCGGACAACGCGCGGCGCGGGCTGTGCATGGTCACCATCCCGTCCGATCGCTTCGCGATGATATTCGCCGACGATGTCCCGCAGGCGATGAGCGTCGTGCAGCGAGGCGGCGCCGACCTCGCGCTGGTCGCGGGCACCGGGACGTGCCGCGCCTTGCGCGACGTCGGGGCGACGCTGCCCATCCTGGTGATGGACGCGCGCTTCGTCGACGAGAACCTGGGGAAGGCCGAGGTGGAGCGTGGTCGGGCCAACGGTTTTTTGGCCGTCCCGTTCGACCGCGACACCTTCGAGACCAAGGCCGCCTCCGCGCTTCATTCCCCGGCGCCGGCCGCGCCTCCGGCGCGACGGACCCGCTCGCAGCCGGCCGTAGCGGTCACCGCTCCGGCGCCGGAGCGCGATCCCTGGTCGGAGTTCCGTGAGCGGGTGAGCCAGATGCACCGGCAGCTGGACCGCATGGATTACTATCAGGTGCTCGGTGTCGAACCCGCCGCCGGCGCCGGGCAGATCAAGAACGCGTACTACGCCCGGGCCATGGAGATGCACCCGGATCGGTTCCTCAACCTGTCGGACGAGCGTCTGCGCACCCAGATCTACGAGGTGTTCAAGCGCATCTCGGAGTCCTTCAAGGTGCTGGGGGACGCGGCGCTGCGCGTCGAGTACGATCAGGGGCTGCGCGTCGACCGGCCGCGCTACCTTCGCTACGTGCGCACGGAGCGCAAGCGCCAGGGACCCAAGGACCCGACGGCGATCGCCACGACGGCCGACGGGCGCAAGTACGTGGGCCTGGCCCTGCTCGCGGAGCGGCAGGGCAACTGGTCGGCCGCACAGATGCACTATTCGCTGGCCGTGCAGGCCGAGCCCCAGAACAAAGCGCTCAAGGCCAAGCTGCAAGAGATCCGCGCCAAGACCGGCAAGAAGTAGCGCTACCTCGAGGGCTCGCGGGCGGAAGCGGCCGCTTCGCGACTTTCGCGCCCGACCGGCTGGAACGTCCGGGTGGCCTCGTCGGAAAGTGGCAGGAGCACGGTGAAGGTCGCGCCGTGGCCCTCGGGGCTGCGTACCTCGATGGCCCCGCCATGGTTGTGGACGATGCGCTGGCTGATCGCCAGGCCGAGACCCGATCCGCCCTCCTTGGTAGTGAAGAACGGGACGAAGAGGTTCTTCTGCACCCGGGGAGGGATCCCCGGGCCGCTGTCGCGGAAGCGCACCTCGAGGAAGGACGCCGGCTCGCCGCGACGCGCGCCGCGGCGCAGCCGGGTCGAGACGTGCAGCCGCCCGCCGTTGGGCATAGCCTGCAATGCGTTGAGCCCCAGGTTGAGGAACACCTGGCGAAGCTGCTCGGCGCTGGCCTTCACCTGGGGCAGGTCGTCCGCCAGGTGCACGTCCACCTGAACGTTGGTGGCCTGCTGCTCGAGCAGCTGCACGGTGCGGCGCAGGACCTCGTTGACGTCCAGCGGCTCGCGCTCGCCGCGATCGGGCCGGGCGTAGTCGAGGAACTGCGACACGACCCGGTTCAGGCGGTTGGTTTCCTCGACGATGATGTCGAGGAACTCGCCGACGCCCTGCGGGTTCACGGGCAAGGGCCCGCCCTCGGGCGCCGGGGTGTCGCGCCCGCCCGGACGCAGGAACTGCGCCGCGCCCTTGATCGCGCCGAGCGGGTTGCGGATCTCGTGCGCCAGGCCGGCGGCCATCTCGCCCAAGGCCGCGAGCCGCGCGCGCTCCCGCATCTGCTCGTAGGCCTGGCCGTTCTGCAGCGTCACCGACATCTGGGCCGCGAGGGCGCGGAAGAAGTCGATCTCGTCGCTCGAGTACGCCTCACGCAGCCGCTCGTCGCGCAGGCAGAGCATCCCGAGGAGGTGCTCGTCGGCCTGGAGCGGGAAGCACACGCTGGCGTGCATCTCCTCGAGCGCGCGGATCACCTCGGCGGCCTCGGCCGCCTCCTCGTCGGGACGCATCTGACGTTGCAGCGTCTCGGTCAAGAGCACGCCGTCGCGGCGCAGGCGCTCCAGCAGGGGGCGGCGCGTGACCGCGTCGAGACGCTCCTCGGGACGCGGTCCGAGGTGGCCGGCGAGATCGTAGCCCGATCCCTCGGCGTCCAAAAGGTAGATCGCCGCGTGGGTCGCGCGTTGCGACTCCTCCAGGTGGGCCAGCACCCGGCGCACCATCGGGACGATCTCGATGATGTTGGAGAGCTCGCGGCGCAGCGCGTCGGTGCGCCGGCGCAGCTCGAACTTCTCGCGGAACATCCAGCGGTTGACCCGCTCCTCGACCAGGAGGCGCAGCGGGTCGAGCAGGATGAGGATGACGAAGCTGGCGATCACCGTGTTCAGGAACTGCTGATCCAGCCTGGCCTTGGGATCGACCCACAGCACCAGCAAACCGAAGATGATCGACAGGATCAGCATGAGGGCGGAGAGCACGACCATCTTGCCGAGCAGCTCGTTGAGATCGAGCAGACGGGAGCGGAAGAGCGTCTGCGAGATGAAGTACATGTAGATGATGGTCGCCAGCGTGCCGACGGGCGGGAAGGGGACGCCGATGCTGGGGAGCTGGTCGGTGAGCGCGAGAGTGATGGCGACCAGCCCGCCGATCAAGAGGTAGCGGAGACGCGTCTGCTCGGTGTGCGTCGCCGCCTTGCGGGAGCGGCGGTGCACGTAGTAGGCGCAGGCGTACAGCCCGCCGAACACGAAGGCCACCAGCGCCGCGGCGAACATCGGCGAATCGTGGAACCTGTGCAGCACGGCCGAGTAGCAGAGCAGCCCGTAGAGCGCGCCGGTGCCCAGCACGTAGGGCCTGGGGATGGGCGGGGGCCGGAGCGGGTTGGCGGCCAGGAACGAGGCGAAGAAACGCTGCGCCGCCAGCGGCACCGCCACGCCGGGCAGCAGGGTCAGCCAGTAGGTCGCGTCGCCGGGCACGCTGGCATAGACGAATTGCGAGAAGTGCCAGCCGCAGATGACGAACGAGAGGATGGCGAAATGGCGGTACGCCGGCTGCTTGCGGTCGCGCAACAGCACGGAGGCGCCGATGGCCAGCGTGACGATCCCGGCCAACAGCGCGCTGAGCGAGCTGACCTTCATCGCCAGCGCAGCCTACCACGCGCGGCGGCCCACGTCGGGGCCCGGCTTTGCGCCCCGCGGCCGCCTGATATACTTGGCCGACGCATGGCCGCGCGGACCCAGAAGGTGACCCCGCTCTTGCGCGAGCTTCCCTCGGTGGACGAGGTGCTGCGCGGCGAGGCCTGCGCGACGCTGCTCGTAAGATCGCCGCGCTGGGCCGTCGCCCAGGCGGTGCGCGACGCGGTCGCGGAGGCGCGCGCCCGCCTGCGCGGCAGCCAGCCGGCCGCGCTCGAGCTGGACGAGGCGGCGCTTTCGCGGCGGGTCGCCGGGCTGCTGGCCCCGTCGCTCCGCCGCGTGCTCAACGCCACCGGCGTGGTGCTGCACACCAACCTCGGGCGCGCGCCCCTGGCCGCCGCGGCGATCGAGCGTGTACGGCAGGTCGCGTCCGGCTACGCCAACCTGGAGTACTCGCTTTCCGAGCGCCGGCGCGGCTCGCGGCACGACCACGTGCAGGATCTGCTGGTCTCGCTGTGCGGCGCCGAGGCCGGCGTGGTGGTCAACAACAACGCCGCCGCGGTGCTGCTTTCGCTGGCCGCGCTGGCGGCCGGCCGGGAGGTGGTGGTCTCGCGCGGCGAGCTGGTGGAGATCGGCGGCTCGTTCCGCATACCCGACGTCATGCGCGCCTCGGGAGCGAGGCTGGTCGAGGTCGGGACCACCAACAAGACGCACGCGCGCGACTACCGCGAGGCGATCACCTCCGAGACGGCCCTGCTCCTCAAGGTGCACCGCTCGAACTTCGCGCTGATCGGCTTCACTGCCGAGGTCGGCGTGGCGGAGCTGGTGGCGATCGGCCGCGAGCGGGACGTGCCGACCATGGTCGACCTGGGGTCGGGGAGCCTGGTGGATCTGGCCTCGCTGTCGCTTCCGGTGGAGCCGACCGCGCCCGACGTCGTGCGCGAGGGCGCCGATCTGGTGACCTTCTCCGGCGACAAGCTGCTGGGCGGACCACAGGCGGGCATCCTGGTGGGCAAGGCCGAGCTCTGCGAGCGCGTGCGGCAGCATCCGCTCATGCGCGCGATGCGGCCCGACAAGATGACGCTGGCGGCGCTGGAGGCGACGCTCGAGCTCTATCGCGACGGGTTGGCGGCCGAGGTGCCGGTGATGCGCATGCTGTCGGCGACCGCCGAGCATCTGCACCGCCGCGCGGAGGAACTGTGCGCGCTGGTGCGGCGCGCGGCGCCAGGCCTGCGCTGCGAGGTCACCGAGGTCACCTCGCAGGTCGGCGGTGGCGCGTTGCCGCTGGCGGCGCCGCGGTCGTTTGCGGTCGCGGTCAGCGGCGAGAAGCACTCCGCCGAGGACATCGAGGGCGCGCTGCGTGCCGCCGATCCCGCGGTGGTGGCGCGGATCGACGAGGGGAGGGTGCTGCTGGACGTTCGTTGTCTCTACGATCATGATCTGGTAGAGGTTGCGCGCGCAACAGGGAGCGTGGAACGTGCTTGATTCGTCGGTCCTGGTCCTGAACCGTAACTTTCAGCCCGTGCACGTCACCAACGTGCGCCGCGCGATGGGACTGCTCTACGTGGGCCTGGCCCGCGCGGTCGACCGCAGCATGGAGACGTTCGACTTCGCGAGCTGGAGCGCGCTGGGCGCGGAAGACGGCGACGACGTGCTGCACACGGTGAGCAGCGTCATTCGCGTGCCGCGGGTGGTCGCGCTGCAGCTCTACGATCGGGTGCCGCGCGCCCGCGTGCGCTTCTCGCGCTACAACATCTATGCGCGCGACCAGGATACCTGCCAGTACTGCGGCCGCCACTTCACGCGCGCGGCGCTCAACCTCGACCACGTCGTGCCGCGCTCGCAGGGCGGGCGCACCACCTGGGAGAACGTGGTGTGCTGCTGCGTGACCTGCAACCTGAGCAAGGGGGGCCGCACGCCCGAGCAGGCCGGGCTGCTGCTCCTGCGCAAGCCGGTGCGCCCGCGCTGGACACCCGCGTTCCGCGCGCCCTCGGGCCGCGTGCGCTACAGCGAGTGGCTCCCGTTCCTGCGCCTGGTCGACGCCGCCTACTGGAACACCGAGCTTTCGGACTGACGCAGCGGAAGTTTGACACCCCCGCGCTTCGCACGATAGTTTGCGTTCGGTGAACCCGACGTGCGTTAGCCTGATGGAGGGGGGCGTCCGCTAATCATGGCGCTCATCGACAAGCCCGAGCGGGCGAGGCAGTTGGCGCGGGCGATCGCCTCGGATCTTTCCCTCTATCAGAACGAGAAGATCATGGCTGCGCTCCAGGCCGACAACCTGTTCACCGCCCTGGCCGACGAGATCGAGGAGGGACGCCAGCTGTTCAAGAGCCGCGTCACTCCCGAGCTCGCCGTGTCGGGCCTCTACGAGCGCGCGCTGGTCGACGTGCTGGTCAAGGCCAAGGGGCACGTGCGCTGCAAGGCCTGGTAGCGCTCGTTTCGAAAAAGGCGGCCGGGGCGCGGCTCGACGCGTTCCTGGCGACGCTGCCCGGGCTTCCCAGCCGAGTCCAGATTCGCCGGCGCATCGAGCAGGGTGGAGTGCTGGTCAACGGC
>Ga0247727_10019045_pt1 | contig 10692 bp, 9 predicted proteins | sample WisWelCaveWW1625_FD_202498 | JGI IMG/M metagenome (GOLD analysis project Ga0247727, IMG submission 202498) | Biofilm microbial communities from Wishing Well Cave, Virginia, United States - WW16-25 | ecosystem: Environmental > Aquatic > Deep subsurface > Groundwater > Cave microbial mat | place...
AAAGGAACGTGCTCTTGAATGGCTCGACCGGGCGTTGGAGCAGCGCACCAGTTGGCTCCGGATACTGAAGGTGGATCCGCGGCTGGATCCGTTACGCTCGGATCCGCGCTTCCAGGCGCTGCTGAAGCGCATGAAGCTGGCGGCGTAGCCCGCGCGGGGCCGTTGGTGTTCCAGAAGCTGACGAGGTTGGTGTTGGCGGGAGCATTGCCGGGCAGAGTGGAAGCGGCCGGCATTGCCGCCGATCGGTTTACCATGGCCGAACGGCAGATCCACGATCCAGTTCCAGCGCACATGGTGTTTGGGAATGCTGGTGTCGCGCTGGTAGTTCAGGAACCGGTTGCGCCGGTGTGTGAGGCTCGTGCCTTGAATCCCGCGCGGGGGCCTGATTTCCATCCGGTCGGGCAGCGTGGGGAGGCGATCAGCGCCAAGCCTTGCTCACCGCGCAAATCAACAACGACCATGGCCTCTCTAGGGCCTCACGGTGAGACTGGCGTGCTTTCGAATCAACGGCTCAAAGCGCCGGAGGATGTCCGTATGCGTCATCCAGCCACCCGCAGTGGCGATCCATCTGTCGCCGTTCTTGCTCATGAACTGGATACCTCGCCCGTTCGGACAAACCGTCAGCACCGGCACAAGCGGGGAGTGCACGTCAGCGAAAGGTACTATCACGGTGCATTCGCCCTTCCCTGAGCAAGGATTTCATTCTCAACAAAACGGTTCGCGCTCCGACGCCGTATCACTTCGGGGACGCCGAGGTCTGGCAAGGTGATCGTTGCGGCCACGGTCCGAACTCGGTTCTCGTAAGGGCTGGTCGCAGAATCGGGGGTGATCGGGCCGGCCTTCGTGCCTTGACCTTCGGGTGGTTCCAAGAGCAGCCGCGGGACTCTTGGGCCAATTAGAGCTATAGCCTTTGCTTCTTCATCAGAGCGGAACTCCTGTTTCCGGAATCGCTTCAAAGCGCTCTCCTCCGTCTCACTCGGTTTCATACGCGTTGCCCGGGCATCATACACTGAGTGATCCGGCCACGCCGAATACGCCTGACAGACCCCCAGGTCTCGGCTACAGAAGCCCCAGTACGGATCGCCGTGTCAGCGCCGGTGCAAAAATCCCCATATAGCCGGTTGAAAATTCCCCACCCCCTGATGAGGGTATAAGCCGGCCGATCCTCCGAGGGAGGAGGGCCGAGAGTGCTAAGGGGAAGAGACATGCAAGAGTTTCTGGAGATGAAACGAGAAGGCCTGAGTACCCAAGTTCCTGCCATCCGATCATCTGTACCGACAACTGGGTAAAAGGCGACTATGGCCGTCGAGCGCCTGTTGGGCGACTCAGCAATGCGGTATATCGTGGTATCACGTGCACAGCCGCCAAGAACAAGGAGAGAACCTGCGAGGATAAACCTGCGTTCCACCATTTACCTCTACTGTTTGCAGAGCTTGCTTATTTCATCTGCCACACCGAACATCGTGATCTCCCCAGCCTCCCCAGCCCTGAACCGCGCGCCGATTGAAGCAGCTACGCGTCCCAGTTCCCTGTCTCCCGGATTGTTTGGGAACAGATCCCACAAAAAGGCCGCCAAGTTCCCTGCTTGGGCACCCGCATAGTATCCAAACTGGAAGAAAGCGGCGAAATGGTGAGCCTGGTCCTGCGTCGGATCAGCATCACGATACGTTGGATCAAACCCACTTTGTCCTACTGGTTTGAGGTAAATCGGCGACGGGGAGGCCGCAATCGGTACGCCCACTGCATTCGCGAGTTGTACCATACCGTGAAACTCGCTCACAAACACTCCAAAGTCCGATACGAAGTAGCCTGTGTTGATGCTTTGAAAGTTAGTGAGAGCGCCATACGGCGACGAATCGCCGTCCGGCCGCCAGATCATTGGCAGCGTAGCCACGGCTGGCGATCACCCTTAAAACAGCTTCAACGTTTTCCCTCTTGATAGGTTATCCCATTCGTGGGCTATCGCCCTCAACGCTCCGCGCCGCGCGATGGCGGACCAACGCCGCCACCAGCCAAACCAGGCCCGCCAGCAACACCAACGCGATCAGCCAGCGCGTGGCAGTGGCCAGTCGCGCGGCGCTCAGAGCCGGCCACTCAAAGCGGAACTGGCTCAGCCGGCCGGCGCGCTCGGTCATCCAATGCCAGCCGGTGTGGGCCACCAGCGCCGAGAGGATGATCGTGCCCACCCGTTCGGCAACGACGAACCGGAAAAGCGCCTCCAACACCGGTATGAGCAACACCAGCACGAGAAGCTGGCCTATCTCAATCCCGACGTTGAACGACACCAGCGAGGTGAGCAGGTGCGACCCCGCAAACTGGAGCGTCTCGCGGAGGGCGAAGGAGAAGCCAAACCCGTGAATGAGGCCGAATCCGAGCGCCATGATCCAGCGGCGCTGACGGCTGTTTACTCCTACGATGTTTTCCAGCGCCATGTAGACGATCGAGATCGCAATCAGCGTTTCGATCAGCGGTGGAAACCATAACGCGTTTGGGGCGAAGTCGAAGGCGGAGGCGATCAGCGTAATCGAATGAGCGACGGTGAACGCGGTTACCACCAGGATGAGCCCGCCCAAACGCCGGATCGGAATCACCAGCGAAATCAGGAACAGCAAGTGGTCGATACCCCCAAGGATGTGAAAGAACCCCAGCTCCACGAATCGCAGGGCTGCCTGATGCCACCGCGGATCGAGCCGGACCAGGCCCGGATCCCCGGTGAACTCGAAGGCGCGAACGGCGCCGTTGGGAGCCAGGAACCGCAGCACGGTAACAACCCGGATGCCCAGGCGCGCGAGTTCGGTTCGGATCGAAAAGCGCGATTGCTCCGAGTGAATCGGGTACTCGAGCATGGCGTCGAGCAGGGCCTGGTTCCAATAGATGTTGGTATCTTGGGGCAGCTTCGGGCCCCTGATATGGGCCGAGGCCTCTTCGTAGGAGGCGAAGGACCTGTCGGAGGGCAGCGAGACTCGGGTCGCGGCCAGGCGCGGTTTGGGCAAACGGGTCTCTCCTTCGTAGAGCTCGATAAAACCCGCGACCCACAGCATCGCAGCGTCAGCAAGCCGGGGATCGACGCGTGTAAGCTCCAGATAGCCTGGCCCGCGCTGCGGGAATTCCACATCGCGCATCGCCTTCAGCGGCACACGAACCACCAGGTGCAGCCGGTCGCCGGCGGGCTTGAGGAAAGCCTGGACCGTCACATCATTGGGAATGTCGTGGGCAAAGGCGCGGTGTGGCAGCCATAGAAACAGCACGGCCAGGCAGAGAGGAAGGGCCCGCATTGTGTATAATGCTGCCATTGTTCCGGCGCGCGCGGAATCCGGGCCGGTAAACCCGTGAGAGCAGTTTACATCAGATGAGGAGACCAGCAAGCATGAAGCGTAACGTTTCCGTTGCCGCCGCGTTTCTCGCAATCCTCGCCCTACTGGGAGTGTGGTCCAACGTGCTGGGAAGAAAAGCGCTTGTGGAGGCCGCGACGGTCCAGGCCCCAAGGTTCGAAGTGGATCCGCTGTGGCCGAAGCCGCTGCCGAATCACTGGCTCATCGGGAATACGATCGGCGTGTCGGTCGACCCGCAGGACCACATCTGGATCATTCACCGGGGGGCGTCGCTCGAGCGGCAGGAGACCTACGCCGTCGCGAGTCCGCCTCAAGCGGAGTGCTGCGCTCCCGCTCCACCCGTGCTGGAATTCGACCAGGCGGGCAATCTGGTCGGGCACTGGGGCGGCCCTGGCCAAGGCTACGACTGGCCGCTGGGGAATCACGGAATCACAGCCGATCACAAGGGCAACGTCTGGATCGGCGGCAACGGCCGGGGTGGGCAACCGGGCGCTGCCTCGCAAGCTCCTTACCACGACACCATGGTCCTGAAATTCACGGCCAGCGGGAAGTTCCTGATGCAGATCGGCAAGCCCGGACAGAGCAAAGGCAGCAACGACGTCGAGAACCTCAAGGGAGCGGCCAAGCTCTTCATCGACTCCAAGACCAATGAGCTCTATGTCGCCGACGGCTATGGCAACCGGCGCGTGATCGTCTTCGACGTGGAGACCGGAAAATACAAACGGCACTGGGGCGCCTACGGCAAGAAACCCGACGACGCGCCTCAGCCCCGTTACAATCCCAGCGACCCGCCCGCCCAGCAATTCCGCCCGCCGGTGCACTGCGCCGAGCTCTCGAGCGACGGCTTGTTATATGTTTGCGACCGCCCCAACGACCGGATTCAAGTTTTCACGCGGGATGGCGCGTTTGCCAAAGAAGTGTTCATCGCCAGGAACACGCTGGCTGACGGGTCGGTGTGGGACATCGCCTTCTCCAGGGATTCGCAGCAAAAGTACCTCTATCTTGCCGACGGATCCAACCAGAAGGTTTATGTCATCCTGCGCGAGACGCTGGAGATCCTGACCAGTTTCGGCGACGGCGGACGGCAGCCCGGGCAGTTTTACGCCGTGCATAGCATTGCCACGGATTCAAAGGGCAACATTTACACCACCGAGACCTATAGGGGACAGCGCGTGCAGAAATTCGTCTACAAGGGCCTGGCTGCGGTGGCAAAAAAGGACCAGGGCGTGGTCTGGCCCCGGCCTCGGTAGTCGAAAGCGCTCTACCTCCGGACGTACTTCTTCAGACCCTTGGGGCCGACTTCCGCCCCGTACACATGCCCTGCGGCGTCCGCCGCGACGCCCTCCGCTCCGCTGGTTGCGGAACGGTCGGGCGCAGGTTCGGGATCCGGAATAAAGGCCGTGACTGATCCGTCTTTAGCGCTCCCGATACGAATGCCTCTCTTCCAGCCCGCATTCCGGGTTGTGTTCGACTCGGAGTCGGTGACGTAGATGGTGTCTTTCTTGTCGATGTAAATCCCGCTGGGCCGGCCGAACTGGGACCATTGCTCGAGAAAGTTTCCGTCCTGGTCGAAGATCTGGATCCTGTTGTTCGAGCGGTCGCCGACGAACAGCCGTCCCCTGGAATCAAAGGCCAGGGCGTGTGGCGTGTTGATCTCGCCGGGAGCCGACCCTCGCGTGCCCCAGGTTTTGATGAACTTCCCGTCTTTGGAGAACTTGACGATGCGCGCGTTGGTGTTTCCGCCGTGCCCGTCGGCGACGAAGATATCGCCGTTGGGCGCCACCGCGACATCGGAGGGCTGATTGAAAGTGTCCGGCCCGTCGCCCGGAATTCCCTTCTTGCCGAGTGTCAGCAAGACCTTTCCTTCCGGACTGAACTTGATAACCTGGTGCCCCCAGCCGGCGGCCGCCGCCTGGGCTGCCGGGTTGGTCGGGAGGGTATCGGTCACCCAGACGTTGCCCTGCCGGTCCACATGGATGCCATGCGGAAAGACGAACATCCCCGCACCGAAGCTTTTCACCAGCTTCCCGGACGCGTCGAACTTGAGCACAATGGGCAGGTTTGACCCGGCGCAGGTGTTCGCTCCGCATCTCTCGGCGACCCATATGGACTTGCCGTCCGGATCAATCTCTACGGCGCTGGTCGATCCCCAGGTCCTGTCTTCCGGCAGCGTCCCCCATTTATCGATCGTGTCGTAGGGATTGGGTTGGGAACGGGGCTGGCCGCTCGTAACGGCCATCGCGGCCAAGGCCCCGAAAAGGACTAAGCAGAGTCGAGCTCGGTGTGGCATGGCTATAAGGATAGTTGAAAACTCTCAGATTCTGTCAGGCTAGCGCCCGCTCAGGAGTCCACGGGTGCGGAGCCAGTCAGCCAGGCGCGCGGGCCAGCTCGCAAGCGTCGCGTCCGTCGAAGCCAGGCCCACACCGTGACGGCCGCGTTCGTAGATGTGCATCTCGGCGGGAATGCCGTGCTTGCGGAGGGCGAGGTAGAACAGGACGCTGTTTTCGGGCGGGACACCGCTGTCTTCGTTGGTGTGGAACAGGAACGTGGGCGGCGTATCCGGCTTTACTTGCAGCTCAGTTGAGAGAAGCTGGACCAAAGATGCGTCCGGCGCCTCGCCCAGCAGGTTGGTTCGCGAACCCTTGTGAGCGTAGCCGGTGGTGAAAGAAATCACCGGGTAACCCAGGATGGCGAAATCCGGGCGGGAGCTGGGGCGATCGAGCGGATCGGCGGCGGACGGATTGCCGGAGTCAAAATGCGTGGCGGCGCTGGAGGCCAGGTGGCCGCCGGCTGAGAATCCCCACACGCCAATGCGGTCCGGCGCGATCGAATGGGCGGCGGCTCGCGAACGCACCACGCGAATGGCGCGCCGGACATCGTCGAGCGGCGCCGGATGACGGTAGCGCGGGCCGAGCCGGTATTGAAGGATAAACGCGGCCACACCGAGCGAGTTCAGCCATTGCGCGACCTGACGGCCTTCATGGTCCATGGCAAGGCTCCGGTATCCGCCGCCGGGGCAGATCACGACAGCGGTGCGCGTGCCTCGATGGGCGGGAACGTAGGAGGTCAGCGAGGGTTTGTCGGCCTCCGTATCGCCGAGCGCGCCGGGAGCGCCGTTGGGCCAGAGCGGTTCGGCGGGAGGCGGCTGCGGCTGGGCCAGCAGGCCGGCGGACACCGCAATCAGCAGAATCAGTTGGGCCATGGACCCATCCTTACCACGAAACCGCGACCTGGCGCGGCGCATGCGAGGCGGTGGTATGATATCGCGGAGTCGGTCATGGTTGGCAGGATCGTATCGCACTACGAGATCATCGAGCAGATCGGCGCCGGTGGCATGGGCGTCGTCTACAAGGCTCGCGACACACAGCTTGAGCGGACCGGGGCGCTGAAGTTCCTGCCGCCGCACGTGAGCGCCAACCCGGCCGAGAAGCAGCGCTTCCTGCACGAAGCCCGCGCTGCCTCGGCGCTCGACCACCCCAACATCGGCGTGGTTCACGAAGTTGGCGAGACAGCCGACGGCCAGATGTTTATCGCCATGGCCTATTATCCGGGCCAAACGCTCAAGCAGAAAATCGCCGCGGCAACTGCAGCGGGCGAAACGAGGGTCGACAAGTTCGCCACCGGCCTGCCAGTGAGCGATGCCGTCGATATCGCGCTCCAGATCGCCCGCTGACTGGGCAGAGCGCACGCGCAAGGAATTGTCCACCGCGACATCAAGCCCGGCAACGTCATCATCACCAAGGATGGCATTGCCAAGATCATCGACTTCGGCCTCGCTAAGGTCAGCCAGGACACCGCTACGATGGTCGGGACCACCAAGGGCACCGCGGCCTACATGTCGCCAGAGCAGGCGCTGGGCCAGGAGGTCAACGCGGGAACCGACGTGTTGAGCCTGGGCGTGGTGCTGTACGAAATACAGTAGCACCGGTTGACACGGGCAGCCGCGAGAAATAGACTTTTCCTAGACGGGACCAAATTGGAATGCTGCACTCCGCTTGCGGGGCGGGCAATCTTGCCCGCAGCCGGCCTTCAGCCGGCACCTACCGCCTTGACCGGCCGCGCCGCGGAACCAAGGACCGCCTGAAAGGCGGCCGCAGCCAAGATTGGCTGCCCCACGCAAGTACAGGCCTGCTGGCGCTGGCCGCGATGTTCGCGTTCTCGGTCCCCGCGACGCCCGCCGAGCGGGACGCCGCGGTCACCTTCGCCAGGGATATCGCTCCGATTCTCCAGCAAAAGTGCCAGGTGTGCCACCGGGCGGGATCGGTCGGGCCCATGTCACTGGTGAGCTATGCGGAAACGCGGCCGTGGGCGAAAGCCATCCGGGAGAGAGTGGCTACACGCAACATGCCGCCATGGCACATCGACAAGACGGTCGGCATCCAGAGCTTCCAGAACGACCGCTCCTTGAGTGAGCAACAGATCGCCAACATCCTGCGCTGGGTCGATTCGGGGGCCCCGCCCGGGGACCCCAAGGACCTGCCGCCGCCCGTGAAGTGGCCCAATGAGGATGGCTGGCAGCTAGCCGCTCAGTTGGGTCCCCCGGAGCTGGTGATCAAATCGGAAGCCTACACGATTCCCGCTCAGGGTCAGGATGTCTGGTGGAAGCCGCTCACCGCGATTCCGTTGGAGGAGCCGCGCTGGGTGCGTGCGGTCGAGATGCGCCCGGCCACTCCGGCGGGGCGCCGGGTGATCCATCATGCCCTGGCCCGCCTCGAGCAGGACGACCCGGACCCTCAAGCCAGCAGCGTGAGCGCCAGGGGCGGGGGCGGCGCGGCGCCAGGAGGGCTGCTGATGGAGTGGGCGGTGGGGAAGAACTATGACCTTTATCGCCCAAACACGGGTAAGCTGCTTCTTCCCGGAGCGCACATTCGTTGGGACGTCCACTATCACGCGGTGGGCGAGCCGATTCGAGACCACGTCGAGCTGGCCGTGTATCTTTATCCCAAAGGCGAGCGGCCGAAGTATCGCACCTACCTGACTGCGTTTCACGCCACCGCCAGTTCATCGGCGCGTCTGGATATACCTCCCAACACCATCACTCCGACGCAGGCTTTCCACGTGCTTCGACAACCGGCTCGATTGGAAAACTTTCAGCCCCACATGCACCTGCGCGGCAAGGCGATGTCCATGCAAGCGATCCTGCCGGATGGCACGACCCGGATGCTCAGCTACGTCGGAAATTTCAATTTCAACTGGATGGTCAACTACATCTACACGGAGGACGCGGCGCCCGTGCTCCCCAAGGGCGCCATCATTCATATCTCCGCCTGGCACGACAACACAGCCGCCAACCGCAACAATCCCGATCCCAACCAATGGGTGGGGTGGGGGGACCGCACCATCGACGAAATGGCGCACGCCTGGGTGAACGTGACTTACATCACGGAGGATGATTACAACGAGTGGGCCGCCAAACACAAATCCGCAAGTCCTGCTCGTCGCGGCACGGAATAGCCGGCAAATTGCCGGCCTGCATCGCGATCCTGCTCTCCGCGTTGATGCCCCTGTGGGGCCAGCAGCGCTTGCCCTTCGAGCCGCTCCACGACTCTGGCCAAAGCGTGACGCCGGCCTACGAAGGGTGGTTCCGAAATCCGGACGGAAGCTTCAGTCTGCTGTTCGGATATCACAACCGGAATCTGAACCAAGAGCTGGACATCCCGATCGGACCGCAGAACCGGATCGATCCGGGCGGGCCCGATCGCGGCCAACCGGACCATTTCGCGCCCGGCAGGCAGTGGGGGCTTTTCACTGTCACGGTGCCCAAGGACTTCGGCGTGAACAAGCTCACCTGGACGCTGGCGACCAACCGGGAGACTACGGCCATTCCGGCAGGCTTGAATCCCCTATGGGAGGTTTCCCCGTTCATCGAGGCCAGCGGCAACACTCCGCCCTACATCAGCCTTGAAGAGGGGGGAGCGTTTGTGCAAGGCCCGCGCGGAATTCGAGCGACACTGACCACGACGCGGGCAGAACCCTTCGCCATCAGCGTGTGGGCCGCCGATGATCTCAAGGGTATTTTTGGAACGCTTCGGCCCCTGGGTTCACCGGTGACCGTGTCGTGGGGCAAGTTTCGAGGACCCGGCGTCGTGACCTTTGCCAACGACAAACCCCCGGTTGAAAAAGCAGACTTCGTAGCGACGCCGGCTTCGGCGTTCACGGGCAAGGCCACCACCACGGCATCGTTCGGAGTTCCCGGCGAGTATGTCTTGCGTGTAGTTGCCAATGACTGGTCGGGAGACGGCGGGCGGGGGTTTCAGTGCTGCTGGACCAACGCCTATGTGATCGTCACGGTCAAGCCCGGCGCCGCCGGGAGTCGGTAAATCCCGCCGGTGCGCCAACCTCGGCGTTACGCGGACATCACTGTGTGGAAGGCCGTCTTGAACTTGTTCATCTCTTCCTCTGTTCCAACGGTAACCCGCACGTGGGTGGGCCAGGCCGGCCAGACCCGGCCGATATAGATTTTTTCCTGACGCAGCGCCTGGACGATTTCCTGGCCCGGCCGCTTCACATCCACCATGAAACAATTCGAGACCGACGGGACAAAACTGTAATGGTGCTTTTCCAGGAAACTGAACACCCCCTCGCGGGTGTCGGCGATGAGCTTGCGGCGTTCCGGAACTACGTATTCCGCCTCCAGGCTCGCGCTGGCGGCGGCCATTCCCGTGATCGGCATCATGGTCTGGCTGAAGCCGCTGATCTTTTCCAGCAGGTCCGGACGGGCGATCGCGGCGCCGGCGCGCAGTCCCGCCATGCCGTAGATCTTCGAAAAAGTCCGCAGGATGACGACGTCCTTGTCCGCTGCCACCAGAGGCGTGTGACCGGGCGCGCCGGTGATGTGGACGTACGCTTCATCGATCATCACCACGGCCCCTGCGGGTTTGTTCGCCACCAGCCATTCAATGTCCTCTTTCGGCGTGAGAGTGCCGGTCGGGTTGTTGGGATTCGACATGTAGATCAGGCCCGCGTCGGGCACTGCCGCCATCGCCTTCACGTCGTGCGCATAGTTGCTGGTGAGAGGCACGCGGATGACATTGGCGCCGATGAACCTGGCCGCCCGCCCCGGTGATTCATATCCCGGGTCGGCGGTCACCAACGATTTCGTTGGTGAGGTAAACGCCAGAACCGCCTGGTGGAGCGGGCCGCTCGATCCGGCGTGAACCCGGACATAGTTCTGTTGCACGCCTTCCTGCCCGGCGAGGAGCCTCTCCACTTTGTCGCCCTCGCCGTAGCGGTATCGCCCGCCATGCGCAATCATGCGGTAGGCGGCTTCCCGGGCCTCCTTGCAGGGACCCAGAGGGTTCTCGTTGGCGTTAATCAGGACCGCGTCTTCGGGAGCATCCACGCGCGACAACTGGGCCAG
>Ga0247727_10019046_pt1 | contig 10692 bp, 5 predicted proteins | sample WisWelCaveWW1625_FD_202498 | JGI IMG/M metagenome (GOLD analysis project Ga0247727, IMG submission 202498) | Biofilm microbial communities from Wishing Well Cave, Virginia, United States - WW16-25 | ecosystem: Environmental > Aquatic > Deep subsurface > Groundwater > Cave microbial mat | place...
ACGTGATCGGTGCGGCGATAAGTCCGCGGGGCGAATATCTGGCGGTGAGCATGAACGACAATCACACGCACATCTACGATTGCCATGGCCGGCGCTGCACGAACCTGCTCACGCACCGGCCGCTTCAGTTTCTGACTTTTCTGACCGGCCAGCCGTTGTTGATCGGTGCGGCTGAATATGGATTGGCCGGCTGCTACGAGCTGGACGGGCAACCGCGCTGGCAAGACGCCCTGTGGTCGTCGGCCGGGCACCTTGCCGCCAGCGGCGAGGGCTATGCGATTCTGGTCTCGTGCTTCGGCCACGGCCTGCAGCGCTATGGGCTGGATGGGACGAACGAAGGGGCATATCACCTCGGCGGCGGCGTCGCGCGGGCGTCGATCGACTACGACGGCAAGACGTTCGCCGCGGCAACGCTGGAGGGCGAAGTCATCATCGTGAACGCCGCCGGACACGTTTACTGGCGACAGGCGTTGCCGAAACCCGCTCGCGAAATCGCTCTCGACCCGGCCGGCCAGTTTGTGATTTACGGGCAGGAGTCGGGCGAGATCACGGTCCTGGACCTTGTGGAATCGCCCGCGGTTGCAATACGCCCGGAGTCGCGCACGGGCGGGGAGGGCATCGCAACGAAGCCGGCAGCCGCGGTGGCCGCGCGGGCCGCAGCACCTGCGACGCCGGCCAAGGCCGCCGAACCCGGCGGGCCGGCCCGGCAAATCCGAAATCCAACCTGGAAAGTCGCCGCATTCGATAGCGAATCGCAAGCCGAAACCACCGTGCTCCAGATCGTCGAGGACCCGACCCGCGTCGTGGTCTTCTCGAACCGAAGGCGAGTTGAATTCTTCGCCGACGCCGGCGAACGAATCCACACGAGCGACCAGCTCACCGGCGTGGGCCGGTACGTCGATTCCGATGCCAGCATGGTGGTCGCCGCCACCGACCGCGACGTTCTGCTGTACGATGTGGCGGCCAATACTTCCGCTCGATTCGATCAACGGTGTACGCAGATCAGCAACCTGCGAATTGACAGCGAGGCTGGCGAGATCGTCATCATCGAGGAGCGTGACCGCCTGAGCCGCTGGGACCTGGCGGGGAACCGTCGCTGGGTCAAGACGATCGATTCGCCGGTCGAGGGCCTGGCGATCGGCGCGAATCGACACTGCGCCCTCACCACCGAAGATGGCCGGCTAATCGTTTTCGATTGCGACAAGCGTATCGTTGGTGAGTTTCGCACGGACTCGCGCGAGATGCTGTCGGTTGTGCGGCTCGGCCCGCGCTGGATTACGCTCGCCGGCAAATCGCAACAGGTTCGCTCGCATCAGCTTGACGGTACCGTGGAATGGGAGACCACGATCCCCACCGAGGCTTGGCGGCTGGTGCGCTTGGCAAGCCGAGTAGTGGCCCGAGCGGCTAGCGGTCGATTGTATGTAGTGGATGCCCGCGGCCGAATCGAACTCGACAGCACGGAACTTCCGACGGAAACTCTGCTGTTTCTCAACCGGTCCGATGAACCGTCTGCACTGTTTTGGCGCGCGGGCAACCTGATGGTGACCGACCTCGTGGGCAAAATCCAGTGGCGACATCTGTCGGCGGAAACGTTGGGGCCGGTGACGGCGGGTGCGGCCGGCGTAGCTTGCGCACTCGGGCGTGAGTTGGTGTTCTTTGCCGGATAGACCGCGCCACTTTCGGCTCGATCGGCTTTGACAACCCAAGACCGCTCCAGTAGCTTGGGTCGGTGCTGCTGAGCCGATCGATGTTTGACTCATGAGTCCTGAGTCCCAAATTAGCTCTCCTTGCGGCCGTTTTTCTATGTTTGATCACCTGGGTAATCTTGTGGTGCGACATTGGGCCTGGGTGCTCGGAAGTTGGATTCTGCTCGTCGCACTCGTCGGCTATTTCGCGCCCGACTGGGACAAGATCAGCCAGGACGACGACGTACGGTCATTTCCGCCTGATTACGACAGCGTCGTTGCCCTCGATTTGCGAAAGCACGCATTCCCGCAAGACGCCTTCAATAGCGACGTTGTCGTCGTCATCGAGCGGCGCGACGGCGAACTCTCGGACCTGGATTTTCAGTTTGTGGAGACGCTGGCCGCCCGGCTCGCGCGAGTGCAACGCGAAGGTGAACTGCGCGATCTTAACGGTAACATCATCGAAGATAGGCACGGCCTGCATGAATTCTTCAGTCACGGGTCCGCCAAGATGGGGCAGCTCCTCGTCAGCAAGGACAAGAAGGCCACGCTGCTCTACGCCGGATGCGATCACACTTTTATGGCCGAGAAAATCGTCGGCACGGTCGAGGCCCTGCGGACTGAAATCAACGTGATGAGGAATGGCGGCGAGGTGCCGATAGGAATCGAAGTGGCGGTAACGGGTTCGGCGGGCGTCGGTGCCGATCTGCACATCGCACAGACCAAGAGCCTGAAGCGTTCACTATGGGTCACGATTGTCCTGGTCATCACAATTCTCCTGTTGGTTTATCGCTCGCCCGTCGTCGCCTTGAACCCGCTCGCGACGATCAGCGTGTCGGTAGTCACCGCCATGAGTTTGATGGCACTGGCCACGGAAGTGAACTGGGGCGGTTTTCATTTCCAGGTAATGAAGATCACCGAGATATTTGTCATCGTAGTTTTGTTCGGTGCCGGAACAGACTATTGCCTGTTCTTGATCGCACGCTATCGCGAGGAACTTCAGCGGGGCCACGACCGCGAAACGGCGCTTCGGCTGGCGATTCACAACGTGGGCGGTGCTCTCGCGGCCAGTGCCGCCACGGTCGTCGTGGGATTGGGCATGATGGTGTTCGCCGATTTCGGCAAGTTCCGCTACACCGGACCGGCCGTCGCAATCAGTTTGGCGGTGGCACTCGTGGGCGCGTTGACCCTGACGCCCGCAATGCTGCGAATGCTGGGATCCATCGTCTTCTGGCCGTTCACCATCCGGCCCGCAAACCAGCACTCATTGAACAACGACGACAACCCCGCGCCCCAGAATCTACCCCAACGATTCTGGGAATCGTTTAGCCACTGGCTGGTATTGCGACCGGCTACGATCTGGGCCGCCTGCGTTTTGGTACTGGCCCCGTTCGCAGTGTGGGGCTTTCAGCTTGTGCCGACGTACGATTTCCTCTCGGAGCTGTCCGATACCACGGAGAGCAAAGTCGGTTCGGCGATGATTCAGCGCGACGGCCACTTTCCCAAGGGCACGCTCGGCCGATTAACGCTCCTGCTCAAAACTCCCGATGGTGCCCCGAATGACCTGCGACTCCCCGAGGCTCGCAAGGATTTCGCCGAGTTGACCGAGCGGCTCGTGAACGGCGGCTCGCAGCCGGCCGAATTCTACTCGCCCGAATTGATCTCGCAGGTGATGAGCCTGACCAGCCCGCTGGGCAAACCGCTGCCGCTCGTCCAGGAAAAGACCGTGGTCGAAGATAAGAAGCCGGTGGTCGAGAAGAAGCAGCCGGCAGTAGAGGAGAAGAAATCAGCGCGGAAATTGAGTGCACTTGGCAGCGTGTTCGAGGGAATCAAGAAGGGCGTTGCGCAGGCGACCAAGAGTGTGAGCGAAACCGAAGTCGGCGAGCGGGCACGGCAGGCATTCGAGCAAGGTTGGAAAGACGCCACCGACCACTACGTCAGCACGGCGGCCGACGGCCAAGTGGCCCGCGTCGAAGTTGTTTTCAACGTGGCACCGTTCTCGAAGGAGAGCATGAAACTGCGCGACGACATCGATCGGCTCGTGCGCGATTTTACCAAGCAGCCTGGCAGCACACTGAGCGGGGCCACACATTCCTTCGCAGGAATTACCGCGACAACTTTTGACCTTGAGAAAATCACGCAGTCGGACCAGAGCCGGATCAACAGATTGGTTGTGGTGGCTGTGTACATGATTCTGGTCGTGCTGCTGCGGCGGCCGTTCGTCTGCGTTTACCTGATGATCACCGTTCTCCTCGGCTACTATGCAACACTCGGCATCACGGAAGGGGTCTTCTGGACGCTGCACCACTGGTCGCAGCCGGATCTGCCCTGGCTGGGGCTCGACTGGAAGGTGTCCTTTTTCCTGTTCATCATCCTGGTGGCCGTGGGTGAGGATTACAACATCCTGCTCATGTCTCGTGTGATGGAGGAAGAACGCAAGCGCGGTGAAGTGGAGGGGGTACGGACGGCCGTGGCACGAACGGGCGGCATCATCACGTCGTGCGGCATCATCATGGCCGGCACATTCGGCTCGATGGCCACCGGCACCCTCTCGGCCGTCCAACAACTAGGGTTCGCATTGGCGCTCGGCGTGCTGCTCGACACGTTTGTGGTTCGCCCGATTCTTGTTCCCACGTTTCTCTTGATGACCTATTCCGTCCGCCAGAGATTTCGGAAACAGCCGATGGTCGCCGCCCCCCACGTGGTCACTCGACCGCAGCGCGAAACCGCCGGCGAACCCGTTGGCACCGCCGAGCGACGTGGACTGCTTGCATTCCTGCTCGCATGGTTAGGCCGCAGCATGTAATCTCTCTGAGTGAGTCGCTGCTTCACGTCCCCCGGCAATGACTTTCCATTCTAGTCCTAATTGAGTAACTTGCCGATGCCCGACCCAGGTTTGGAGAATTCATGTTTCGATCGCGGCTTCTGTTGATTTGTGTGTCATTCAGCTTCTCAGGCTGCGCCAGGCCGATGACAAATTTGGCGACACCGCCGGCCTCCAGTGTCGTGGTCTACACCGCGCTCGATCAGGAATTCTCCGAGCCGCTGTTTGAACCGTTTCAGAAAATGTCCGGCATCGAAGTGCTCCCCCGATTTGACACTGAGGCCACGAAGACCGTCGGCCTGGCTAATACGATTCGGATCAGCGCGGAATCCGGCCGAGTGCGCTGCGATCTGTTTTGGAACAACGAGATTCTGAATACGATTCGGCTCAAGGAAGAAGGCCTGTTGCGGCCCATTCAGCCGGCCAATGCGGAGCAATTCCCCGCACAGTTCCGCGCGGCCGACAACACCTGGTTCGGTTTCGCGGCACGGGCACGAGTGCTGATCGTGAACACGAAGCTCGTTCCGGACGACCAAATCCCGCGAAGCATCTTCGAGTTGACCCAACCCAAGTGGCGCGGCAAGGTGGGGATTGCGAAGCCCCTGTTTGGAACGACGGCCACTCACGCAGCGTGCCTGTTCGCCAAGCTCGGTTCCGACCAAGCTCGCGAGTTCTTCCTTACCCTCAAAAAGAACGACATCCAAATCTTGAGCGGCAACAAACAGGTCGCCATCAGCGTGGCCGCGGGCACGATTCCGCTGGGCCTCACCGACACCGACGACGCCCTCGGTGAATGGGAAAAAGGAATGCCCGTGAAACTGATTTACCTAGACTCTGAACCAGGCGGGCTGGGCACGCTTTTCATTCCGAACACGCTTGCGGCCCTGAAGAACAGCCCGAACCCTGCCGCCGCCGAACAATTGGCGAACTACCTGCTCAGCCCTGAAGTTGAGACGGCACTGGCTCGCGGACCGAGCGCCCAAATTCCGCTCAACCCATCCCTAAAGGTCGAGCTTCGCGTTGAAACACCAGCCACAGTAACTGCAATGGAGATCGACTGGGAACTTGCGGCCCGAAAATGGGACGAGACCGCCGCATTCATCGCCGAACATTTTACGGGCCCTAACTGAGTCGATCCTGAAGCACTGTATCGGAGCACATCGCCATGTTGATGCACATCCTCGCCGCTGCCGCCTTGACTGTTGCTCAGAGTGAAAGTGGCTCGGCTCAGAAAGAGACCCCGCCTAATATTGTGGTCCTTTTTGCCGACGACCTGGGCTACGGCGACCTGAGCTGTTACGGACACCCGACGATCCGAACGCCGCACCTCGACCGCATGGCAGCCGAGGGCATGCGGTTCACGCAGTTCTATTCGGCGGCCGAGGTCTGCACGCCGAGCCGGGCGGGGCTGCTCACCGGACGCCTGCCCATCCGGAGCGGAATGTGCAGCGATCGCCGGCGCGTGCTGTTCCCCGATTCGTCGGGCGGCCTGCCGGATGACGAGATCACGATCGCCGAAGCCCTCAAGGGCAAGGGGTACGCCACGGCGTGCATCGGAAAATGGCACCTCGGCCATTTGCCTCAGTATCTTCCGACTCGACATGGCTTCGATTTCTACTTCGGCGTTCCTTATTCGAATGACATGCACAACAAGCAGCGTGGCGACCCGCCAGTGCCGCTCATGCGCGGCGAAGAAACAATCGAGCAACCGGTGGATCAGACGACCCTCACCCAGCGCTACACGACCGAGGCGGTTCGATTCATCCGGCAGAGCAAAGCTCGGCCATTTTTTCTCTACGTCCCGCACACTTTCCCGCACGTGCCGCTTTTTGTCTCCGAGAAATTCCGCGGCACAAGTCGAGCCGGCCTCTACGGCGACGTGGTGGAAGAACTGGATTGGAGTGTAGGCCAGATCCTACAAGCTCTGCGCGATGAAGGGCTGTCCGAACGCACGCTGGTTATCTTCACGAGCGACAACGGTCCGTGGCTCACTCAAAAAGACCGCGGCGGATCGGCCGGCCTACTCCGCGACGGCAAGGGAAGCACGTGGGAGGGCGGCATGCGCGAACCGGCTATCGCCTGGTGGCCTGGCACGATCAAGCCGGGCAGCGTCTGCCAAGAACTGGCTACGACCATGGATATCTTCACGACCAGCCTCACAATCGCCGGGGTGCCGATCCCATCCGACCGAACCATTGACGGAAAAAACCTGATGCCGGTGTTTCGTGGTGGCAAGTCCGAGTGCGAAGCCGTCTACTTCTATCGCGGCACACGACTCATGGCCGTTCGCAAGGGCCCGTTCAAGGCACATTTCATCACACAGTCGGCATACGGTCCAGATTCGCAAAGGCCAGAGTCCCACGACCCACCACTCCTCTTCAACCTCGACGTGGACCCTGCGGAGCGATTCGACGTCGCAAAGAACCATCCCAATGTACTCACCGAAATTGCACGCGAGGTCGAGCGACACCTGGGAGAGCTGAAACAGGGCAAGCCTCAGTTGGACGAAATATTAGGCAAGTAACTTCTCTCTGAAACGCGCCGACTGAGAAATGAGGCCTGAGAAGCCGAGCTATTTCGACCCGTAATTCACCCAGACCGGACTGGCCCAGGCGACTTCGCCGTCGTCCTGCACCAGCCGGAAGTAATACTGGTTCGTGCCTTTCTTCGGCTCGTCGTCGGTGTGTTTTAGTGCGATCGTTTGTTGCTTCGGCTCGGCGGAGTAGATGTACTCGTTGTTGCGAACCAGATCGACGCGGGCGATTTTGGAAGTGCCGCTGGCGCGAAGTTCCAGGACCGGTTTGTCGCTCGTGGTGAACTCTTCCCCCATGAAGTGCCCATTCGCTCGAACGTCGATGATTAGATTGTCGGTCGCTCCGTAGGTTTGCCGCTTGCGCATAGAGTCGATGATCGCCGCGCGGTCGTTTTCGGGCGTGTAGACCAAGGCGTAACTGATATGAGTCGATCCGTGGTCGCTCGACGTGATCGTGCCCAGCCGATAGCCCTTGGCGTATGCGTTCCACACCATGCCCTCCGGCTTGTAGCCGCCGGGGGCTTGGCCGGTCAGCTTTTCATCGTCGTGAACGCGTGGGCCACCCAACGCTTCGTAACTGTTGCGGGCACCCTGGTAGATTTCCACGACCGGTTCGATTTTCGGATCGTTGTCGCGCCAGTCGGTGCCCATATTCGTGCCCGACGTGTGCGACATGGCGATGCCGCCTGTCTTGTGCAAATACTGATACAGCAGTTTTGTGTCGTTCTCGACCACCGCTCCAGTACCGACGCCTGGGAACTCGCCACGCTGGTCGAGCTTGAGCTGGAAGGGAAACACGGGCACGCCGCGGTAGCTGTGAAAGATGTTGCGGTGACCATTCGGGAACGTCACGCTGCGCTCGTAGCCGTAGAGTGGGACGAATCGGGGCGGCAAGTAATACATGTCGCATGACTTTTCGGTGAGCCACCACCAGTAGGCATAGTGTCCGCCGCCTTGATGGTCGGACAGGCCGCCAAAGTCCATTGCCGCCACGTCGATCATGTATCGATAAAAATCGAGGTACGATCCGTCGTTTCCCGGTCCAACGTCCCAACTAAGTTCCGTGTGCCGGTGCAAGTCGCCGCGCACGATGCGGTGCGACTTGCCCGCTATGTTTGTTTCAACAGCACGGATCGCCTTCACCTGGTCAGCCTCGCGGGCAATGTTCCAATCGCCACCGCCGTCGGGGGCGGCCGGATTCTCGAAAGCAGCCAGTTCCGGAGTCGCCGCACGCTCGGCCGCACGCGGCACGGTCGCAACGAAGACGGCATCGCGTTGCGGTTGGTGGTAATTCGATTCCTTGCGGCCGTCGCCGGAGTAGGCAACGACGAGCGAACCATCGGCGGCCGGCATCATGCGGCTGAACAGGCTGATTCGGCCGGAACTTTCCGCGAGTTCCGTGGCCGGCTTCCAGCCGTTCTCAGTCAGATAAGTCACGTTTTCAGTCCAGTAACGTCGTTGCCCGGTCAGCTTGCGATGGCGCACGCGCAGCCAGAGACGGCCGTCGCGATCTGCCGCGAGTCCGGCAGCGGCCAGAAAATCGCGTTCGCCCGCGGGCATCGCACCACCGACGGCGGGAGCACTCCAAAGTTTTCCGTTTTCAAAAGCCGCGACACGTACGGTCCGCGAGCTGCCCAACGTCGTGCCGCGTTGCCGGTTTTCGATGCGCAGCCAATAGCCCTGGTCTTTGCCCCAATTCCACCCGCCTTGCTCCCACGCCACCCACACGCGACCGTCCGACGTGCAGGCCACGCTGGCGTGGGCCTCATAGAATTTCGACGTGGCGATCGGGATAACTTCACCGACCTTGCCGCGGTCGTAGCTCGTGAGAAACACGTCGTAGTCGCCGTTGCGAAAACTGTCGAATGCGATCCACGCGACTCCCTTGGCGTCCACGGCCACTTGCGGATACCAGTCGCTGGCCGGGCCCGAAGTGACGGCCACGGGTTTCGACCACGATTCGCCGTCAAACCGGCACAGCATAATGTCGCCGTTGTTTTCAGGATGGCCTTGCCACACGACGTAGATATTTCGCTGGGCGTCGGTCGCAACGTGCGGGTTGATGTCGGGCTTCGCATGGTCGGTCAGCCGCACGATCGGTCCCCACGTGTCGCCGGTGATCGAACGTGCGTAGAGATCCCAGTTGCCGGATTTGCCGTGCTCGGTCCGAACCTGCTCGCACCAGATCACCCACACGCGGTCTTTGGAATCGACGGCGAGCTGGGGCATCCAGATATCGGCCCAGGCTTCGACGAGCAGCACGTAGCTGCGCGTGGACCACGCGCCATCGGGAAGTCGCTTGTGAATTCGCAGTTGGTCGTGGCCGTCGTAGTAAGCGGCATAGGCGGCGTATATCGTGCCGTCGCCGGTTTGTGCGATGGAGGGAAAGTCGTCGTACGAGTCGCCGCTCGACAGTTTGGGCACACCCGCTTCCGCGGCGCTCGGCGGCGGCACGGACGAGCCCTGTTCTTTTTTCTGCGCGGCCCCGGCAGTCTTTTTCTTCGTTGTCTTTTGCTTGGTCGGCTGTTCTTGAACTGAACCCGGCCCGCTCGATGGGTTCGCCGGGTCAGTGCCGCCGACTCCCATGAAGGCTACGGCAATCGTCAGCAAACCGCTCGCCGGAACCGCCAGCCACTTCAAGGTCACGGCCGCCTCCTTTGCGCTAGGGCTTTGCTCGTTTGTAAGTCACAAGGAACATATTGGTATCGGGCTTGGTTGCAAGTGAGGACGAACACCAGCTAGCGTCGAGAGGGATACTATCAAGTACGATGGGGAAATGAAACTGTCCTAAGGATGTGTCGATGGGGCATAATCGGGGTTTCGAATAAAGATTGGAATTGAGCCTGACACCGTTTGTTCGTCGATCCTTAGAAGGAATTGTGCCTTCAGTCGCGTTAGTGGCTTGCCGATGAGATGTTTTGGATCGATTCGGAAATCGATCGGATGCGTAGTTGTTTGTGCATCCGTCGGCCACGCGATATTCATGTGAACTTCCTCGTCCACGGCGACCGACAAGACTGTGGATTCTTTTTCGGTTGATACAGTTATTGTCTTCAGGACTTCCGAGTCATTGGGCTGCAAAGAAACAATCAGCGCAGTTGGGCTAATTGCGAATGGATAAACGGGGGTCAACTTCACGGGCAACACCATCAGTGGAACTGCCGCGCTGTCCGTTTGGATCTCTACCGTGCCTGCGAGAGTTGTTTCAGGCACTTGGGCTTCTAGAGTCACGACGGCTTGCTTTTCGTCCTGATGCTCGATTGATGTGGTCACCCCTTGAAGCATAGAACGAACTGAAATCACCTTCAGTGAACCGCTTTGGCTTTTCTTCAATACAAGTACAGAATCTCGAGCCACTTGGCCTGGCTCTCCGCGAAGATGAATCTGGGAAGGCTTCAATGTGGCCGGAAGTAACACGTCAAATTCCACAATGAGCCGTAACGGTCTTATTGCTTCGTCACGAAAAAGAACTGTCGCGGCCAGTCCTTGCTTAGAACGGTCAGTGGGCGCCACGGACCTGACCAGAGCTATAACCGAAAGTCGTGGATGCGTCTTGAAAAGGGCGGCGTACTTTGGGACGAATTGGGTTGGAACGTAAATCCCTTTTGTCCAAGGAGTACGCCACCATGCAAGAGACTATCGTGGATCGG
>Ga0247727_10019047_pt1 | contig 10692 bp, 9 predicted proteins | sample WisWelCaveWW1625_FD_202498 | JGI IMG/M metagenome (GOLD analysis project Ga0247727, IMG submission 202498) | Biofilm microbial communities from Wishing Well Cave, Virginia, United States - WW16-25 | ecosystem: Environmental > Aquatic > Deep subsurface > Groundwater > Cave microbial mat | place...
AGTATCACGCGACCTTCGAACGGTCGTCCTGCGAAGTCAAAAGCAAAACGCCTTGGCTTTCGCTGCGGGGAAACTTTGTCTTGACCTCGCTTTTCATATGCGCCGACGTGAGGAGGCTTTGTCTATTTCGGATTTCCGATTTCGGATTTCCGATTTGAAATGAGCCTCCTCACGTCGGCTGCCACGGCTGAGAGGTCCGTCGTCCTCTATCCGAGCGCGAGCGCGCCGGTGCTGTCGCCGAATTTCTCCACCGGTGTGCGCATGTGATCGAGCATCGAGACGTAAAGATTGCAGAGCGGCGTGCCTTTAGGGCTGCCAATGTGGCGACCGGTCTTGAGCCGGCCACAGCGGCCTCGGCTGGCGTTCGAAGGCTCGCGCTTCGATTCAGCCTTTCAGCTTCGCGTAACGCTCGGCCACGAAATCCCAGTTCACCACGTTCCACCACGCGGCGATGTAGTCGGCGCGCTTGTTCTGGTATTTGAGGTAGTAGGCGTGTTCCCAAACATCAAGGCCCAGCAGCGGTTGTTTGCCGGCGCTTATTGGCGAGTCCTGATTAGGCGACGATTCGACCGACAATTTGCCTTCGTGCAGGACGAGCCAGGCCCAGCCGCTGCCAAAAACTTTTGTCGCGGCTTCGGCGAACTTGGTTTTGAAGTCGGCGAAATTGCCGAAGTTTTTCTCAAGGGCTGCCGACACATCACCTTTCGGTTCACCCCCGCCACTTTTCTTCATCATCTGCCAGAAGAGCGAGTGGTTGTGGTGTCCGCCGCCATTATTGCGGACGGCAGTGCGGATGTTTTCGGGAACGCCATCCAGGCTCGTCAACAAATCATTGATTGTCTTATGGCCAAAAAGGGGAAAGGCGGCAATGGCTTTGTTGAGGTTGTCCACGTAAGCCTTGTGATGGCGGTCGTGGTGAATCTCCATCGTGCGCGCGTCAATGTGCGGCTCCAGCGCGTCGAAGGCGTAGGGCAGCGGCGGCAGTGTGAATGGGCCGGTCGGCGCCGCGGGCGCAGGTTGGGCAAGGGTGGCGGGTACGATAGCGGACACGGTTGCGGCGAGCGCGGTGGTCTTGATTGCCTGGCGTCGGTTCATCATAATGGAAGTCCTTTCGTTTTGGTCAGTGAGTTGGCTGACAGTCTTAACGACTTGTGCGTGGCAATGGAATCATGAAAGCCCTCTCATGCCCCAGCCTTTCCGGTACTGGCGGCTGACGAAACGGTTCGCCTCATTCAGATCGAACCGCAGCGTCCGGGAGCTCCATTTGAGCGTGGTGTCCGGGAAACGCGAGGCGACGCCGCCCAGCAGCACGGCCTCCGTCAGCGGCCCGGCGTAACCGAAGTGCGCCGAGGTCTTGCCCTTGCCCAGGCACGCGTCCACGAACGATCCCCAGTGATTCACGCTCTCGATCGCCGGGAACTTGTGGTTCTCGAATTTCTTGTCCGGATACAACTGGGGCCGCGCCCAATGCGGAAGGGCCATCGCGCCCTCCGTGCCCACGAAGAGCGAGCCGGCTTCCGGCAGATCGTCGCCCTCAAGCAACGCCTTGACCGCGGCCGGTGGCTTTTGCGCGCCGTCGTACCAGGTCACCGCCACCGTCTTGTCCGCGGTGAACGCCGTGCCGGGAAAGACGTAGTGAATCTTCGAGTCCAACGCCCAGTTCCATTGATTCGGTGCCTCGCCCACCGAGCGGATCGAGAGCGGCGCGGTCAATTGCAACGCCGCGAACACAGGGTCGAAGATGTGGCAACCCATGTCGCCGAACGTGCCGGTCCCGAAATCCAGCCGCTTGCGCCAGTTGGACGGATGATAATAACCCCCGCCGATGAACGGCCGGTCCGGACAGACGCCGAGCCAGAGATTCCAATCGAATCCAGCCGGCACGGCGTCGAACTTCCCGGGGCGTGCGTCGCGGTCGCCCCAGGATTTCGGGCACCACGAATGCACCTCGTTGATCTTGCCGATCACGCCCTCCTGAATGAGCCGCACGCCCATCCGGTATTCCTTCTCGGAATGAATCTGGATGCCCATCTGGGTGACGACCTTACGCGACTGGGCAATCGCCGCCAGCCGCCGGACTTCGTGGAGCTCGTGGGCGAGCGGCTTCTGGCCGTACACGTGCTTGCCCAGTTGCATGGCGCCGAAGGCAATCGGCGCGTGCATGTGGTCGGGCGTCGAGACGTTCACCGAGTCAATGTTCTTCGCCTCCTTGTCGAGGAGTTCCCGCCAGTCCTGGTAAATCTTCGCGTCGGGGAATTTCTTGCGCGCGGCCTCGGTGCGGTTCAGGTCCACGTCGCAAATGGCCACGATGCGGACCGATTTGCATTTGGCGATCTCGTTCAGGTCGCTCCAGGCCATGCCGCCGGCGCCGAAGCTGGCGTGGCGCAACTCGGAGTTGGGCGATTGCGCCAGCAGTCCGCGCGTGATGAACGGCCCGGCCAGCGCGGCGCCGCAGAGTCTCTTGAGAAACGCACGGCGCGTGAACGGGCGGTTTGGACTCATGTGCGGGCAGTCTGCTGCGGGGCATGTCCCGGCGTCAAGGCGCGTTGCAGCGGCGACTTCCGGCGCGTTCTTCTACCAAACCGAGTCGAACAGCCGAACGGAACGCAGCGTTTACGCTGCCGCGACGGGCGCTTCTCCCATTTGTGCAGCCTGAAGGCTGCGTTCCGGTGGTGGGGTCAACGCGCGCCTCTTCCAATGGGGCGGGCGAGGGCCACCCAGCGTCACCAGCGGATTTCAGTTGTGATGGTCGTGGGCTGGCGAGCCGCCGCCGGATTCAAGCCAGGCGAGCAGATCAAGAATCTCCTCCTTCGCGAGCGAGTGGAGCAGCCCCAGCGGCATGAGCGAGGCAGCCTGCGGTCGCCGCTCCTGGATGTCCGAACTCTTGAGCGTTTGCACGAGCGTGTCGGATGGCCCCGTCTGGATGGTCACGCTGTCAGCGTCCTCCTTTACGATCATGCCGAAGACCGGCTCATCGTTCTTCAACTCGAACTCGATGTTGCGATAGCGATTACTGATGACGAGCGTAGGTTCGAGGACCTGTTGCAACACAGCGGCGCGATCGCTGGTGTAACGCTGGAGCACGTCGGTCAGGTCGGGACCGTAATTGACGCCTTCCGCGCCAAGCTTGTGACACGAAGCGCAGGCGAGCTTGGTGAATAATTCGCGGCCCCGCGCGAGGTTGCGGCCCGAAGGCGGCTTCGCGAGGTCGGGTGCGAGATCGGCGGCCTTCCACTCGGTCAACTTCGGCGCCGCGGCGGCGTGGCTGGCGAGATACACCTCCACGTCCTTGACCACCGCGAGCGTCCCGACCATGCGCCGCCAGTGGCCGGGAAACGTGCAGACATAACCATAATCTCCCGGCGTCTCCGGCGCGGTGAAGCCGAGCTTGGCCTGTTGGCCCGGATCCACCAAGCGTGTCGCATGGAGGATCTTTGCGGAAACGGGAACGTAGAGCCGGCCTTGCGTGTCCGGTTCGGGCGGCATCTTTTCGGCGGCGCCGCCGACTTCCTCTACGGCGCCCGGCGCGGTGATGACCAGGTTGTGCGGCATGGCGTCGTCGTTGATCAATACGATCTCCACCGGCTTGCCGGCCTCGACGACGAGCAGCGTCTTGTCGTAAAGCATCTGCTCCGGCACGGTGTGGAGAATGAACACGCTGACGCCGAGCGCGCGGAGCGTCTTGCCGGTTGCGGCGGCTTTCTCCGCCGGCAACAGCGCGGCCAGATCGGTCGCGAACTGAAACGCGCCGACGGCCTCCGGTTCGGTGCGCCTTTCCACCGGCACGCTTTGGAGGAATCCCACGAGGCTTGCGATCAACGGCCCGGCCTGCTCCTTCGGCCACGACTTGCGCGGAATCCGCTGAAGGCTCGCAACGACGGCGGCGCGCTCCGTGCCTGATCTCACCAGAGCGGCCAAAGTATTGAACGTCTCCAAGTCGTGGCCCGGGATCGCGCCGACGGCGGCGATGGCGGCGCGGCGAATTTCCGGCGGCCCAGCCTTGTGGAGTAGTGGTTCGACTCTGGGATACATCGTCGCGCGAAGGCCCGGATCGCGGACCAGCGGAATCGCCAGCAAGAGGTCGGCGAGTTTGGCCGATTCGGGCGCCGCTTCCGGCCAGACATTGTCGGCTGAACTGTCCGCCGTCAGCAGCGCTGCGTACCCCATTTGCCGGGCCAGCGGCCGTTGAGCTTCATTGGCCAGTTTCTCCAGGTCTGCGCGTTTGGTGGTGAGATCGGCGGGTTTGTGTTGAAGCAGCAACGCGGCGAGGTCGCGCAACACTGGCTCGGCGTCCTCACCCTTTCGGTCGAGTTCCTGGATGCCCCGGATCAACTCGGTCAGCGGATCGGAGTTGCGGAGTTTCGCCAGTCCTTCGAGCGCCTCGATGCGGTATTTGCGCTCAAGCCCTTTGCGTTGCAGGAGCGCCACGTAAACGAATTCGCCGCGCGGCGCCTCGATGAGTTCCTTTTTCGAGAGCCGGCCCAGCACATAGGCAGCGGCCCTCGGGCTTTTCGGGAGGAAGAACGTTTTCTTCGGCTGCTCCTCGGCTGCCCGCAACGGCGCCACCGCGGCGGAGATTAACAGAGCGAGGACAAGGTCGCGGACGAAAGTCATGTCAATGCGCAGTGAGGCTAGACCTCGGATGCTTTGCGGTCAATCCGGCCAAGCGAGGATCAATCGGTTTCCCCGTGGACAGACGACTCGCTCGGGCCGGTCTTGATTGGCGCTTGCTTTTCAAATTGCCGGCGCATCACGATCCGCGCGGAAATGAATGCCGGATGCACGCGGAATCGGGCCAGACTTTTTCAAGTAAAGCCCCTGTTTCTGACGGCGGCCATGTGCTCGATGTTCGCGACTGCGGTGGCGCAACCCGCGGTTGCCTGGTGGATGTCCTCGGAGGACCTGAAGGCGAAACTGTCGCCTCAAACTCCGCTGACTTTTGCCGCAGGCAAGCCAGGCAACGGCCCGGTCGTGCAAGTGGATGAGCGCACCACGTTTCAAAGCATTCTTGGCCTCGGCAGTTCGCTCGAACACAGCACCTGCTACAACCTGAGCCTGTTGCCGCCGGACCGGCGCGAGAAGGCCATCGAAAGTCTCGTGCATCCCGACAAGGGCATCGGCATGAGTTTGATGCGGATTTGCATCGGCACGCCGGACTTCACCGCGTCGCCGTGGTACACTTACGATGACATGCCGCCTGGCCAGTCGGACCCGGAGTTGAAGAACTTCTCCATCGCCAAAGATCGCGAATACGTGCTGCCCGTGTTGAAACTGGCAAAGAAAATCAATCCCCGGCTCAAATTCTTCGCCAGCCCGTGGAGTCCGCCGGCGTGGATGAAGATGAACCACCGCATTGGCGGCGGCAGCATCAACCCGCAGCATTTCCGTCCGCTGGCCGAATACTTCGCGCGCTTCATCGAGGCGTATCGCGCCGAGGGCATCGAGGTCCACGCCATCACGATTCAGAACGAGCCGGAGTACGCGCCCGAGACGTATCCGACGTGCCGCTGGACGGCGGCGCAGCAGCGCGATTTCATCCGCGACCATCTGGCGCCGGCATTTCGCGCGCGCGGACTCTCCACGTTGATCTGGTGCTACGACCACAATTTCAATCATCCGAATTTCCCGGCCACGACCCTGGAGGACGCGGGCGCGGCGGCGTTTGTGGACGGCACGGCCTTCCATCACTATGAGGGCGAGCCGTCGGCCATGACTGCGTTTCACGAGAAATTCCCCGCCAAGCACGTTTACTTCACGGAAGGCTCGACCTTCGGGGTCAGTGGCGCGGCGGGGATCATCTCCTTCCTCCGCAACTGGGCGCGCAGCTACAACGCCTGGGTGACGATGATTGACCACCGGCGCAAACCCAACCCGGGTCCGCACGCCTGCTCCCCGACCTGCGTGGTGCTCAACAGTGAAACGCTCGAACTGGACTACCGCTTCGATTACTACATGTACGGCCAGTTCATGAAATTCATTCAACCCGGGGCGGTGCGCGTTGCCTCCACCGAATCCGCGAAGCTGCCGCCCAACGTGGCGTTTCGCAATCCGGACGGCGACCTCTTGTTGATCGCGGCGAATCCGGAAGGCCGCGCGCTTGATTTTGCGGTGGCCTGGAACCACCGCGCGCTGAGCGTCTCACTCGCCCCCAAATCCCTCGCCACCCTCACCTGGAAACCATGAAAATCTCGCTTCCGTTTTTCACTCTCGCGTTCAGCCTCGCGTTCGCCGGTTGCGCCACGCGGCAAGCCGCCAAGATTCAGAAGCCCACGGTCGTGGAGGCGGCCTGTGGCGAGTGCAAGCTAGGCATGAAGGGGAAGGATTGCGATCTGGCGATCCGCGTCCACGGCCGTAGCTATTTCGTGGACGGGGTCAACGAGAAGTCGCTGGGCGATCCCCACGCCGCGGATGGCATCTGCAATGCGATCCGCCAGGCGCGCGTCACCGGCGAAGTCAAAGGGGGCCGCTTCGTCGCCACCAGCTTCGAGTTGCTGCCAGCGACGACTCGTTGAAGCCGGCGACATCGCGCCAATCACACCGGGCGTCAGAATCCAGGTTTCCTCGCACGGCACAACGGCGCACGTCGGCGGATACGGTGTCTCGAGCGGGATTCCCATGAGCGGCCTTGAGTTTTGCGGCCGCTGTGGGACTCCACGGCTGGCAACCGATGCTCAAAACATGCTGCTGGCCTTGAGCAACGTTTCCTGAACCACCAATTCGTCGTCGAGCGAAACCCCCAACGCCCGTTCGCCGCGCACGGCGGCGGCCAGTTCAACGAAGTCCGCTTCATAGCGCGTGTAAGTCAGCGGGAGGGCTTGCAAGCCCTTCGGGTAAGGGCCGGCCGCATTGACCAGATCAAGTTTCAATCCCGGCGGTTCGATGGGCTGGAGGATCGCCGACCCGTTCGTGCCGAGCACTTCGAAGGCCCGCGGGGGATTCGCCGCGGCCTGCATCGCGGTGTTGGTGATCACGGCGAGCGCACGGTCAAATTCGAGCACGGCCACGTTGTTGTCCTTCAGCTCATCGCTGAACTTTGCGTGGTGGCGCACGAACGGGGACACGGATTTCGGCCTCCCCAAGAGCCGCACCACGGCGTCCACCAGATGCGAGCCCAGCTCAAACATGCCGCCGCCCTGGAACTCCGCCCACTCGGGCCGCCGGGCCGGAGCCAGGTTGTTCGCGATGTTGGCGCGCACCATGAAGAGTTCGCCGAGCCAGCCCGAGCGGGCCGCCTCGAGGATGGCGTTGAACCCGGGATGCTGACGCCACATGTAGCCGGTTTGCAGCACCAGCTTTCGTTCGCGGGCCAGCGCCACCATCGCTTGCAGGTCCGGAAAATTTGCGGCCGGCGGTTTCTCCACGTGGACGTGCCTGCCAGCGCGGAGCGCGAGCAACGCATCGCGGGCGTGGTCGCGCACCGGGCCTTCCACGGCGACGACGCGGCTGCGTTCCAGCAATTCATCCTGGGCGAGCAGCTTTACCTTCAGTTGCTCGCAGGCCTTGCGCGCGGCGGCGTCCGGCTCGCAAACGCCAACGACCTCGAAATCGGGCGACTTGAGCAGCAGCCGCAGTTTCTCCGGCCCGTGCGAATGGGTGACGCCAAGGAAACCGATCGGGAGGCGCGGCTTCGCTGCGTCGCCGGCGAGCAACGGCCCTGGCAGGGCGGCGACGGCGGCGCAGTTGGCGGCGGTGCGGAGGAAGGTTCTTCGATTCAGAGGTTGTGATTTCATATTTGGAGTGGTTTTCAGTCGTGAAGCTTCTTGTTCGTGGTATCCGGCGCCCACCAGATGACAACGCAACCCAGCGCGTAGATGAGTCCGCAGGCGGCGCCGACTTTCGGATACGAGCCGCCCACCGCCGCGAACAAAGCGCCCGCCGCGAATACACCGACTGCCGTGGCGAAGCGCCCGACGTTGTAGGCGACTCCACTGCCGGCGGCGCGAACGTGGGTGGGAAAAAGTTCCGGCAAATACAGCGGCAGCCAGCCGAAGAATAGCGTGGCCACGAATCCCTGCGCGAGCACAATGGGCAGGAAGCTGGCGCGCAACGGCGCCGTGCCGAGAAACATCAGCAGCGTCAGCGCCGTGGCGCCGCAACTGATGAGCGCATAGGCGCGGCGGCGTCCGAGCCACGCGGCGATTTGCGCACCGAAGAAGCTCCCCAGCACCGCGCCCAACGCCCACCAGCCTTGGGTGACCGCTTTATAGCCCGCCTCGGTCGCGCCGCCGACTTTGTCCGCCCACGGGATCATCCACTTGCTCGCCGCCCACGCGCCCATCATCGGAATCGAACCGAGCAGAATGCCGATGAGCGTGAGGCGCAGCAGCGGCGGGCGGAACAATTCGCGAATCGGATTCACACGCCTCACCCCATCCCTCTTTCCATCGGATGGGGAGAGGGAGGCTGAATCGCGGCTGGCGAGCCACAACGGCGATTCCGGCAACGCAAACAGCACGAGCAGACCGAGCACCGCCGGCGCGGCGGCCAGTTGAAAAATCCAGCGCCACGAATCCGGCCTGATGTGCCAGACACGCGCGATTTGCGAGAGCATCAGGATGCCGCCATTGAGCGCCGCGCCCATCAAGCCGGCCACGATGGGCCGCGATTTGTCGGGCCAACATTCCGCCGCGAGCGCCACGGCGTTCGGCCACACGCCGCCGACGCCCAAGCCGACGAGAAAGCGGAGCGCGAGCATCTGCTCCTGCGTGTGCACGAACGCGCCCATGCCCGCAAACACCGAGTAGAACAAAATGCTCACGCCCAGCGCGCGAGTCCGGCCAATCGCATCGCCGAGGCCGCCCAGAGCAATGCCACCCACCGCCGCGCCAAGCATCAGCGCCGCCGTGAACCGCGCGAACCAATCGCCCCCGAGTGTGGGCGTGTACGCCGCGCCCAACAAATCCTGCGAAACCGAGAGGGACGCCACCGGCATCAAGCCCAGTTCCACGCCGTCAAAAAGGAGTCCGCCAATCGCGGCGAACAGCACGGCGGCGCGGGCGCGCGGAGAAAGGACTTGGGCACTTGCGGTCACGGTTTCGGACCAGGTTTGCGGAGGACCTCGATGATGGCGCTGTTGTCCTGATCGCCCAAGCCCGCTGCCTCTGCCCACTCCATGAGTTGGCGATGCGTTTCCGAAAAGGGCAACTTCAAGCCCGCAGCTTCCGCCGCTTGCAATATCAGCCGCACGTCCTTCAAGTGCTGCGAAAGCCGCGCCTGCACGGAGAAATCGCGTTCGATCATTTTACGCCCCTTCACATCCATCGCGCGCGAGTAGGCCATGCTGCCGGTCATGACTTCCAACGCCGCCGCCGGCGACACTCCGATGGCCTCGGCGAATGCCAGTCCTTCCGCGAGTGCGGCCCGGTTCAAACCCAGCACCAGGTTGCTGATCAACTTCATCTTCGCCGCGCTGCCGCACGGGCCGACGTGAAAAACTTTCTGCCCCAGCACGGGCCACAAATCCGCGCACGCGTCGAACGCCCCGCGGTCGCCACCCACCATCACTGTTGCTTCGCCACGACGGGTCTGTTCGCTCGAACCGGAGATGGGCGCGTCGAGATAGTACACGCCCCGCGCCGCCAACCGCTCCCCGAGCGCCGCGGTCTGCCCGGGTTCACCCGTGGTGGTGTCCAGGATGATCTGCCCGGCGCGCAATCCGCCCTGCATCGCCTCCAGCACCTCCACAACGACTTCGGTGGTATAGAGACTCACGATCACTCGTTCGCAGGCGGCCACCGGGTTGTCACTCCACTCCGCGCCGCGGGCGTGCAGCGGGTCAGCCTTCGTCCGCGTGCGATTCCACACCGCCACGCGATAGCCGTGTTCCAGCAACCGCTCCGTCAGCGCCGTGCCCATCAGGCCGAGGCCAATCATTCCGATGCGCTCCCGTTTTGTCGGATCAACCGTCTGAGTCATGGCGTCAACTCGCCGCCTGGCGGCGTTTTGGAGTGTTCATGAGCAATTCGATACCGATCCTTCGCGCTGATGGCAGCGTTGTCAGGAGGGGAATGCTTCGCCCACATTGATTTTGTGCTTCAGGCAATAGGCGGCGTACCTGGAGTATTTGACGGCAAAGATTTTCAGCCGGGACCGCTCGCGGTGGTTCAGCGCACGGACGATCTTGGCCGGCGCGCCCAGCACCAGCGAACCGGGCGGAATCTTCATGCCCTGCGTGACGAGCGCCTGCGCGCCGATGAGCGACTGCGCGCCGACCACCGCGCCGTCCAGAATCACCGCGCCCATGCCGACGAGGACTTCATCGCCGACCTGGCAGGCGTGAACGATGGCGGAGTGGCCCACGGTCACGCGGTTGCCCAGCAGGCACGGGTGGTCGTCGGAAAGATGCACCACGGCGTTGTCCTGGACGTTGGTGTGGTGGCCCAGGACGATACGGTTGATGTCGCCGCGCAGCACGGCGTTGTACCAGACGCTCGAATGGTGGCCAATCGTGACGTCACCCAGCACAACCGCGCCGCGTGCGATGTAAACGTGGTTGCCGAGGGTTGGCCGCTTGCGCAGAAACGTGCCGAGTTGCCTTGCCAGTTTGTTCACGGCGTTGGTTAAACCCTCAAAAATGCGTGTGGAGTGTTCAGGATGCATAAAAGAGCCCGTCAACATTGAATGCGTGTGCAAGCTTCACTGACAAATTCAGATTTTTTGGCGCACACGCAATTTCCGGATCGCCCGCGCCGC
>Ga0247727_10019048_pt1 | contig 10691 bp, 8 predicted proteins | sample WisWelCaveWW1625_FD_202498 | JGI IMG/M metagenome (GOLD analysis project Ga0247727, IMG submission 202498) | Biofilm microbial communities from Wishing Well Cave, Virginia, United States - WW16-25 | ecosystem: Environmental > Aquatic > Deep subsurface > Groundwater > Cave microbial mat | place...
CACGTGCTGCGGGTGCAGGCCCACGGGGAAGCGATCCACCACCTTGAAGGTGTTCGGGTCAATAACGGTCACGTCACCGGACTGACGGTTGGGCACGTAGACCCGCGGCAACGCGCCGGCGACCGCGGGACTCAGCTTGTCAGCCTGCGTCTCGCTGTAGAGATTGTTCGGGTTCACCACCGGCGGCATCCCCGGTACCGTATCGATGGTGAGCGCTCGCTGTTGCGCCATGGCGGGACCCGGCCAGGCGGACACAGCAAGCACGAGTCCGATTCCTGCGCCCTTGAGGGCCCGAGGTCGAGCACGGTTCATCCGTCTGCCCCGCTAGTTTGACTACCCACCCACTACGTCCGCTAAGACTCGCCAAAATTCCACCCGTTGTCAAGCCCGCCTTCACCCGACCCACCTCCGGTGGGTGTTTGACTGCCCTGACTTCAAAAGCATCTCGGCAACGTCGGTGGGCCGATAATGCAGCGCGTTAGTGAAGCGATCCGGATCAGCCTGGATGTGTGAGAAGACCCGTACTTTTTCCTGTTGACAACCCCTGTGCGACTTGATAAAAGCCATCCACGCCAACCCGCCAAAGCCAACACAATCACCAAGGAGGTAAAGATGGTAAAGAAGCTCGGCTTCGTTCTTACTACTGCCCTGTGTGTCATGGTCGTGGCCGGTATTGTGAGTCTCGTCGCCGCCCAAGCCCAATATGGCACCGCGGCCGAGGCCAAGGCCATGCTCGAGAAGGCGGTGGCCGCGCTCAAGGCGAACAAGGCCAAGGCCCTGGCCGAGTTCACCAAGGGCGAGGGTGGGTTCAAGGACCGGGATCTGTATCCGTTCTGCGGGGGTCCCGACGGTAATTTCACCGCCCATCCGACACTCGTCGGCAAGAGCCTCAAGGACCTGAAGGACAAGGCCGGTAAGCCGCTCGGCGCGGAGATGTACAAGGTTGCCGCGGAGGGCAAGATCAGCGAGGTCAGCTACATGTGGCCGCGGCCAGGCCAGACCGAGCCGGTGCAGAAGGTCAGCTATGTGACCAAGGTCGGCGACCAGGTCTGCGCGGTCGGGTATTACAAGTAACTTCCTTTTGGGATCAACAAAAGCCCCGGGTCGGATGACCCGGGGCTTTGCTTTGACGGCCTTTACTCGAAATCGATCCTATTTCTGGCTGCGCGGAGTAGGCGCGGGCCGACCCTGGCCGGCGCCCTGCCGCATCTCACCCCTGTCCTGCCGGATCTCCCGACGGTCACCGCGTATTTCTCGCCGGTCGTCGCGGATGTCTCGCCGGTCATCACGGATTTCCCTCCGGTCCTCCCGGACCTCCCCACGGTCCTCTCTGATCTCCTCGCGAGAAGCCCCTTCGCGGATGTCCTCACGCAGTTCCCGTTTGTCCTCGCGCAGCTCGCCACGGTCCTCGCGCAACTCCCGACGGTCCTGTCTCAACTCCCGCCGGTCTTGCCGGAGCTCTTTCCGATCCCTGGCAACCTCCCTGGCCTCGTCGCGTAGCCGCGGGTGCTCTGCGAGGAACTTGGCCGCGCCTGGGTGGTTCAGCATGAAGTGGGCGGCCCGGGGATGCTTGGCCAGCCGTTCGGCCATCCCGGGATGATCCTTCAGGAACTCAGCCAAGCGCGGATGCTTCGCGACCCATTCGGCGAACCGCGCATCCTTCGCCACCTTGTCTGGGGTGATGTCTGCTTCACTGAACCTGCCGGGCTCCGCGGGGGTTGTGGGCTTCGTCCCGCTCGGGGTTGACCGCGGGGGCCCCTGCTGCGCCCACGCCGCTGTCACGCCCCAGGCCACGTGTCCTCCAACCAGAAGAGCCAAGGCCATGAAAAACCTGAACTGTCGCATTTCTCGGTTTCCTCCTCTGATGTCTCCGCCGTGATGACCACCATCCGACGGTTCATCTTGTTGGACGGCGGACCTCTCGAAATGTTAAACGGCATGTCAATGTGAATCGATACGGAGGGTTATGTCGTGGTCTCACCCCCGTCTTGCTCTACAGCCACCGGGAGGGTAAAGGTGAAAGTACTGCCTTTCCCCTCACCTTCCGATTCGACCCAGGTGCGTCCCCCGTGCATCTCGACGAGACGCCTGATGATGACAAGACCCAGACCCGTTCCTTCGCACTGCGCTCCTGGCGACCCCTCGAGTCTCATGAAGGGCTGGAACAGCTTTGGCTGATCTTCCGGCCGGATCCCGATGCCCGTGTCCTTCACGGCGATTTCGACGAAGGTCTTGGCGTCCGACGTCCGATGTCCGACGTCCGATGTCGGAGAAATGGTGTCGGTCTCTTCCGGATGACCTCGGACTTCGGACCGCGGACCTCGGACTTTCGCGGAGACTGTGACGCGCCCGCCGGGCGGTGTGAATTTCACCGCGTTGGACAACAGGTTGGTGAGGATCTGTCTGACCCGGGAGGGATCGACGTACAGGGAGGGAAGCGATTCGTCAGCGACAGACTCGACGACGAGATCGTTCTTACCGGCCTGGTCCCTGATCATCGCGACGGTCTCGGCGATGAGATCGCCGATCCGTACCGGCTTCCGGTGGAGCTCAACCCGTCCCACCTCCACCTTGGAGAGATCGAGCAGATCATCGATGATCTGGAGGAGGTGGTGGCCGGCCGTGTGGATGTTCTGCACGTGCCGCGCCTGCTTCTCCGTCAGGGGGCCAAAGTGTTGGTCCCGCAAGACCTCGGAAAAACCGATGATGGTGTTCAAGGGGGTCCGGAGTTCGTGGCTCACATTCGCCAGAAACGACGACTTGTGGCGGGAGGCCTCCTCGGCCTCCACCAGGGCCTTTTGGAGGCGGGCATTGGCGGCCTCCACTTCCCTGGTCCGCTCTTCCACCGTGCGCTCCAGGCCCTCGGCGTGGGACTTCACCTGGGTGTAGAGGCGGGCGTTCTCGATGGCGGTCGCGGCATGGGCACTGATGGCCGAGAGGAGGTTGAGGTCGTCCTGGTCGAACGGGCGGTCGGTCGGGCCGTTCAACACCTGGATGACACCAATCATCTTCTCACGGATCTTGAGGGGGACGCAGAGCGCGGACTTGGTGGTGAACCCGGTGAGATAATCAACCCCCTGATAGAACCGGCCGTCCTGTCGCACATCCGGGACGATGAGTGGACACCCGTGCTGGAAGACCCAGCCGGCGATTCCCTTTCCCGCCTTCAAGCGCCGGCCCTTGAGCGTCTCCCCGTGCTCGCCCGTCCCGATGCGAAAGACCAACTCATCCCTTTCGTCATCCTTCAGCAAGAGTGAGCTGGCCTCCACGCCCATTACGGTCTGGATGCGCTCCATGATGAGGCGTAGAAGCTCGTCAAGGTCCAGGGTCGCCGTGAGGAGCGCGGAGACGTCATTCAAGGCCGCGAGCTCCCGAATCCGCAGGAACAGCGGGGTGACATCGCGAATCACCAAGAGCTGGCCCGCGGCCCATCCCTCGCCGAGAAGATTGGTGATGGTGAGTTGGAGGGTGCTGTCCCGATACGCATAGACGAGCCGCTCCGTGGCCAACCCCTCTTGACGGGCCAGGGCCTTCAGGGCGAGGAGCAAAGGGTCGGTGTCTCGACCATCCAGGATGGTCGGGAGCGCCACCCCCACCAGGTTCCGCTCCTGGCATTGAAAGAGCGCGGCGGCAGCCGGATTGGCGTAGAGGATGCGATGGGAGGAGTCCAGGAAGAGGATCCCTTCACCGAGATTCTGGAAGAGGGCATTAAAGTGGGCGGTGTGGGCGAGCAGCTCGGTGACGATCCGGCGGGGCTGGATCTCTCCGAGACCCCGGATCTGCTCGGCCCAGACAGGAGAAGCGGTTCCATCCTCGAACGCCCGGAGGATCGGGATCAGGTCTTGGAGGATCGCGTCGATATTGCGCTTGGCGACGTAGGCGTCGGCTCTGACGGAGCGGAGCCATTTCGAAGACTCGGGGGCCGTCCCGGTGAGCACGATGATTGGGATGGACCGGGATCGGGGATCCTCCTTGAGCTGTTGGCAGACCTCGATCCCGTCCACCTTCGGCATGACGAGATCCAGGACGAGGAAGTCGGGCGCCTCCCTGCGGACTTGATCGAGGGCCTCGATCCCATCGAATGCGGTCAAAACATGATAGCCCCGCTCTTCGAGGGCCTCGTGCAGGAGCCCAACCAGGAGCCGGTCGTCATCGGCCACCAGAACCTTCCGCCGCACTACCGCACCCTCCCGGGCGCCAAAGGTGCAGGGCCTCCCCGGCGTCGGCAACCAATGCACTCTTGCGAAAAGAGAGCATAGCGGCTGCGTCTATGTTATGTAGTCAGGGGGTGGCTGCAAGGGGCGTGCCGGGGCGCGCGAAGCGGGGCCGGTCGACGGAGCGCTCGCCCAAGAGCCTGAAAGATGGTATCTTAAGGGCCTCGGCCCCGGAGGCAGAGCTGGCGAAGCTCGGCGAAGAACGTGAGCGCCGCCCGGGTGCGATAGTCGGGATAGGTCCAGGGGAGGGGTTGGTACGCCCCTCGCTCGTATTTCAAATGCAGGTCCCCAAAGATCCCCTGGTCCAGATAGATCCGGTGGGCGTAGTCCTTGGTGCTGGCCAGGACGATTTTCGCCGGGGTAAGATAGCCTGGGTCGACGTTGATCCGGCGCCGCAGGGTCCTCTCGCCCGCGGGGCTGAACTGCCCCTCGATCTGATTGGTCCGATGCTTGATCTCCGGAAGTGTATTCTGGGCGATCAAGGTCTCGGCGGCCACGAAGCGCCGATAGAGGCCGGATCCCATTTCCGTCTCGTAGTAATCGGTGAAGGAGAAGGGGAAGGCCTCACTCTTCAGCTCGAGGGGACCGAAGGCTCCACTCAAGGACGATTCGACCGCTGCGAGAAGGCTTTCCGGTGCGAGGATGGCGATGAAAAGCTTGGCCTTTCGTGCCCCCGGAGCTTCTTTCACCGTCTTATCCCCCGTGATGCTCGACCGCGAACAATATATCCTGAAATGTCCCCTCAACCAAATTATAGTTTCTTGACAGGCTCTTACATGTATGTTATTCATGCTGGACATGAAGGTTTGCCTCCGAAGAGGACGGGACCGGATGCGTAAGCTATCTGTGATCCTCGTCGGGATGACGGCGTCCCTTCTCCTCGCTCATCTCGCCTGGCCGGGGGAGATCGAGGTCCTCTACGAAGGGCAAAGGAAGGTTGTCACCACCGAACTGGTGAGCGGTCGGGAGTACGTGCCCCTTGCCCAAGTGGCAAAAATCACCGGAGGAGGGGTCCTGAGGGATGGGCTGCGGGTGAACGGCGTGACCTTCCGCCTGGTGGAAGGCGAGCCAGGGGTCGTCGTCGGGGATACGACCTTTCTCCTCACGGCCCCTCCGGTGAAACAGCGGGGGGCGTTCTGGGTTCCTGTCGAGTTTCTCGTCCGGGCGCTCGAGGCCCGGTACGGCGAAGGACGGGTCTACTGGAATAGGTCCGGCGGCGTGGTCTGGCTGGGGAAGGAGCGGTATAACCTTCGCCTGCTGCGACACCACGCCTATCCCGACTATACCCGATTGGTGATTGAGGCGCTGACACCACTCAATTTCCGTCTGCAGGAAGACAATAAGGCTCAGGTGAGCCTCCGGATCGAAGGCGGCATCCTGTCTCCCATGCTCTCCGAGGCCGTTCGGATCAATGATGGCGTCGTCGAGATGGTGGAGCCGACGCAAGGGCAGGGGGAGGCGATCTTTCGCATTCACCGGGATGCCTTCGGGGGCCTGACCCGGACCTTTGTCCTCAATAACCCTGAACGGATTGTCGTCGATCTGTACCGGGCCAAGGCTGCAGCCGCCCAGCCCTCGCCCGAGACTCCGCCTGCCCGGCCGTCGCTCCGCGCCCCGTCTGCAGCCCCCGCCACGCCCCCGGTAACGGGTCTCAGGACCATCGCCATCGATCCCGGTCACGGCGGACGGGATACGGGAGCCATCGGACCCAACGGTCTGCAGGAGAAGGACGTCGTCTTAGACATTGGGCTGAAACTCCGCCGTCTGATTCAAGAGCGGTTGGGGATCCGGGTGGTCATGACCCGGACGGAGGATGTCTTTGTCCCGCTCGAAGAGCGGACCGCCATTGCTAACCGGGCCAAGGCCGATTTCTTCATCAGCGTCCATGTCAACGCCGCTCATCGCACCAGGGCTCAGGGGTTCGAGACGTACTTCTTGAGCCGAGAGCCCTCGGACAGCGCTGCCAGGGCCTCCGCCATCCGGGAGAACCTGTCGGTGAATCTCGGGGGACTCAGGCCGAAAGAGGAAGACGCCCTGAGAGCCATTCTCTGGGACATGGCCAACACCCTCTATCTGAAAGAGTCCAGCGAGCTGGCGCAGATCTTCCTCGACGAGCTCGACAAGATTCTCAAGGTCGACAACAGAGGGGTGAAGTCGGCCCCCTTCTTCGTCCTGATGGGGGCTGCCATGCCAGCAGTCCTCTTGGAGGTGGCCTTCATCTCCAACCCGCAGGAGGAAAAGAACCTCCAAGCCGAAGGGTACAAAGACCGGGTCGCTGAGGCTCTCTATGCGGGGATCGTCCGCTTCAAGGATCGCTACGAGCGACGTCTGGGGCTCGTCCCTCCTTCACCCGGTCGGTCGGTTCCCACGGCCAAGAGGTAGAGGGAAATGGCGCCCCTCCCGGATCGAAGGCTTCTCCTGGGCCTGCTTTTCCTCGTCGTTGTGGTGGGGGCTCTCGGGTTTCTCCTGGGTCGAGTCCTCGCCCCGCGGGCCCCGGAACCTCTAGGCTCTCCCGTTCAGGACGGAGGCGCGGTCGATGCCACCACTCGGCGCATCCGCCTGTTCTTCGCCGTCCCCAACGCGGATAGGCTTCAGGAAGAAGAGCGGACGATCCCCCGGGCCGCCTCGATAGTGGAGGAGGCAAAGCGGGCCGTGGCCGAACTCATCAAGGGGCCCCAGACCGACCTCAGCCCGACGATCCCGCCAGGGGTCGGGCTCCTGCAGCTCTATTTTGACGGGCGCGGGACCGCATACGTGGACTTCACGCGCGATCTCCAGACAAAACACCCCGGGGGGACCGGCGGCGAGCTTTTGACCATTTACTCCATCGTGGATACGCTTACCGCCAATTTCGGTGAAATCGAGCGGGTCAAGCTCCTCGTGGAGGGGTCCGAAATCTTGACGCTGGCCGGCCACATCGACACCCGGCGTCCCTTCAGGCCCCGTTACTCATTTGAGAGGGTGCGATAGATGCGGGCGGGCGGCCGCAGAGATGACGAGATGCGTCCGGTCACGATCACTCGGGGGTATCTCAAGTACCCCGAGGGGTCGGCCTTGATTGAAATCGGGGAGACCAAGGTCCTGTGCGCCGCCTCGGTGGAGGAGCGCGTTCCCCAGTTTCTCAAGGACTCGGGTCAGGGGTGGATTACCGCCGAATACGGATTGCTCCCCCGCTCCACGACCACGCGTACTCCCCGGGAGGTCGCGGCGGGGCGCGTGAGCGGCCGCACCTCTGAGATCCAACGGCTCGTCGGCCGATCGCTCAGAGGCGTGGTTGATCTCAAGCGGCTGGGAGAGCGCACGATCGTCATCGACTGTGATGTGATCCAGGCCGATGGCGGGACGCGGGCTGCTGCGGTCACCGCCGGCTTTGTGGCCTTGGCGGATAGCGTGGCTCTGCTCCGGGACCAGGGCAGGGTCAAGGAGGACCCCCTGCTGGATTCTGTAGCAGCCATCAGCGTGGGCATCGTGGAGGGGCGCGTCCTCTTGGATCTCTGCTACGCCGAGGACGCCATCGCCGAAGTGGACATGAACGTGGTGATGACCGGAGCGGGGAAATTCGTCGAGGTACAGGGCACGGCGGAGGAATCCCCCTTCAGCAAGGAACAGCTCGACGCCATGTTGGCCGTGGCGGCCCGTGGAATACGACAGCTCGTTCAGCTGCAGCAACGATTGCTCGCGGAGCGGCTCCAGACGGACAAATTGCCCCTTGACAAGAGCTAACCCCGCGTCTACCATGAAAATTGTCCTGGCGACGCGGAATCCTCACAAGCTCCGGGAGATTACCGCGATCGTCGGTGACCTTGGGGTAGAGTGGGTTCCGTATTCTACCCTTGCGGATGCACCGGTTCTGAAGGAGGAAGGCTCGAGCCTCCGGGAGAACGCCGCCGCGAAGGCCGAACGCGGAGTGGCCTTCACGGGCTGTGTTGCCTTCGCTGAGGACTCCGCCCTGGAGGTGGATGCCCTCGGTGGGGCCCCGGGGGTTCGTTCTTCTCGTTTCCTGGGGGAGGGGGCGACCGACGAAGATCGGATCCAGGAGATCCTGAAGCAGCTTCGGACCTACCCCTGGCACGGACGGACCGCCCGTTTTCGTTGTGTGGTTGCCGTGGCTCAACCAGGGAGACCGACCGAGTTTGCCGAAGGGGTCTGCGAAGGGTATATCGCGTGGGAGCCAAGGGGGACGGCCGGGTTCGGTTACGACCCCATTTTTTACGTCCCCGAATATCGTCAGACGTTTGCCGAGATCGGGCCGGCCCTGAAAAACCGAATCAGTCATCGCGCCAGGGCCCTGGAGGCGTGTCGGGAGATCTTGATACGGCTCAGGGACAGGGGGTGATTCTGAGGAGGGCATCGACTCGGGGCGTGGCGCAGCCTGGGTGCGCATCCCGCACTGGAGCGGGAGGGTCGTCCCGCAACGTCCACAACCGGATCTTTGGTCGGGGTGAGAGCAAGAACTGGATCGGGGCGTGGCGCAGCCTGGTAGCGCACCTGCCTTGGGCGCAGGGGGTCGGAGGTTCAAATCCTCTCGTCCCGACCAACTGTACGAATGACGTTGCGGGATCGCCCCCACCAGCAATGCCAGGCAGAGGGCCCGCCATAGCCGCCGAGGGCGCGTTCGTGGTTCAGAGTTCATGGTTCAGAGATTAGACCGTCAGGAAGGCTTGTTCTGGTTTTTTTACTGTGAACCCTGATCCATGAACCATGAACCGAACAGGGCGCCTGTAGCTCAGCCCGGATAGAGCAACGGCCTCCGGAGCCGTGTGTCAGAGGTTCAAATCCTCTCAGGCGCGCCACACCGAAGCAAGAGCGTTCATGGTTCAGAGTTCATAGTTCATGGTAGAGGGTTGGCCCTACGGATCTTGCACCCTGAACCATGAACTGTGAACGGCCGCCTCGGGCGGCTTAATGGTGAGCGTAGCTCAACGGTTAGAGCACTGGACTGTGGCTCCAGGGGTTGAGGGTTCAAATCCCTCCGTTCACCCCAGAAGAAGAAATAGTACTGAGGACTGAGTGGCTGAGGGATGAGTGAGTCCTCATCACTCGTGGCTTGCTAGGGCGCCCATAGCTCAGGTGGATAGAGCGCCGGACTTCGAATCCGTAGGTCGCAGGTTCGAATCCTGCTGGGCGCGCCACACCGCCAGAGGCGGCGTTCATAGTTCAGGGTTCATGGTTCAGGGTTCAGAAAGTCCACTAGGCTTGTTTTTTTGGTTTACTATGAACCATGAACTGTGAACTAGACGGGGCGCCTGTAGCTCAGGGGATAGAGCAACTGCCTTCTAAGCAGTGGGTCAGAGGTTCGAATCCTCTCAGGCGCGCCACAGCCGCCCGAAGCGGCGTTCACGGTTCAGAGTTCATAGTTCATGGTTGATAGCGTACGGTCATGGAATCTTGGTGGATTTTCCGACTATGAACCATGAACCATTAACGATGAACCACAGGGGGCCGCTAGCTCAGCCTGGTAGAGCAGCTGACTCTTAATCAGCGGGTCCAAGGTTCAAGTCCTTGGCGGCCCACCATAATAGGTTCACGGTGAATGGATCGCGGACGATGAATCCGATGTCTGAGACTCTGAACCATGAACTCTGAACTATGAACCGAGAGGGCGAGAGTGGCGGAATGGGCAGACGCGCGGGACTTAGGATTCCGTGGGTAAAACCGTGGGGGTTCGACTCCCCCCTCTCGCACCAAGGGACGCGGCGATGAAGATCAGTGTCGAAGAACTCACCGGATGCAAGCGCGCCCTCACCGTAGAGGTCTCGCCTGAGGCGGTCCGCCCCGCGGTGGAAGGGGCGTATCGAAAGCTGGGTCAGCGGGTCGCCCTCCCGGGCTTTCGGCGAGGAAAGGTGCCCCGGGAGATCCTCGAGCGTCGGTTCCGAGATGAGATTCGGGAAGAGGTGCTCCAGGAGATAATCCCGACGACCTACCAGCAGGCGCTTCAGCAGTCCCACCTGGACCCGGTTGGGCTTCCCACGGTCGAGGAGGTTGACTTCCAGCTCGGGGAGCCCCTGCGGTACCGGGCCGTCGTGGAGGTCAAGCCCCCGCTCGAGGTCAGGGACTACAAGGGGGTTACGGTCTCTCGAAAGAAGATGGAGGTGACCGACCAGGAGGTGGAGGAGCACCTCAAGCTCCTCCGGGAGCGGGCAGCGGAATATGTCCCCGTGGAGGGCTGGCCGGCTCTCAGAGAGGATCGGCTGATCGTTGATGCGCAGGGGTTCGTGGATGGAAAACCGAGGAAGGACCTTCGGGTGGAGGATTTCACCCTGGAGCTCGGCGCGCGCCAGTTGCTCCCGGGTGTAGACGAGCGTCTCGTCGGCGCCCAGAAGGGGGAGCTCCGGGATGTCCCGGTGGCTTTTCCCCCCGATGATCCACGGAAGGACCTCCGGGGGAAGGAGGTCCTCTTTCGGTTCACGGTGAAGGAGGTCAAGAAGAAAAGGGTCCCGCCCCTGGATGACGCCTTTGCCAAAGCCGTGGGCGAGT
>Ga0247727_10019049_pt1 | contig 10691 bp, 8 predicted proteins | sample WisWelCaveWW1625_FD_202498 | JGI IMG/M metagenome (GOLD analysis project Ga0247727, IMG submission 202498) | Biofilm microbial communities from Wishing Well Cave, Virginia, United States - WW16-25 | ecosystem: Environmental > Aquatic > Deep subsurface > Groundwater > Cave microbial mat | place...
GTTGATGGCCGGCGAAAAAACGGGGATCCCCTTCTTTACCGCCGTGCCGAGAATCGAATTTTCGTCCTTCACCGTCCCACCCAACTTTTCCAAAAAGAGCCGGGAGGAATAAATCCCGGGTTTGAGCGTGTCGGCGAACTGGCCGATCCAGCAATCCGTTTCCCAAAATTTTTCCTCGTCGACGTAGGTGTCGTAGATGCGGTCGATGTAGAGGTCGCGGAGCTTCACGTCGTCGGCGTCCGGGGTTCCCTTAAAGTGGTGAAAGCCCCGCGCCTGGTAAAAATCCTGATAAAGGATCGCCCCGGTCGACACGATGACGTCCACCATGCCGAAGGCGATCATGTCGCGGATGGTCTTGCGCAAGCCCGCGGCCACGAGCGGCCCCGCGAGCCCGAGAAAAACCGTCGGCCGGTCGGGGTCGGCCAGCATGTTTTCCATGACTTCGGCGCATCGCCCGATGCGGCGCGCCTGAATGGACATGTCTTTGAAGGAATCGACGAGGTCGGCGATGGTTTTTGTCTTCTCGAGGTCGAGCGCCTTGACCGTCTCGGAAAGCATTTCCTTCTTTTCGCGCTTCTTGACGGGATCGGTCACTTCGACGGCGTAGACTTCATGGCCTTTTGAATGATTTGTCTCGCGCGGTTTCGACATAAAAAATAATTTCCAGAAATTTCTCTTAATAAACCATTTATTAAATTCCCTTGTCAACGAAAACCCTCGCTTTTTGGCCTCAAAACGGACATGAATCGCGCGCGGAGAAATCGTCATGCTGGAAATTTTTCTACATCTGGACGTTACCCTGAACGAGTGGATCACCACGTTGGGACCTTGGGTCTACGTACTCCTGTTCGTCGTCGTTTTTTGCGAAACGGGCCTGGTCGTCATGCCGTTTCTTCCGGGAGACTCGCTCCTCTTCGCGCTCGGAGCCGTCGGGGCCGTCGAGGGATCGCCGCTCAATCTTCCCGTTCTTCTGGGAGTCCTCATCGCCGCGGCGATTTTGGGGGACGCGGTCAACTACGGCATCGGCCGGCGTCTCGGGCCGAAGGTCTTCCGCACCGACCGGCGCTGGCTCAACCACAATCACCTGGTCCAGACGCAGAATTTTTACGAGAGACACGGAGGCAAGACGATCCTTCTCGCGCGCTTTCTTCCCATCATCCGGACCTTCGCGCCGTTCGTCGCGGGGGTGGGAAAAATGAACTACACGCGTTTCGCCGCCTTTAACGTTTCGGGCGCCGTCCTGTGGGTCTTGATCTGCACGCTGGCGGGCCATTATTTCGGCAACATCCCGGTCGTGAAAAACAACTTCGAGGCGGTCATTATCGGGATCGTCGTCGTCTCGTGCCTCCCCCTCCTCTTCCGGATGATCTCCCAAAGATTCAAGAAGCCGAGGCCCGCCGATTCGTGCTAATTTCGTGCCAATAAGGAGATTCTATGTCCGAGACCTACGCCGTCATGGGGGCTTCCGGCCACATCGGCCGCGCCGTCGCGGAGCGTCTCCTGGAGGAGGATCACGAAGTGATCGTCCTCGGGCGCTCCTCCGAAAAGCTCAAGGACTTGGTCGCGAAGGGGGCCAAGGCCCACGCGGGCGCCTTCGACGACGTCCAGTCCCTCACCCAGGCCTTCGCCGGCGCGGACGGCGTCTTCACGATGATCCCGCCGGACATGACGTCTCCCGACTACCGGACGTTCCAGGCGCGGGTCGGCGAGTCCATCGCGCTGGCCTTGGCCCAGTCCAAGGTGGGCCACGTGGTGAACTTGAGCAGCGTGGGAGGCCATCTGCCCGAAAAAACGGGCGTGATCTTGGGCCTTCACTTTCAAGAAGAGCGGCTGAACGCCCTGCCGGACGTGAACGTCGTCCACCTGCGTCCCGCCTACTTCATGGAAAACCTCTTGTGGTCGATCGACCTCATTAAGACGCAGGACCTTCTGGGAACGGCCTTCAAGCCGGAGACCAGGCTCGCGATGATCGCGACGCACGACATCGGCGAACGCGCCGCCGAGCTTTTGAAGGGGCTCGACTTCCGGGGCAAGTCCGTCCTGGACCTCTTGGGCGAGCGCGACCTGACGATGCCGGAGGTGACCAAAATCCTCGGCAAGGTCATCGGCAAACCGGACCTGTCTTACGTCCCCTTCCCCTATGAAGGCGTCGAGGCCGCGATGGCGCAGATGGGATTTCCGCCCAAGACCGTCGCCCTCATGCTGGAATTGTACCGGGGCATCAACGACGGGATCATCGTCCCCACGGAACCCCGATCGAAGAGGAGCACGACGCCGACCTCGATCGAAGAATTCGCAAAAACGGTCTTCGCCCCGGCCTTTCAGGCGGCCTAAAGAACCCCACAACCTCGCCCCCGCCGCGCCGATGGAGGCCCATACTTTATGGGCTCTCCCATTCCGTCCGGCCTCGCCTTTTCGATGCTGACCCCGCTCCATTTGCGGGCCTTCAACCCTTCGCCTGAGACGGGCACGCTCTTCGGGCCGCATAGCTTGGCCGACACCTCCGACCCGGCGTCGGCCAGCAGGCTCATCACCGACGGTCCGGCGGCGGAGGACTTGGAGCTTTTTTCGCTTCTGATGGGCACGGAGGCCGAGCAACTCGTCCACGCCTCCCAAAAAAGAAGCGCCCGGCCGCCCTACCGGATTCCCTCGGGCGCACAAACCCCGACCAAGAAGGAAACGCCCTGGTTTATCGAGGCGGAAAACAGGGGAGCCCGCCGGGGTGAGGTGCGCCAGCTCGCCTTTTCCAGCCCCTGGCCACGGCGCCTCGTCTTCATGGATTTCGCGAGCCCGGGGCTGTCTCTTTACGGTTTCCGCATCGAATCCGAAGAAGCCGATCTTTCGCAGACCATCTCCATCCGGTCGACGGGCTACGCCGTCGCCACCGAACAATTCACGTTCCGGGTCCGCGCCAAGACCTTCTCCAACGCCGTCCAGTTGGCCCTCATGCTCTCCGCAAAAATTTACCTCTGCGGGCAATATGACGCCCCGACGGAGCTGGGCGAATTCGGCTTCCGCCTCATGGCGGAGAAGGCATGGGGATTCGTGAACCGGGAGAGAGACCGGTTCCGTCTCCCAAGTCCCCTCCCCATCGAGGGAACGCCGGTCACCTTCGCCTCCGAGCGCATGTTGGACCCGGACGCCGCCGGCCATCGCCAGCCCGTCCTGACGGTCGACCTCCTGCCCGCCGACACGGAGCGCTGGAACGTCGGCGCCGTTCTGCGCCGGCCTTCAAACCGGTCCGAGTCGCTCATGCCTCTCCATCCGAAGCTCATCAAGACCCTCTGGAATCCCTCCTTCTCCAGAATCTTCTCGAACCGGACGGGCTGAATCCTGGTAGAATCCGCCTTATGGCGAAACTCTCCTTCAACGCCCTCCGCGTGATGGAGGCGCGGTATTTAAGACGGGACGCCCGAGGCCGGGTCGTGGAAACGCCCTCGGAGGCCTTCCGGAGGGTCGCGCAGGCCGTCGCCGCGGCGGAAGCGGCCTGGGGCGGTTCCGTCGATTTCTGGTCCGGGGAATTTTTCCGGATGATGGAGGACCTGGAATTCCTTCCCAACAGCCCCACTCTCATGAACGCCGGAACGGCGTTCGGACAACTCTCCGCCTGCTTCGTCCTGCCGGTGGACGACACCATGGAAGGCATCTTCGAGGCGGTCAAACAGATGGCGCTCGTCCAACGCACCGGCGGGGGCACCGGGTTTTCGTTTTCACGACTCCGTCCCAAGGGCTCGTTCATCGCCTCGACCGGCGGCGAGGCCTCCGGTCCCGTCTCCTTCATGAAGATCTTCGACGCCGCGACCGAAAACATCAAGCAAGGCGGCCGGCGCCGTGGAGCCAACATGGGCATCCTGCGGGTCGACCACCCGGATATTCTCGAATTCGTCGACGCCAAGCGGGACGGAAAGTCGCTCCAGAACTTCAACATCTCCGTGGGCGCGACCGACGCCTTCCTCAAGGCCGCGCGTTCGGGAAAACGCTACGACCTTCTCGACCCCAGCACCCGCAAGAAGGCCGGTTCCCTCAAGGCGGCCGAGGTCTTCCGGCGTATCGCGGAGGCCGCCTGGGCGACGGGCGACCCGGGGCTCGTCTTTTTGGACGCCATCAACCGCGGCAACCCGACCCCGCGCCTGGGCGCGATCGAGGCCACCAATCCCTGCGGCGAGATCCCCCTCCTCTCCTACGAGGCGTGCAATCTGGGTTCGATCAACCTCTCGCGGATGCTCCGCCGCAAGGGCCGCAAGACGGAGCTCGACTGGAAAAAACTGGGGAAAACCGCCCGGAAGGGCGTGCGCTTTCTGGACGACGTGGTGGAAGCCAACCGCTATCCGTTTCCGGAGATTGATAAGATGACGCGCGGCAACCGGAAGATCGGCTTAGGCGTCATGGGATTTTCCGAAATGCTCCTCTTGCTGGGGATCCCTTACGACGCCCCCGAGGCCGCGCGGGTGGGCGAAAGGATCATGCGCTTTCTCGCCGGCGAGGCCCGGGAGGCGTCGCGCCGTTTGGCCAAAGAGCGCGGCCCCTACGCGAACTGGAAGGGCAGCGTGCATGAGCGGCGAAGGATCCGCCTCCGGAACGCCGCCTTGACGGCCATCGCCCCGACGGGGACGATCAGCATCATCGCGGGCACCACCTCCGGCATCGAGCCTCTCTTCGCGCTCGCCTACCGGCGCCACGCCCTCGAGGGCAAGATCCTCCTCGACGCCAATCCGATCTTTCTCGCCCATTTGAAGGAGAACGGACTTCACCGCAAAGACATCCTCAAGGCGGTTTCCGAAAAGGGAAGCCTCAAGGGCGTCCCGGGGATTCCGGAGGCGACGCGCCGGCTTTTCACGACGGCCCTGGAGGTCTCGGTGGACGCGCATCTGGCGATCCAGGCCGCGTTTCAAAAACACGTCGACAATTCCGTTTCGAAGACGATCAACCTGCCCAAGGAATCGACTCCCGGCGACGTCGCCCGCGCCTACTGGGCGGCCTGGGACCTGGGACTCAAGGGGATCACGATCTACCGCTACGGTAGCAAACCGACGCAGGTGTTGGAGGTAGGTACCGACGAGGACCCGCTTCAGTACGAATATTCCCCCAAGTGCGATCCGACCGAATGCCGGCTGTGAATCCCATCGATCCCCAAACCCTTTTTTCGAGTGTCCAATCTGCATGAAATTCAAAACAACCCTTCAAGCCGGCATTCTCCTTGGAATCACGATGCTTTTTGCGTTGCCCCCCTCGGCCTCAGCCCGCGGGCGTTTTGGCGCGTCGATGGGAGGCCCGATCGGGGTTCATGTGGGCACGAACGGAGGCGTGGGTGTTTCTTTACCGACGCCCCAGGCGAGCGTGGGGATGGGCGGCCCGTATGACGTGACGACGACAGTGGGCATGAACGGAGTGCAGACCCGGGTTTCGGGACCCTACGGGACGTCGGCGGGCCTATCGAGCGACGGTGATTTCTACGCAGGAGCCTCCGAGAACCTCCCCGGAGGAGCGACTGTTTCGGGAGGCGTGGATCAAGACGGCGTGTCGGCGGATGCGGACGTCGAGGTTCCGTGGGAGCCCATCACTTACAGCGGCACCTATTAAAGCCTACGCTTCAACACGGCCAGAGGCGGTCCACCAAGAAACGTTTCCCATCCTTGATGGCTCTGAGAGATTAAAAAACCGGACGGTGGGGTTTGATTTTCGGACGACTGGGATTCTTTGCGGATTTCAGATTATTTTTCGTTGGGTTCGACGCGTGCCTGGCACCCGTCTTCGCGCTATTGAGGATGGTGGCCAACATAACGGCACCGTGCTCCGTAAATGCATGAGGCAAGTATTTGCGATGTTTTCCTCTCCCCCTGTTTAAGGTCGCAATTGGCGACCTTAAAGAATCCGCTTCTTCGGCGGTCAGCTCAAACATGAAGTCGGGCAGAAGGATCATCCCTTCAATTCGCTCTGCCGGGATTTCAATAGGCGATGAATTCATTGTGGCCCCACCTTTCGCAAAAGTAGAGAGCAAAACGTGGGCCAAGGACGACCGCGCAGAATGATTGGGAATTGCCTCTAATGATGGACCTGAGAGGTTGAAAAATCGGACGGTGGGGTTTGATTTTCGGACTGAGGGGCGGCTTCTGATCATTGAGGGAAAAGCGCTTGCCCCGCGGCGGGACCGAGGTAAGTATTTCAAAACGATTCATCAAGGAGGAGACCCGATGAGAAAATTTTTTAACGCCCTGTTTGTTCTTTCTCTCTTAGTGTCATCAGGTTCGGCACTGGCGGGGGAAAACGCGGTGGTTCCGGCTCCGTCTCTGCCTGAGCCCAGAACCTTAAGCCTAGACCTGAAGGAAAGCCGCGTCCGTTGGGTGGGGAAAAAGGTGACGGGCCAGCACAACGGGACCATCCTGATAAGATCCGGCGACGTACAGACGAAAGGCGACACGCTGACCGGCGGCCGGTTCGAGATCGACATGACGACCATCGTCGTGGAGGACCTCACCAATCCCAAGCAGAACGCCAAGCTGACCAATCATCTCAAGTCCGACGACTTCTTCGCGGTCGCGAAATATCCGACCGCCGTCTTCCAGATGAAGGAGGTCAAGCCGGGCTCTCAAGGCTCGTACGACGTGACAGGGGATCTGACCGTCAAGGGCATTACGAATCCGATCTCCTTTCCCGTGAAGGTGGAGATCACCGGTACCAAGGCCAAGGCAACGGGGACGGCGACGATTGATCGGACGAAGTGGGATATCCGCTACGGCTCCGGAAAATTCTTCAAGAAGTTGGGTGATAAGCTCATCTATGATGATTTTGAGATCACGCTTGATGTTGCGGCGGTGAACCCGGCCCATCGATGATTACTGACCAGTCGCCCGTTAAGACTACAGCCCGATAGGGCTCTCCGTAGGCGACTGTTAGTAAGCTTGGGGGAGAAGTTTCCCTCTCCCCCTGTCTAAAGAATCCGCTTCTTCTTCGCCTGTCAGCTCATGAAGTCGGGTGGAAATCGCCTATGGATTTGAGAGATTGCAAAATCAGATTATTCCCGCTTTTTCGCGAAGAAGGTTTTCATGCTGAGGAAAAACAAAAAGAAGATCGGCGATTAAAAAAGGGGGGCGAAACTCCTTCCTGGCCCTCCGTCGATGAGGCAGAATGACCCGCATGCCCTCCCTCTCCCGCATCCCGGACGACCTTTTCCACCGCCTGGAAGAAGCGCCTTTCCGTATCCTCGCGGGCAGCGAATATCTTCCGTGCCGCCTTGTGCTCACGGACGGAAGCGTCGTTGAACCGGCTTATGTCGTTCGGGGCAAATATTTCCGCTACCCTCGCGCGCCCTACCATCGAGACCTGAACGGCTTCGATTGGAACTCAAACACGGAAGAAGCGGCTCGCAGCGTCATCCTAACCGACATCGCCCGCGTGGAGCCGACGCCCTTCGCTCTTCCACCGGAACTCGTCCGAAAAATCACCGCATCCGCCACACAGCACGACTGGGAATTTCGCTGTATGCTCCTTTTAAGCGACGGCCGCCGTCTGCCCTACATCGCCGCCGGCCTTCCCGATTTCCCCGACCTGCCTCCGGACATCACCGTTGCGGACATGGTCGACGTCCTCCCGTACGACTACAAATCCCCCCAAAGCCTGATCCGCGGCGCTCTCAAGGTTTCGATCTGCTATTTCCCCTCCCACCGGGAGCGCCTGCTCCGGGATCCGCAAGTCCACGCCGGCCTGCGCGTGCCTTCGAACCTCGTAGCGGATCTGCGGCGCATCGAACCTACGGAAGACGGAAGGCGCCCCTGCCGCCTGACGCTCAAGGGCGGCATCGTCCGGGAACACGCGCTGGCCTTCCCCGCCGAGGACTCTCTCTTCGACGTGGAGGCGGACAATATTCCGATGAATCAGGTCGTGAAAATCGAGGCAAGCCCCGACCGCGTGCCCGCCCCGATATCCCGCAAGATCGGCGCCTTGCCGCGCATGGGCAAGGAAGAGTGTTTGATGTTCGCCCTCCTCTTTCGCGACGGAAGGCGGCTGAGCTTCAAGCTTTTCTATTTTCGGGAGTTGCTGACGTTGCCGAAAGGTTATTCTCATTCCGAGATCGCCGACGTGATTCCGCTGGAGCGCTTCGAAGAAACTCCACTCGAGGGTCCTGATGTCTTGCTTTGTCCGTATTTGATCGGCGAGGCGTCTTGATCTTCTTTTTTGCGATTATTTGGAGCGATGAGGACAGCCTGGCCAACAGCAAGGCCTTCGTATTCCGCCTTTAAGCTTCGAGAGTGCCTTCTCGATACGGATGCTCCTCGTCTCCGCTTTTTTCCCGGACGTAACCCAGCAAATCCACTCATTACGCGCCAGCGGCGTAATGACCTCCCATGCCGCCCTCGCCGCAGGCGTTGACACAATGGCATTTTGCGGGACTTAGGACTTAGGGGACGTTCTTCACTACGTCAACTAACCCCACCCTGCCTTTTTAATAGATTTCCGATAGCCGAGGTTGACACTCCCATGTGCCTTGCGGTTTCCGAAAGAGAGACACCGCGCCGTTGAACGAGATCGATCGTCAATTTGGACCGGATCGTGGAGACGTCCTTTCGACGCCCTCCTGATCGGAGTTCGTCGATGTGAACGCCAGAGGCCTTGCATCTCTTCAGAATCAGGGTTTCAATCTCGGTAAAGGATAGATTGCTCTTGAAGGATCTTTTGAAGTTTTGCTCAGCCTCTTCGATGATCCTTTCGACAAAGTCGCCAGAACCTAGGATTCTCTCGTCCGCGAGTTCCCGTACCTTTATCTTCCGCATCGCTATCACGTTCGACCATCCCCCTTGGGATCGGATGAGTCCTCCTCCCACCAAATCCGGTCTCCTTCCCATCGAGACGCCTTCTTCCACATAATTCCTATAAGCCCGTCTGGCCGATCCGACCGATTTCCCGAACCAGGCGAGAACCTCGTCCACGTGATGCCAATCACCCTTTCTACTTCCCATCAATCCCGAATGCCCCGACCAACGGTATTTATCGAGTGCAACCATGTCTTTGACTAGACCGGCTCGCAGAGGGTTGAGATGAATATAACGGACGAGCTCCGTGAAGTAACTGTCCTCATCGCAGATGATGGACTTATAGCGATTCTGAAAGAGATGCCCGTGCCGCTTATGTCTTCGGTTGAAAGAACCTGCATAGCTGGTCAGAAGGCGTCTCATGAATCCCGACAGTCCCTTGGGGCCACTTCTTAGGAGGATATGAGCGTGATTGGTCATTAAGGCCCACGCGTAGACAGGGGTTTTGGACTCGATGGCGATCTTAGCCATGCGTTCGACGAAATCCGCGCGATCCGAATCGTCTTTGACGATCGGTTTCTTCTCGATCCCTCGAATAATGACGTGATGAAGCGTTCCGGGGGAGTCCAGTCGAGCTTGGCGGGGCATGGCAGAGGGACTTAGGCGCCGATTGTTAGGATGTCAAGTTAGTTGACGTAGTGAAGAACGTCCCCTAGTTTCTAGTTTCCAGATTATTTTTCGTTGGGTTCGACGCGTGCCTGGCACCGGTCTTTGCAGCTTGATGACGATTAGCTGATACCCTGAATAATATTGTCATTTGGCAAGGTGTCTCCTGGAAATATAAATCTATTATAAACTTCTCTTAGCCACCTTCTGCTAACACTTTGCCACTGAGGCCAAGCTTCGATCATTGTTTGCTTTTTAACACCCCACCATTCCCAAAGAATTCGCGCCTTCTCTCCGTGACTAAATACTAAATTTACGGCTCTTCTTACCATGTCGTTTGGCTCACGAAGAAAGCAAAGAGGTACGCCAGGGGTGAGATTGTCGGGATTCACATCTGTAGCTGGTTTTTTTGACAGGAATTCACTAAGTTCAAAAATATTCAGAGAGACATAATAAGAAACCAGGGACACTTTATAATCAAATTCGGAACCGAATATTGGAACTAGCCACTCCCATCTCTGGCAAGCATCAATGAGAAACTTCCAGGTCTTGCTGCAATCTCCGCCAAGCGTATCGCTCCATCCCATTAAGGAATGATCTTCCCAAAGAGGAACCGTGTATCGTTCAAGTGGATCTTGAATCGTCATTGTTGCGAGCTGCAACGCCACGTCATATTGGCCAGTGCTGATAGCCATTGCACCATGCAAGCTGTGATAAACATAACCTAGTGCTCTTGGAAGATTGATTAGGATGGTTCTGCCTGAATACTTCCAACCAGTAATATTATAAACTAGATCAAAGAGAGAACGTTGGTCCTTAAACTCATCTCTCCCAGACTCTACGCCTGCAAGTGCAATTACAATCAATCCTGAAATGACATTGATGGCTTCATCGACTGCCGCTTGCAAATCGCCCAATGTCGAAGGCGTATGTGCTTCATATTTCTCTCTCCACTCGATCAAACCAGCTACTACAGGTTTCTTGACTTCCTTTACCAATTGACGCCACCCAAGAAGGTCACCAACCCTGGCCAGGTCAACTGCGACTCGGTAGATATCTAGTGCGGTATTTAATTTACCTTCTATCTGAATTTTCACATCGATCTTCTTGGATTCATCTCCTAGCGGCAAAATTGCGAATGGATTCTTTCCTAGCAGGCCGTTGAAAAACTCACCGCCATCCATGCCGGCATGATAAAAGGGCCTCCAACCCAGGAGGCGAACGATGAGAGGCGAGATCAAGGATTCTCCGCAGATATTCTGCATGTTCCGGTTGGAC
>Ga0247727_10019050_pt1 | contig 10691 bp, 8 predicted proteins | sample WisWelCaveWW1625_FD_202498 | JGI IMG/M metagenome (GOLD analysis project Ga0247727, IMG submission 202498) | Biofilm microbial communities from Wishing Well Cave, Virginia, United States - WW16-25 | ecosystem: Environmental > Aquatic > Deep subsurface > Groundwater > Cave microbial mat | place...
CCGCCCCGATCATCGGCAAGAGCGTCAGTCCGGTCGATAGGGTTACCATCTGGTGGCAGGTGCAGGTGGCCGGCGCGAACTGTTTCGTGTCCAGCACGTTGGGGACCACTCAGGGCAATACCGAGGCGGTCCCCTTGGTTCCGGCCCCGCCGACCCCGACCCCCACGCCGACCCCGACCCCGACGATCACCCCCACGCCGACGCCTTAATCGCAAATATGTAGGGGCGCAGAGCGGCGACCCAGGTCGCCGCTCTGTGCGCCTACCACTCGGTCAATTTCCAGATCTCCGGCTGGAGGTCGCCCGCTTCGGCGCCGATCTCGGCGAAGATCCCGACCGCCTGTTTGAGATAAGTCATCTCTTCTGCCCGCCTGCCGGCTGCATGATGCAAATCGGCCAGGTGGTTGAGGAGGGCTGCCTGGCGGTGGCGGTCGCCCAGCCGGACGGTGAGTTCGAGGGCTTCCGCGAACAGATTTCCCGACCGCTCAAATTCGCCCCGATCCATATAGACCAGGGCCAGGTTGTTCAGGGCAGCACACCGGCGGGCCGGCTCCTTCCCGGCATAGGCGAGGGCTTTTTCAAGATGTTTCTGCGCCAGGGCTAAGTCCTGAGCCTGGCGGGACAGGATCCCGAGAATATTGTGCGCCTGGGCCAGGGCATCCGGGGCTTCCGCCTCTTCGGCCAGTTTCAAGCTGCGTCGGGCAAGCCGCAGAGCCTGGCGGGCGTCCCCCTGGCTTGCCGCCGTCCGGCTCCAGTCGGCCGTGATTCCCGCCTTGACGGCGGGCTCTCCTTCCTTTAATAGATCCAGGGCGGATTCAAAATGCCCTGCCGCCAGCTCCCAATCACCGCGGCGGTGGTGCAGGACGCCTAAGCGCTGTTCCAGGCCCGGTAACGAATCGGGATCGGCCAGGGCGGCCGCCGTTTCATAGGCGGTCTGCGCCTGGCGATATTCTCCCCGCAGAGTGCGCAGATCGCCGATCGCTTGGTGAAGGCTGTGCGGAACTGGATCGCCGAGCGCCAGGGCGGCCTGGAAATGAGCCAGCGCTTCGAGGTTTGCGAACAGGCTGCGGGCGTATTCGCCGGCCTGGCGAAAATAGTCGGCGGCGCGGCCTTCATCGCCGGCCAGCTGGTAATGTCTGGCGATTGCCGCCGCTTTTTGGTCCAGCCCCCCGGAACTGCGCGGCTGGTTGAGCAGGGACTCGGCGGTCCGGCGGTGGAGCAGACGCCGGCGGGCCAGGCTGGTTTCGTCGAGAACAACCTGGTAAAGGGTCTCGTGATTGAATTCGTAGAAGGGTGAGCCGGCTGATGAACCGGCTGAACCGGCCAGTGAACCTGTCGAACCGGCCGAACGCTCAACCAAGAGCCGGCGCAAGACCAGACTCTCGAGACCGTTGACCGTCTCGGGTTCACTCCGGCCGCTGACTTGGCGCAGGGTTTCGAAATCAAAAGAGCGGCCGATCACCGCCGCAGCGGCGAGCAGCTGCCGGCTGGTTTCGTCCAGCAAAATCAAACGGCTGCGCTGGAGTTCGCGCACACTGCCCGGCATCTTCCAATCGATCGGCTCGCCGGCGGGTGTCAGCTTGGCGCTCTCGAGGTACTCGACCACGAAATACGGCAGGCCGTCGGTCTCGCTGAAAAGGCGCCGGCGCAGATCGGCCGGCACGCCGGCCTCCTGGGCAAGCCCGTCTACATCGGCCGAGGAGAGTCGCTCCAGGATGAGCCGGCTGGCCGCGCCGGCCCGCTGCAGATCCAGGATCATCGCCGGCAGCGGACTGGCCGCCGGGATTTCCTCTTCCCGCAGAGCGCCCAGAATCAGCACCGGAAAGCCAGCCAGGCGGCGGATGAGATAGGCCAGCAGATCGAGCGAGGCCGAGTCGACCCAGTGCAGGTCGTCCAGAAAAAGGATCCCGGGCTGCCTGGAGTGAGCGAGAGCGGCAATCAGGCGGCGCAAGGCCTCGAACAAACGCGTCTGCGCTCCGGGACCTTCGGCGGGCGGGAGCTGCAATCCCGGCGCCAGGGCGGAGAGTTCCGGGAGCAGCCGGGCGGCCTCAACCAGAACGTGTCCGGGGAGAGCCTTCAATCGTTCGAGCCGGCCATCGACCGACAAAGCGGAACGCAAGGCCTGGATGAACGGGCCGTAAGCCAGGCCGCTCTCGCCCGGGTAGAGGCGGGCAGTCAAGATCTGCGCGCCGTTACGGCGAGCCTGGGCCAAAAACTCCGCCGCCAGGCGGGTCTTGCCGATCCCCGTTTCGCCGGCAATGATGCAGAGACGGCCGTCCTTTTTGCAGAGGGAATAGGTCTCCTCAAGGGTCAACCACTCGCCCTGCCGGCCGGCCAGGCGATAGGGTCCGATAGCGGCCGGATACCCTGCGCTTTGGACCTGTTTCTGCGGAGCCGGCAGACCGTCGTCGCCCGCGATCTCTCCCTCGGGTGTCCGGTTTTCGAGAATGTCCAGATATAAAGCGGTGGTCTCCTCCAGCGGAGGAACGCCCAGCTCCGTCTCCAGGACGCGCACGCATTCCCGATACTGGCGGACGGCGGCGCTGCGCTGCCCGTTGCGCAGGTACAGGCGGATCAACTGGCGGTGGGCAGGTTCATGCAGCGGGTCGAGGGCAAGACGCCGCCGGGCGTATTCGAGAGCCGCCTCGCCGTTCTTATCCCGGCTCAGCCGCTCGACCAGCCGATCCAGGGCTCCAGCTAGAGCCTGGCGCAGGCGTTCGGCCTCGAAGAATTGCCACTCGTCGAATGCAGGGCTGTCGCGCAGGCTGAAGCCTTCGAGCAGGTCTCCCCGGTAGAGGTCGGCGGCATCCGTGAGCGGTTTGATGCAGCGGCTGCAGGCCGTCTCTCGGGAGTGCCCGTGATGAAGGCAATCCTCCAGGAGCGCGTAGAAGCGGCCCACATCCACCTGGTAGTCGGCGCCTTCAGCCAGGCCGACCAGCTCGCGGGAAATATCCAGGAACGAGTCTCCAACCGCCAGGCGCAGAGCGGACAGCGTCCGGCGCAAGGCGCCGCGGGCATGGGTGCTGTCCGCTTCCGGCCAGAAAAGGGCGGCCAGGGCATCCCGGGTGGCGGGTTGGCCGCTCACAGCCAGGTAGGCCAGCAAGGCAACGGCCTTGCGGGTATCGACTTCGATCGCGTTGCCGTTCCGTTCGATGCGCGGCGCCCCCAGAAATTCGAGAGAGATAGTTTGCTGGCGGGGAGACATTCAAAACGAGTTTACCAGAAACGCCCTCGTAACGCTTTCCGTAACGATTTTTAAACGCTCGGTTTGTATACTGGATGAAACCTGATTGGTCCCGAAAGGGGAATCCGGTACCTTCCGGATCCGCCAATCGGGGTGAAACCGGAGGAGTGTGCGCTATGAAGAAGGTTTTGAAATGGATCGGCATCCTGCTCGGCGTCCTGATCGTGCTCGTTGCGGTCGTCGCTGCAGCCGCCTACGCCCGCGGTTCGGCCTATCTGGCACGGGAGTACGATCTCGAGGTGGAAACGATCGAGATCCCCAGCGATCCGGAATCGATCGCCAACGGCGAATACCTGGCCACCAGCCTGGTGGACTGCACCGGCTGCCACGGGGAAAATTTCGCCGGGCAGGAAATGATCAATGAGGAAGGTTTCCTGGTCCTGTATTCCGCCAACCTGACCAGCGGCGCCGGCGGCATCGCCGCGAGTTATACTGACGAGGATTGGCTGCGCAGCATGCGCCACGGCATCCGCCCCAACGGCGAAAACCTGCTCGTCATGCCGGCCCAGCACCTGCGCCAGCTCGGGGCGGAGGATATCGGCGACATCATCGCCTTCGTCAAGACCCTGCCCCCGGTCGACCACGTCATTCCCGCTCGCCAGGTGTTCTTCATGCCGCGCCTCCTGGTCGGCCTGGGGATGTTCCCGCCGGAGGCGGTGGCTGAAATCTTCCCGGCCTCGGTTATCGACCACCAGAACAATCCGTTCCCAGTCCCTCCGTCAAAGGGTGTGACCGTAGAATGGGGCCAGTACCGGGCACTGTTCTGCACGGGCTGTCACGCCGAGAACCTGGCAGGCAAGCCGGCCGACCTGCAAACCGGTCAGCCGGCAACCCCCAACCTGACGCCCGGCGGCGAGCTGCTCGTCTGGAGCGTTGATGATTTCATCCACACCATCCGGACGGGTGTAACGCCGACCGGTAAAGTATTGGACGAAGCCATGCCCTGGAAAGAGTTCGCCCTGGCGACCGACGACGATCTGACTGCGATCTTTCTTTATCTGCAGTCGCTGCCGGCATTGGAGACGAACAACTGACGGTGTGGACTTGAGAGACGAGGCCGGAGCAGAGGCGTGCGAAGCATGCCCCTCCGGCCTCGCTCCACAAATGGAATTGCATATTTGGAGGATCCAAACGTGTTTACGAAATATATCCGCTATCTGTTTCTCGGCCTGACATTCTTGTACGGCGCCTGGATCGTCTATCAGGTCTACACGGCCGGATTGGCCGTGCTTTCCAATAGGAGCTGGACCTCTCACGGCGAGAGCGGGCTTATCTTGGGCCTGCTACTAATCGTGATGATTCCGATCTCCTTCGTCGCTCGGCTTTCCGGGCGAGTAAAGGGGGTGACCGCTCTCGCGTTTGTCGTCTATTTCGCCCAGACGAGCCTGGTCCAGCAGCGCCCAAGCGCGGCAGCCGCGCTTCACCCGGTCCTGGGCTTGGTGGATCTCCTTCTGGCGATCTGGCTGGCACGCCAGGCATATGAGGCGGTCAGGCCGGCAGTTCTGCAGAATCCATGAAAATCAGCCGCGGCGTCTGGATCGGCCTAATCGTAATCGGCGCGTTAATCGCGCCTGTTGCGGCGGCCTACCTGATCGTCGAGACCCGACTCAATCGGATTTACGAGATACCCGCCGAGGAACTCAACATTCCCGCCGATCCGGAATCGATCGCCCGCGGCGAGCACCTGACGACCCGCCTGTTGGGCTGCACGGACTGCCACGGCGACGATCTGGGCGGGGAGATGCTCTACAACGACCCGCTCTTCGGCCAGATCGCAGCCAGCAACCTGACCCGCGGCGCGGGTGGGATCGGGGCGCAGTACTCGGACCTGGACTGGGAACACGCCCTGCGGCACGGGGTTAACCACGAGGGGCGGCCGCTGATATTTGTCATGGCCTCGTTTTACGCCCGCTTCAGCGATCAAGATACTGCCGCGGTGATCGCCTACCTCAAACAAGTTCCTGCGGTGGATCGGGAACTCCCTGCGACTGTTATCGGCCCGCTAGGCCGCTTCTTTATCCTGACCGATCCGACTTTGCTACCGGCTCAGGTCATCGACCACGATCACGGCCCGCTCGCCCGTCCGGAGCCGGCGGTCAGTGCCGAGTATGGAAAATACCTGGCGACCGCCTGCACGATCTGTCATGGGACAGATTTCTCCGGCGGGCTGAACGTCGGCTCCGGGTTGAATCTAACCCCCGGCGGCGATCTGCGCGATTGGACGGAAGAAGATTTCCTCCGGACGCTGCAAACCGGCGTCATCCCCTCCGGGCGGCAGCTCGATCCGGATTTGATGCCCTGGAAACGCATCGGCCGGTTGGCTGACTCGGAACTTCGGGCCATCTGGCTGCACTTGCAGTCTCTGCCTGCATTACACAATCCAAATCCATGAATAGAGGTGTGGCATGTATCCAGTGATGGTATTTCTACACGTGTTAGGAGCTTTTCTTTTCTTCATGGCTCACGGTGCAACCATTTTTGGAATGTTCCGGCTGCGCCGCGATCGCGACCCGGTGAGCGTACGCACGTTTCTGACCGTCTCCACCAGCTCGATCCAGATCCTCAACATCAGCCAGGTGCTGCCGTTGGCGACCGGCATCATCGTCGGCTTCATGGGCCGCTGGTGGGGGCAAGGCTGGATTTGGGCCTCGTTGGGTTTATTTATCGGCATCTCCCTCCTGATGAGTTTCGTCGGTGCGTCCCATTACGGCCGCGTGCGCAAAGCCGTCGGCCTGCCCTATTTTGAAGGCTTCCGCGAAAAACCCGGAGTGGAACCGGCTCCCCGCCAGGAAGTGGACGCCCTGCTCGATAAAGCGCCGGTCGGGCTCATGAGCGTGGTTGGGTTCGGCGGTCTGACCGCTATCCTGTGGCTGATGATGTTTAAGCCGTTCTGAGATGGGTTAGATGAGTGTGGTGAAACCGAGGCGGACAGGACTGCGCCTGGCCCAGGCCGGCTGGGCTTTGATTCTGGTTGCCACGGTCATCCTGGTCGTCGGGTCTCTTCCCGCCCGCTTTGATCAGTTGAACCGGGTGGCGCCCGATCTGGTCGCACTCTCGGGCGCTCTCGGGCCGCGGGAAGCCCAGGCGCTTGCCCAGGCCGGGATTTCTTTAACTTTCTATGCCGCCTATTTCACCGTCCTCGAAGGGTTGTCTGCGTTCGGGGGTATCCTGGTCGGGGCGATCATCTTCTGGAAACGGCGGGATAATTGGATGGCGATGTTGGTCAGCGTGGCCTTGATCACGCTCGGCGCTTCGCTCACGCCATTGGTGAATTCGGTTGCCGGGCTTTCCAGGGCCGCCTCGATTCTTGTCACCCTCGTGCAGTTTATCGGGGTCGGTCCTTCCATGTTGGTCTTTTTCCTGTTCCCGGATGGAAAGTTCGTCCCAAGCTGGGTGCGCTGGATTGCGTTAGTCTGGATGGCATACTCGATCGCCTGGTTGTTCGTCCCCGCCTGGAAACCGCCATTCTCGCTTCTTCTCATCCCAGCCATTCCCGGTTTTGTTTTTCTCCTGTTCATGACCGTGATCGTAACCGGGGTCTATTCGCAGTTCCACCGCTACCGCCATCGATCCTCGCCGCTCGAACGCCAACAGACCAAATGGATCTTGTTTGGTTTCGGCCTGACCTTGAGCCTCATTTTCGTAGTTGGTGTCGCGTTCTATTTCATCGATTTCGACTTTCCGAATCCAGGGACGATGATTTTCCTGATGGCCGTGTTCACCGTCGTGCTTCTGGATTTGATGGTTCTTCCTATAGCGGTGATGCTGTCGATTTTACGGTACAGACTATGGGACATCGACGTCCTGCTCAGGCGCACGCTGGTCTACGGCGTCCTCAGCGCCCTGCTGGCGCTGGTCTATTTCAGCACGATCGTCTTTATCCAAATATTCGTTTACGGAGCGGGCACGGCCGGTTCCGACTCCCAGCCGGCCATCGTCGTCTCGACTCTGGCCACCGCTTTACTCTTCCGGCCGCTGCGTGGACGGGTGCAGGGTTTTATCGACCGGCGTTTCTTCCGCCGTAAATACAGCGCCGAGCGCGCCCTGGCGGCCTTTGCCGCCATCGCCCGCGAGCAGGTGCAGTTCGACCGCCTGGCCGGCGTCCTTTTGGATACTGTCGAGGAGACGATGCAGCCCACCCATGTTTCGCTCTGGGTGGCCCGAGAAACCCGGGGAATGATCCAACAACGGAAGCCATGATTGCAGAACCGACCCGCCCGCGCTGGCTTGACGAGGTGTTCATCGGCAGGGCAGTCTGGATCGTGATCACCCTGCTGACAATCGCCTTGATGGCGGCCGGCGTCCCGCTGCGCTTCACCCAGCTGGTCGATAAGATTCAATCCGATCAGCTGACCCTCCATCAATTGGGGATCACGCCCGGAGGGTATGCCCGCTATCTGATCAGCCTCGACCTGATCGTCGTGGCCTTCCACCTGGCGATCGCCTGGGCGATCTTCCGCCTGTGCCGGTCCGATCGCCGCACGGCGCTGCTGGTCCAGTTTGCCCTGGTGACGAATGGTGCGCTCATCCCGCTGGCGCGGGCTTACTCGCCGGCCAGCCAACCAAACCCGATCAACCCGCTCGTCAACCTGGTCATTTTTACCGGCCTGATCACCAGCACCGCCCTGTTGTTTTTGTTTCCGGACGGCCGCTTCGTGCCGCGCTGGACGGCAGTCCTGATCAGCGTCATGGCGGGCGGGACGCTATACGGCTTGTTATTCCCGGATTCCCCCCTCAGCTTCGTGAATTGGTCCCTCTTGCTGCAGGCGCCGGCGCTGTTGATCATCTCCGGGGCGGGCGCCTATGCCCAGCTCTACCGCTACATCAACGTCTCGAACCCGCTGCGCCGCCAGCAGACCAAGTGGGCTGCGTTGGGCCTGTTTGCCTCGGTGATCGGGCCGCTGGCGTATTATCTGCCTTTTGTGATCCTGCCCTCTTTCACCCGGCCATCGGCGGCGCCGAACGTCCTTCGCAACCTGCTCGGCCAGTCGTTTTTCGGACTCTCGCTCCAGGTCCAGCTGGTCGGAGCGGCGATCTTCAGCCTGCTGCTGCTGCTCTTCCCGTTGACGTTCGCCATTGCCATCCTGCGCTACCGGCTATGGGACATCGATGTGATCATCCGGCGCACGTTGGTCTACGGCGTCGTAACCGGTCTGCTCGGATTGCTGTATTATGTAAGCGTGGTCCTGCTGCAAAACCTGTTTTCGGCCCTCAGCGGCCAGCGCTCTGCAGTCGTGATTGTGATCTCGACCCTGACGATTGCCGCCCTGTTCAGCCCGCTGCGCAACCGGGTCCAGGATTTCGTCGACAAGCGGTTTTACCGCCATAAATACAATGCCGAAAAGATCCTGGCCCGCTTTGCCGCCGCCGCCCGCGACGAGGTCGATATGGACCGCCTGGCGGCCGCCCTGCTGGATGCGGTCGAGCAAACGATGCAGCCGCAGCAGGCCGGGCTGTGGCTGCGTTCGACGCCCGGCGGGCCTGGGTTGAGCACGGCCCTGGATCGAGAGACCTGAGCGAAAGGACTTCGCCGCTTGGCTCCTCTGCCAAACTTTTCTGTCTCAACCCCGACGGAGCACGCCAACCTGTGGATCCGCAAATAACCCGGTATGACCTGGTTGTGATCGGCGGCGGACCGGCCGGGGTCACCGCCGCATTGCGGGCGGCTGAACTCGGGGCCCACGTCGCCTTGCTCGAACGCGGCCGTCTGGGCGGGACGTGCACCAATGACGGCTGTGTGCCGACCCGCGCTCTGGCGAAGGCGGCCCGCTTGCGCCGCGATTCGGAACAGTTCGACGATTACGGCCTGGAAGGGCCGCGTCCGGAAGTGAACTTTGAAAGGCTGCTCGCCCACACGCAGCAGATCGTCTACAGGATCCACGAAAAAAAGCAGCTCATCCGCCACCTGACGGAGGCCGGGGTGGAAGTCCTGGCGGAGTCCGGCGACGCCCGCTTCCTGGATCCGCACACCGTCGAGAGTGGGAGCGGCCGCCGCATCCACGCCGAAAAGTTCATCCTCTGCCCGGGCGGGCGCCCGCGGCGACTCAATTTTCCCGGCGCGGATCTCGCCCTGACCCACAGCGATGTCTGGTCGCTGAAGACCCTGCCGCGCTCGCTAGCGATCGTCGGCGCGGCTGCCACCGGCTGCCAGCTCGCCTCGATCTTTCAGGATTTTGGCGCGCAGGTCACCCTGCTCGAGCTGGCCAAGCGCATCCTGCCGGCTGAGGACATCCACGTTTCAGCCGAGATGCAGAGCGCGTTCGATGAACGCGGGATCGCGATCGTCTCGGCGATTGAGGCCGTGACGGACCTCCGCCGGGACGGGAATCCGAACCGTCTGCAGTTGACCTACCGGAGAAACGGCACCACTTTCGCCCGGGAATTCGAGACAGTCATCCTGGCGGTGGGCTGGCCTGCCAGCCTGGAAGCACTCAATCTGCAGGCCGCCGGCCTGGAAGTCGGTGGAGGCTTTCTGGCCGTCAACGACTATCTGCAAACCGGGGTTGCGCACATCTACGCCGCGGGGGACGTCACCGGCCGGATGATGCTGGTCCAGAGTGGCGGGCACGAAGCGCGCCTCGCCGCCGAGAACGCCGTCCTGGGCAACCGCCGGCCGGCCCGTCAAACGATCGTCCCCCACGGCGGCTTCACCGATCCGGAATACGGCAGCGTCGGCCTGACGGAGGAGCAAGCCCGGCGGGAGGAGGCGATCCTCACGGCGGTTGTCCCGTATGCCGATCTCGATCGCGCCGTGATCGATGGGCAGACCCGCGGCATGTGCAAGCTGGTTGTCTCGGTCGCCAGCCATCAAATTCTCGGCGCCCATGTGGTGGGCGAACAGGCGGTTGAAGTCGTCCAGATGGCAGCTGCCGGAATGGCCGCGGCCATCCGGATGGAACAGCTTGCGGAACTCGATCTGGCCTATCCGACCTATACGGCGATCATCGGCCTGGCCGCCCGCCGGATCCAGGCTCAATTCGATCCGGCTCCCCAGGCGCCGCACTGGCAGGCGCTCGGCCGTCAGGCTGTCGTTGAGTGGGAGCGGCGGGATTGATCGAGGTCTGGGAATATACGGCCTGGTCGGAGCAAGCGCCGACGAGGTTAACTTCCCGTAACGGGTTTCGTAACGTTTGGAAGACGCCGTTTCCTTAGAATGGAGTTGCGATGAAGGATAATCCCCCAATCTGGCAGCGCATCCTGCGCCGCCGGTCCCCAGAAGAACAGCCTGGCGCACTCCCGGCCGCCTCCGACGACGCCCGGGTGGAAGTGCACCCTCTGGATATCTCTCCCAACGATCCCTTTCTTGCCTATGTAACCACCTCTCCAGGGATAATTGACGTCTCGCGGCTCAACCTGGATTCACCGACCCTCGAAAAACTGCGCCTGGAAGGTGTGCGTCTCAGCCTCCCGCTCGTCAGCCAGGGCGAGTTGATCGGCCTGCTCAACCT
>Ga0247727_10019051_pt1 | contig 10690 bp, 12 predicted proteins | sample WisWelCaveWW1625_FD_202498 | JGI IMG/M metagenome (GOLD analysis project Ga0247727, IMG submission 202498) | Biofilm microbial communities from Wishing Well Cave, Virginia, United States - WW16-25 | ecosystem: Environmental > Aquatic > Deep subsurface > Groundwater > Cave microbial mat | place...
TGCTTTGTAGCGCTTGCATTCAACAACCGTCAAGACGCCATTTTTGTCAACGCCAAGCACATCAATAAAGCCGTATTTTGTCTGTTCTTCCTGCGAGACTGGCTTGAATCCTTGCTCTATGAGCTCAGGATTGTTGTATATCATGTCGCTCATGTCGTCTTCTGTTCCTGACACGCGAATAACTTGCCCGTCCTCAAGCTTGTGACTGTTGAAGAAGTGTATGCCGTCTATGAATATGTCAATGCGCTCTTTCATGAGCAGATTTTGGCTTCTGAGCACCAGTTTTCCTTCTTCCAGCCGCAAAGAATGAGCGCTGTTTGGTCTCATGTAGTTGATGGGCGCGTTGCCGGTCGGCTGGTGGACGAGCAGGGCATTGTCTGATTTTATCATTACTATCCTGTCGCCTTTTGGCAGGTAGCTTTCTGCTCTTCCTGAATATCGGATAGTGCACGTGCAGGAAAAAACAATTGTTTCGTTTCGTGCAAGCGCATCGTTCAAAAGTAAGCAATAGTCTTCTGGTTTCATGGAGTAAGGTGAAGTGAGAATTGATATTTACATTTTGGCGTATTTTTCAAGTTCGTCATGGATGACTTCCAATTTGACTCCTGCTTCTTTGAATATCTCTCGCGTATATGCGGCACCGTGGTATCGCTTCATGCAGACAACTTTTGTTATGCCTGAATTAACAATCATCTGTGCGCATTTGTAGCAGGGCTCCATCTTGCAATAGAGTGTGGCGCCGTTTACTGAGATACCATGGCGCGCCGCTTGTGCAATGGCATTTGTCTCTGCATGCGTTGTTCTTATGCAATGCTGGCTGGTCGTGCCATCAGGATTCTGTACTGTGTGCATCAAATGCCCTACTTCATCGCAATGCGGCAGACCAACAGGTGCGCCAACATATCCGGTTGATATGAGCCGCTTGTCTTTGACTATGACACATCCACTTTTTCCCCTGTCGCAGGTGGCGCGCTTGCCGACTTCCAGTGCTAAGTTAAGAAAATAATTGCTCCAGCTGGGACGTTCGTCGCCAAGCTTGCGTTTCCATTCTTTGAGGATTTTGACGACCTTCTTCTTTAGTTCTTCACGCGTACCATCGTTAGTAATCAAAATATCGGCCATTGACATGACTGTGGCAACTTGCTGTTTTGTTGGGTCTGTGCTTGTCGCTTCCTGTTCTTCCCATTTTTTGAATTCTTCAAGCGTGTTTAGGTCATCGTTGCGCTTTTCTGTGGCCTGTCTTTGCTGCATTCTGCCCCATCTGGTTTTTTGTGACGCGGTCACGTTAATGAGAGCAAAATTTGATTTTGTTCTTAGAATTTCAACTTCAACCGGGTTTCTGACGCTGGTGACGACATAATTCTTGTCCCATTCTATTTTCTGCAGAGCCCAGCGCGCGAGAACTCCGCTGCCGTGTTTTTTTCTGAGCTCGTTGCCGAGATTTATTAAATTCTCACGGGTGTCCTTTATTTTGCGTTTTTTCGCTTCCTCGCGGATAAAATCTGAGAGTGAAATCTGGTGGAATCTTTCTTCCTTTAGAATCTCTGCTACAGTGTCTTTTCCTGCAGCCAGATGCCCTGTTACCCCCAGTATCATGTACGTTCTGAATCTTGAAGCCCTATTTAAAATTTCATGAACTGCAGTAGCAGTATTCCAGTTTACACGTTGCAATGAGTAGAAAGCGTGCCATAAATGAATATAAAGCTGCTGCTTTTCCGGAAATGAAGTCCTGTGCCAAAGAGGTGCGCACAAAAGAGGTGATTCCCCTTCGGGGGAGCGGCAGGCTCACACGAAGGGACCAGCTGAACGCAGTTCAGCGCTGCCCCTTAGGGGAGCTGTTTTTTATATTGAGTGATATTATTTTCTTCTATGAAAAAAGGTCTCTTTATCGTTTTCGAAGGAATTGATGGCTCTGGCAAGTCTACTCAAGCAAGATTGCTGGCAAAGAAACTGAATGCTGTCCTGACAAAAGAGCCAACCGATAGCCCGCTCGGCAGGTTCGTGAGAAAGTTGATTGAGATGGAACGGTCCAGCTGGGTGCAATCTGTATTCGCAAATGACCGCGCAGAGCATGTAAGAAAAGTTATTCTTCCTGCCTTAAAGAAGGGCAAGACCTTAATTTGTGACCGCTACATTCTCTCATCTATGGCGTATGCGCACAGCAGGGATGCGAAGATGGTAAAAGCGTTGAATGCCGGCTTTCCAAAGCCGGATGTGACGTTTTTGTTGGACCTGCCTGCCGCAATCGCGCTAAAGCGCAAGAAAAGTTTGTTTGAAAAGAGCGAATTGGAGCGCATAAGAAGAAATTATCTGAAGTTGAAAGGGAATGCGATTGTTATCGACGGAAAAATGCCGGCAAACAAAGTTGCGAGAATTATTTTCAATAGTGCAAAAAAAGTTTAGCTCACTGCTTCTTCAGCATTCTGCTCATCTGCATCACGCAAGAAAACGTCCAACGACTTATTTTTTAATTTTTCCTTGAAGTTCACTGCTACAGCCATACAATCACCTTCTTTTTTTATCGTCGTCCGATTTTTTATGAACCAAAGAAATATTTAAAGATGGTTGTTATGTGAAATAGATACTGCACTATGCAAATTCGGCGAGGCTTTGTATGTTGTGCTTCAGAATTTTTCCTGTCATGGAATCAATCTTGATGTTTATCGTCTTGAAACTGTGCGTGACAAAGGTAATGTTGAACAAAGCGTGTCCTTCTGCGTGCTGGATGATAAAGAATTGTTTCGAAGGCATTTCTCCTTTGTAGTGCTCTTTCATGCACGTCTGGGCTGTCTGTAATGCATCGTCAACAGAGAACTTCACGTCTTCCGGCTTTAGCTCCTGAATTTCTGCAGCGCCTTTCAGAACTTCCTGCTCTTCCGTGTGCTGTATGGCTTCCTGTTCTACGATAAAAGTTACCATGCGCTCATTCTGTTTGTTGTAGAACCCGATTTGCCAGACGTCTTTGTTTGGCTCGTCAAGCAGGACAAAAGCGTGTGCGAGAAAGTAATCTGCGTTTTTCGCGTGCCATTCTTTGAAGAGCGGGTGTCGCGTCAGCCGTGCGAGTGTTGCGTGCAAGTCCATTAATGTCAAAAAAATGCAACGGTATAAAAGCGTTCCTACTTCAGCCCGAGACCAGTCGCAAGCCGTTTGACGACGTGAATCGCATGTACCATACCTCTGTTAGGATGGAAGTGCATTGCTTCCTGAAACACATACACCAATGGATATTCGTGTTGTGCGCGTGGCTCCTGGATTTTGAAGAGCAGAAGTGTGCTGAGCAGTCTGAGCAGGCTTGTGAGAGCGAACACAAGTGGAATTCCTGTGAGCACCAAGGTGATGTGTTCTGTGAGCCAGCCTCCAATGAGCGGCGCGACAATGAGTGGAATGCTGCAGTAGAAGTTGTATTCTGCTATTTGCATTGCACGCCGGCGTGGCTCTGCAAGCCCCAGCAGGAGGTTGAAGCGTGAGATGTCTGCTGCGCTCCACACAATGCCGGAGTATATCTGGATGGGAACGATGAGCCAGAGATTATTTTTTGTGACTGCAAGGAAAAACAATGGCACTAAAACTGTTCCAAGGTGCCCGATGATGGCTATCGGCTTATCACCGAATTTGTCCGTCAGCCTTCCGACGTAATGCGATGAAATAATTTGCGCCAGTGTGGCGATGGCGGTTACAATGCCGTAATAAAAGTAGCTGATTTCAAGGTTTTTGAGCATGTATACCGCAAAGAAGGGTGAGGCGAGCATGAAGGCGAAGTTGAATGCCACTCCAAAAAACACAAGCTTTCGCATGGGCCCTTCAAGGGTGAAAAATTCTTTGATGGGATGGTGATCGTGGTCTTTGTATGCTGGCTCGCGTATTCGCGTCATGAGCAGGGTGGCGATTATTGCAAGTGCTGTTCCAAAGGCGAACATGATGGCAAACCCCACAGGGCTTTCTTTTGGGAACTGTTTGAGCCAGAGTCCCGCTGTAACCATGGCGACCATGCCGAAGATTGCGATAACCCTGTATCGCTTGCTGGTGAAGTTTCCGAGGTGTTTTGCTGGCACGACATCTGCAATAAGGGTTGTCCACGCAGGGTCTGCTATCATCTCGCCTAGCCTGATAAGCAGGTAGAAGATTGCCACAAACAGCAGCGGCTTGTTGAAAAGGAACGGTGCTGCAATGAGCGGTATCCAGCACAGCCTGCCGATAAGACAAAATGTCACGTAAATGCGTTTCCGGGCGAAGTGTTGTACGAGCTCTGCGCCAGGAATTTGGGTGAGAACAGCTGCTATCCAGGGCAGTGCGCCCAATAATCCAATAACAATGTTTGACGCGCCGAGTGCCAGCGCAAATGCCACAAGGTATGCTGACGTCAGTCCGTCATAAGCAGCCCAGAGCCCGCTGTTTGTGAGTAATATGCGCTCGTTTTTCATAACGTGAAGATGGTCCCTTCAGGCCCTGGATTGCACACGAGTGTTTTCCCTTTTTTTTCTTTGACGTAGAAGTTTTCGTGCAGGTGTCCAGACAAGGCAAGCACTGGCTTAAACTCCTTGATGAATTTGCCATAGCTTGCACAGCCAACGTAATCGTCCAGCCAGTCGAGATAGTCCAGTTTGGTGTATGCCGGTGGCGCGTGTGTCAGCAGAATGATTTTTCCTTTCAGCTTTGCTTTGTTTTCTTTGATGAATCTGTCAAAGTCCTTGTCTCCCGCTACTTTTCCCTGTCCGTAGAATCCGCCTCCACCATGCGCGACAATGGTGTAAGGACCAAGTGTGATTATTTTTTTGTGTGCAAATGTTATATTGCGATGCCGTTGGCAGAGCCGTTTTACAATGAGATCCATTTCATGGTTTCCATGGATGAGTATGACGGGCTTCTTGAGCTCGCTTATCTTGCGAAGGACTGCCTCGATGTTTTGTTCAAAGATAGTGAAGTCTCCGAGGCAGAAGATATGGTCTGGCTTGTGTTTCTTGATTTTGGCAAGCAACTTCTTGTACGCGCCTACACTTGCGTGTAAGTCTGTAAAGGCAAGGATTTTCATAGGTGAATGTAATCTCTGTACCCCTTTAAATCTTTATCTGGGGAAGGCGATGTTGATAATTGTCCTATAAGTGCTGAAGTTTCCTAAGACGTACGTTTCCACGAGCATTCCGATGGCAAGCACGCCTATAGCGATGAGCAGCAGCACCAAATTATATTTGAAGATTATTTTCATGTTCTTGGAGAGAAGTTTTTCGTGTATCAATCCGTCTGAGAGCGTTGTGCCTGAGAGTGTTGAGAGCATATAGCTGAGCCCTTCAAGTAAAGTGTGCGGAAACACGCTGATGATGACTAAAAGGAAGAGGATGAATGGGTTTGCGATGGCTGCTAAAGATGCTGTTTTCGCGAGGTGGCCGAAGACTGTGCCCCATACGCTGGCGTTCCAGGCAATGAACAGTATGGCACCGTTTCCTGCTATGAGCGACAAAAGGAAGCACATGCCGAGCACTTGCATGTTCCAGCTGAAGAGGTCCCACCAGAGCGGCCAGCTGAAGGTGGTTGCTTTGCCGGCAACAATGTCGAGCTGGATGCTGAACAATCTTCCTGCTGCAAGTTGTGGCAGCACGATTGAGAAGAAAGCGAAGGTGAAAAATATTCCAAAAAAGATGTACACGTATACTTTTGAGTGGGGTATGGTTTCTTTGATGAATGCCTTGAAGCTTGGCACTTTGCGTTGGGTGATTTCGGCGCTTTTTGTGAGCTGGAAGAGCGAAGGCATAAGAAGAAGTGAAAGTATGCCGACTGCAATCACTGCAGGGTCATTTGGGAAAATCATTAGTGCTATGAATATGCCGAGTATGGTGTACCCAATGCCAAGCAGGAAGCCATATGCAGGATGGTCGTGCAGGAATTCTGCTGAATATAGCTGTTCGAAAACCATACTATACCAAGAGAAGCCTGTTTTTTAAATATGAGTGATGATTGCTGAGTGACTACCTTACTGCATAGTAGTCTTCAAGCACAATTTGCCCAACTGTACCAAGGTCCTTGACAAGGCTGAAGCGTCCTTCTCCTATTTGGGTTATTTCTTTGGCAAGTTTTATGCCTGCCTTGTCCAATTGCACGCCGATGAGCGAGATAGTTATGCCCGCTCCTCGCGCAGCGCTGACTGCCTGTAGCGTTTCACGCTCTGGTTCCTTGCCCACCGTTGGCAGGGCGTCTGTCAGGATGACAAGGTGTTTTGTTTCTCCGGTTGCCGGAAACAGTTCAACGCTTTTTGCTATCATGCCGGCAAAGTCTGTCTGCCTGCTTGCTTTGATGCGCGACATGGAATTGAGAAGTGTGGAAAAATCTCGCGTTGGTGGTATGGCGTTTTTGATGTCGCTGCCGAATATCACCAGTCCAACGTCGTCTTTGTCCTGTATGGCTTTGTATGCCAGCGTGATTCCTGCTTTTTTGCAGGTCTCAATCTTTTGTCCTTTCATGCTTGCAGAGGCGTCGAGTGCGAAAATGATGCTGACTTTTCCCCTGCCTTCGCGTTCTGATGTTACCAGGTCGTGTACGTGCAGATTCTTGTGCTGCCTTTTGATTGCCATGTGCACAGACCTTTTGATGTTCAAATCCTTGTACCGGTCTCCATGTCTGAACATCCGCGTGCTTGCTTTCTCTCCATAATGGCTGGCTTTTTTGTTCACTTTTTCGCCGATTTTGTCTTTTGCGATGAATTTGTCGAGTTCCTTGACGAGCACTATGGCGCCAAGCTCTGCGCCTTTGTCAGTGATGATGCCTTCTGAATCAAGCAAGTTGTCGTCTTTGAGCTTGCTGATGTTGTCATAGAGTGCTTTTTGGAGTTCTTTTCTGAACTCAGGGATTTTCAGATTTTTCTCGATATAATTGGGATCATAACCGGTCAGAAGCCGTATTAATTTCGCGCCAAGCAGTTGTTTTGCAATTGAGAAGTTCTTGGTCATGCTGGCATAGAGCATGTCTGGCGTGAATGCGCCTATGCTTCTGTTTGTCGCTTCCTGTATGAGCTCGGCATGGTCAATTGTTTTCTTGTCGCCGGCAAGCACAGAATTCATTAATTTGTCTTCGGCGTATTGCTTGTGCAGTTTTCCTTCTGCTACTTCGCCTTTTGAGATGTCCTTGACTTCTTGCTCGACGTCAAAGACCACCACCACCGGTGAGCTCAGGGTTTTGTCCTGAGAATGCGTCAAACTGCTCTTTGATGAATTCCTCGTTTGTCTGCAGGTATTTGACGCTTGGCTTGAGTTCTATTCGGTGTGCGAGGACTGAGATGATGGCTTCTGCAACGTCTTCTGCAATGACATTTTTGCGTTTTGCCAGGAAGGCGTTTGCTTGCGCGCGCTCGTAGATTCCAAGGGATGCCCGGACGCTGGGCTTTTTGAGTATGTTCTTATGTTCGCGCAGGAGGCGTACGAACATGATGGAGAGCGACAATAGGTCGTCTTCAAACGTTACAGAAAGTTTCTTGCCTTTTTCAAGAACAATTCGCTTTTCTATATCGAGGCTTTCTGGATAACTCATGTGAACTATGTCGAATCTGTCCAGAAAGACGTCAGATAGTTTCTCTGTTGCCGCTGTCTCTTCTGGGTTCATCGTGCCGATGAATATGAAATTGGCAGGCAGTTCTACTGTATACGCGCCGAGTGTTGCTTTTCCTTCTTCAAGCACTTGTAATAATGCGTTCTGAAGCTTCTCAGGGCATCGGTTAAGCTCGTCAAAGAATAATATGCCGTTGTTTGCCTTGAATATCTTGCCTGGCGTGAACGCCTGGATGCTGGTTGCTCCAAATTGTAATGCTTTAATCGGGTCGATGTCTCCTAAAAGGTCCTCTACAGTAAGGTCAGGGCTTCCTTGCAGGCGGATAAAGCGTTCTGTGCCGGTTACTTTTTTGGTCTTCTGCCTTTTGAGTTTGCACTCTGGGCACAGTGGCTGTTCTGGGTCGCAATGGTACTCGCAATCGTTGAGCGCGAGTGTTGGTAGAAGTCTGGCAACGTTCTTTGCCAGAGTGGTCTTGCCGATTCCTGGTGGCCCAAGTACGATGACGTGCCGGTCCATCAATAGCGCGCTTTTCAGCTGCTGTTTTGTCTTCTCCTGACCGAGAATATCTGTAAACGGGTCTGCTTGGAGGAAGACTTTTTGGAAATGTTCGCTCATGGGCTTTCTACAGACGTGAGAATGCTTTAAATACTTACCGCTTGCGTGCTTTCTTCCATCTCTGCACTGCTCTTTTCATTAGTGGCTTTGCCTTTTTCATTTCTCGCTTGAGCTCTTGCTTGGCGAATCCCGCAAGCCTTTCTGTTTCCTGTCTCAGCTCTGCGATGACGCCTCGAACAAGTTTTCGCGTCTCTCCTTTGTTCAGCGAGCCTGCCTTGATGACTGCCTTGATTTCATGTTTGACTCTGTCTGCTGCTTTTCCTGCTAATTGTTTACCGAGTTTCACCACTTTTCTGATTCTTTTTGCCATATCGTTTGTAAGTCTGATTTGTGTATTTAAACTTTTGTAGTGAGCGGCTAGTCAATGCGGGTCGTGTCTGGGTGTGTGTTCGCGTGCAACCGAGACAAAAAGCGCGATGACGAATATGCTTGCAACAGTAAGACTCAGCAGGCTGATGATGCTATACGTGCCGATTTTGGGTCCTATCTGTATCATGAGCGCGCTTGCAAGTATGAGTGCTGCGGATATCATTGAATAACTCAGTCTGTTGCTCGAGAGGTTGAGGTCCTGGCCAAGGTGTCTGAACTGGGTGTCTTTGACATCAAGGGTAATGCCGCGTTGTTTGATGTGCTCGAGTGTTTCAAGTGCGCGTGGCGGCAGTTCTACGAGTGCTTCGGCGAATACTTTTGAGCGGTGAGCAAATCTTTCTATGAGCTTTCTGGGTGTGCGCTGCTGTTTCAGCAGCTTGGAGATTTTTGGTTGCGAGTACTCAACGAAATTGAAGTTTGGGTCGAGCTGCCGCGCGGTTGCCTCAACCGTTATCATGCCTTTGCCGAGCAGGATGGTGTCTGCAGGCAGTCTGATGTGGTGTTGTGAGCACAGGATGAAGAGATGGTACATAAGATAGGTGACTTTGCGTTGTTCAGGATTGTTTTCCCACCACGTGCTGACTAGGTCGCTTACTGCTCTGCTGAACGTGTCGATGTTTGTTTTGCTGCCCGGCGTGCCGTACGTGAGCAATACTTCTGTGATTTTTTCTGCGTCATGCTCAAGCACTGCGAGGTACAAGTCTAATCCGAGTTTGCGCGTTTTCGAATCAAGATGCCCGACTATACCAAAGTCAAGCAGTCCCACTTTTCCGTTTTTGAGAAGGAGAACGTTTCCAGGATGCATGTCTGCGTGGACAGTGCCTCCTTCAAAGATTTGTTCGAGGAATGCGTCAACAAGCACGCGCGCGATGTGCGGCTTTTGCGTCATTTTGATATCCGCCAGTTTGGCGCCTTCCAGGTATTCCATGGTGAGCACTCGCTCAGTCGTATGGCTCCAGAACACGTGTGGAACGACCACATTCCGTGATTTCATTGAGGTGCGGATTTCGTCTATGTGGCTTGCTTCAACCGTGAAGTTGAGCTCTTTTTTCGTGTATTGCTCGAATTCGTCAATGATGAGAGTGATGTTGATGGTATTGTGCAGGTATTTTTGCAGTTTTTGCGCAAGATACCTTATGATATCGATGTCTGCTGCGAACTTCTGTGCCACGTCCGGGCGTTGGACTTTTACCGCGACTGATTTTCCGGTTTTGAGCCGTGCTTTGTGCACCTGTGCAACGCTCGCGCTGCCCAGTGGTCTTGGGTCTATGTGGCTGAAGAGCTGTTGCACTGGTTTTTTGAATTCTTGCTCGATAACCTTTTCAACAGTCTGCATGCTTTCTGGTGGAACATCATCCTGTAGTTTGGAGAATTCTTCGCAGTATTCCTGTGGCACTAAGTCTGGTCTTGTGCTGAGCAGCTGGCCAAGCTTGATGTAAGCTCCTCCAAGCTCTTCCATTGCTTTACGCAGCCGTTGTGGAAGGTCTGCTGGCAGCTCTGTTGTTCCGCGTTTGAACACCGGCAAATGCCATGCAAAGCCATATCTGCTGAGAACTCCTCCCAAACCGTGGCGCGCGAGTACCCTGATGACTGTGGTTACTCGCTTGATGTTTTCCGTTTTCATCTCTTTTTGTGAACTATTGTCTCGTCGTAGGTATATATAATTTACTTATACATGGTATCCCAATTATAATATAGTAATCGAAGATTTTTTAAACCTGCTGTAAAGTCTGTTAGCAGAAATGTATGAATTGATTATCACAGAGAAGCCGAATGCGAGCTTGCGGGTAGCTGAGGCGTTGGCAGATGGCAAGCCCATCAAAAAGGATGTGAAGGGCATTCCATACTATGTTCTGACTCATGGAAAGAAGGATATTGTGGTTGGTTGTGCGGTTGGTCATCTTTTCGGGCTTGCAGAGAAGAAGAAGTCAAAAGGCTTTGCATACCCTGTATTTGACATCGAATGGGTGCCTACCTATGAAATAGGCAAGGGCGCTGCTTTCACAAGGAAATATCTTGATGCATTGAAGAAGCTGGCAAAGGATGCCGATAGCATTGCCGTGGCAACTGACTACGATGTCGAGGGCGAGGTAATTGGGCTGAACGTTGTCCGTTTCGCCTGCAACCGGAATGATGCTCGGCGTATGAAGTTCTCAACCTTGACAAAAGAGGA
>Ga0247727_10019052_pt1 | contig 10690 bp, 11 predicted proteins | sample WisWelCaveWW1625_FD_202498 | JGI IMG/M metagenome (GOLD analysis project Ga0247727, IMG submission 202498) | Biofilm microbial communities from Wishing Well Cave, Virginia, United States - WW16-25 | ecosystem: Environmental > Aquatic > Deep subsurface > Groundwater > Cave microbial mat | place...
ACGACAAGGTGTCGAAGGTGTGGCGCGCCGGCTCGGCGGTTGATTCGCTCCTCGAGGGGTCTCGGAGCGAATCCAGCGCGCATTTTCACGAACGCGTGTCCGCGCGTTCGTGAATAATGCGGGCTAGTGGTTGGCTTCCAGCCATCGCTCGGCATCCAGAGCCGCCATGCAGCCCTCGCCCGCCGCGCTGACCGCCTGGCGGTAGACAAAGTCGACGCAATCGCCGGCCGCGAAGACACCGGGGACGTTCGTGTAGGTCGATCGCCCCTTCGTCTTCACGTAGCCCTTGTCGTCGAGCTCGACCTGGCCCGCGAATGGCCTCGTCCCGGGCTCGTGGCCGATGGCGATGAAGAGCCCGCCGAGCTCCATCGTGCTCTCCTTGCCCGTGACGGTGTCCTTCAGCTTCACGCCGGTGAGGCGGTTCTTCGAGACGTCCATCACGTCGGTGACGACGCTGTTCCACTTGAACTCGATCTTCGGGTTCTTCTTCGCCCGGTCGCCCATGATCTTCGACGCGCGCAGCTGGTCGCGCCGGTGGATGACGACGACCTTCGAAGCGTACTTCGTAAGGTACTGCGCCTCCTCCATCGCGACATCGCCGCCCCCGACGACGCCGACAACCTTGTTGCGAAAGACCGGCAGCGCGCCGTCGCAGGTCGCGCAGCCCGAGAGGCCGTGGTTCATCAGCTTCGTCTCGCTCTCGAGCCCGAGCCACTTCGCGCTCGCTCCCGTCGCGATGATCACGGCCTTCGACTGCCAGGAGCGGTCGTCCTCCGCCCACATCGTGAACGGACGCTTGGAGAAGTCGACCTTCGCGATCCATGCCGTCTCGATGCGGGTGCCGAATCGCTGCGCCTGCTTGCGCATGAGGTCCATGAGGTGCTTGCCGTCGACGCCCTCGGGGAAGCCGGGGTAGTTCTCGACCTCCGTGGTGAGCATGAGCTGGCCGCCCGGGACTTCGATGCGCTTCTCGCGATCGCCCTCGCCCTCGAGGATGAGCGGGTTCAGGTTCGCGCGCGCGGCGTAGATTGCCGCGGTGAACGCGGCCGGACCGGACCCGATGATGATGACGCTCTCGATGCCCATTAGCCCTTGAGTCTCCTCTTCCGGTTGCGGATGTAGTCGACGAAGACCGACCCGCCGAGATCGTCCGGGCTCGAGAAATAGGCCCGGCCGCGGTTCACGTGGGTCAGCGTGTTCACGAAATCCACGAGCGACGGATCCGTCGTCAACATGAACGTCGTGATGACGATTTTATTCCTTCGACAGCGCGCCGCCTCCTCGAGCGTCATGCCGACGATCTTCGGATCGAGGCCGTAGGGGTTCTTGTAGAGCCGCCCGCCCTCGTTGACGGCGCTCGGCTTGCCGTCGGTGATCATGAAGACCTGCTTGTTCGGATGCTTCTTCTTGAGGAGCAGCCGCTGCGCCATCTGGAGGCCGGCGCGCGTGTTCGTGTGGTAGGGCCCCGCCCCGATGTACGGCAGCTCCCTCACCTTGACCTCGATCGCGTCGTCGCCGAACAGGATCACGTCGAGCGAATCCTTCGGATACTTGGTCTGGATCAGCTCCGCCAGCGCGAGGGCGACGGTCTTGGCCGGCGTGATCCGGTCCTCACCGTAAAGCACCATCGAATGGCTGACGTCGACCATCAACACCGTCGCGCACGCCGCCGTGTGCTCGCGCTCATTCAGCTCGAAGTCGTCCTCCGCGAGCGACAACTCCAGCCCGGACCGCCGCAGCGCGTTCTTCATGGTCTGCAGGAGGTCGAGGTCGGCGAGGTCGTCGCCGAACTTGTACGGCTTCGTCTCCGGCAGCCGCTCGCCTCCGGCGCCCTCGTAGCCGGTGCGATGGTCGCCGAACGCGCCCTTCTTCAGGCTTGAGAAGATCTTGTTGAGCGCTTCGGTGCGCACGAACCGCTCCCCTTTCGGCGTGAGCTTCGGCACGCCGTTCTTCAACGAGACGATCTTCGCCTCCTCGAGCGACGCCTTGAAATCCTCGAGGTTGATCGTGCGGTCGATGTAGCCGCGCTCCTGGAGCCGCTTCATCATCCGCAGCGCCTCTTCGACGTCGCCGTTCTGCTGGAGCAGAAGGTGATGAAAGAGCGCCATGAGGGTGGCGAATCGCTTCATCCGTTCGAGAAGCTCCGGCTCCCACCGCTCGTAGCGGAAGGCGGCGAGGGAGCGCCCGAGATCGTGCGTCATCTAATGCTCGGTCTCGTAACTCGCGCTGATGTAGTGGCTGATCTCGCGGGCGTACCAAAGGCCGCGGTCCTGGCTCACCTTCACGCGCCAGCGCCAGAGGCGGCCGGAGCGGTCACTCCAGCCGCGAACGACGTAGCTGCCCCACTCCGGCTTCGCCACATTCGACTCATGGAACTCGTAGATGGCGGGGTCGTACGCCTGCCCCGAGAACGGGATGTCCTTGACCAGCTGCAGTTCGTCGTGCGCCATACGTTTCACGTCCGTGCGCCACGGCTCGTGGCGGCGCCAGTAGTCGAGCTGCTCGATGCTCGGCGGCGGCAGGTGGATGACGGTCAGGCTGTCGACCACGTGGTCCTCGGTGAGACCGATGCAGCCGGGCAGGGCGACGGCGGCCAGCAACACGAGTTTCTTCATGAGATCACGACGTTGCCTTCGGCACGCTCACGGCACTCTCTCACTCTCTCACGTCTTCCTACTGTCCCATGGACTCAAACATCTGCTTCAACATGTCGCGATAGCTCACCTTGGCGCCGAGTTCCTCGCGCGCCACGAGCGAATTCTGGTGCAGCCCCTCCAGGACGAACTCCATCGCGAACGCCGACTCTTCGTCGCTCGCCGGCTTCAGGTGCTTCGCCGCGACGTCTCGCAGCCCCGGCACGGACGAGAGCGCCTTGACGTAGTCGGACGACGGCATCGTGTCGGTGAGCTCGACGGCGTTCCCCTTCGCGAACCAGTCGAGCGCCGCCTTGTACACGGTCTCGTCGACGCTCGTGTCCTTCGATCCCTTCCCGCTTCCGTACTTTTTCGGCTGCTCCTTGGGGGCGCTCGCCGGGAAGTACCGACCGAAGAGCTCCTGGACCGCGTTTCCAAGGACGCGCCGCGCGACCGCGACCGCGCCCTCCTGTTCTCCCTCGTAGACGAGTTCGATCTTCCCCGTCACCGCCGGCAGTGCCGCGTAGAGATCGCAGACGCGCGGCATTCCGGACGTCTCGCCATTCAGCAGCGCCCGACGTTCCGCGTTGGAGACGACGTCCTCCATCGCCGCGATCGAGAGCCGCGCCGAGACGCCGCTCGACTGGTCGACAAACTCGCTCTTGCGCGCGGCGAAGGCGATGCTCTCGACGAGCTCTCGCAGCAGTTTCGGGACGCGGACCGACGGCGCGCCGTTCCTCCCCGTCCACGCCTCCTGCGTCGTGATCGCCATCGCGTCCTCGATCGTCGCCGGGTAGTGCGTGAGGATCTGCGAGTCGATCCGGTCCTTCAGGGGCGTGATGATCGTCCCGCGGTTGGTGTAGTCCTCCGGGTTCGCGGAGTAGACGATGCAGACGTCGATCGGCAACCGGATCGGGAAACCGCGGATCTGGATGTCGCGCTCCTCCATGATGTTCAGGAGGCCGACCTGGATCCTCGTCTGGAGATCGGGCAGCTCGTTGATCGCGAAGATGCCGCGGTGCGTCCGGGGGATGATGCCGTAGTGGATGACCTCTTCGTCCGAGAGCGACCGCTTCTCGCTCGCGGCCTTGATGGGGTCGACGTCGCCGATGAGGTCGGCCATCGTGACGTCGGGCGTGGCGAGCTTCTCGCGATAGCGCGCGTCAGGGCCGATCCATGCGACCGGCAGCGCGTCGCCCTTCTCCGCCGAGAGCCGGCGGCACCGCTTGCAGATCGGGGCGAGCGGATCGTCGTTGATGTCGCAGCCTTCGACCACCGGGATCGCGCCGTTCAGGAAGCCGGTCAGGCCGCGCAGGATGCGGCTCTTCGCCTGGCCGCGCAGGCCGAGGAGAATGAAGTCGTGCCGTGCCAGGATGGCGTTGACGATCGACGGCACCACGGTCCGCTCGTAGCCGACGATGCCCGGGAAGAGCGGCTCTTTCGTCTTCAGCTTCTGGACGAGGTTCGCCCGCATCTCGTCCTTGACGGGAACTCCCCGGTAGCCCGAGGACTTGAGCTCACCGACCGTGCGCGCGATCTTGGTTTCCACGCAGCACGTTTAGCGGTCTTCATCCTCGGAGTCGGCGCTGTCTTCCTCGTCAACGGCGGCGCTGGTCTGCTCGCCTTCCGAGAGCCGGAAGGCGACGATCTTCTCGGCGCAGATATAGGTCTCGAGCTGGTCGATGTGCAATACAACGTAGGCGGGATTGACCTCGCGGAGGATCCCCTCCCACGGCTCGGTGTTTTCCTCGGTCCAGATCTCGACTTCACGGTCGATGAACTCGACCAGCTTCTTGAGCATGGGCGTCATAGTAGTCGCGGCCTCGTTCTGTGTCCATGCGGGCACCGTCGTCATCCACCCAAACCACGCCTATGGGGGGTTGCCACACCGGTTGCGCCGCTGGAACTGTCTACGCTCAATCCACGCTGACGTCGCGCACGCCATCACGATGTCATGAGGGCTCGCTTCACCGCGAAACCGGCGGCGGTGTACTCTTCTATGAGGACATGATCCCCAACTGGTACCACGACGCCCTCGCGCGCATGAAGACGTCGCGCCGCCACGGCATCGTGCTGGTCGTCTCCGACGACGAGGAGGAGCGCACCCTCCTCGCGAACGGCTGGCTGGCGCTGCTGCAGGCGCACGACCCCGAAGTCATCGAGACACTGGCAGAAGGAGTCTTCATCAACGTCACGCCGGCGATTGCGAAGGACGCCGTGCGCCGGAAGAACGAGCCGGCGAATCGATTCCTCGTGAACCCCGACGGCAAGGTCCTCGCGGCGGACGTCTGCAATCTCGTCCCGTACCTGGCCGCTGACCGGTTCGTCCGCCATTCCCGCAAGCTGCTGCGCGGAACGGGCGACTCGCGACTCAAGGCCGAAGCAGAAGCGATCCGCGCGTCGCTCACCGACGATCTCAAGGCGCTCCTCGACGCGGGCGTCGAGGCTCCGCTCCACGATCACGCCGAGCAGCTCGTGACGCTCCTCGTCTGGATGAAGCTCCAGGGCACCGCGTGGGTCGCGCCCCTCATTCACAACGCGGGGCTTTTCCGCGCGGGCCGCGTGGCCGCGCCGGGCGGCATGGAGCTCCACGGCCAATGGACCGATCCCTGCCCGCCGTGCGGCATGGCCGCCCCCGGCCCCGAAGCGCGCCGCTTCCTCACCTTCCTCACCGGCCCGTCGAAGGAGCCGACCGACGGCTCCTTCTGGCAGCAAACGATCTAGGGGGTTCTTTCCTTCCCTCTCTCCCTCTCTCCCTCTCTCCCTCTCTCTCTCTGTCCCTATCTCCCCGCTTCCCATTCCACCAACGGCGTCATCACGCCGCAGCTCGGACACGACGTCGCCGGGTACAGGACGTGGCAGTTCGGGCACCGCCCGCCCTCCTGGAACGTGTCGAATTCCTTCCGGCAAGTTGAACAAACCCAGTAGGCACCCGCCGGCGGCGGCACGCTGCACGACGGACAGCGATAGCCGTCGTGTTTCGGCGCGGCGGCGATCCTGCCCAGCGCCCGCGCCTGCTTCAGCCCGCCGATGCAGTTCATCAGGATGAACCACGCCATGATGGCCGTCCACACCGAGCCCAGCCACACGGCAACCCCGATGACGCCGATCACGCCGACGAAGCCGATGATCGCGACGACCGTCAGGCTGTGCGCCGGGCCGATCACGAACCACAGGAGCGAGCGCAGGATCTGTCCGCCGTCAAGCGGATAAATCGGCAGCACGTTGAAGACGAACAGGACGATGTTGATGACGGCGACCGAGTAGACGTAATGATCCAGGTCCGGATGCGTCTCCTTGAGTCCGCGCGACGACGCGAACATCGCGAGGCCCACGAGGATCGGCGCCAGCACGAGGTTGACGAGCGGACCGGCCACGATCGTCCAGAGCGTCGCCCCCGGCCGCGCCGGAGGCTGCACCAGCGCCACGCCGCCGAGCGGCCAGAGCACGATCTCCTTCGCGACGCCTCCGACCGAGCGGCAGGCGAACGCGTGGCCAAACTCGTGCAGGAGCACGATGAAGAAGAGCGTGCAGTACTCCGCAACGCTCCACGCGATCGACGTGTATCTCTGATCCCTGGCCGTCACTTCGTAGACCGCGACGACGAGCCAGAGCCAGTGGACGTAGACATCGATCCCGGCGAGTCGGAAGATCCGCAGCGAGCCCTTATAGGTTGGCACCCGCGATTCCTAGCGCCGGCCGCGCGAGATCACATCGAACATCACATCGAACATCGTACACGGCGCGGACCCCTCGCGTCCGCGCCCTATCCTTCCGACCAGGCGTGGAACTCCTTCTCCGGGAACCTGAACTCGATCTTCTCCGCCGCCAGGGACGGCTTCAGCGGCGTCACGTTCGCCCGCGCCTGGGACGCTTCGCGGCAGTACTGGTACTCGCGCGCGAGGTACTCCTTCGTCAGGCCGATGTCGATCATGTCCCACGGCAGCACTTCGGCCACCGGGATCTCGCGCCGCGCGTAGAAGTCGGGATCGACGCCCTCGAGCTTGAAGATCTCCATCCACCGCTCGAACGAGAAGCACTCCCGCCATTCGTCAAACCGGCAGCCTTCCTTGACCGCCCTCACGACGACCTTCGCCAGCCGTCGGTCGCCGCGGGCGAAGACGCCCTCGACGTAGCTGGATCGCGCGTCGTGCGTCTTGAGATGCACCCGGCTTCCCTTCACCATCTGCGCGAGGCGGCGCTCGACCTCGAGCACGTACGCGAAGTCGCGCTGCCCCGCCCACTGGAACGGCGTGTGCGGCTTCGGGATGAACGGCGAGATCGTCACGTTCACGTCCGCCGGACGGCCGCTCTCCTCCTTGCCGATGCGGGAGATCTGCTTCGCGGTCTCGACGATCCCCGCGATGTCCTGCTCGGTCTCCATCGGCAGTCCCACCATGAAGTAGCACTTCAGATGGTTCCACCCCTCGCGGAAGGCCGACCGGGCGCAGTTGTAGAGATCCTCGTCCTTGATCGGCTTGCGGATGAGCTTGCGCAGATCCTCGGTGCCCGCTTCGGGCGCGATCGTGAAGCCGCTCTTGCGCACCGTTTTCATCAGCGGCGGCAGCTCGGCGAGCTTCTCGTCGATGCGCAGGCTGGGAAGCGACACGCTCACGGCCCGCGACTTGAACCGCGCGTTCAGCCGCGTCATCAGCTCCTGGATCTGCGGGTAGTCCCCGCTGGACAGCGACGTCAGCGCGATCTCGTCATAGCCGGTGTTGCGATAAACCTCCTCGGCGAACGCGACGAGCTGATCGACCGGCCGGAACCGCAGCTTGTTCTTGAAGTTCACGGCATGGCAGAAGCGGCAGCGATGCGGGCATCCGCGCATGATCTCGAGGTTGATGCGGTCATGCACCGCCTGCGTGTGCGGGACGATCGGCTTCGTCGGGAAAAACGCGTCGGGCAGCGACTCGACCGCCGCCTTCTTCACGGGAAACGGCGCGCCCTCCAGCGGCGTGATCGACTTCACCGTCCCGTCGCCGTTGTACGCGATCTCGTAAAGCGACGGCACGTAGGCGCCCGTCACCTTCTGCGCGATGGCCTTCAGCCGCTCGCGCCGCGGAGCGCCGCGGTTCGCCTTCTCGAGGTCGATGATCTGCATGAACGCGTCCTCGCCGTCGCCGAGCACGACGACGTCGAAGAAGTCCGCCACCGGCTCGCAGTACGATCCGTTCGGGCCGCCGGTGATGATGAGGGGGTCGCGGTCTTCGCGGTCCTTCTGCCAGATCGGGATCCCCGCGAGGTCGAGCATGTTGATGATGTTCGTGTAGGCCAGCTCGCTCTGGAGCGAGAAGCCGATGATGTCGAAGTCGCGCGCCGGCAGGTGGGAGTCGATCGAGAAGAGCGGGATCCCCTCTTTGCGCATCTTCGTCTCGAGGTCGATCCACGGCGTGAAGATCCGCTCGCAGAGCGCGTCGGGCCGCGCGTTGATCATCCCGTAGAAGATCTGCAGCCCGAGGTGCGACATCCCGATCGCGTAGGTGTCGGCGAAGGCGACGGCGACCTTGATGTCGACGCTCTTCCAGTCCTTGCGGATGGAATTGAGCTCTCCGCCGATGTACTGGCCCGGCGACTCCACGAACGGCAGCAGCGGTTCGAGCCGGTCCCAGAGGGTGACGGATTGGATCACGTGCAGAGGATACCAGAAGAGGGCAATGCCCCTGTCGGGGCATTGCAAGTACGATGTACGAAGTTCGATGTACGAAGTCAGCCAGGGATAATGGCGGCCGATGTTCGAGTTCCTATTCGGCCCGAAGCGGCCGGAGCCGCCGCTCTGCGCGCAGGATCCGGTCCTGGGCACGCTGCTCTATCGCAAAGAGTTCGACTCCTGGATGGCCTCCGTAGACGTCGGCGGCAAGCGGATCGACGTCGAGGTGACGGGCGCGACCAGCCCGAACCCGGTCCTCGTTCAGCACGCCCGTGAGCTCGTGCAGAACTACTCCGCGTTCGAGCGAGGCGTGTCGGATCTCCTGGATGCGGAGGCCGCGGCGGCCCGCGAGCCGGAGGCGACGGAGATTCGGTCCCTGATCATCGAGAGTGTCGACTTCCCCGTGGCCTGACCGCCCCTCTCACGGAATGGTCTATTTCACCGGGAGCGTGGAGGAGCACTTCTGGCGCTGCTCACTGGCTGACGGAAAGGTGTTCGAGCTCGGCTTCGACGACTGATCCGCTTCGCTCTCTACCTCTTTCCCTCTCTCCCTCTTTCTCCCTTAGTTGTTGCTTGGATCGGCCGGCCACTTGCGCTGCTCCTTAAGCCCGCTTCGCATCTCTTTCGAGGCGACGGCGGAACTCTGGAGCATCTCGACCACGCGCCGCGCCCGTGCGGCGACATCGAGTTCCTCGAAGACTGCCTGGCGCGCGAGCGGGTCGCCGTCGATCTGGGCCGCCAGCAGGTCGCACAGGAGACCGAGGCTCATGTGCGGGTCGGGCTTCCAATCGCTGTTGCGCGCCCGCATCAGCGTGACGTGGACGGCGAGAAGCCCCAGCCGGATTTGCTCGAAGGAGCCCCTCTCCGGCGCGGACTCCTCAAGGAGCTCGAGCCGTCCCATCCGGTAGGCATGGCCCGCCTGCTCGTCAACCACGCGCGCGCGCTGGAGCCCCAGGAGAACGATGTTATAGCGGCCGTCAGGCAGCCTCTGTTCCTGCACGATGCGCCCGAGCCCGACCGTTGTGAAGATCTCCGGCGTCCTCTCGTAGTTCGGCTCCCATCCTGGCTTGAGCATCGCCATCGCGATCAGCCGCTCCCCGGTCAGCGCGTCCCGCGTCATGGCACGGTACCGCTCCTCGAAGATGTGCAGCGGCAGCAGCGTCCTGGGAAAGAAGACCACGTTCGGCAGCGGGAAGATGGGCACCCGGCCCGAAAAGCCGGTCAGATCGGCGGGATCCACCGGCACATCTTACAAAAAAGTGAACCCGGGCCTGTCTTGGCCCGGGCTCTCTTTCGTCGTCTCTTCTTGTGTCTCGTGTTTTCGCTGCGGCTTAGTACCTCCACCGCCAGTTGCTCAGGACGTCGAGCGTGAACCCTGCCGCCGCTCCGATCAGCGCGCCCTCGCCCGTCCGCCCGTGCTGGTGGCCGATGATCGCGCCAATCCCCGCGCCGATCAGCATCCGGTCGCTCACGAACGGCAGCAGCGCGTAGCGCGGCCCGACCGCGCCTTCGTACTCGCCCGGCCGGCGGAAGCCGCTGCGCCGCTGCTCCGCCTCGCTCAGCTTGCCCACCGAGTTGATGATGCTCACGAGCCGGCCCGACTTGCTCTCGCAAATGAGGGTGACGAGCTCGACGTACGACGTGTTCGCGCCGCCGAAGGTGAGGTTCGTCGGCGTCCCCGTCGCGACCGCGAACGTGTCGATCGTCTTGCGCCCCTCGATCGCGATCGTCCAGTCGCCGTCAGCCAGCTTCCATCCCGCGACCGGGCCGTCGACCTTCATCTCCGCGCCGTTCTTCAGACTGACGTTGAAGACCTTCTCCTTCTCGTCGACGGTCACGTAGACCGGCACGTGCGCGGAGTTCTTCGCGATGACGTTGGCCTCCTTGGCGAGCGTCGCCTGCGGCTTGCTGTCCGCGGGTTTCGACTCCACCATGGCCTTGAGGACCTTGTCGCCGACGCCGGCCTTCTTGAGCTCCAGGATGTCGTCCGTCGAGAGCGCAAAGGCCGCCTTGTCCGCCTTGATCTTGGCGACGATCACATCCTCGCCGACCCCCTCCTTCGACATCTTGATGATCTCGTCCTTGGTGATCTGCTGCGCGAGCGCGGCCGAGGCCATCACCGCCAGCAGGGCGACCGTCGACACGATCTTCTTCATAGCGCTCTCCTCATACTGGGACTGTAGCGCCCCTCTTCGCCCTTTGTTCGGGAAAAACGAAGCGGCCCCCGGGTCTTCCGGGGGCCGCATTCCTTGTCTTCTACCAGCTGCTAGTTACTGGTTACTAGCTAGCTAAGGCATATCCACTTGCCTCCAGTAACTACCATGCGTAGTATCCGGAGGTGGCCGAGGGGGACTATCCGCGAACGATGGCGGAATTCGACCGCCGGTTTGCGACGGCGCAAGCATGC
>Ga0247727_10019053_pt1 | contig 10688 bp, 10 predicted proteins | sample WisWelCaveWW1625_FD_202498 | JGI IMG/M metagenome (GOLD analysis project Ga0247727, IMG submission 202498) | Biofilm microbial communities from Wishing Well Cave, Virginia, United States - WW16-25 | ecosystem: Environmental > Aquatic > Deep subsurface > Groundwater > Cave microbial mat | place...
GTGACGGGGGATGATCTGCCCTCCATTTGCGGCGGTTGCCGGTGGTTGCCACTTGGGTATTGCCGCGAAGGAATCAATCGGCTGCATAATCCCATTCAGGACACCACCGTTGGACTGGTCTCGCCGTAGTCGCTTCGTCAGGGGTAACCAAGCGCTTCGGCAGGAACCTTTGCGGCAACATTCGTGGTGCGCGCAGCGTTCAGAGACGTGCGGATCTGTCAGGGATACGGCGACATTCTACATTTCTGATCGGCTCGTCCGTGCGCGGGAGACACTCCCTCATCAAGCGAGGTACAGTTGGAGCTGGCTAGAAAGACACGGGAGCATCTTTAGGAAAGACCCTCGGATAGCCGCGAATCTGTACCTGAAAGTGGAGTTTACCCGGTTGCATTCTGCCTGGTTGTGCGCCTAGGCTATACCACGTCAACTTCCGTCCCATCATTGCGCAAGAGGTCAGTCCTCGTGATGATCATTCCATTACACATTGTTTTCGCGTGATTCATTTCCTGTCGGATGATACCCGCTATTCGGGCGGGTAGAGGAGGGTATGATGGCCGATCTGATTCGAACTGCCCAATATTTCAAGGTGCAGATTGCTGATAAACCCGGGACATTAGCCGGCGCGCTTACTCCACTGCGTGAGGCTGGAGTGAATCTGCTTGCCGTGCATGCCTTTCCTCGGAATCGCCGCACACAGGTGGATGTAGTGCCGGAAGATCCCACCGCGTTCAAGAACGTAGCGAAGGTGTATAAGTTGAAAGTGCAGGGACCGAAGATGTGCTTGCTGGTGGATGGCGATGATCGCCCGGGTGCGCTGGCCGATCTGACTGATCGACTTGGTTCAGCCAGGATCAACATGATCGCTGTGACCGGCCTCTGTGCCGGCCAGGGACGCTTCGGAGCCATTCTATGGGTCAACCCGCGGGATGTGAAAAAAGCAGCCAAAGTCTTTGGCATCGGACTGACTTAGCTACGCACGTCAGCTACTCCGGCAAGCGCGGCCTGCACAGATGCGACCTCAATCCCTCCTGCCTCCCACCACGGGTACAACGTTTTCAAATGGATGAATTCTTGTAACCTCTCACTTGTTCGCTTGGTCAGATGTCACTGAGGCACGCTTAACAGGCTCGCCTTGAGAACAGATAAAGGGTCGGGTCTTGCAATCCAATATTGCGGAGCTCGTCCGCGCGCGGCGCTTGCTTTACTCTGAAAAATGAAAGAGGCAGCAGTGTTTGTTGAAGCGAATGATGCGGGTTAGGGGGCGCAGATCCTGTCAAGCGCCTGCTTCATGGGCGGTTTGGGCCACCGAAGAAGTGACAGCTGCACCGCAATCTCGCGGTGATCAGACGACTTTGCGCAAGTGTGCTTTCCCGCGAACCATCACTTGCCGCTCAGCCTCCAGCCAGTACTCGCGATCACGACCGTCCTGATAGCCGCCTTCGCAGTACAGTTGATAGGCAAGAGACCGGATCTCATCGTCCGTCGATCCACGCATAGCGGATGATTCTCCTGCTGGTTTGTGCTGTTTTGCCATGATGCCTCCTTCTTTATTGTACGGATGGCATTATACGTCTCTTGAGGAACCATAGCACCTGTTTTCAGGGTCGGCGAGAAAATATGACATTCTGCTTTTCTGATCGCCCCGTCCGCGCGCGGCGCTTGTCTCCTGAAATACCAGCATTCGGATTCTTCCTCGGTTGACACTCTCTTCTCTTATGCGTAGGCTTCCGCTGGACATGAAAACCGCGTTACTTGTTCGCTGAACGGGGGAAAGGAAAAACGGTCGGGAGTTTTTGTTAGAACGCTTCGTCCGCGCGCGGCATTGGTTTGGTTCTTGAGTAACACCATGGCCTACCTTCGATATTCACGAGACTGTGATTGGCATGTGTTCGAGGAAGCCATGACAGGCAAGGCTGAGAGTCGTCTTGCCGTGTGGCACAAGGATCATGAGGCTCAAGGTGCGTCGTATACTGTGACCATGATTCAGAAGATGCTGGAGTTGGAGGATTACTCCAGTATCCCCGGATACCAACCGCAACATAAACGCATGCTCCGTAAAGCGTTCGAAGCCTGGCTGAGCGAGCAATCAAGCACAGAGATCTAGCAGGATGCTGAAAACGTCCGCCAGCATATGAAGATCGGTACGCGTGAGACGTGAAAAGTGAAAGGTAAAACGTAGGATCGCCGAAGGCTCTTTCTCTGAAACCTTTCACCTTTTACGTTTCACCTTTCACGAACGACAAGGCCGGCCTTTTTGAGCATCCTGCTTGATGTACTCCTGTTGTCTTAGACCTGCAGGCGAGTGAAATTCCGGCGTGCCCACAGAGTTTTTCCGCAGCCTACTAGTGCCGTGCCCATCTCATCAACTCGTCTGTGCGCAGGATGTGTTCGTGAGCTGTTTTATCGCTGTAGTGTTAGCTGTGGGCTGTGGCTTCGAGCTGCCGGAGGGTGCAGGCTAACCGTTCCTGATGGGGCGAGGCGAGGGACTGAAACTGTATTCCGATCCCGTGCGCGCCGGACCAACGTACAACGGCGCCTTGGATCAGAATCGGGATCTCTGCTTCGGGGAGGAAGAGCAGAAGATCCACCTTCATTCCGGCGGAGGCTCGAAAGGGGCTTTCAAGCCGACAGCCTTTGCGCGAGAGGTCCAGCGCCTTGTCAATCGGATGGAGGTGACCCTGGTGGACGAGGGTGCCGGAAAAAGTCGTTTGGAATCGAGGATATTGTCGCACCACCATAACGTGGTTCTTTTCTGCGGTCTTGCCGCGGGACGTTCGCAAGGACTCCCACTAGAAGTCTGCGGAAAAACTATGTGGGTACACCAGAACGTCGATGGTCCGCACGTGTGGTACAAGAGAAGAATATTCCCGCAGGATGCTCAAAAAGGCCGGCCTTGTCGTTCGTGAAAGGTGAAACGTAAAAGGTGAAAGGTTTCAGAGAAAGAGCCTTCGGCGATCCTACGTTTTACCTTTCACTTTTCACGTCTCACGCGTACCGATCTTCATATGCTGGCGGACGTTTTCAGCATCCTGCTAGGGGGAGTATGCAGATGTGGTGCCCAGCCTGAAGCCATGGCGATCGTCCTTTTCCTCATGAATATGCATGCTTGAAGACGACTGACTCAGACGGCCCTGTCCGTTCATGCTCATCGGTGAAGGCAATCGGAAACACCGTGTCAACGTCGTGCATGGGGCTGACGACAAGAAACGAGGATATGCTACTGGTCGCTCGTCTCGTCCGCGTGCCGGCTCTTCGATGCCACTGGTTCGGGGTGATTCTTGGGTGCGGCACTGTGCAGTGGGAGCGGATGGCTGTGGCCCGGTCACTTCGCAATCGTGATGCTGGGGACTCCGACGCGAGGCACTTCGCTGACGGTCATCTGGAACAATAGATACAGCATTTGGAAGGCCTCGCGGTTCCAGCGTGCCAGCGGTCCGGTGGTGTTCACGGAGTAATATTTTCCGTGGGACTGGATCGACAAGTCTGCTCCCGAGGGCGCTCCATCCGACAGCACGAGTTGCATCGTGTAGACGGGGTTCTCCGCGACCAGTGGGGTCCGCGGATCCTTATCGACGTGGTATTCGGGGTCTTCTTCCAGCGATCGTCCCAGAAAATTGAGAATGGTATTGAAGCTCCGCAGTCGGAAATCTCCCTTGAGGGGGTATTCCCCTCCGACGTGCCCCGGTCGGATGTCGAAGGAGATATCGTTGAGCTGCCCCTCCTCTGTTTCGTCGATCAACCGGGCCCGTTCGTCGGCTGAAAGTGTGTTGGGGTCATAGTTGGTGATGAGAATTTGTCCCGTGATTTGTTTTCGAAGGATGTAGCTGTTGTCTTTCTGGCTGTAGGTCACGAGATATTCTTTCTGTAACGCCTGGAAGCCTTCGGCTGTGACCGAGTTGGCGGGAATCGTCCAGGTCCGATTGTAGACGAGCGGTTCGGCATAGAGCTGGTTCTGGTCCTGAATGGCCGAAAGGTGCGTCACCACCCGGCGGAACGTCTCGTAGCCCCTCCGATCTGCCGGCGTATTGCGGTAGGAGACTTCCTGGCCATTCTCCCTGACCCGCAGTTCCTGCGCCATCAGCCGGAGCAACAGATCGATGTCGTACCGTTGCCGGAGGAGGAGGAGGAACTTGGTTTCCTGAAAGGGGGTCAAGAGCCGCTTGGTGAACTCTTCCCCTTCGATCGGCGCGATACTGATGGTGGGGTTTTCCGCCACGCTGCCGCCGAAGATCGGCATGAGCGCCCTGCCGGCCTCTCCCGTGAATGCCGGAGTGGCGCCGGCGCTGACACGGAAATCGAACGTCGCGGCGATATTCGAGACGCCGGTGAAGTGAATCGGTTGATGCTGATGGGCACGGGCGATGTTGATGAGCAGTTGTTTGGAGATGGCATCCGTGATCGCCTCATCATAGCTCGTCACGGCGCGATTCAGCGTGATGGGGGAGAGGCAGCCGGTCACGGCCAGGCTGCATAAGACTCCAGCCAGGGTCAATTGCGCGCGGGATTTTGAACGCTGCCCCATCGTCATGTGAACGACCTTCGAGCGAGCCCGACCATTCTTCGGCAGGTTTGTAGCACAACTGGCAGGGGATGAATAGGAGCCTGTCCGACATTGACCGTTAGATGGCCTGACACGAGTTGGATCGAAAAAGACGACTCTCATTGCATTACAGCAGTGGTCTCCAGATAATGCGTGAAAGATCCTGAGCCCAGCGGTATCTATCGCCGGCAAGAGGTATTGAATGTCTTCGATTTCTTTGGCCCTGCTCATCTTCGGTGTGTGCTATCTGGTCATCATGACCGAGCGGATACACAAGACGATTGTGGCGCTGTTCGGGGCGGCGGTGATGATCGGGCTCGGCGTGGTGTCGCAAGACGAGGCGTTCTATTCCCATGAGTTTGGTATCGACTACAACGTTGTGTTTCTGCTGATCGGGATGATGGTGATCATTAACATTGTCCGGGAGACTGGTCTCTTCGAGGTTTTGGCCATCTGGGCGGCGCAGCGGGCCGACGCGAAGCCGTTTCGTCTGCTGGTGTTGCTGGCACTGTTGACGGCTGGGCTCTCGGCCATGCTCCCTAACGTCACAACCGTGCTGCTCATGGCGCCAGTCACGTTGGCCATTACCAAGCGATTGGATCTCAATCCCATTGCATTCCTTGTGGCCGAGGCGCTCGCGTCGAATATTGGCGGGACTGCAACGCTGGTCGGGGATCCACCCAATACCATGATCGCCAGTAAGGCTGAATTGGGCTATCTCGATTTTCTGGTGGTCTTGGGTCCCATCGCGGTGGTGATCATGGCCCTGTTCGTGGCTGCGCTGTGGGTCATCTATGGGCGAGCAATGACCGTGGCGCCGCATCTCCGGACGGCGGTTCTGGCATTGAGTTCACGAGAGGCCGTTTCAGATCGACCGTTCTTGCACCGCTGTCTTTGGCTGCTCGGGATCGTCAACGTCGGGTTCTGTATTCATTCGCTCATTCATCTTGAGCCGGCCACGATTGCCCTCCTTGGCGCGAGCATGTTCATGCTGATCGGTCATGCGAGACAGAAACCGGAGGATGCAGCGGAGTTGTCGTCTCTCATCGATGTCGAATGGAAAACCATCTTCTTGTTTATCGGGTTGTTTATACTGGTCGGTGGATTGGTGAAGGTCGGTGTGATTCGCTACCTGGCAGATCATTTGGTCGCGGTGACGCAGGGGAATCTTGCGGGATCCACAATGGCGGTGCTCTGGGGGTCGGCCATACTCTCAGCCGCGGTGGATAACATTCCCTACGTCGCGGCTATGAATCCGTTGATTGTGGACCTCGCCCGGTCGCTTCACCCCGAGATTTCGGAGTATGCGATCTTAGTGCATCAGCCAGATATCATTCCGTTGTGGTGGGCGCTGGCGCTCGGAGCTTGCCTGGGGGGGAACGGCACGATCATCGGCGCGAGCGCGAACATCGTGATTGTGGATATCGCGCGCAAAGCCGGCTATTCCATCTCATTCTGGCAGTTTTTTAAGTTTGGGTTTCCCGTGATGTTGGGATCGGTACTCATGAGCGCTTTGTACCTCTGGCTCCTCTTTCTCCGCTGACCTTGCAGGATGCTGAAAAAGTCCTCCGGTATATGAAGATCGGTACGCGTGAGACGTGAAAAGTGAAAGGTAAAACGTAGGATCGCCGAAGGCTCTTTCTCTGAAACCTTTCACCTTTCACCTTTTACGTTTCACCTTTCACGAACGACAAGGCCGGCCTTTTTGAGCATCCTGCGGGAGTGTTCTCCTGTTGTGCCACACGTGCGGACCATCGAAACTCTCGCGTGCCAAGATAGTTTTTCCGCAGGCTCCTAGCCCTCTTAAACGAGTCCAGATCCTAAGTTAGAGTGGACCGGACCGAATGACCCGCCACGCGAAACCACACCAGTTGGGATTTCAGGATTGAGTCTATTGGTGGTCGATTTTGGATGCCTATGCGGCGGTGCGGACTTCGCAGAGATCACGAGAGTGTCTCCAGTGATTCATGGAAGTTATCACCAGTCGGTGTGAAGGAATTCCCTCGCTACTGTAGGTCATGGGCTACAGTAGCGTGATCTTTGTAAAATCAATGGGATACACTGGTTCTGATCTCGAAGGGTGAATTCATTTCCCTTCATGGGGGAGGTGCTCCATGAAGGATAAAGGGGTGCAGTACGTGGAAATACCTCCATAACAACAGTGTCGGCTCCTCCTCTTGTGCGGTACGGTGTTTGCTCCCTCCATGGAATCGTAGCAGGCTGCGGGAAAACGATGCCGGCTCGCCGGACATCCAGTGGTCTGCATGTCTGGTGCAAAAGGACACTATTCCGCAGGATGCTCAAAAAGTTCGTCCAGCAAGGCCGCAGCGAGTGAAGATCCGAGGCGTACCCTCTGGGGTACGTTGAGGGTCTAAACGATGCGAGAACGCTGCTGGCGGACTTTTGCAGCATCCTGCTAGGACATCACCTCTCTCAATGAGACTGGAGGCCTGATCATGGCGACGCACGCCTTTGAGAAAATCCTCTCCCACTTCGCAGCGGTCACACAGCGGGGACAGAACGTTAGAAATAAAGACGTCGACCAAACGTCTGCCGTGATGCCGGCTACGGCCATCCCTCCGGGGCGCCGGTGTGAGGCGCGCATGGACTATCGGTGCCTGTGTTCGTATGGGGTGGTCGAGACCATTGAGGAAAAGTCGGTCGTCATCGAGCAAGGAAAGGCCTTCGCGCTCAACCGGAGCACAGCAGGGATCCTCCTCCTCATGCGCGAGGCCCCTCACACGAAGCAGCTGATAGAAGTTTACGACCCCCGCTACGGATGGGGCCGGACCGTGAATGTCTTTGAACCCCGATGGACCAGGCCCGTTCAGGTGGAGTCATTCGGAAATCTGTACCTGGTGGGATGTCGACGGACATTCGGCCCCTGTCACTACCTGTCGTGCTAGCCCGCATTATTCATGAGCACTTCTGCTCCAATCGCGAATTCGCCGTTGCGACAAGTCTGGACGCGGTAGCCCGGCGTCCATGCAGGCAGGCTCGCCATTCGGTCGGTCAACATACTGTTTCAGGTATGCCTCCCTCCCTCGCGGGCTCAGCTCTGGATCCTGCCTCGCCCGCTCCTACAAGGGGGCCAGCCCCCTTGTAGAATCCCCACGAAGGGGGCGCACCCCCTTCGGAACTCCCAGGCGCGGCAAACCCCGCCTTGCGACTCCGCGCGCCTGTCTCGCGTAGCGACTGCGCGATTTCGCGACGAACCGTCATGAATAATGCGGGCTAGCATCCCACCACGACTGGCAGTTGAATTTCCTCCTAGAAAAGCAGCTCCTCCTACCGGCCGCTTGCTCTCGCTGATCCAGCGGGGGTATGATCGACCGTCCCCGCTCACCTACATCGATAGGAGGCGCTATGGCCGTCCGCACCACTCCCTCAAAACCACGGGTTTCTCTCGACCGAAGCATCGAACGGATGCGGAAACAGCTCGCCGAATTCGCCCCGTTCCTGGGCAAGGGCAAGCCGACGCGCAGTCTGGAAGAATTCGATCTGGAGACCGAACGGCTGATCGAAGAACTGCTTGGGCAGACGTCTGACTTGCTGCACGCCTATGAGTATGCTGAGCTGGGTGAGGCGGCAGGATTGGTCAACATGACGGACGAGGCGCCGGAAGGCACGGGTATGGATAGTCAGCGGCAAAGTCTGTTGCAGCGAGGTCGTGTGTTGGAAAGCTGTGTGGCGGAATTGGAAGCGCGCCGGTCTGCAGGGACGAAGAAAAGCAAGATCGCGCGTACGCTCATCGGCCCGCAGATCGCCGAGCACATGTCCAGCGAGGTCCGGGACGTGTCGCAGGACGCTAGTCTGCGACAGGCCGGGCAACTGATGCAGCAATGGAAGCTGGGGTCTCTGCTCGTTACAAACAGCCAATCGTACGTCGGTGTTATTACCGATTCGGTCCTGGCCCGCGAGGTGGTGGCCAAGGGACTGGATCCCAATACGACCGTTGTCAAAACCTGCATGCGGATGCCGGTGGTGGCCATTGAAGGTAGTCGGCCGATTATCGACGCCGTGCGTATGATGAAGGAGCAGGCCACCCGGCATCTGGCTGTGACACAAGATGGACAGATCATCGGCATGATATCCGTATCCAATATTTTGCGGTACTACTCGGGCGTTGCGTAGCAACACGTCGCGCGTCGTTCGTGAATTGTGAGCGAGACAAGCAAGACGTGCGCGACAGGCGCGACTCGCGAAGATGAAACATCTGACCCGTCCCGCTTTTCGCGCATGTCTCGCGAGTCTCGCGCGAATAACGAGATACGCTTCACGAGATATGTTTTTTGTTCATGCCGGCTGATCTTGTTTTCAGCCATTCGCTCCTAATCAGAACGGGAGGTGAGAGATGGGTCCAACCAAAGCGATCGTGAAAGAGAACAGGCTCTATGAGGTGGTGGGGGGAAAGCTGATTAAGGACGGGTTCGCCAGCCGGCAGGAACTTGAAGACTACGTGAACCATCATTATGTGACGTTGCCGGTGCTCGACAACGCGAAAAACCCATGGCTGCTTGATGGGAAGCCGGTGTATTGTCTCCGTGGCTCGCAATACGAAACTGTAGACGATCAGAGGGTCCAACTCGCGCGCTGCCCGGATTGCGGTGGCATGGGAATCAGATCAGACGAATTTACGGTCGAATCGGATTGCATCCGATGCACGGCCTGCGGGCATGAATTCGATGCGCGATTGGAAATGATGGAAACGTGAGGGGCAGTCTGGTCTATCCCTCCTGCTCGCAGACCGCGCACGATCTGAAAGTGCTCGGTCGATGCGCGCAATAGGGGATAGATCCAGACCACCCATTAAGGAGAAAGTAAGAGCGAGTTGCATTGCCATTGGCAGGGCGCCTTCGATCCACATGACAGGCATTGTGTATGATTACAAGACCTGACCCTAAGCTTCGGACTCACGACTCTGTTCCAATTGTCGTGTCACTCGATGCTGCGCATTCAATGATTGCGTTGCCTGTCGAAGGGCCGGAGTTTCATGTCAGAGGTGACCGCGGTATTACCGGGATGGAGGGTGCGCCAGGAGAGCCGCGTGTCTATGAAGAATGGGGCTATGCAGAGCGCGCGTGGTATTTGGAGAAGCGTCAAGGCTTTACGGGTGTGCTCCGTGCGCTCTTGTGGCCGACGGAGGGCGTCGTCGAAGTTGGGATACATGGATCGATCTGGGCCGAGCGGACACTGAAGCCTCCGGTTGAAGCCTTCAGGTTTCAGATCAGTGAAGTGGGGTATCGGAGCCTGCGGTCCTATCTCCGAGCGACCATCGCATCGGAAGAGCCGGTGGGCATTGTCGGCAACAGTCGGTTTTGTGTCGCCCGAACATCGTATCATCTGTTCCATCATTGTCATCACTATACGGCGAAGGGCTTGCGCGTGGCAGGGTTGCCTATCTCGATGTCGGGAGCATTGACCCGCGGTGGTTTTGCCAAGCAACTTCGGCGCATCATGCCCCTCTCCTAACCCGCATTATTCATGACGGTTCGTCGGTCCCCCACCCATCCCTCCCCCATGCTATGGGGGAGGGTGAGGGAGGGGGCGCGTTCCTCGTGAAGCGTATCTCGTATCTCGCATGCGACAATACAGACACACTCTTTTCGTCCAGCGCTTCACGCTTCACGAACGACGCTTCACGCGCAAGCGCAGTGGATCGGCGATTGCAGCAGAAACATTCATGAATTAATGGGGGCTAGATCTCGATGACATTGTCTTACAAAGAGCTTCATTCTTTGCCAGAGTCTGCGCGGGATCTGACACGAGCTATGCCTATGTAATGTTTGGGAAAATTTTGATGCCACGATAGTGTTGACACGTAGATTAAAGGGAGTTAGAATTTCACGGCAGCATACATACCGATGAACCAATTTAGAGCATATGGGGTGGGTTTCGATTACTTAAAAGGAGGTCAGGAACATGGCGAGTACAACGTTCGGAGGTAGCGACCGGGGGTATGACATGTCGCTATGGTACGATTCGAGGCCCCTCAAGATCGGCTGGTTTACGATGTTGGCAGTGGTGGGAGCCGAGGTCGTGTATCAGCGCATCTTTGGTTTCTCACACGGCTTGGACTCGATGACGCCGGAATTTGAAAATGTCTGGATGGGCCTGTGGCGCTTTAACGTGATTTCCAACATCATCT
>Ga0247727_10019054_pt1 | contig 10687 bp, 10 predicted proteins | sample WisWelCaveWW1625_FD_202498 | JGI IMG/M metagenome (GOLD analysis project Ga0247727, IMG submission 202498) | Biofilm microbial communities from Wishing Well Cave, Virginia, United States - WW16-25 | ecosystem: Environmental > Aquatic > Deep subsurface > Groundwater > Cave microbial mat | place...
AGTTAGAAAGATGGAATCCGGCACGTTACGAACGCGGCCAGTTCCCAATCAGTTGCAATATAAACCCGACGACCAAAAGCACAATGCCAATCAGCGCAAAACGCGCTTCCTTGATTTTGTCGCGCACATGCGGCAAACAGATGTTCTTGTCGTCGCTATCTTCCGCCAGGCGCGACACACCGATTTTAAAGGCTTGCTTTTTAGAGATTAGTAAGCCACATGCCAGTGTTATTGCGCCGGCAAGGGCGATGAGAAGGCCGACAATATCAAGCCATTTGGGAGCCATGTGGACACCTTTTAAATTCGCTTGAAATAAAAGCTGACTTCACTAAACGATTTGAGGAAACTCATAAGCAATTATTATGAACCGCATAAACTGCAATCCAGTCAGCGATTCAACTCTTCGTCAGGCACCACTTCAATTGTCATCGTAATTTCACGGTTTCGTTTCACCTCCAATAGATAGCCGCCATAACGTTTTCCCTCGAGCGGTTTGTTCTCGCCATCGGCATCAACTCTGGCCACTAAATAGTTCTCGAAATCAGGATTCACCATATTGGGGCGCGAGTAGTTGAGGTAATCGCCGCCGATTCGATACGTGCCACTTTTAAGTTTAAGAATAAAACTCTTGTCCTCCAGGCGTTTCTTGAAAAACGATGACTCGACGACCTTTTCATCACGCTGGTTAAAAAATTTTTCTAGCTGGGCAGGGATGCCTGCGATGTGAACCGGATCTACGAAGACATTGAGGAAAGGCGGCCATCCTGAAGTCGTTTCGATCATGCCATGTATTTGATGGTACTCACCCTTGGAGGACTCAATATTGATCAAATGCGGCCCCTTTCCGTCACTCTTGAGATCAACAACCTTATGAACTAATGCAATGACCGGGCCCTGAATTTTTATAAGTAAGATAACTTCACCATTTTTGTGCTCGTGAGGCACTACAACCTCGAAGGCACCGTCTTTTCCAGTCGTCACGCTGCCCAGGAGTTTCATCATGTCTCCCGAGATCAGCAGCACGCGTTGATCTGACAGCGCCTGGCCACCTAACTTTAAAAGACCTGTCAACATAAATACTCCTGCAAATAACCACATTGTTTCATAGCTCCAAGCTTATTGGATAAATTCGAACTTTGGATATTCTTTGACGAGTTGCTTCCTCATTGCTGCAGGCATGCTATCCACTTTGCTGCCTGATTGAAATTTGGTGGTTCGGGTGACGCTTGTTTTTGAGGTGTAAACCCACTCTACAACTACAGTGACGCGATAGATAGTTTTGTAATCTCGTATTAGAAAAGTGTCAAAGTAGTCACGCTCTACAACCTTCGTTGCCCCGGCGTCGAATTGTCTATGGATAACATCGGTAAATTCTTGAGGACGGTCATAAATCGTCGTTCCAGTTGTGGTACGGACGTCACGAGAACCAGCTTCATAGAATGGGCTGCTCGCGGATCCAGAGTCAACCTTGTAATTTGGAGCTGATGGATCTGTGGTGAGTTCCATTGTCCCATTTGAAGTTGGTAGCCCGGATTCAGCTACATATTTGACGCTCCCGTCTGGCTGAGTGGTCAGCACTTCACTCTGGATGAATTGCAACCAACGCGATTCGGCCGCGAGGCCTCCTTCGTAACCGATGGCGAAACCACCAACGCGAACAGGTCCTCCTGCTGCCGGTGTATAACTCACCCCTGTTCGCACAGAAACTTCACCCCCCGCCACTTTAGCCTTATGCTCTTCGGTTCCCGGAATCGTTACAACGGCTTCCGCAACGGGCGTGGTGGCGGGCGGAGGCGCATTCATGAGATAAAGCGCATAGGCCAATTCATCGCTGCTCATTTCATCTTTAATATCTGCTTCCAAGCCTTTACCCGTTAAGCCGCCGGACAACTCACTATTATAAGTATCCTTAAGCTTTTGTAGTTTGGTGGAATCACGTTTGAAGGGAATCAGAACGGCATAAATCGCTTCTTCATCTGTTCCCCAATCTTTCATAGCAGCGTAAAGCTTTTTTGCCGCTGTTTTGTACTCATCATCAGTAGCGGGTGTTCCGCCGACCATCTCTTCTTTTTTGGTTTCCGCTTTAATACCGATTAAGTCCAAAGCCAACCGTAGCTCCTCACCGCTCATCTCGCTGTGAATTTCGGCTTCCAAATCTTTCTTGTATTTATCCTTGTATGCTTTCTTCAGTTTCTCAATGGCGGCGGCATCCTTTTCCAGCTTTTGCAGGGCCACATAAATCGCTTCTTCATCTGTGCCCCAGCCTTTCATGGCTTCATAGAGTTGTTCAGCCATGGCCGCATAATCATCATCCGTCAAGCTGACCACTCTTTGTATATGGGATGGTAAAGCCTCCTGCTGCACCACGTGCGTCAGCTCATGCGCGAGCAGCCTTTTTCCCTCTCCCGTTTCCGGCGCATATTCTCCGGAGCCAAACACGATATCCCGGCCTGTCGTATACGCGCGCGCATTGATGGCCTGAGCTGACTCCGCGGCTGGCGCATCTTTATGAACTCGCACCTCGCTGAAATCCTGGCCAAAACGCGGCTCGAAATGGGTTCGCACAGATTCCGGCAGTTGCTCGCCGCCGCCGCGCATGCCATCAATTTGTGATTCGACCTTTGGCGATATTGCTGGCGTTTGCCCCGGATTTTCCTTGGCGCTAACGGTTCCTTCTTCCTCCATGCGCTTGCGTTTTTCTTCTTCATCCATAGATTGGCGTTGCACCATTCCCAAGCTGCTCGCCGGTTTCATTTGCAGTGCGGGAGAGGTTTCCGGCATGCGCATCACCTGCTCCGCCACTTGGTCCGCTTCGCGCTCATATTCATCCCCCGGCTGGCCGATCTTCAATTTAGCCTGAACGAGTTTGGTGGTGGCGCGGTTGCCGATGGTGCGCTGCAAGAACAGAATGTTTTCCGGTGTGAGCGGAATGTCGGAAAGGGAGCCGAAGCCTTTTCCCGGCACATTCAAGGGTTTTGCAGATGCTCGTTTGCCGGATTTTTTAGCGTCAGCCGTTTTCTTGCCGGACTTGAGCGGCTCGGCGTTTTCCTTTTGTAGGAGTTGTGTCTTTTGATTGCCCATCTTTGTTTGTCTCTAACGAATAAAATGTGTGCAAAAAAAGCAAAGGTTTTTTTGATGACCTCAATTTCAACCAATATTCATGGGGGGTTTATGCAATTTTCAAAAACCTCCAACTTTGACCAACGGATGAAAAGCCTACGGCCGCAGGCGGCCAACGGTTTTAAAGCTTTTCCTGTTTAGCTTTCCGCGGATTGAAGATGTCATCCGTTGGTCGTTTTTTAATCCGTTGGGAATTTTTTAAAGCTTTTTTGGTTCCGGCGCGTCCGGCTTATGCCTGTTTGGCAAAAAACAAATTCGCTGGAAAGCGCCAGATCATTTTGCTACGGACTCTTCTTTTCTCTGTAAATCACGGTGATAAAAATAACCGGCGGCGCCGAAATGACAAAAGTGGCGGACATTCTAATGTCGATGACATCGACTGTTGTATTTTCGTTCTGTTGCAGCCAAGCATTAACCGCGTTGTCAACATTTTGCCCCACGAACGTTTTGATTTTGGTTGTCATATACCTGCCTTTGCTTCCATCCATTCAAAAGCGGTGATCCGGCCAATGACCAATGCCGTTGAAAAAAATCAGTAACCACTGGGCGGCAAATAGCCGCGAGCCGCAGACAGAAACCAACACAAACGCCACTCTGTGATCAAAGCGATACACGCCTGTCCTCTCGCCAATCTTCACTTCGCTGCGACTTTTCCCTTTGGGTTGTGTATTACCGAAACACATCCAACCTCGAACTCATACTAATGCGCGACTTTTCGTTTGTATCTGCTTCTGGCAACAAATCCCACCCACAAGATAAACAATGGAACAAACACCGCGAACGGCCACCCAAAAATAGCGGAAAGAACACCACCCAAAGTCACCGCCAGAACAACGATGAGATAACTGCCCCAGTGCTCAGCAGCGAACTTGCCGAGATCTTCCATGAGCGCATTGATTTTGTCAGAAATACTGTCAAAGAGTCCCATAGTGCCACTCCTTTCAAGGTTATGTAATAACCGTTAATGTTGTTAGAGGTTTGACAAATCACCCTTCTACGACTAGAATCAGTTGCTACCAAGTTTCAAACTGAACGCTGCTATTTCACTGGGGTTTGTTCGTTGTTGACATTTTCAGGTTTGCCATTCAGCGGAATGTCGAAAGGGAGCCAAATCCTTTTCCCGGCATACTCATAGGCTTTTCAGAAGTTCGTTTGCCGGATTTTTTAGAGTCAGCCGTTTTATTGCCGGACTTGAGCGGCTCGGTATTTTCTTTTTGTTGGAGTTGTAGAATTTTCACTTTGAGAACTTGCTTTTTAGTCAATCCCTAAAAAACGATTACGTTCCTCTACTCGGTGGCGGCCGGGAGTGTGCCAGCCGAGTGATGTCTTCACGAGGCCACGAACCTCCGGCTGCTCTATTCCGTGCCCATCGCCCTCGGGCCAATTTTCATCCCCACCATACGTCCGAACCCAATAAAAACTTTGAGGCGCTAAAAGTGGCATCTGGTTGGTCCTCACGGTTAAGGCCACTGGAATAAGTTTATTTATCCTGTCGTAATCATCACCGAGGGCAACCTTCGATACTTCATAGATGCCAGTCTGTATCCCTTTTGTAAGATCAATAGTCGAGACACCATGAAAGGAGGTTTCATGGCTTTCACCAAGGCCTTGACGAAAGTGCAACAAGTGGAGCAAAGCAATAGACGAAGTACCGGGAATGGATGCGATCTGATGGATGTACCAAGCCAGTTTCATATCGGAGCCGGAGAGACTACAAACTAGGCTACCGTCAGAAGCGTCCAAGATGAACATCGTATCGAAGTCGACGCCGACTTTTTCGTGACGTCCGTAAACTACTGCCACGTACGCACCATCGCCACTGACACCGATAAGGGCGTTTTTTGATAATCGTTCCTCAGAAGCGGCTGCAGGCGTCGGTGATTGGGGAACTGAAGGTATTGGTCGGCCTAATTTGCCGGATGTCGGCTTATTAGAGTTCTTAAGAGAGTTTGTTTCTGCAAGCGTGGTTGCAGGCAAAAGTGAAGTACGCCATTGAATCTTGAGGGAATTTGCATCAAGCGCCAATATGTGCCAATCAGGCGTTCCATGCGGCTTTGGAAGCTCGACGACATAAATCTGCGAATGAATAGGGTTGACGGCCACTCCCATCGAAAATCGTTCGGTACCCAGCTTTGGGGTGGCTGTGTCTAAAGTCATCGTGGCTTCCACATTAAGCGTTTCCCTAGCGATTACAGCGATCCACAATCGCTCCTGGCGTTCTTCCGGAAGACGCCATTCCACACCTGCGATTGCCGACCATAGAACGACTATGGCCCGATCAGGTGACGAGGTGCGTAACGCTGCTTTGGGCAACCAAAACCCATCTGGAGGCTTGAGTTCCGTGATTAATTCCGGTCGTTTGTAAGACCGTACCCGGTACTTGTACTCTTCGTCAAACTCCTCAATGAACAAAAGGTCGCCGTCGTCGCTAGGAGCGCCAAGAGCCCAACCATACGCATTGCCAATCACATTCCTAGTACCAAGATCAATCATCTTGAGGACTGGTGGAATTTCCTCTTCATGGCCCGGAAAGGCTTCAGCCACCCAGGAGCCATGCAGTTCGGCGGCTGCATACTTGTTGGCTTGTGAGATCAATAGCCGAGTCGCAGCACTTGCTGCTGGCAAAAGCTCAATCTGCAGCATGTTGCTTTGTCCTTTCTTTGGTCTGCTGACCAGACGTTTATGCTTCGTGTTGGCTATTTCAGTCTGATGTTCTCCTTCGCACATACATCCGCTCATGAGAAGGAACAATATAGCGTGCGCAATTTTCATACTATGGGAAAACAAAAAATTCCTCCTCGCTCGAATTTATTTCTGATTGCTGCTTATGCCATTCGAGTGGCACTGCTCGAAGTATCCGGTAATGGGAAATCTCCACGCTTCTCTTTAGGAAACTTACTCTTGAATTTGTTACCGAACCAACCGTCGATTTCGTCCTCCAACCGGCCCCAACCAATCCAATCGATGATCGCTTGAGCGTCTGACTCCTTAACCGTGAGTAAATCCCAAATCGCATCCTCCTCATCGCCAATCGTGGGGCCGTCGATGATGTCTATGATGAGACTGGTCTTCTGGACCCATGTCAGCGTTCCTAAAGCCCCAATCTTCTTGGAGGTCTTGTAGTAATCCATCGCGTTATCGTCTTGATTATGGCCGAAAACACCACCGCCGGTATCTGGTGTCCAGTTAATGACCGCCCAAACTGTCTTGACAGGTTCGTCCTTGAGCGGAGCGACAACTTGCTTCTTAAAGGCCTCCTGTTGCTGTGGATCGTCAAGGCTGCTAGCTACTTCTTCGAACTCTCCGGCCTTGTTCATGCAAAAGATTTTCACTGCTTCCTGAAATTTCGCATCGCCGAATAGCTCTCCGACATCATCATAGTCCCATTTGATAGGCTGCTTCTCAGGAGGCAACTCGGACTCTGCCTTGGGCTTTGGCAGAAGTCTCTCAGCAGCAAACAGACCATCGCTCGTCGTTGCAGTCAAAACGGCCAGAGGGTTTGCCGTCGCTTTTCCGACCTCCCATGCCTTCTCAATCTCCTGATAGCTGAGACGTACCGCTTTTATCGCAAAGGACTCTTCAGCGCCCTCACCGAGATGAAGGTCACCATAAATTGTAACCTCCTTGCCTTCGATGCTAACCTGCACGCCACGTTTGTTATCATAATCGTGAATCGCACCAGAGACCAAATCGCCGAATGCAATTTCACCCTTTGCCCTTAGTGCCTCGTTGACAGCTTGGAGTGATCCGGTAAACCAAAGCGGGCCTTTATAAATTGCTTCTTCGGTAAATATGCCACCTGCAACTTCTTTCTCGAGCTTTTCCGCTAACTTTTCAGCAATGAAGCCTTGTAAATTGTAATAGAACATTGGCACTCGCTTGTTCCAATGCTCAACGATACTAGCCCTTGCCGTGCGCACATGTCCGGAGGAAAAAGCATCGGTGAGATAATGAGCGCCGAACGCCTCGACGGCAAAGGCAACGTCTATGCTTTCACCTAAACGACCAGCGAAATATGCTTCCCAAAGCGCCTGAATGTGATTGTGCCGATAACCGGCACCAGCCCCGGCAGGCGCGTCATACGGGACCATGTTGGGAATCGAACCGTTCCACTCAATACGAAGCTTCTTGAACGTATCATCTGCTTTATCAACTGAACTGCGAGTCTCGTCTCCCTTTTTCGGGTTGAGAAAGTGCGAACGGTTATCGCCAGCCAGCCTGTAGTAGCGTTGGTCAGCAGCTTCAACGGCGCTTTGGGAGAAGGCATCCTTTTTGTCCTTCTGGCCATGAACCTTGACAACGCGAATATACTCGATCTCCTCGCGGCTGTAGGCACCAGGCCCTAAATTCTTAGCGAAACTCCGCATCTGCTCAATACTCTCAAAGTGGTCGCCGGCCATAGCGACCATTTCACCGTAGGTAACGCGATAGTCCTCTGCAAGCTGAACTGTCTTGACCTCTCCATGCACGCCTTTAGTCGCCTCCTCGCCGATCTTCCAATGCTCTTTTTCCTCAAAGCGTTGGGCGATCATCCCACCATTGGTTAAGACACTGTTTTGCTGCACCACATGCGTCAACTCATGCGCCAAAAGCCTTCTCCCTTCCGTCGCCTCTGGCTCATATTCGCCAGCGCCGAACACAACATCCTGACCGGTGGTATAAGCACGCGCGTTGATGGCCTGAGCCGACTCCGCTGCTTGCGAGCCTTTGTGAACTCGCACCTCGCTGAAATCCTGCCCAAAACGCGGCTCGAAATAAGCTCGCGCAGATTCCGATAATGGCTCACCGCCGCCACTTTGCAAACTGCTAATTTGAGATTCGACCTGCGGTGATATTGTTGGCGTTTCTCCGGGGTTCTCTTTGGCGCTAACGGTTCCTTCTTCCTCCAAGCGCTTGCGCTTTTCTTCATCCGTCGTGGATTGGCGCTGCACCATTTCGAAACTGTCCGTAGATTTCATCTGAAGCGAGCCTTCTTCCTCCTGTCGCTTCCGCTTTTCCTCCTCTGGCATCGCTTGGCGCTGAATGAATTCCCCGCCCTCAACCGGCTTCGTTTGAACGGCAGTTTCTTCTTCCTGCCGTTTGCGCTTTTCTTCTTCGTCCAGCGGCTGGCGGCGCAGCTCCACCTCATGCGTTGGGTCAGCACGTTGGATTTGCACGCCGTTGGTCTGAGTAGAAAATGAAGCTGGTTGGGAGGGCGAAGGCTCCGGCATACGCATGACCTGCTCGGCCACGTGGTCCGCTTCGCGTTCATAAGGATCGTTCGCCTGGCCGATCTTCAGCCTTCGTTGCAAGAAGCGTATGGTTGCCTGGTTGCCGATGGTGCGCTGCAAGAACAAAATATTCTCGCGCGTCAACGGAATGTCGTCGGGTGTGGAGCCGCCCAATTTGCCGGAAACTCTCGGCGGATGAGGAAAACCTCGCTGCGCAGGCTTTTTGGCGCTGGTCGCGCTTTTTTCGGCAGGCGCGGCCTCGCTGTTTTCCTTTTGTGGAAGGTATTGGCGTTGATCGCCCATGACATTATCAACTTGCTAAAAATTTATGTCGATGCCAAACTCAATTTAGCTTTTGGAAACCAGTCTCGGCTTTTGATCCGAAAGCTCCACCTCTATTCTTTACGCGCCAATCGAGCATTTTTGCTCGAACCGACGACGACATAGTTGGTGTGAATCTCAACCAAGCTTTGGGAAGCCAATTCCGCCGGCAGGGAAATCTCCGCCACCTGATCGCCCTCGGCTAAATCCGTCCAATAATCTCGCGACTTTTCTCGCTGACCGGCAAGGACTTCATGCGTCGCCAAGATGGCCCCGCTGTCTTTGCGGTATTTCACCAGAATCACGCGGTCAACTTCTTCCGGCGGCTGGGCTTCTTTTTCCATTCGGCTGGCAAGGGTTGGCTCTGCCGCTTTTGGCTCTTCGGCCTCCGCCGTCGTATCTTTCACCCACGCGAAGGCGTCTTCTTTAAGCCGTTTTTTCTTCGCCATTGCTCTGACCTCTTTTCACGATCTCATGACAAATCGCCAGGTAATCTTCGGCGCCATGGCTTTTGGGCGCATAGGCAATAACCGGCTGGCCGAAGCTCGTTGCTTCTGCCAGGGCCACATTTCTTCTGATTACGGTTTGGAACACTTTGGGACCAAAATGGCTGCGCAAATCCTCAACCACTTCCTGATGCAGCTTCAAGCGCTGGTCATGCTGGGTCACCAAAATGCCGCTGATCTCGAGCTCGGCATTGACCCGCTGTTTGACTTTCTCAGCCATCTCCATCAGCTTGTTCAATCCCTTGATCGACAAAAACTCGGCCTGCAACGGAACGAAAACCTCTTTGGCCGCGGTCAGCGCATTGAGCGTCAACAGGCCGAGATTGGGCGGACAATCCAACAGAATGTAATCAAAATTGGCGGCATTTTTCAAGACATTTTTTAACAACGCCTCTCGGCCCACTTCCGTGGAAAACTCGATCTCGGCCGCGGCCAGATCGATTGAGGAAGGCAGAATGAACAGCCCATGCCTTTCAAGCAAAACCTGGGCGAGCGAGGCTTCACCCTTGAGCAAGCGATAGACGGTCCATTCCAGATCATCCGCCGCAATGCCAAGAGAGTAAGTCAGATGCGCCTGGGCATCGAGATCGACCAGCATAACCCGATAGCCCAAGCTGGCCAGAGCCGCACCCAGATTAACCACGGAGGTGGTTTTGCCGACCCCGCCTTTTTGGTTGATCATGGCGATGATGCGAGTGCTCGTTGCGGCTATTGCAGCCGCTGGCAAATCGGTCTGTGTCATTGTTGGTTCTGTCTTTCCTGAATGCTTAATTGACTTTGACAAATCGTACCTTATAACCACAGACACCAACCTTCACCTTTGTTATGGTAAAGTTGTATGTTAGTATGTGGATCTCAGGCTGGTTCTCAGGCATTTCAACTCTGTATTCAATTCGGTATTGCCAAGTCAAAACAAAATCCTTAGTGGTTGGAATGATATGTGGTATCCGAACTTTATCAAATTCTTTACCGTCAAAGTCTACAGAAAAACTAACATTGCGTTTGTCAAGGGCAGGGTCCTCTGATCCGAAGCTTTCTTCTATTATCGCGGGATCAAGCACGGAGAGTTTGTGGCTGGTCACTGCGCCATTCGTAATATGCCTGGTCTTGACGCCCGTGCCGCTATTCGGATCCTGAATGACGACGTTGTTCGCATCCTTCGTATTGTCCGCCTCCGCAATCTTCGCCGAAGCCACCGCATCATCCGTAATATGCCTGGTCTTGACGCCTGTGCCGCTATTCGGATCCTGAATGACGACGTTGTTCGCATCCTTCGCATTGTCCGCCTCCGCGATCTTCGCCGAAGCCACCGCATCATCCGTAATATGCTTGGTCTTGACGCCCGCGCCACTATTCGGATCCTGAATGACGACGTTGTTCGCATCCTTTGCATTGTCCGCCTCGGCGATCTTCGCCGAAGCCACCGCATCATCCGTAATATGCTTGGTCTTGACGCCCGTGCCGCTATTCGGATCCTGAATGACGACGTTGTTCGCATCCTTCGCATTGTCCGCCTCCGCAATCTTCGCC